>JAEEGH010001262.1_pt1 | contig 74070 bp, 62 predicted proteins | sample 9134181 | NCBI WGS metagenome assembly JAEEGH01 (sample SAMN16246544, study PRJNA631951) | gut metagenome | biome: gut microbiome; feature: rumen; material: DP-attached | host: Bos | place: Iran: Karaj | collected 2018-10 | reverse complement strand
GATTCGCATTTATTCCAAGTATTTCACAACAAACGAAATCAAGCAGGCCATAGCTTTGGCTAAGACGCCATGCTTAAAGAAATTCAACGAAAAAACCATTGCAATTACTCAGGACATCTTGGAAGTAACAGAACAATTATCAATTGAACTTATGGAAAAAATACTGGCAGACGAAACTCAAAAAAATGACAAAACGCAAACAGAAAAATCTAAAGGATGGTTTTTGGAAAAAATGCGTTCACTTAATAAATAAGTGATTGCCCCTACAATTATCAATGGACTATTTCAAAAATCCTTATTAAGCAGTTTTTATAATTATAAATAAATTGCATGGCGAGTATCAATGATGATGCTCGCCATGTTTATGTGGTTGTTTTTTAGCTGTTTATAAACAAGATTAGAATTCTACTCCGACCTTTAGGAAGAAGTTGTGGAACATGGCACTCTTGTCAAGGTAGGAGCTGCCGCTCTTGTCGGGGATGGCGCCAGGAGTGTCGCCGGTGCACCACAGTTTGTAGTGCGCAGTGTGCAGAGCATATCCCATGCCCACGTTAAACGAGAAGTACTGGTTGCTCTTGAAGTGGTAGCCTATGCTTGGCGAGGTGTAAAAACCCTTGTGGTTGATGAAAGTGGCGCCCACCTTGAGGCTCAACCATGGGGTGTTCTGGCTCTCGTTCTTGAAGCTGTAACGCCCCTCCAAGTAGAGAGGAATAAATGGGTAGCGCCAGTTGGGGTCGTTCTCTTCGGGCTGGGCCTTGTCGGTGCGCTGAGGATAGGACTTGAGTATAGGTTTGAAGCTGTGCAGACCAATACCTGCTCCAATGTAAGCCCTAGGTGTTATGGCATATCCAAAAGAGGTCTCGATGAGCCAAAAGTCGTTGCGTGGCTCTCCCACGCCAAGTGAGTATCCCACGTCGATAAATCCACGGAACTTGGCGGTGTCGTAGTTCTTCTTGCGTGTAGCGTGGTCGATATGGTCTATATCACTCATGGCAATGGTGTAGTCAATGCCATCGAGCGTGGATAGTAGTACTTGCTGCTCGGTCCGCGACATGATAACGCCTTCCAGCGTCTTACCGTTGCGCAGGTGAATGGTGGCCTTTGGCACTATGTCGTCGGCCATCAGTTGTGTTGTCATGGCAAAAGCCATCATTAAGATTAAAAATATTTTTTTCATGTCTGTATTCTATAGATAAAAGAGTTAAAGGAAATAAAGGAATTATATTGTTAAACCAATTGTGCATTGTGCATTGATTAGAACGTCTGCATGTCGACCAGGTGCTTGTAGGTGCCGCCCAGGGCTATAAGCTCGTCGTGACGGCCTTGCTCCACAATCTTGCCCTCGTGCATGACCACGATGAGGTCGGCATTCTTGATGGTTGAGAGGCGGTGGGCTATTACCAGCGTGGTGCGGCCGTGCATGAGTTTGTCGAGGGCCTCCTGCACTAGGTGCTCGCTCTCGGTATCGAGCGCCGAGGTTGCCTCATCGAGGATGAGGATGGGCGGATTCTTGAGAATGGCGCGGGCAATGCTGATGCGTTGACGCTGACCGCCCGAAAGTTTGCAGCCACGGTCTCCGATGTTGGTGTCGAAGCCTTGCTCTGAAGCCATGATGAAGTCGTAGGCATTGGCAATCTTGGCGGCTTTCTCCACCTCCTCTTGGGTGGCGTTCTCCACACCGAAGGCGATGTTGTTGAAGAACGAGTCGTTAAAGAGAATCGCCTCCTGGTTAACGTTACCCATCAGCCCACGCAGGTCGGCTACACGATAGTTGCGGATATCTACACCATCGATGGTAATGGAGCCCTCATTCACGTCGTAGAAACGTGGCAACAGGTCGGCAATAGTTGTTTTTCCCGAGCCGCTCTGTCCCACGAGTGCCACCGTCTTGCCGCATGGAATGTCGAGGCTCACGCCGTTAATCACCCAAGCATCTTGATATTTGAATTTCACGTTCTCGTAACTGATGCCTTGCTTAAACGAGTCGAGTTTCACAGGTTCAGCGGGGTCGGTAATGGGATTGGTGGCGCTCAGAATCTTGTCGATGCGCTGCATCGAGGCAAGTCCGCGCTGAATGTTGTAGCTCGCTTTTGAAAAATCCTTAGCGGGGTTGATGATGCTATAGAAAATCACCATGTAGTAGATGAACTTGGGCGCTGTGATGGCATTGGTGCCACCTAGAATGAGCGTGCCTCCAAACCACAGCACGATGGCGATGGTGGCGGTGCCCAAGAACTCGCTCATGGGGTGTGCCAGCTCGTAGCGGCGGTTCATGCGTCGCGAGATGTTGCGGTATTTTTCGTTCTCGGCCCCAAAACGGTTCATCACCTTGTCCTCGGCGTTGAAGGCCTTGATGATGCGCAGTCCACTGATTGTCTCCTCAATATTCGACATAATGGTGCCAAGCTGATTTTGCTGCTCAAGAGAAGCGCGCTTGAGGTACTTGCCCACGCGGCCCATGATAAAGCCAGCGATGGGGAGCAGGATGAACACAAACAGCGTCAGCTGCCAGCTCACGAAGAGCATCATCGCCAAGCACACCACTATCATGATGGGATTCTTGAACATCATGTCGAGCGACATCATCACCGAGTTCTCCACCTCGGTCACATCGCCACTCATGCGTGCCATCACGTCGCCCTTGCGCTCGCTAGAGAAAAAACCGATGGGCAACGACACCATCTTGTTGTAGATCATCGCACGCAGGTCACGCACCACGCCGGTGCGCAATGATATCATGAAGAAGGCAGCCATATAGGCGGCGCCAGTCTTCAGGCCAGTCATCACCACCAGTGCAGCAGCGATGCATGCCAGCGCCACACTCTTGCCGCTGCTGGCTATTATGCTTTGTACATAGTAGTAGAAGTTGTTGACAATCACCTTGTCGATGCTTGCCGAGCCCCAAGGGGTGTAGCTGTAGGTGGCAGTGTTAATCCCGAACAGCATCTCAAGAATGGGGATGATGAGTGCAAACGAGAACAACGTGAGCAACGCAGCTAGGATGTTGAACAAGATGTTCAGTGCCAGTTGCTTTTTATAGGGAGGCACAAAGCGCCTTAATATTTTGAAAAAACCTTTCATTAGCTGAGATGTGAAGTAGTAAAATGGTGAAGTAGTCGAGCCGTAGAGAGATTTTTTATACTTCACGATGCAAAGATACAATTTTTTTCTAAACCGAAACTATTAAAAGGGTTGTTCATGTTACTATCAAGTTAATATGGTTGTGTTGGCAGGCTTCTAACAAATAAGCGTCAGAGTATTCTTTTTTACTTCAAACAAAAATATTAGTATAAAAATTGTTCTTATTTAAATAAAAAGCATTACTTTTACAACAAAAATAAAATAATCATTAATTTAATACATCAAAATTATGAGTTTAAACACTAACAACACTCAAGAGCCACAAGTGAACAATGGTGGCGTTAACAACAATCAGAATCCCATGAATGCAGCTTTGGGCGGCAATGCTGGCAAGGGATGCTTTGGCCTGGGCAAGTTGGGTTGCGCAGGTATCGCTATTCTTGCAGCCTTGGCAATGTGGGTTTACAGTGGCTACAATGGCCTGGTAACCCAGGAAGAGGAAGTTAAGACTGCTTGGTCACAAGTTGAGAACCAATATCAGCGTCGCATCGACCTGATTAAGAACGTTGCAGCTAGTGCCAAGAAATATGCCAACACCGAGAAAGAGATTCAACTTGGAACTGCCAACGCTCGCGCTCACAACAACACAGCTGCTAATGCCGATCAGCAAATGCAAGCTGTAGCTGCTACTGCCGACTCACTGGCTAACGTTAAGATGGACCCCAACGATGCTAAGTCGATGCAGTCCTATGCTGCTGCACAGGACAAGATGCTCGAGCAGGCTCGCTTGGCCATCAATGTTGTGCATGAGGCTTATCCCGAACTGAAGAGCGACAAGCTCTTTGAGAACTTGCAAGTACAACTCGAGGGCACCGAGAACCGCATCGCTACCGAGCGCAAGAAATTCAACGAGACCGCTCAGGGTTACAACACCAACATCCGCAAGTTCCCAGGCAACATCCTTGCTAAGTTCTTCGGCTTCAACGAGCGTCCATACTTCGCTGCTCAAGAAGGCGCTGACAAGGCTCCCGATGTTGACTCAATGCTCAACGACTAATTTAACTAATGCACAATGTGCTGTATTGTGCATAGAATATTTTTAACGAAAGCATAATTATTTCATTAGAGTGTGCAAGGGCGAGGTGACTTGTCCTGCCACTCTAATGTAAAAATAAAAAGGCTATGCGACTTGACGATTTTATTAGTATCCCCGATCAGGGGCGAGTAGTGGACGCCATTGGCGATGCCGAGAAGATGACCTCGGGCGAGATTCGCGTTCATGTGACGCCCAAGTGTGGCAAAGACGTGATGAAAGCAGCCGCCAAGACTTTCAACCACCTGAAAATGTTCAAAACTCGCCACCGCAATGGTGTGCTCATCTATGTGGCATTTGAGAGCCGCAAGTTTGCCATTTTGGGTGATGCTGGCATCAACGCCGTTGTTCCCCAGAACTACTGGGAAGATGAGAAAAACACTTTGTTGGAATATCTCAAAAAGGGAGACCCTGCAACTGGCATGTGCAAGGTGATTGCTAGCGTGGGTGAGAAACTGAAAACCTACTTCCCTTGTGAGGAAGACGATGAGAACGAACTTAGCAACGAGATATCTTATGAGGACTAAATCGATATTGACATTTGCAATGGCAGCTGTGCTGCTGTTGACAATCTCGGCATGTCGCGACACCAGTAAAAGTGCTGACCAGAGTGCTCAAGCATCGCAGAGCGAGGCAGTAGCCCAGCAAATCAATGAGGATTTATTGCCCGATGCACCATCGTCGCCAATTCTTGACATGGTGGGTTTGCTGAGTGAGAAAGACGTGAAGGAGATAACCGAGAAGATAATAGAGCTTGACAGCCTTAAGCTGGCGCAGGTGGCAGTGGTTACTGTCAACGACCTGAAGGGCATGAAGGCTCTGGACTATGCCACAGCTCTCGCCAACAAGTGGGGTGTGGGCCATAAGGAGACCAACGACGGCATCACTATCGTTGTAAAGCCCAAGACAGGTGATGCCAAAGGCGAAGCAGCCATAGCCACTGGCTTAGGAACAGAGAAAAAGTTCCCTGACCAAATGTGTACCGATGTTATTGATATGATAATGGTTCCTAAGTTCAAGGAGAACAAATATGGCGAAGGAATTGAGGATGCTCTCGACAAGATTAAAGATATCCTTTTAGTAGAAGATTAAGAACAATGACAACACGCCGCAATATACTACTCACTACAATGCTCATGCTCCTCGTGTCGTTGAGCGTGAGTGCCGCAGTACCCGAAAAGCCCACGCAGAAGCTTCTTGTGTGGGACTACGCCGGAATTATTGAGCCTTATCAAGTTCAACTGCTTGAGGACTCCCTCGAAGCTTTCTCGCGCACCACCAGCAACCAAATTGTGGTGATGACTGTTACCAATGAAATTCTTGAAGGGTATGAACTTGCCGAGTTTGGCCAGGAGGTTGGTCAAAAATGGGGAGTGGGTCACAAGGGTTCTGACAATGGTGTTATAATCCTTATCAAGCCCAAGACGGGTGACGATGCCAAGGGTAAGGGACGAGCCTTCATCACTACAGGCTATGGTGCCGAGGGCCCGTTGCCCGACGTGCTGTGTAGCAATATAGTAGATGAGAAAATGATACCTCATTTCAGGGAGAATGACTATGCCGGTGGCATATGGGATGCTCTTGAGGTTATCAAGCCGGCTCTGCAAGGCGACTTCAACGAAGCTGAGGAGTTGATGGGTAATGATGCCTCGGATGCAGTGCTTTCGATGATTGTGCTGATAATGATAATATGTTTCATCTTTGTTGTAAAAAGCAGTAACAATAACGGCGGCAACGGCAACAATACCCGCACCTACACTGGCGGTCCCATTATCTTCCCGGGCGGCTTCGGCTCTGGCAGTTCTAGCAGCGGCAGCAGCTGGAGCGGAGGCGGAGGCGGCTGGGGCGGCTTTGGCGGCGGCTCGTTTGGCGGCGGCGGTGGCGGCGGAAGCTGGTAAAAGAATTTTCAGTTCTCAGTTTTCAGTATTCAGTTCTCAGTACTTATTTGTCAGTAGGATAGTGGATGTTGTAGTGACGAGACCTGTTTCGTCAGTTCACGTTAATTTTAATTTCTTTCTCTCAGTTTGTAGAAATAATAATGAAGTTATTAAATAGAATAGTATTGATTGCTCTCTTTGCATTGGTGTGCAAAGGGAGCTTGGCTCAAGTCCCAGAGCGTCCAGCCAACGCGTCGCCCGTGGTGGACTTGGCACACATTATTAACAACGATTCGCTGGTTAATGCGCTCAATGCTGAGCTCGACACATTGTCGAAACAGACCCAGAACCAGATAGTGGTAGTCACCGTTGACGACTTGGGAGGAATGGATGCCAAGGAGTTTGCTACACAATTGGGCCAAAAGTGGGGTGTTGGTGGCAAAGCGCTCAACAATGGTTTTGTAATGCTCGTGAAGCCCAGGAACGATAAGGGCGACGGCGAGATAGGGTTTGCAACCGGTTATGGCCTTGAGGGTGTGTTGCCCGATGTGTTCTGCAAGCGCCTTCAAACCGATTATATGATTCCACACTTCAAAGATGGTGACTATGCAGCAGGCATAAAAGCTGCCATTGCCGAGATAGTTCCCGTGGTACTTGATGAATATAGCAAAAGCCAGGCGCAGGCACTGGCCAGCGAAGGCAGCAAGAAGAAAGGTGGCACAGGCAACGGATGGCTATATCTCGCGGGGATTTTGGGATTGGGCGCCCTGTTTGTGGCACTACGCCGTCGCAGCAAGGGCGCTGTAGGAGTCCAATCGCCACAAGCGTCGCAACTGGCAAGCGATGATAAACCCAAAACCGAAGAGCCCGAAAAGAAAGAAGAACTTGAATCGGACGACACCGACGACACTGATGACGACACCACCGATGATGAGTCAAAACCCGACGAAGAGGAGAAACCCTACAAATATGAGTATGGTGGCGGTGAGTTTGGCGGTGGCGGTGCAAGCTCTAAATTCTAATTATTTCAAAGTCTGATCCTCAATCTCCAAACAACAAAAATCGAACAACGAAAAAACGATAAATATATATGAGTGATTTTTTAACTAAAATTGGTGATGCGATTATCGCTACAGCCGATGCCCTGTGTGAGTATCCAGAATTTCTTCTGCTCATTGGTGGTGGACTATTCTTATTTATCTATTCAGGAGCCATTTCCATTAGACGACTGCCACAGGCAATAGGCGTTTTACGTCAGAAACAGGCCAGCGACAGCGGAAAAGAGACAGGACAAATCAGCTCATTTCAAGCTTTGATGAGTGCTATTGCCGCTACTGTGGGAATGGGCAACATTGCTGGTGTGGCGGTGGCACTGACCGTGGGCAATGGCAATCCTGGCGTTATATTCTGGATGTGGGTTAGCGCCCTTGTGGGAATGACTACCAAATTCTTTGAGGGCACACTTGCCATCATGTATAAAGGAAAAGACAGCGCTGGAGAGGTGCAAGGTGGTCCTATGTACATTATCACCAAGGGCTTGGGCGAGAAATGGAAACCGCTGGCCAAGGCATTTGCCATCTTTGGCCTTGTGGGCACCTTGTGTGTGTGGCAGGCCAACCAGCTCGTGGAGTCGGTGACCACTGTATTCACCACCCCAATGGGCATTGAGAACACTTGGGTGTTGCGACTCATCATGGGAGTTATCATGGTAGTGATTGTTGCAGCGGTGATTTTGAGAGGTATCAAGAGCATTGCTGCCATCGCATCTAAGATGGTGCCCTTGATGGTGGCCCTCTATCTTATCATGGTGCTGGTGATTATGGCAATTAATTATGAGGCTATTCCTGGCGTTTTTGGCTCGATTTTCAAGGGAGCTTTCACGTTTGAGGCTGGATTAGGCGGGTTTGCCTATGTGGCACTTATAGGAGCCCGCAGGGCTGCCTATGTCAACGAGGCCGGTGTGGGTACCGCCTCGATGATGCACGGTGCAAGTAAGAACACCGAACCCGTGCGCGAGGGCCTTATCGCCATGCTTGGTCCTGCCATCGACTCGGGTTTGATATGCACACTCACAGCTATTCCTATCATCATTGCAGGTAACTATGTGGGAGTAAACGAGCCAAAAGGTTTGGCTATAGCACTTGGCGCATGGGGGCAGTTGCTGCCTAACATTGGCCACTATCTGCTCATGATCATCGTGTTCTTCTTTGCGTTCTCGACCATGTTCACCTATAGTTATTATGGCTTGAAGTGTACAAACTTCCTCTTTGGCGCTCACAACGCAAAATATTACAACTACTATTATCTGGCAATGATTGTGGTGGCTGCAGTAGTGCCATTGAAGGTTGTAGTGGGATTTATGGACATCGCTTTCTTCCTGATGGCATGCTGCACAATGACGGCTTTGCTCCTTCTTTCTCCTAAAGTGAAGGCGGCAGCCAAGGAGTATTTTGGCAAAAATAAAAAGATAAAGTAAAAAAATGTATCAAAAAATGATATGTTTGTGAAAAAATGTCACTTTTTTCTTGCTTTTTTGAATTAAATCAGTTATATTTGCGACCAGAAAAAGAAAATTCGCACTAATTCTTGATTTAATATCAAAGAAAAGAAAACACAAAAGTAAATTTTCTCATACTCTAAAATCTTGCGGGAGCGACTTTGGGAAAAATCGCTCTCGCATTTTTTTTGAAATATTAATACATAAAATAGGGACTTTGTCGTTATTTTTTGTGAAAAGTTTCATAACTTTGTAGCTGTTTAAGATGGCTAAAGTTAATAGTGAGCTATTTTAGACTAATATAATTTACACATAGTCAACACCTAAAATATGAAACAGGACAACGATAATCAATTGTCAACATCCACACCCAAGCGAGGGCGCGGGGCTAAAAGGCTTGCTGCTGTATTGGCATTGCTGCTGATAGCGAGCCTCGCTGGTGCGTATTTTCTGTTTCAAGATTCCGATACAGTTAAGGCAGGACTGAAAGATGCCAACGATCAAATAAAGGAGCTCCAAAAACAGAATGCGCAGCTCAAGATAGAACTCGACACCACTAAGGTAAACCTGCGTCGTGAGAAGGAGATTAGAGAACGCATAGAGCTTGAGAATGATACCCTCAAGACCATGTTCCCGCTCTACGTTACCAAGATGGAGGTGGGCAATGCCGACGCTGGTGGCCACGTCATAGGAGGATATGGCAGTGACATATCGGCCGCCAACTCAATGTACCTGATGCCTCGCATCACCTACGTTGGTCTAAAGGGTGGTCTAAAGGCTGAGCTCATGGTTAGGCTCTATGACAACGAGGGGAAACTTGTAACAGGCAACACCTCGCCCAATGGATATTCCTACTCCTACCAGCTAAACCCAATAGAGCTCAATGAAAACACGGTTTCGCTGAGCGGTTGGGGCGGAGGAGACAAGGGGCACTTCCAGCCTGGTGTTTATCGCTATGAAGTGTGGCTAGGCGACAGGTGCTTAAGTCAGAAATTCTTCAGGTTGAAATAAATCACAACACACTCATCACTACAGTTATGTGAGATGAGTGTGTTCTTTTTATAAGAATGATAAAGAAAATTGCATTACTATTGATATTGTCGCTGTCGATTCTTCCTGCTCACAGCACCGACTGGGGAAGGCTCCTGCAAGGGGCTTTGAAGGCAGGGGCGGCGATGAAAATCACCGACGAGGATCTAGCCGATGCCGTGCGTAGTGAGGTTAAGCAAATGGATGCCAAAAACACTGTGTGCGGAGCCTCAAGTCCATATACTAAGCGCTTGAAACGCCTCACTCAAGGCATGACCAATGCCAATGGCATAAAGCTCAATTTCAAGGTTTATAAGACTACCGATGTCAATGCGTTTGCTTGCCCCGATGGAAGCGTGAGAGTGTTCAGCGCTCTAATGGACATTCTCGATGATAACGAGCTCCTGGGTGTGATTGGGCATGAGATAGGGCATGTGGCACTCAGGCATTCCAAGAAGGCGTGGCGCAGTGCCTTGCTGCGCAGTGCCGCAAGCGATGTCATTGGCTCTAGGAGTGAAACATGGGCAGCATTGAGCGACTCCTATCTGGGAGCCTTGAGTAGTGTAGCACTTAGCGCGAAACATTCTAGGCAACATGAGACCGAGGCCGACGATTATGGATATGACTTCCTTAAAAAGTCGGGAAAGAACCCTTGGGCAATGGGATTGGCGTTTAAGAAAATGAAACAGCTGTCGGAAGGTAAGAACAAGTCGCGATATGACAAGTGGCTTCAAGCTTTCTCGTCTCATCCCGACTTTGACAAGCGCATCGAGCACATACGCCAGCGCGCTAAGAGAGATGGATATGGGGTCAAGTAGCAAGTTGTCAGAAATCAGTTTTCAGTAATTAGTAATAGATAATGAGTAATAAGATTATGAAGAGATATTTTACATTATTGGTTGTTGCAATAGCAATGATTATGGCGGCATGTAATGGCGATAGCAGTGAGAGCCGCCTGCGTGAGACAGTTGAGCAGAGCAACAAAGAGTGCCCGGCGATTATTGATCATGTCACTGTGCTCAAGGAGATAAAGCTTGATGACAAGTTGGTGACCTATGTTTGCGAGATAGATGAGACAAAACTCCCTATGGACTCCATGTTGTCGCAGCGAGCATTGTACACACAAAACATCCAGACCTTGATAAAGACCCAGCTCACCAATTCGCAAAGCTCCAATGCTCCGTTCCTGCAATTGGTGATGGAAGCTGGCAGAGGTGTGCGTCATCATTATGTGGGAAATCGCAGTGGAAAATCAATGGATGTTGACATCACTAATGAGCAAATGCAGCAGCTATCAGTGCCATTTGAAAAACAACCCAAATAGGTAGGAATGGGGCTTAAAATGGAAGAAAAAGCTAATTTAGGGGCCTAAAGTGTAAAAAAAAGTTAAAGCATAGCAAAGATTAGGTCATAATAATTGTGGTATTACCCAAAATGACTATCTTTGCACCGTGTTTTTCATGGTATTAGATTTAAGGTTAATTAAGATTGGTTGTCGTGAGACAATCAATTTTTTTTTGCCATATCAAAAACACACTAACGTGGTTATTTCATGCTCCACCCAAAATGATAAGTCATCAATGTTGACATAGTAGGCAAAAACGATAAAAAATAGACCAAGGTTTTGGTGGTTTCATTTTTTTGATGTAATTTTGCAGTCGCTTTTCGGCACAACACAGCCGTGAGCGGTCCCATAGCTCAGTTGGTTAGAGCACCTGACTCATAATCAGGGAGTCCTTGGTTCAAGCCCAAGTGGGACCACGATTTAATCCGATAACTATTTGATTCTCAATGGTTGTCGGATTGTTGTTTTTTTAATTGCTCACTTTCTTTCCATTTTCTCTCTGGATTAGGTTATATGGATAAGAAAACACCACTTTTTTATAAAGAGAAAAGCGGCACATTTATCGTGGCAAGATCACTTACATCAACGATATAATCTGCACTATTAAGGTCGTATTCCCATCCCTGTGTTATTGACATTATTGAAAAAATGGGATGTTCTATTATTTTTTTAGAACATCCCATTAGTTGCAAATGCACTGAGATTCTAACTTTAGTCTTCCCAGAATTTCAGTTTGTCGAGAAATGATTTATTCTCTTTTTTGGGAACCCATTTACTAGAACCATAAGTATCGCCACACTTGAGGCATATCCATAATGGTTCTGGAAAAGTGTCAATTTCTTCTACACATCCCATACTGTAGAAAGGTTTTACAGTGGTGTCGCCTTCTAATGCCAAATTGGCAATCGAGTCGTCATATTCTGGATCGTATAGTCCATGTCCACATCTTGCAAATGCTTTGCTGCCACAGCTTTTGCATGAGTCAGGCTTCACTGTGTCTGTGTAAACTTTAACCCAACCACCGAAAGGGTCGTCGGGGATGTCTGGTACATTAGGCCTAGAAACAAAATAAGAGATTGTAATAGTTGCAATTATAAAAATGACAACAAACCATATGGTCTTATTCTCTCTCATATCTTACTATAGTTATATTGCGTCTTTTTTTATCGTTTAGCAGGACAATTATACTGTGAAGTAGTTGAAGCCGACGATGGTGTCGACGAAGCGGTGGACGTATTGGGTTGCGGTGGGCGACCATTGGAAGCCGAATCGGTAGAGGACTTGTGTGGTGTAGTCGTTGGTGGCTTCAATCCATCGCATTTCGTGGCTGCTGCTCAGGTTGTAGGCCATGAGTGGACGCAGCAGGGTTACCAATTCGGGATTTTCCATCATGCGGTCGAGGGCACGCTGGAATTCTTCGGTCTCAACGCGTTTCATTGTGATGCCAGCATCGGCAAAGCCGTTGAGGATGTCGGCCAAATACTGGCGGTGAACGTTGTAGGGATGGAACACCACACACTCGCGTGGAGTGGTTGCCAGCAGCATGATGGCGTGTGCCACCTCGTCGATGGGCGAGAACTCAAATACGTTGTTTAAAGCTTCGTAGGGAACCATTCCGATAACTACATAGGCTCGTAACAGGGCCAGGAAGTTGTTGGTCTGGAAATTGATCTGGAACTCGCCGTCTCGCTGTCGTGCCGAGAGGTTGCCCACTCGCATGATTTTGGCATTGAGCCCATGGTGTGCTATGGCTTCGAGCACGAGGTCTTCGGCAACGAACTTGGAATAAACATATTTGTTCTCGTTGATGTTCTGCCCCAGCCACAGGTCTTGCTCGGTGAGTTTCACATCGGGACCTGGCACGTTGTCGATGCTCAATCCCGCGATGCTCGTTGTTGAGATGTGAATGAGTTTTGAGTTGGTGCGCAGACAGAAGGCGATGAGGTTCCTCACCGACTCGATGTTAACCATCTCGATGTCGTTGCCTGCCGAGAAATGTTTCACATTGGCCACACAGTTGACTACGGTCAGCCCCTCGAGATTGATGCTGTCGAGGGCATTGGGTTGAGTCACCTCGGCGGCGATGGCTGTCACGCGGCTGTCGATAAGCTCAAACGCCTTGCATCTGCCAAAGTAATAGAAGAAAAGTGTCTTGAGACGATTCATAGCTTCCTCGCTGGTTTTACCGCGCATAGGACAGATGATTTTGCCGTTGTAACATGAAAGTAGTTCGTTAAGAACGTGCATGCCCAGATATCCTGTGGCGCCAGTGAGCAACACATCGCCGATTGTCTGTCTTTCTCCGTTGCGGAAGGCATCGAGGTTGTTAGCCTTGAGGATAGGAGTGTAGGAAGCATAGCGTGTGTTCTCAGCTCTATCGGCAGGTTTTTCTTTTGGAGTGATTTCGGTAGCAGCAGGGGTTTGCGTCTGTTTCTGTGCCACAAACTCGGCAAGAGCTCTCGGTGTCTTTTGGTTGAAGAGGTCGTTGAAGACAATCTGCACTCCGTGCTTGCTAGCCTCGACAATCACCTTGATGGCATTGATACTGGTACCGCCAATTTCAAAGAAGTCGTCAAGAGCGCCCACTTGCTCGATTTGTAGAACCTCTGAGAAGATGTTTGCAAAGAGTTGTTCTGTCTCGCCCTCGGGTGCCACAAAATCGGTGTTGCGCTTGAGCTCCGGTACAGGTAGCACTTTGCGGTTAATCTTGCCGTTAGGAGTCATAGGCATGGCATCGAGGCGCATATAGGTGTCGGGCACCATATACTCGGCGAGCGACGATGCGGCAAGAGCCTTGTTGATGTCGTCATCGGTGATGCTGGAATCTCGGTCGACGGTGTAGTAAAGCACTAAATGCTCATTGCCACCCACCTTGCGTACCTCGGCAGCGGCCTGCCTTATACCATCGATGTTGAGCGCTTTGCTCTCAATCTCACCAAGCTCGATGCGGAAACCGCGCAGCTTAACTTGGGTGTCGATGCGTCCCAGGTATTCGATATCTCCATCTTCATTCCAGCGGCACAAGTCACCAGTGTGGTACATCCTCACAGGGCGTCCCCAGCGGTCTTCCTTAATAAACGGACAATCGACAAACGACTTGGCGGTGCGTTCTGGCAATCGCCAGTAGCCACGTCCAACTTGTATGCCGGCAAAGCACAACTCGCCCGCAGCGCCTTGAGGAACAAGGTTACCTGCGGTATCGACGATGAAGTTCCAGTTGTTTGCCACGCTCTTGCCAATGGGGATGTTCTCCACACGCTTGCCTGGAGCGATGCTATAATAAGAAGTGTCGTCGGTACATTCAGTTGGTCCGTACACATTAATAATCTCGATGTGGTCACTGAACACACCATCCATCTTCTCGCCACCGCCTGTGGTGAAGCGAATAGGCAGGTCGTCAAAGGTGTTGAGTAGCAATCCCGTCATTGCAGTTGAATATCCACCACCAGTGATGCGGTGGTCGATGAGGAACTGACGAATGGCTGCTAGGTCTTTGCGTATCTCGGTGGGCATCACATGGAATGAGCCGCCGAGCGTGAGCACTGGATACATGTCTTCGATGTGAGCGTCGAACGAGAACGAGCGGTGACCACTGATGCGGTCGTCGGCAGTGAGCTTCTCCATATCGATTACTACTGCAATGAAATTGCGCAAGCCAGCTTGATGCAGCATTGCGCCCTTGGGCTTGCCTGTCGACCCAGAGGTGTAAATCATGTAAGCCAGGCCATCGGGGCGAGAGCGGTCGATGGGCGCTGCAGTGGTGAGGTCGGCACTGGCCATGAAGTCATCGATGAAGAAGACCTGAGCGGCTGCGGTGTCGAAGTTGCCCTCGGCCTGCTTGGCAGCAAGAACGTCGTGGCTGGTGATGAGTATTTTAGACTCAGAGTTCTCAAGCATATAGCTCAGTCGCTCGTTGGGATACTCAAAGTCGAGTGGGGTATAGGCGGCTCCAGCTTTGTGGATGGCAAGCACTGCCAGTGGGAACTCCTTGGTGCGGTCGAGCATGACACACACAAAGTCGTCGCGATGCACATTGTGGTTGATGAGTTGCCGTGCCAATAAGTTGGCATACCCGTCCATCTCGCGGTAAGTGAGCTGGCTGTCCTTGTCGACCACGGCAGGAGCATCGGGGGTGCGCTGAGCTTGCTCGGTGAACAGATTGGCGAATGTCTTGGTAATATCCACGTTGATATCCTTGCCCGAACCAATCTTGATGAGACTCTGGGCCTGCTCGTCGCTCACGATGGCGATGCTGTTAATGTCGCCGTCGGGGCTCGCCATCATGTTGTTCATTGTGGCTTTGATAGCATGGGCCATCATGCGCATGGTATTGCGGCTGTTCATCGCCAGACTCGACTCCATGCGGATGTCATAGTCGTCACCAGCAAGGAAGATGTGAGCCAGCATATCGTAGAACACATCACCGCGGTCCTGCTCCACAAGCGGGCAATGATTGTCACCGAAATAGTAAGCTTCTTCCCAACCTGGCAGTGCCGAGAAGTTGAACGAAATGCCAGGCTGAACGCCCATGTCGCGGCAGAAGTGTGTGAAAGGATAGGCTAGCTCGGCTAGCGTTGCCTTCATCTCGCTATGTACAGTTGCTATATACTCGCGAACACTTTGTTCTTTTTTAATTTCCATCATGAATGGAATTGTGCGTACAAACATGCCATAGGCTTGTTTCACGCGCGAGTCACGACGACCGTGATAGACGGTGGTATAAGCCACTTTTTCCTCTCGCAGCAATCTAGCAAGTGTGTAGCTGAACGCAGCCTGGAACAGCTGATAGGGGGCAAAACCGTTTTCTTTGCACCAGTTGTCGACAAGAGCACGGTTGATGTAGGCCGACTCCTGGGCCATCTCGCCAACGGGGTTCTCGGGACGTGCCGACAATGTGGCGAGATCAACACCAGCATAGCGCGACATCATCACCGATTTAGCCTTCAGGTAGTCCTCGTCGCCCAGTCGAGCGTGCTCATCGACGGCTGCCTCCAGCATTCCGTATTCCTCTTTTGGAAGTGGCTTGCCATCGTAAGCCAAAGGCAGGTCGCGTTGTGGGAATACTGTTAGGTAGCTCGTGCCATCGGTCACCAGGTGGTGGATGTCCATGAGCATATATCTGCCAGTTTCAGTTGTTATGAGCTCTACGCGCAACAATGGTTCGTCGCCCATAATGTCGAAGGGGCGGCAGAAACCTTGATGAGCATAGCGCTGGAATTCCTCTTCGGTCATCGAGCGACGCTGAATTTCAAGGTGCTTATTGTCATCGACAAATTGTTGAGGTTCTCCTTGTTCATCAATGAGAAAACGCAGTCGCAACACAGGGCGTTCGGCGAAAATTGCTTGGAACGCAGCTTCAACGCGATCAAAATCCACACCGTCGCTTAACGGAGTGATGCTGGGAACATTATATTGCATCACTTGTGGATACTTCAAGCACTCGTAAAAAACACCCAACTGAGATTGGAGCAAAGGATAGGTCTTCATTTCTTTTTATTTTATATAAGTTTTTAACAAGTATTTTTAGTGTTGTTGAATGTGAATTCATGGTGTTTCAACAACATTGCGAGAGGGTAAATAATATACCACAATTAAGCACTACAAAATTATAAATAAATCCTCATAATTTATTGCTTTTTCTCTTAAAAAAGACAATTGCGGCACATATGTAATTATATTTCCTTTGCCACTTGGCATTCCTTTTGGCTCAAGCAAAGTGTAACTATAATAAAAATCGCTAATCATTTATAATAAGTGAATAGCGATTTTTAGTCCTTAATTGTCCTAATTGTCGACTAAAAGTTAGTCGCGCAGGATTGGCATTGTCATGCAACGGGCGCCACCACCGGCGCGGGGGAGCTCACTGCCTGGGAAGGCTGCCACAAACTTCTCGTAATCGTTCATGTTGACCTTGCCGCTGACGATGTCCTCGGCGTTGAGCACTGCAAAGCCTGCCCGGTCAAGCGCTTCGATAGTGTGGGTGTTACGGCGATAACCTAGAATCTTGCCGTCGCCCAATGAAAAGAAGTTGGCGCCGCTGTGCCACTGCTCACGCAGTTGAGTCCATGGGTCGCTGCCGCCACCAATCACTGGCTCAATCTCCCAACCAAGATTATTGAGTGCTTCAACAATATTGGGCGCGCTCTTGTAGCTTATCTTGCCGTGGTCGATGGTGATAACTGTTGTGTCCTTACCAGCAAAGAGCCCTTTCTTGGTAAGCATAGGCTCAAATGCCATGCACTGATGCTTGCTCAGGAAAGTGAATACCATGTCGAGGTGGATAAACGATTCAGGCTCTTTGGGCAGTTCCTGTGCCACGATGGTAAAGTGCTCGCGCTCGCGAGCAAAGGTCTGAGCAAGATACTCAATACCCTTGCGGTTGGTGCGTATGCCTTGGCCAATGCACAGCATGTCGGGGCTAGCAATCTGCACGTCGCCGCCCTCGGTGCGGGCATAGGGGTTCCATGCCATGGCATTGAGGGTGTCGACACCGAAGAAATGCTTGAAAATCGCCTCATAGATGAGTGACTCGCGCTCGCGCACCTCAAAGCTCATTGAGTTGATGAGAACGCGGTTATACACCGTTGACGAAGCATCGCGCGTAAAGAACAGGTTGTACAATGGCTTGAGCAGATAACGATGCTCGCTCACGCCATCCCATTTGGGGTCTTCGCAGCCTTCGATGAGCACTTGGGCAAGCTTCTTAGGGTCGTCGCCTGCTATCTCGTTAATAACTCTCGCAGTTTTTTGATTGCATCCCTTTAAGCTGTCGGCGAGCAATTTTGTCTTTACAGCCTCATCCTTGAGCAGTTCCTCGAGGATGTCCTGCACATAATAGACTTGGGTCCAACGCTCCAGCACACCGCTGAAGTTGTGGTATTCTTGATCGACGATAGGCTTGTTAAGTATGTCGCTGTAGAGTGCGGCATTGGCATTTAGGGGCGTCATGCGCTCTATCTCCACACCGGGACGATGCAGCAACACGGCCCTGAGCCTGCCAGTCTCGGAGCTTACATTTACCTCACAAGGCTTAAGTTGATTTTTGTCCATAAATAATATCTCTCCCTACCATCCGCAACCGCTACGATTAATAGCGGTTGCGGAACAGGGATTGAATTAGTCGTTTTATAGAAATGTGATTATTTCATATAAGTGTAGCGGTAGTCGGTGGGCGATACCAGAGTCTCCTTAATCACGCGTGGGATAATCCAACGGATGAGGTTGAACTCGCCACCTGCCTTGTCGTTGGTACCGCTGGCGCGTGCACCACCGAAGGGCTGCATACCAACCACAGCACCTGTTGGCTTGTCGTTGATGTAGAAGTTGCCAGCGGTGTAACGCAGAGCGTCGGTAATCTTCTCAACGGCCATGCGGCAACGTCCGAATACGGCACCGGTCAAGCCATAAGGAGAGGTCTCGTCACACTCTTTAACTACCTCTTCCCACTTCTCGTCATCGTAGGGATAAACGGTGAGCACGGGAGCAAAGATTTCCTCCTCCATCGACTTGAAGTGAGGATTGCTAGTCTCGATGATAGTTGGCTCTACAAACCAGCCCTTGCTGCAGTCGCAGTTACCACCCATCACAATCTTGGCGTCCTTAGCTTCCTTGGCGAAGTCGATGTAAGATTTAGCCTTGTCAAACGAAGCCTTGTCGATAACGGCGTTGATGAAGTTGCTTGGATCCATCACGTCACCCATCTTAACCTCAGCTGCCATAGCCTTCATGTCGTCGAGAACGCCAGCCCACAGGCTCTTGGGGATGTACATGCGCGATGCTGCCGAGCACTTCTGGCCTTGGAACTCATAGGCTCCGCAGAAGGCAGCAGTGGCAACAGCCTTAGGATCGGCACTGGGGTGAACAAAGATGAAGTCCTTACCACCAGTCTCACCCACGAGGCGTGGATAAGAGATGTATTTGTCAACATTCATGCTAGCTTGTTTCCACAGCGACTTGAAGGTTGCAGTGCTACCGGTGAAGTGGATTCCTGAGAAGTACTTCGACTCGGTTGCTACCTCGCCAATGAGGGCACCGCTACCGGGCAGGAAGTTAACTACGCCGTCGGGCAGACCAGCCTCTTTGTAGAGCTGCATCAAGTAGTAGTTGCTCAGCAATGCGGTGGTCGATGGTTTCCACAGTGCCACGTTACCCATGAGCACGGGAGTCATACACAGGTTGCTGGCAATAGAGGTGAAGTTAAATGGAGTTACAGCGAGGATGAATCCCTCGAGGGGACGATACTCGGTGTGGTTGAGTTGTGCCACGCCGTCCTTGGGCTGCATTGCATATATCTTAGATGCATAGTGCACGTTGTAACGGAAGAAGTCGATAGTCTCGCAAGCCGAGTCAATTTCAGCCTGGAAGAAGTTCTTGCTCTGGCCAAGCATTGTGGCGGCGTTCATGATGGGGCGGTACTTGGTCGCAAGCAGCTCAGCCATCTTCATCACGATAGCGGCACGGGTGGTCCAGGGAGTGCAGCTCCACTCTTTCCAAGCCTTCATGGCAGCATCAATAGCCATTTCAACCTCTTTCTTGCCTACCTTGTGGTAACGGGCAATCACGTGCTTGTGGTCGTGTGGGCAGGTCACCTCGCCCATGTCGCCGGTGCGAATCTCCTTACCACCAATGATGATAGGAATTTCAACCACCATGTTGCTTTGGCGCTCAAGTTCTTTCTCTAATGCTACACGCTCGGGTGATCCAGGCATATAAGCCTTTACTGGCTCATTAGCTGGAAGTGGAAAATTAATAATTGAATTGTTCATGATTAGTTTTATTATTATTTTATAGATAGATAAGTTTCTGCTATGGTTCTGCGTGCAAAGTTACAACTTCTTACTCAAAATGCCAAAACAAACCGCCACAAATCTTTAATGAAAAAAGGGGACAATAATCATCCACATTTTAAAGAAGATTATAATCTCAGAATTGGCCATTAAGGTTAAATTCAAAGCGCCTCGCGAATATGCAAGGCGCTTTGAATTTATGTCAATTGAGTGAAGTTCGACATGTTATTCATCTTTCGCAAGCACAAGGCGCAAACCGATGTTAAAGCTGATAACATCAGGAGCAGCTTTGGCTCGAGATGTTACTTGACATGCTCTAGCTTCCATAGGCCAACTACCACCACGCGTCACTCGTTGAGTCCCAGAACTTGGGCCTTGAGGATTATTAACCGGAGAGTTACTGTAATAATTCTCATCATACCAATCTTGACACCATTCTGCCACATTGCCACTCATATCATAAATACCCAACTCATTGGGATAATAACTGGCGACAAAAATAGTAGACTGTGCGTTATAATTACCTACAGCGCTCAAATAGTTGTTTCCCGCATATTTGCAACCATAGCTTTTATTCCCGCCACGAGCGGCAAACTCCCATTCGGCCTCGGTAGGCATGCGGAACTTATAACCAGCGATTGGCAACATCTGGTTCAAATTAGTGATAAATTGTTGACAGTCATTCCAACTTACCTGTTCTACAGGCAAAGTATTACTACTTCCCACAAAATAACTGGGATTATTGCCCATTACAGCCTGCCATAATCCATGTGTCACCTCGGTCTCGCCAATGCTGAATGAATTAACTTTAACTTCATGGGCCGGTTTTTCACTGCTAAATGCCTGTGTGTCGCTGTCGCTGGCACCCATGGTGAACGTGCCGCCCTCAACTTTCACCATATTAAACTTTATGCCGTTAACCTCAAACTCGACCTTTGATGGCAGTAATACTAGTCGCAGACCTATTTCATTGTAACTTTGATTTGCGTCCCAACAGTCACGTCGAGTATTACGGCAATTGCTTTCTGTTGTACTGTAGTATCCTCCTCGTAAGTTGATAAAAGGACTGTTGGAAGTTGTGTAAATACAGGGGTCGAATTGTGCCGATGACGAATAAGTAGCGTAATGGTCTAGACACCATTCTTCCACATTGCCGCTCATGTCATATAGTCCAAGTTCGTTGGGAGCTTTGGTAGCCACTTGATGAGACATGGAGCCGCTGTTGCCGGTATACCACGCCACATCACCGATGTTGTTGCTGCCAGAATACTTATAACCTTGGCTCTTATTTCCTCCACGTGCGGCGAATTCCCATTGTGCCTCGGTGGGCAGGTTGAACTCATAACCATCAATCGGAAACATTTGATTGAGGTTGGTGATAAATGCTTTACAATCATTCCAGCTTACCTGTTCTACAGGCATGTTTGTTCCAATGTGGTAGCTCGGATTATTGCCCATAACTTCTTCCCATAGTTCTTGTGTAACCTCGGTCTGGCCTATAACAAATGGTGTTAAGGTAACTTGATGTGATGGTTTCTCGTCAGAATTAGCTCCTGTGTCATTAGCAGCAGCTCCCATCACGAACGTGCCACCATCAACGTCCACCATATTAAATTTGACACTATTTAAAGTGAATTCTTTTACAGAGGTTCCACCATTAAGCAGGATATTATAGACCGAAGTGACATCAGCACTAGTGATATTGCCATCGCTGTTGACATCCCCGTTCTTTAGGCTGCTTGCGTCATTATTGAGAAGATAATTATATATTGCTGTAATATCAGCCGCTGTAACATAGCCGTCGCCGTTGACGTCGCCTACTAATGCCACGTTGGTATCCCATTCGCCGTCATAGTCAACATAACCTGGTTCTGGATAAAACGCATATATACGTGGATTCCAACCCTTTTCACGAGCCTCCTGCACTTGAATTGGAGTCATAGAAGAGGAACCTATATTATAGGTTGCTATTTGTATTTCACCAACAAGGGAGTTGTAAGTTACAAGGCTATTGATAATATCATCCATCACCTCGCCCTTGAATCCACAACCATAAATCTCAAGTAACTCGAGCTTGTTCAGGCCTGTCAGATCTAATGACTCAAGATTGTTGCAACCACAGCGCAGCACCCAAAGTTCCGGCAGTTGACTCACATCCAAAGATGTCAACTTATTTTCAGTACACTCAAATCTCCTCAGTTTGGGCAAGTTGCTAAGATCTATTGAGGTAAGATTATTGTTGGTACAGTAAAAATATGTGAGATTGCTTAATCCGCTGATTTCCAAGCTTGTTAAGTTGTTGACATTACAAGAGCATGATTGAAGGCTTGTCAATCCTCTAAGGTCAAGTGAAACCAAGTTGTTATTCATGCAATAAAATGCAACAAGATTAGTAAGACCGTTAAAGTTGATTGATGTCAGCTGGTTTCTATGGCAAAACAGCTCTTCAAGGTTCGACAGTCCACTCACATCAAGCGTGGTGAGGTTGTTCTTACCGCAATATAAACGTATGAGATTCCTGAAATTCTTGACACCCACAAGGCTAGAGATATTCATCTCGTTAACACTAATCTCGGTCACTGCATCGAGCTCGGCTTGGGAGAGAACTCCATTGCCGTCCAAGTCAAACTGCGTGACATACTCACGAAAGATTGCATCAGGGAAATTTGACTGGTTGATGGTAACATCAGCGTTAGCAGCCAAGGCCATCGCAACCAAGCAAAAGATGGTTAGAAATAATTTTTTCATAATGTTTTAAATTTATTTCGTCAATAGTTTAGGCTAACATAATTCATAATAATTACTTTCAAATGCAAAGATAATAATTATTATAATAAAAATGAAGATTTCAATGAATATTTATATCTTTTGTACATTATGCCTCATTAGCTCGTTTACTCGTCAGCTTGTTTTCTCTTTTCTTTTTACCCATAAAAACTTTTTGAAAACGTTTTTCAGTTAAGCGAAAATGCTTACCTTTGCGGCAAAATTAACAAAATACATTTTATTAACTAAAAAACAATTTAAAACTATGCCAAGAAGTTTATCAGGAAGAAATTTCTTGAAGTTGTTAGACTTCACCACCGAGGAAATCCAGTATTTACTTGAACTCGCTAAGGATTTCAAGCGTCTGAAAAGAACAAACACTCCTCACAAGTACTTAACCGGTAAGAACATCGTTCTGTTGTTTGAGAAGACTTCAACCCGCACTCGCTGCTCGTTTGAGGTAGCAGGTAATGACCTGGGTATGGGCGTTACTTATCTTGACCCAGCTTCGTCACAAATGGGTAACAAGGAGTCGCTCGAGGACACCGCTAAGGTGCTTGGCCGCATGTTCGACGGTATCGAGTATCGTGGTTTCGACCAGGACATCGTTGAGGATCTGGGCCGCTATGCTGGTATTCCCGTGTGGAATGGTCTTACCACCGAGTTCCACCCAACTCAGATGCTCGCCGACGTTCTCACTATCGAGGAGAACTTTGGCCGTTACAAAGGCTTGAAAATGGTCTTCATGGGCGATGCTCGCAACAATGTTGCCAACTCACTGATGGTAGTTTCGGCTAAGCTTGGTATCAACTTCGTAGCTTGTGGTCCTAAGGACAACATGCCCGATGCAAAACTTGTTGCTACCTGCCGCAAGATTGCTAAAGAGAACGGATGCACCATCACTCTTACCGACGACGTTAAGAAGGGCACCAAGAATGCCGACGTTATCTACACCGACATTTGGGTATCGATGGGTGAGCCCGCCGAGTTGTGGGAGAAGCGCATCAAGCTGTTGAGCCCCTATCAGGTTAACGACGCTGTTATGGCCAACGCCAACCCCGACGCAATCTTCCTGCACTGCCTACCTTCGTTCCACGACCTTGAGACTTCAGTTGGTCGCGAGATTTACGAGAAATTCGGCTTGAAGGAGATGGAGGTTACCGACAAGGTATTCCGCAGCCCACAATCTAAGGTATTTGACGAGGCCGAAAACCGTATGCACACCATCAAGGCTGTGATGTACGCAACATTGAAGTAAATTTCATAGGGATTACAAGAGAACAAGATGACAAGAAAACAAGATCTCATTCTCTTCTCGTTTTCTATCTTCTTGTCCTCTTGCTTTCTCGTTTTCTTGTTTTCTGAAAAATTATGAGCAAACGACTAGTTATAGCTCTGGGTGGTAACGCCCTGGGCAAGACTCCTCAGGAGCAGCTCGAGTTGGTTAAAGGCACTGCGTCAACCATCGTCGACCTCGTTGAGGAAGGATATGACGTGGTAATTGGCCATGGCAACGGTCCACAGGTGGGTATGGTAAACCTCGCGTTTGAGTACAGCGCCAACAATGGCGGTGGCACTCCCGCAATGCCTTTCCCCGAGTGCGGTGCCATGACCCAAGGCTACATTGGTTATCATCTGCAGCAGGCAGTGGAGCGCGAGCTCGCTCGCCGTGGCATCAACAAGCCTTGCGCAGCAGTGGTAACTCAGGTGGTTGTTGACCAAAACGACAGCGCCTTCCAAAATCCCACCAAGCCAGTGGGCATGTTCTACAGCAAGGAAGACGCCGACCGCATCGTAGCCGAGACTGGTTACACCTTTGTTGAGGATGCTGGACGTGGCTATCGCCGCGTAGTTCCCTCGCCCATTCCCGTGAAGATTGTGGAGCTCCCCGTTGTTGAGCAACTCGTGGGCCTTCACAGCGTGGTTATCACCGTGGGCGGTGGTGGCATTCCCGTTATCGAAAAGGGTGCTGGCGACTATGAGGGAGTAGCAGCAGTTATCGACAAGGACCGCGCAAGCGCCAAGCTTGCGCTCGACCTCAATGCCGACATGCTCGTTATCCTCACCGCTGTTGAGAAAGTATCGATTAACTTCAACAAGCCCGACCAGAAGGATCTCGACCGCATGACAATCGCCGAGGCACGTCAGTACATCGCCGAGGGTCACTTCGCTCCTGGTAGCATGCTTCCCAAGGTGGAGTCTTGCATCAGCTTCGTTGAGAACACCACCGGCGGAACTGCCCTCATCACCTCGCTCGACAAAGCCCGCGAGGCCCTCAAGGGCAACACCGGCACCATCTTGGTGAAATAAGTTTGAAACATCCCTATCTCACAGGAGAGGCAAGACCACTTGCCCCTCCTGTTTTTCAATAACTTGATTGTATAACTATTGAACTAATGCAGAAACACACACACTTTTTTAATGACCGGTATAAACGTCTATTTTGGTTTGCCGTTGGAGTAATAGCAATTGTAATAATAGGTTTAATAATTGGACATCACTACTGCACTTCTACGTGTTCCTTCAACATTAAGCATCAGTATTGTGATGGGATAGATGTTTCACACCACAATAATAATGTAGATTGGGATGTGATAACTGCTAATTACCCCGAGATTAAGTTTGTTTACATTAAAGCGACAGAGGGAAGTACCGGGAAGGATGCCAATTATAAAAAATATTTGAAAGGTGCCCACAAAGCAGGCCTCAAGGTTGGAGCTTACCATTATCTGCGCAGCACATCTAATGTTAGAGATCAGTTTTTGAATTTCTCGCAAACAGTTAAGAAAAGTGACATAGACATTATTCCTGTTGTTGATGTGGAGGAACGCAGCAATTGGTCACGTTCTGAGTTTCAAGATAGTCTGCGCCTTTTTATCAATTTAGTAAAAAAAGAATATAACGTAACCCCTATGATTTATTCAGTTAATTCTTTTTACAATAAGAATTGTGCCCCTGAATTCAATGTATACCATTTGTGGATTGGACGATATGGTGATAAACCACCTGTCATAAAGGGGAAAGGTACTTACACTTTGTGGCAATTCAGTGATTCAAATCACTTAAAAGGAACTGTAAAATCCATAGACCACAATATTTTCAATGCTAAGTATTCTCTTAAAGACATTAGTATTAGATAATGGCTAAATGTACTAGTGTAGTATAAAAATGATGTAAATTTGAGCAAAGCATATAAAAGTGCTTTGCTCAAATAATTATATGTCCATAATACTCAACCACTCTTTGGATTGTTGCCAAGGAATTTTGGGCGTTTTATGTGGGGAGACAACATATACTAGGCTTCGGTCAATATAGATGCGGTATTTGTTGCGATTAACGTGCACCTGATATTCATCGGCATTGACAAGTTTGTCTTCCAGCTTAAATATAGCTTTCCTGATTTTTGATACCATTGGGTTTCTTATTGATGAATCTTCAATATCAGGAACTTTATTGTTGCCGCCTAGATATTTGTAAATAAGTTTATATTTTTCATTAATTCTAGCTCTATAGTCTTTACTCCATCCCATAGGATTGGAAAAATCAATTCCACCTTTTGTTGATTCCATTAAAAGCAAGAGGTATAAAGCTCTTGATGCCTTTGGGACTTTTAATTCACTATTAATTTCGGGAAATTTAATCTTTTGATGGTATGGATCAATTAAAATTGTGCTTCTCTCAGCTTCTTTAAGAAGGCAAAGGTCCAGCACCTCTTTGTAAATACCATCATAAACAAATCTGTCTTTTGTATGGAAAATATTCCTAATAATTGAGTATTCGGCATTGAGCATCGAAGTCAAACGATAATTGAGTTGAACAATCTCATTAATAAAGTCCTTTTTCAATTCAATCCTCAAGAAGTTATCATAAACATTGTCAATAGTAATTGTTTTGCTAACCTTTATCAACAAAGAAGGTTTTTGAAAATTAGCATCATCAATGTGCAGCTTCTTGCATAACTCTTCCTCACAAAACTCACTAGTTGACATCGTTTGAAGTTTCTTTAAAATATTGTTGAATTCTTCGTCGACATAATCGGGAGACAAGAATTTTATTACATCCTTAAGCAATCCTTCGGGGGTGTCGTTATAAACTTCTGTTATTCTTGGAATATAAATAAAGTTCAATCCAGCGAGACGCATGGAGTTTTCTATTTTGTGGTAATTATTTTTAATCAACGTGTTTGTATGGTCATTGTATTCCTTTTCAACATACATTACTTGTGCGTTCTCCATTTTTAAGCCCGGATGGATTACTTGTATCATTGATGCTCTGTGGTTATTTTCAAGGCAATACTCTAATGCCAGCATAAGCAATGCCTCATCTTTATTGCACATGCCATCAGCTATTGTAATTTCTTGTGCAGCAGCGATCACTAAGTCTCTTTCATTTTTACTTAGAGGCTGCAAGTTATCGACAGCTTCAGAAAAAGAAATATAGTTAGAATCTTTTAGATTGTCATCGCTCACATGGAAGTCATGCTTAATCGTTTCAAAGATGCCGAGCTCTCGTCGATCTATAACTGAATCGGCTTTTATTAGGTCGGATATAATTCGACAGAATGATGTTTTTTGAGACTTATTCATGATATAGTTTTTTGCAAATATAACACTTTTAGGAAGGAAATATTGCAAATTGCAGAAAAAAACGAACAAAATAAGCAATTTTAAGAGCAACGTTGTAACATTATAATAATATAGAGAAAGTGCCCTTATCTTTGCGATGTTAATCTATCATTGTCAAACAAATAAAATAAAGAATTATGAAAAAAATTATTCTACCACTAATTATGGCCTTGGCATTTCTTGCTTCATGTTCTGTAGAGGAAACAAGAGATGAGTTTAAAGATGATTTATTTGGGAAAACAATTGTAGAAGATGATCCTGTTTGTGCTGTGGATGAAGAATCGGAGATGATGGTTTATATCACTCCTCATGGTAAAAGATATCATATTTCTACTTGTGGTAGCATCAGTGGGCACGATATAACCGAGCTTACAGTATCGGATGCTGAGGAAATGGGACGTACACCATGTCACAGATGTAACCCAGATACACACATAGCTTATGAGCATAATGTGAGTTCACCAGCACCGTTGTATGCTACAAACACATCAAAAGGCGAAGTATATACTTCGGGATATGGCCGTTTTGACGATTCACAAACTGCAGCCTCGGGTTATACAGTTTACATCACACCTCATGGAAAGAGGTATCATCGTTCGTCCTGTTGGCACATTAAGGGGCATGATGTAACTGCAGTAGATGTATCAAAAGCGCAAAGTTCAGGAAGAACACCTTGCAAAGATTGTAAACCCTAGTAGAAAGGATGCTTTTAGATTGTGAATGCGGTGCGTAACCAGTGATGGTGCGCACCGCATTTTTACCAAATTGCTGATTTGGAGTGTTGAAGAAAGGTTAGTAGTTATTTCTTCTTGGTTGGTGGGTTTTTCATGGCTTCGAAGATTTTGGCTTCGAGTTCTTGTGCTAGTTCGGGATTGTCCTCGATGAGCTGCTTGGCGTTGTCGCGTCCTTGGAACTTAGTGCCCTCGTAGGACAGCCAAGCGCCGCTCTTGTTGATGATTCCGAACTGGATGCCTAGGTCGATAATCTCGCCTGTGCGCGAAATGCCCTTGCCAAAGAGGATTTCAAATTCTGCCTTGCGGAAAGGAGGAGCCACTTTGTTCTTAACCACCTTGACACGAGTGAGGTTGCCAATCACTTGGTCACCGTCTTTGAGCTGGCCTATGCGGCGGATGTCGATGCGCACCGAAGCATAGAACTTGAGCGCGTTGCCACCGGTTGTGGTTTCGGGGTTGCCGAACATCACTCCGAGTTTCTCGCGCAGCTGGTTGATGAAGATGCAAGTGGTGTTGGTTTTAGAGATTGTAGCGGTGAGCTTGCGCAGAGCTTGCGACATGAGTCGTGCTTGCAGTCCCATCTTGCTCTCGCCCATCTCGCCCTCGATTTCGGCCTTAGGGGTAAGTGCTGCTACAGAGTCAATTACAACAATGTCGACAGCTGAAGAACGGATGAGCTGGTCGGCAATCTCGAGGGCCTGCTCGCCATTGTCGGGCTGAGCAATCCACAGGTTGTTGACGTCAACGCCTAATGACTCGGCATAGAAACGGTCGAATGCGTGCTCAGCGTCGATGATAGCGGCGATTCCGCCAGCCTTCTGTGCCTCGGCAATTGCGTGGATGGCGAGGGTGGTCTTACCGCTTGACTCGGGACCATAAATCTCGATGATGCGTCCGCGGGGATATCCTCCCACTCCAAGTGCATAGTTCAGGCCAATTGAGCCGCTAGGAATCACCTCCACGTTCTCGATGTTGTCATCACCGAGTTTCATGATAGAGCCACGTCCGTAGGTCTTGTCAATCTTGTCCATTGCCACTTGAAGGGCTTTGAGCTTCTCGGGCGATGGTGCCACGCGTTGTGGTTGCTCCATAGCCTCCTGGGCTTCGGGGTTTAAAATTTCTTCGTTCATTGTACTATTATATTGTTAGTTATTTTAATAAATTCATCTTTAATCAGCGAAAAGCGCTAAGATTTGGTTGGCGCTATCCTTGGTGTTCACCTTGTTGATGATGTGAGTGATAATGCCTTGTTCATCGGTGATAAAAGTGGTGCGCACAGTGCCCATATAGGTGCGACCAGCCATTTTCTTCTCTTGCCACACCCCAAACGCTTGGTTGAGAGTCAAGTCAACGTCGGCAATGAGAGGGAAGGGTAGGTTGTGTTTGGCGGCAAATTTTTGGTGCGAAGCAGCGCTGTCTTTACTCACGCCCACAAGTGCGAAGCCAGCTTTCATGAGTTTGCCGTAGCCTTCGCTCAAGCTGCATGCCTCGGCTGTGCATCCGGGAGTGTTATCTTTGGGATAGAAATAAATTACCAATTTCTTGCCTGCAAAGTCGCTTGCTTTAATCACGTTGCCCTGGGCGTCCTGTCCCAGAATCTCGGGTATTTTGTCTCCAATGTTCATGATGTTGGTTTGTTTTGATGTTGCAAAGTTAATAAAGTTTGTGTGCAAAAATGTTGCCCACATCAACAAAAAGTTATTAAATCTATGTTTTTTTCTTATTAGTGTAGTTACTAATAGCCTTTTTCATTTCCTCCACGATTTGCGCTTTGAGTTCAGGAGGCTCTATTACCTCGATGCTGCTTCCGTGCGAGAGCAGGCGCTCGCGCAGGTCGTAGGTGTTGCGCATCATGTAGTGGAAAATAGAGTAGTTGTCATGAATTTCCTCTTGCTGTGAGGGATGCAAAGGCAATGCCCTTAAATACTTGGCCTGTGTGGGCTCGGCTTTTATAGTGATGCGCTTGGGTTCAGCTTGATTGATTGTGATGCCGTAGCAGTCGGCAAAGAAATCTTCGGGCACGAAACCTTCGGGCATTACAAACTCCTCGTCGGTGATATTAACCTTTGTCATTCGATCGAGAGAATAGGTCTTGATTTTCTTGTCGGATATATTATATCCAATCACATACCACAACTGGTTGAAAATCTTGACAAAGTAAGGTTCGATGACTATACCGCTTTGTGGGTTGGCACGTTGATAGCTCTTGTAGCTGAACTTGATGCGGTGATTTTGCCGCATAGCATCGATAATCACAGGCAGGAACTCGCGCGCCGACGGCACATATTCAAGCAAAATGCGCGTTGACAGGTCGGCCGAGCCGCTCACCATGCCACTAATCGACATTGAGTCGAGAAGCCATTGTTGGCGCTTGTTGGCAGTGTCGGTGCCGTCATTGGCGATATAGTACTCATAGGTTGATGGGTTGAACTCTATGTCAATACCTAAGGTGTCGGCAATGCCATTGCGGTAGTTATAGAACGATCGCCGCGGCAATGGCTCACCGTTGCTACATTCGCTCTTTTTCCATAGCTCGCTCAGTCGCTCACGGGTGATAGAGCCATGGCGCTCGATGGTGTCGACAATCCAGATGTATTTGGCAATTAAGTTTTTAGCCATTTGTTAGTTTTTAGTTATCAGTTGTGTTGGCAACGCAACCTGCTGAACTTATTATTTAGTGGTCTTTTTCTTGAAAATGAACAGGCCTATCATTGTGAGCACTGCATTGAGCAGCAGGAGCTCGAAGCCAATGGTGTATCCAAATTGGTTCTTAAGCCACCATTGGATTACCCAGCTCAAGATAGGAGCTAGAATGCACACGATGGGCACCATGCGGTCCTTTACACCAGCTTTGCACATCATGCCATAGGCAAAGAGACCAAGGATAGGGCCATAGGTATAGCTAGCGATGGAGTACACCATCTTGATAGCGCTGTCGTCGTTGAGCAGATAGAATATATAAATGATGATGCCCATTACCACTGCCATGCAAATGTGTACCAACCGGCGTGTGCGTGACAACTGAGCCTCGTCCTGTTTCTTGTCGCTACCCAGAATGTCGACGGTGAAAGATGTTGTCAACGCAGTAAGAGCCGAGCCTGCTGCCGAGTATCCAGCTGCAATGAGCCCCAGCACAAAAAATATGAGCATTATAGTGCTATCTTTAGCCACTATTCCAAAGAGTGTGTCATTCTTTTCAGGCATAGCCGAGCCTGTGTTGCGCATGTAAAGAACCAACATTGTACCAAGGATGAGGAAGAGCGCCACTACAAAGATTTGGGTGATGCCACTCACAATCAAGCCTTTCTTCGACTCTGTCACATTCTTGCTGGCGAGTGTGCGTTGCATAAGGTCTTGGTCAAGTCCAGTAGTGGCAATTACCATGAAGATACCAGCAATGAACTGTTTCCAGAAGTAGGTGTCCTCTTTGGGATTGTCAAAGAAGAAAATGCGTGATGAGTCGTCGCTCGCTATAGCCTTTACCATGTCGGCAGCACCATATCCTAGCGCCTTTGCCACAAACACAATGCAAAGCACCACCGAGAGGATGAGGCACAACGACTTGAGGGTGTCGGTCCACACCACAGTTTTCACACCACCTTGCAGGGTGTAAAGGAAAATTAGAGCGATAGTGGCGATAACATTAAACACAAATGGGATGTGTAATGGTTCAAACACTAGCATTTGCAACGTTACACACACTACAAGGAAGCGCACTGCAGCACCCAGCATCTTGCTGATGAAGAAGAACCATGCTCCAGTCTTGTGGGTTTTACCTCCAAATCGGTCCTCAAGGTATCCATATATTGACACAAGGTTTCGCTTGAAGAACAAAGGCATGAGCACATAGGCAATGACAAAATAACCTACTGCAAATCCCAGCACCATCTGCATATAGCTGTAGCTAGAGCCAACTACATATCCTGGCACCGAGATGAATGTCACACCCGAGATGGGGGCTCCAATCATTGCTATGGCGACAATGAACCAGGGTGCTTGTCGTCCTCCGGTGAGGGCTGTGTTTGTATCGGCCTTGCGAGAGGCCAACCATGATATGATAAAAAGTAAAATGAAATAGCCAACTATTGTGGCGAGAACTATCCAGGGAGTAGACATTTTGATTAATAAGTAAAAAGTAGGAAGTAAAAAGTAATAAGTTTTTTTGTGTTATTCAGAGTAGAGGAGGTAGGGGCGGCGTTGCTCTTTGAATTTCTCAACATCCTCTTGCCACATCTCGCGAATCTCGTCGGCGCTCTTGCCAGCCTGTATCATTTCGCGAATGTAAGTGCGGCCTGCGAGTTTGTCAAAGAATGAAGTGAAGAACTTGTCGCCCATGTTGAGGTTGCGGTAAGCGTCGATTACATATTCCAGATTCATGCCCTTGGCAATCACGTCCTCGGCCTTGAGGTTGTGAAGGTCAACGCCGTGGCACAGTTTGCCTAGTTGTGGCGGATTCTTGGCGCCAGGCAGGCTAGTGGGCGTGAAAGAGAACTTATAGCCTTTCATGTTGGGATGACCATATACTTGGAACGGCCATTTGGTGCCGCGCCCCAGGCTCACTGGTGTGCCCTCAAAATAGCAAGTGGAAGGGTAGAGATAGATAGAGAGCATATTGGGCAGGTTGGGCGACGGGGCCACTGGCAGCTTGTAGCGTGTCTGGTGGGTGTAGTTCTTGCAGGGGATTACGGTGAGCTTGATCTTCTTGCCATCTTTGAGCCAGCCCTCACCGTTGGTCATCTGTGCTATCTCGCCCATTGTCATGCCATGCACAGTGGGAATGGGCAGCCATCCCACGCCACTTTTTAGATTCATATCGAGGATGGGGCCGTCGACTGTCATTCCGTTGGGGTTGGGACGGTCAAAGACCACAAACTCCTTGTCGTAGGCAGCTGCTGCATCCATCATGTTGACCATGGTGATATAGTAGGTGTAGAAACGCAGTCCCACGTCCTGTATGTCGGTGACAATGACATCAAAGCGGTCCATAGTCTCCTTTGATGGCATACGGCTCTTGCCCTCGTAGAGCGAGGCGATGGGGATTCCCGTTTTCTCGTCCACGCTGCTTTTCACATGCTCGCCGGCATCGGCTTTTCCTCGGAACCCATGTTCGGGCGAGAAGATAGTGGTAACGTTCAGCCCCTTTTCGAGCAGCAGGTCAAGTGTGTGCTTGTTGTGATGAGGGCCAACCACACCCGTTTGGTTGCTCAGCAGAGCAATTCTCTTGCCTTGAAGAATGGGGAGATATTCACTAACCCTCTCGGCGCCAACCACTACAGGTTTGGTGAGTGCAGGCAGCTTGGTTTTGTGGTCCTTGCGAACCTTAGCGTTAACGCAGCCGCAATTAGCTGCCGTCAGAATCACAAAGATTACCAAAACTATTGATTTTAAACGTTTCATAAGAACGAACTAATTGTTTTAAATTTCAAACAACAAATTTACACACAAATTTCTTTATAAACAAAAAAACTTTTCAACCCCGATAAAACATGTTTGTTGGTGGATGGAGAAAACAGTAATCCCTGTCGCGTGGGCGGCAGGGATTGACGTGTTAGATTTTGTGTGTTGCTCTCTTGATTAGAATGATTTCATTTTGTAGAAAGAGCGGTACACGAAGTAAATAGCGATGAGCACGAAACCAATGCCGAAGTAGGGGGCAAGTTCCTTGAAGCTGTCGCTAATGGCAATCTCCATGGCAAGTACACCAAAGAGGGTGGTGAACTTGATGATGGGGTTCAGCGCTACCGAGCTGGTGTCCTTGAATGGGTCGCCCACGGTGTCGCCCACCACGCTTGCATCGTGCAGTGGAGTGCCTTTGGCCTTGAGGTCTACCTCAACCACTTTCTTGGCATTGTCCCAAGCACCACCGGCATTAGCCATGAATACAGCCTGGAACAGACCAAATACTGCGATAGAAATGAGGTAACTTACAAAGAGGCAAGCTGCATCATTGCCGCCAATGCTGCCTGGCGATGACAGGCAAGCGAAGCCAAGCGCGAAGCAGAAGATTGCGATGAAGATGTTGAGCATACCCTTCTGTGCATACTCGGTACAGATGCGCACTACTTCTTGGCTCTTGCTGATGTCGGCCTTCTTGGGAGCGTTAGCGTCGAGCTTAATGTTCTTCTTGATGAAGTCGACGGCACGGTTGGCACCAGTGGTAACAGCCTGCATTGATGAACCAGTGAACCAGAATACTACACAACCACCAAGGATGAAACCAAGGATTGAGTAGGGGTTCAAGAGGTTGAGGATGCTGGCTGGGTCAATACCCAAGGTGTGCTGGAGCATGAGAATCAACGAGAAAATCATGGTTGTAGCACCTGCCACAGCAGTACCAATGAGCACGGGCTTGGCTGTAGCCTTGAAGGTGTTGCCGGCGCCATCGTTGGCCTCAAGGTAATATTTTGCTTTCTCAAAGTCGGGGGTAAAGCCAAAGTCGTTCTCAATGTCGGTCTTAGCCTTCTCAATATCGTCCTCGATGAGTGAGAGCTCATAAACACTCTGTGCGTTGTCGGTAACAGGGCCATAGCTGTCAACTGCGATAGTCACAGGACCCATGCCGAGCATACCGAATGCCACGAGGCCGAAGGCGAAGATTGAGTGATACTCGCCAAGCAGGTCGGCCATGCCAAACTGTGTAGAGGCAAGATAGGCAATGAGCATGAGCACAAAGAATACTAAACCAGTCCAGAAGCCACCGAAGTTACCTGCCACAAGACCCGAGAGGATGTTGAGCGAGGCACCACCCTGACGTGAGGTCTCTACAACTTCTTTCACGTGAGTTGAGGTAGGAGAGGTGAACCACTTAGTGATTTCGGGGATAAGAGCTGCGCCAAGAGTACCACAAGAGATGATGGTTGCAAGACCAATCCACCATCCGTTACCCAGATCGCTGAGCAAGAAATAGCTTGCGAGGAAGGTTGCTACAATCGAGAAGATTGAGGTAATCCAAACCAGGCTGGTGAGTGGTTTCTCGAAGTTGAGGTCGTCGGCATTGTTGTATTTAGCTTTCGACAGTGCACCATTAATATAATAAGAGAGTACCGATGTCACAACACCAAGGATGCGCATCACAAAAATCCAAACGAGCAGCTGGATTTGGTGAGATGGGTCGGTGAGGGCAAGCAGGATAAACGATACCAGAGCCACACCAGTAACGCCGTAAGTTTCAAAACCGTCGGCAGTCGGGCCAATCGAGTCACCAGCGTTGTCACCAGTACAGTCGGCAATAACACCAGGGTTGCGTGGGTCGTCCTCGCCAATCTTGAATACCACCTTCATCAGGTCGCTACCAATGTCGGCAATCTTGGTGAAGATACCACCGGCGATACGCAGAGCACTTGCTCCAAGCGATTCGCCAATGGCGAAGCCAATGAAGCAGCTACCAGCCAGGTCGGCAGGCATAAACATCAAGATGACAAGCATCAGGAGCAGCTCAACGCAAATCAGCACAACACCAATGCTCATACCAGCCGACAATGGAATGTTCAGCAGGTCGAGAGGGCGACGGCGAAGAGATGCAAACGCCATGCGAGCGTTGGCGAGGGTATTCATTCTCACGCCAAACCAAGCCACTGCATATGAGCCCAAAATACCAATAATGGTCCATCCAAGGATGAGGAATACCGAACCTACACCCATTCCCGACAGCAGGCCAAAGTACAATGCAATGGCTGCACCAATAAAGAGGAACAGGATTCCCAAGAACTTACCTTGCTGCTTGAGGTAGGTAGAGCATGTCTTGAAAATTACGTTGCCAATCTCAAGCATTGAGCTGTGAGCTTTGAGTTTTTTTACTCGGCTGAATTGCCAAAGGCCAAACAGAAGGCCTAGAATCACAATTAAAAATCCCCAGTACAGGACGCTCGCATTGTCAGCAAATCCCTCGGGCATTTTCAGGTCGGCCTCGCTAGCCATGAGCGAAACCGGAAGCATCAACATTGCCAATGCAGAAAGTAATTTTTTCATATACTTATTATAGATTTAATTGAAATGTCTATGTTATAGATAATTAGTGCGTCAACTCATGGTAAGCCTATGATTTGAGCGTGTAAAATTAGTAAAAAATGGCCTAAGTAACAAAAATTAGCATCAATTTTCTACATTTTGGCCAAGAAGAATGTTGTAGACAATGGTGATGTCGCTGGCAGTGATGTCGCCGCTACCATCAAGGTCTCCATTGACTATATTACTGTCGTCTTCGTTAAGCAACCAGTTGTAAAGAGCTGTGAGGTCAGTGCTTGTTACAGCGTAATCGCCATTGACGTCGCCATAAGGCATTTTCTTTTGCTTATATTCGGCTTTTGCCTCATTTATCAATGTAGCGAAAAGAGGAATATTGTGCAGGCTGTTGGTGGTTGCTGCTGCTATGATTCTAGCATCTCGGGCATCGCTGGCATAGCACAATCCTGTGATGACACGGCTCTCGCCATAGTCGTACCCTCGTTTTGTTATAGCATAGTGGCATTCGGGCATGACCTCGGCGAGCACTAAAGCGATTCCCCATCCCAGTAATGCATGTCGTGACGGATAGGACGACTCGGAGTAATGTTGCCATTCTTCTCCGCCATAAGGTATAGTTTCGTTAAACTGCCTATAGGGTCTCCATCTTGGTGAGGCGTTTTTTAGATTGGTGGTGTGAGAGTTAAGTGATAGTTTTAACATCTCGATGAGTGTAACGATGTGAGGAGTGTTTTCTTTAGAAATATTGATTGTGGTTGCGCAGTCGTTAAACATGTTGATGATGTAGCTGTTGTCGATAGATGCATCCTCGTTGGCCAGAATCCCTCGCTCGGTGTCGCGCAGAGCCTTTCCTTGCCAGTAATTGTCAAGGTCGTAGAAAAAGTGCACATCGTCGACTCCTGCAAATGGGTCGATAATCTTGTTTATAGATGGGAATTGTGAGTCTAAATCGTTGATTGAGAGTCCTGAGAGTTGCAGGTATTCGTTTTGAGCTTCATCGGCAAGAGTCGTGAAGTTGCTGTTGCTGCGTAAGTGTGCCATCGCCATGCTGCCACACGGAATGGCATTGTCAACATCGCTCTGCCAGCAGAACCCTGTTATGACGCCGCTATTGGCACATTGCATGGCTCGAGAGAGAATGGTGTCTTGGAGCTGAGGCGCCATTTGTGCAACTGCTAGTGCCGTGCTCCACACCATTGCGGCATGGGCCGAGGGGTGGGATGTCGCGCTGCTGGAGTCGTTGATGCCCCATGGCTCCTCGTTCATTAGCTCGAAGGGTTGCTTGCGGGATTGATTGGTGGATATCGCCTGAGTGCTGTTTTTGCCAGCTTGTGCAGCTTGTGAAATCATGTTGAAGATGGCAGGCGACGAGTTCTCATTGATGTTGATTCCCAGAACACCGCTATAGATGTCGCACAGGTGGCTGATGTCGCACTGCGAGTCATGGCGAGCCATTTCGCCACGCTCAGTGTTGCGCATGCTCTTGCCCCAACTCCATCGGTAGAAGTCGGCAGCAAAACTCACACTTGACGAGTCGGGAGGAGAAGGCAGTTGTGGTGAAAGGGCTCTTGGGGTGGGGCGGGTGTTTTTAGTAGCCAGGTTGGCATATTCCTGCCTTGCCGATCTGAGCATGTTGTAGTATTTAGTCTCGTTGTGCATCTTTGCAACCAAGCAAGCAGCCATCACCCTTCCTGCTTGCACGTCGGTAGGATAATGGTATCCAGTTATCACGCTGCTCCATCCCGTGTCATAGCCATGTTTTAAGATTTGTTCTTGGCAGTCGGGCATGACCTCGGTGAGTAGCAGTGCTAGTCCCCATCCCACCACAGCTTGCAGCGAGGGGTAGCTCGACTCGTTGCTGTGGCTAGCTTCTTGGTCAGGCAGCATGGTGGCGTGGGCTAGTTGCACATAGGGGTGTGGGCGATACCAGTCGGCACCCATTGCCTTGGCCTGCTGTTCTATATAGTGCTTTGCCGATTTGATGAGCGCGCTGATGCAGGGGGTGGTGCTGCTGGAGATTTCGGTCCCTGTGCACTCGGAAAACCCATTGATGATAACGAGATCGTTAAGGTTGGAATCAATGATGGCTTGGGCTCCACGCTCGGTGTCACGCTCACCTTTTGCCAACCAGTAAGGTGCCACGTCACCATAGTAGAAATAGGAGTCACCCATAGCGGGAGCGTCAAGGATTAAGAGTGCCGAGGGCGTTGTGCTTTCATTTATCTGGCTCTCGGTGAGTGCCGTGAGTTGCATGTATTCGCTGCGAGCTGCAGCAAGGTCGGCTTGATATTTGGTGGTAGCATGTGACCGTGCTATGGCGGCCGAGGCGCAAAGTATTGCGGCGTCGACATCGCTTTGCCAGTGTGCTCCCACAATCACTCGGCTGATGCCATAGTCAAGCCCTCGCCTCAAGATTATGTCTTGCAGGTAGGGAACCATTTCGGCAAGGGCAAGTGCGGTACCCCATCCAAAGGCAGTGTGTGAAGATGGATAGGAGCTTTTCCTGCCCAGGTCGTCATGGTCGTCATAAGCTCCCCATGTGGGCTCATTCATGAGCACGAAAGGCCGCTTGCGGAAGTTGGCGAGTTGCATCGCCAAGCAGGAGATTGAGCCCGTTTCTCCCGAACGTTCCATCAGCCGGTAGATTGCTGGAGTGCTTTCCTGGCTGATGTTGATGCCCAGTATCTTGCTATAGATAGCGCACATGCGCTCCATGCCAAACAGCTCATCATCGCTAGCCATCTCGCCCCTTGGTGTGGGACGCACACTCTTGCCCCATGTCCATCGGGCATAGTCGCCATTGAGTGCCAGCATAGTCGTGTCGGGCGGCCCTGGCAGATAGAGAAGCGCATTGGGCATTTCGCTGCCTTGCAGGTACAGGTTGCTGCGGCTGGCGTGGGCATGGCTTGCCGTCATTGTCACGACGAGCAGCAGCCATAGATATTTTATTAGCTTATTCATTAATCTTTTTGTTTCCAAAGGTAATAATAATTATGCATACCACCAAATCTTACATTAAAGATTAACCAAAAGAGCCCGACTTGCGCGATGCAGGTCAGGCCCTTTAGTAAAAATTCAAAATCGGAATCTGCGATTAGCCGTTGTGCTTCTTCATGATCTTGATGAGGTCGATAACCTTGTGGCTGTAGCCAATCTCGTTATCGTACCAAGAAACAACTTTGACGAACTTGTCGGTGAGATATACACCAGCGTCGGCGTCAAAGATTGAAGTGCGTGGATCGCCAAGGAAGTCGCTAGAAACCACCTTGTCCTCGGTGTAACCCAGGATGCCCTTGAGCTCACCCTCGCTGGCCTTCTTCATAGCAGCGCAGATGTCCTCCTTGGTAGCGGGGTTCTTGAGGTTAACGGTGAGGTCAACAACGCTCACGTCGAGGGTGGGAACACGCATCGAGATACCAGTAAGCTTGCCATTGAGCTCGGGGATAACTTTGCCCACAGCCTTGGCAGCACCAGTAGAAGATGGGATGATGTTGCCAGCGGCAGCACGTCCACCACGCCAGTCCTTCAAAGATGGACCGTCAACGGTGCGCTGAGTAGCGGTAGTAGCGTGAACTGTAGTCATGAGACCGTTCTCGATACCGAAAGCGTCGTTGAGCACCTTAGCGATAGGAGCAAGACAGTTGGTGGTGCAAGAAGCGTTAGAAACGATAGTCTCACCAGCATACTTGTCGTGGTTAACGCCGCAAACAAACATAGGAGCTTGACGGCCGTCGTCGCCAGCCTTAGAAGGAGCTGAAAGAACTACATACTTGGCGCCTGCCTGGAGGTGTTTCTCGGCACGGTCCATAGTGAGGTAGAGACCAGTTGATTCTACGATGTACTCAGCACCCACTTCGTCCCACTTAAGGTCGGCAGCGTCTTTCTCGGCAGTTACACGAATCTCGTTACCGTTAACGATGAGCTTGTTGTTCTCAACGTCGGCTTTGATCTCGCCGTCGAAGATACCATGCATGGTGTCATACTTGAGCATGTAGGCCATGTAATCAACAGGCAGAAGGTCGTTGATACCAACAACTACTACGTCATTCTTGTTAGCTTCCTCGAGAGAAGCGCGGAAAACAAAGCGACCGATGCGGCCAAATCCGTTAATACCGATTTTAATTTTACCCATAATTCAGTAAATTGTTTAAAATAAATAATTATTATTGTATAAAAAGTATTATCTTTGCACATGCTATTGCAATAGATTGCAAATGTAGATCATTTACTGCATTCTTTTTACGACTGCAAAATTAATATATTTTTTTTCAAAATCGTAGTCATTTGGCATAAAATATTGAGAGTAGTGGTCCCAATTAAGAATGTTTAATAGTTCATGAGTGATAATTGTATACAATTAATTTATTAACTTATAAATAATTAATCGCTATGGGTTTTGTAAAAGAATTTAAAGAATTTGCCATGAAGGGCAACGTAATGGACATGGCTGTTGGTGTAATCATTGGCGGCGCTTTTGGCAAAATTGTTAGTTCACTCGTTGACGACGTGCTGATGCCAGCCATTGGCATGCTCACTGGCAATGTAGACTTCAATGGTCTCGCTCTCAAGATTGGTGAAGGCGAAGGAGCAGCAGTGCTCAAGTATGGAACGTTTATTCAGAACGTTATCGACTTCCTCATCATTGCACTGTGTATCTTCTTGATGATCAAGGGTATGAACAAGCTCACTAAGAAGAAAGAGGAAGAGCCCGCACCTGCCGAGCCCAGCAACGAGGAGAAGCTCCTTGGCGAGATTCGCGACCTGCTGAAGAAGGATTAATTGACGCTTTGCGTTGATTGGGGATTAGGGATGAGTGATTAGTGATTAGTGATGAGTGATTAGTGAGAGCTCTCTACTGAGGACTGATTACTGAGAACTGAGAATTCCCTGTTACAGCAACTGCATCGAGACAATGCTCGATGCAGTTGTTTTTTTGGGTTGATAGTTTTGTGGTGGCTACTAGTCTTGAGCTTGGCGGTTGGGGTACTTGAAGCTTGAGCCACCGAGGAACTCTCGCATGATGCTTGTGGGCGGGATTTCCTTGTCATCGACGGGGATGAAATAGTGGATGAACTTGAGCAGGCGGTGAGCCTCGCTGTACTCGGGGCAGTTCTTGGGCACGCTCGAGAGAATGAGCTCGGCGTGTGGCCTAAGTACCGCAAACTCGATGTTGAGTGCCGAGTTGAACATCATGTCGGCATTCTCCTGATAGGGTGCAATCCATTTTTCCTCGGCATTGCACACGTTCTTCCACTGGCTGATTGTCTCCTTGGCACTGAAGGCTCCCTTGTTGTAGTCGCGAATGATGCGGCGTAGCAAGCGGTTGTCGCTTGTTGGCACCCAGTTGTGGTCGTCGAGCGATATGCTGGTTAGCGTTGAGATGTAGACCTTGAACTTCTTGTCGTCGGGTATTTTCTCGGTGAGCAATGGGTTCAGGGCGTGAATACCCTCGATGATGAGCACGGTGTCGTTCTTGAGTTTGAGCTTCTTACCATTGAACTCGCGCATTCCCGTGACGAAGTTGTACTCGGGGATTTCAACACGCTCGCCGTTCATCAGGCGCATGAGGTGGTCTTCGAGCAAATCGCAGTCGACCGCCTTGATGTTGTCGAAGTCGTAGTCGCCGTTGGGAAGCAGCGGTGTGTCGACACGGTTAACGAAGTAGTCGTCGGTAGAGAATGACAGAGGCCTGAGGCCGCATGCCAGCAGCTGAATAGAGAGACGCTTGCAGAATGTTGTCTTTCCCGAGCTGGATGGACCAGTGATGAGGACAATGCGGATTGGGTTGTCCTTGTCGCGGAACCGACGGTTGATTTCCTCGGCGATTTGCACTATTTTCTTCTCTTGGAGTGCCTCGCTCACCTGTATGAGCTCAGAGGCGTGTCCGTTAAGGATTGCCTTGTTGACATCACCAGCGTTAGACTGACGCATGATGACATCCCAGTGCACCTTCTCGGCAAACATCTCGAATGTGCGCGGCATGTCGTACATGGGTGAGAGCTTTTCGGGGTCTTCCCAGTCGTGAGTGCGCAGCAGCAATCCATCCTTGTAGCGCATCACGTCCCACACCTTGATGTACCCTGCCGATGGCACCAGCGGCCCGTAGAAATAGTCGGCAGTGTCTTCGAGAGTGTAGTAATCACTGTAGATTTGTCCGCTTGATTCAAGCAGCTTTACCTTGTCGGCAAATCCACGTTCGGCAAAAACCTTTACGGCAGCATCGGTAGTTGCCTCATGACGGTGGAAAACTGTGTCGTTGTCGATAATCTCACGCATTCTGTTGCGAATGTTTTCAATATCTTCATCGGTTACAGGTTCGCCATTCTTTTTCCTAAGGTTGCAATAGTATCCGCCCGAGATGGGGTGCTCGATGAAGAGCTTGCTTCCAGGGCAGGTGTCGCTAGTGGCCTTGTAAAGGACAAAGCACAGCGATCTTACTACCGCACGGTATCCCGAGCCCCTTCGGGCATCCAGGAACTCCACGTCACGATTTTGGAAGAGCCTAAACTTAAGTCCTTGCGAGGCATTGTTCACCTTAGCCGAGACGACAGGGTACTTAAACTGCAGTTCATCGGCCATAGAATTGTAGACTTCGAGAAGAGACGTTCCCTCCGGAAATTCTCTAATCTCATTGTTGTTCTTACATCGGATTTGAAGCATGGGGTGAAATGTTATTAGGTTTTTAATTTTTTTACTTTCAATTTTTTTCCATCAACGGTAAAGTGGATATCGTGCCCGGCGAAGTGCATTCCATAGACCTTGGCTGGGTCGTTGTGGTAGTGCGGTCGCGGATCAAGCGCGAGAGAGTGCCTCAGAGCGTCAAGCTGCTGTGGCGAGAACAGTTGTGCGACATCTTGCGGGATGTCGACCTCTAGCGATTGCCAGTCGTTGGTGTCGACAAAGCCGCATCGAGCGTCGGGGTGCGCGTCGGCATAGGCAATGTAGGGCTTGATGTCGTAGATTGGTGTTCCGTCCATGAGGTCGGCCCCATTGACATGAATCACCGGCCCTTGCGGTGTGTCGAGTTCTACCTTTGCCAGCTTGACCGCCGAGAGCCCGAGGGCATTGTGTCGGTAGGGCGAGCGTGTGGCGTAGACTCCGATGCGAGTGTTCCCTCCCAGCCGTGGCGGCCGCACAGTGGGCGACGTGGCGGCGTGCTTGTTGGCCGAGAATTCCCAAATCAGCCAAAGGAAATCAAACTCTTCGAGACCTCTCAGGCTGTCGGGGTTACGGAACTGTGGCTCAAAAACTATGGTACCCTCGAGCGCGCTCACAATCCCACTTTGACGCGGAATGCCAAACTTATCGTTAAACGGCGAGTGGAATGTGGCGATTGGGGTAATTTCCATAGTTTCAACCTTTATTGTTTGTGTTTCAAAATGTCAAAAGCTTTTTCAAGGATTGTGTCCTTTCCTGCGGCAATGTCCTGTTGCGTCATGTCGACCTTGACATCGGGCTCAACGCCAAACTCGGTGAGCTTCCCATCGGGCCCAGTGATAGGAGCTGCCGAGAATCGAATGCTCCATCCGTTGGGCAGTTCGCTTGTGAATGGCAGCCCACATCCACCACCGGTGATGTCGCCCACCACAGTGACGTTAGGCAACGACTTCATGATAGAGACGAAATTGTTGGTGGCGCTGAACGAGCCGCGGTTGGCAAGCACCACAATGGGCTTGTTGTAGTGAACCCTGCCATGAGCAGGCTCGAAGTAGTAATCATAGGGCTCGGAGAACTCGTTGTGCCCCTTTCCCGTCTTGTGCTGAATGGAGCCGGCGTAGGTTCTCTCGTCGATGAATCGGCCTACCAGTGTTTCGACGTTGGTGAGATAGCCACCTCCGTTGTCTCGCACATCGATAATCAAGCCGTCGCTTGTGGCAAGCGTGCTGAGCACGATGTCGAGGTTTCCGTCGCCAATGGCACTAGTGAAGTCGCCATAGTACATGTAGGCGTAATTGTTGTCGAGGATACTATATTTTATTCCTGACGCCCTGCGATAGTTGAAGTTGAGGTAGTGCTCATTGATGAGCCTCTCGTCGTAGTTGACGGGATATTGCTCCCAAATCCAGTAGCGCGACACATCGTAGCTCGAGACGAGATTGGTGTGTCCGTCCTTCAACTCCTTGAGCATGTCGCTGCACAGGTCGAAGAGTTCGCGGCTGGTTATGTCGTCATGCAGTTTAGCGCGGTATCTGGTTCTTACCTCTTGCCAGTCAACGTCCTTGTAGGCAAAGAAGCAGTAATGCTCGTCGAGAATTGTCCACAGTGCGTCGAAGTTGCCGTAGGGGTCGTTGTCCCATTCCACCTGGTCATGGCATGCCCCCAGTGGCAGGAGCACTAAAATCACGGTCAATATTTTCAGTAGCCGTTTCATTGATACATCGACGAGATAATGTTGTTGTTAACCTTGTTGCTGCGCTTAGAGTTCACGTTGAGGAACTCCCCTCCAATACCAATAACGAGGTAGTGAGCAATGTCACGCGTGCTGATGTTGTTAATCCAGGAGGTGCTGATGCGGTTTCGGTAACCAATGCGCAGGATGGTGTTTCCTAGGTGCAGGTCGGCCGATAGCATGTGATCGATATCAAAACGGTTTCCCCACCACCCGAAGTGGGCTAGGTTGTCGCGGTTGCCCAGGTAAATCTCGTAATAGGCTTCGTCGTAGTCGGGTGCGAAGAAAGCTCCCACCACTGGAACCGATGCTTGATATCGCAGTGTGATGGGTAGCCGCTTGATGTGGGTGTTGTAGATTGCTTGCCCCATTACCCCCACATTCCAGTGAATGCGTGCCGAGACGACATTGTTGCTGTTGTGGGCATTGTAGAGCACCCCTCCCCTTAATTGCGTTTCTCCTCCCAGATTGAAGTTGAGCCCTTGAGTCAGCACATTGTTCCAGCGGTGCATCAAGGCCCATCGGGCGTCGACCATCAGGGAGTGCATAGTGTGGTTCCCTGCGGGGTTGTGGGTGTAGTCATAGTCAACTCCCAAGCTCAGCTGCCTTGTCCAGTGCTGTGGGTTGAAGCCTGTTGCCTGCTGTGCCTCATAGTTTAGAGCAATAGCGTGCCCACCATATTTGATGGGTGACAGATAAGAGTCGAGCAGAGATGCGTGACCATATTGGGCCGAGAAAATCGAAGCTACCGGTCTTAAAGGCTTCTCATTCTCATTGTCTTGCGCTAGAGCGCATTGCGTGCCGCATGCCATGATTAGCATGAGAAGAAGAATCCTTATTTCGACCTTTAGTTTCATTAAATTTAGTTCTATAAAAAAGCTATTTTGGGGATATCATACTCCCCTTGGCCCCCTCTATCTTGGAGGGGGAGCTACTAGTTACCATATTACTCTGGTTGATCATCGTCGAAGAGTCGCGTTTGTCCTGTTAGTTTGTCGCGAACCTCCTGCTGATCGATGTCGCTTGGCATCTCATCTTGGGGCTCGGAGTCTTGTTCTATTTCGGCGGGTGCCTCTTCCACAATGCGTGGCTCCAGTTCAGTTACGGTGTCGACTTTATAAGTGGTGAGACGCTTGCCCTTGGCATGGAAGCTCTTGACGGCGATGAATTCGTCGGCATCGACGATGAGGTTGTCACGCACACTGTCGTCGCCACCGAATTTCACCTCAAATCGTGGATACTTTGTATCGGTTAGCAAGATTAGCGACGATTCGGGATTCTCGCCAATCATGCGCTGCTTCTTGCTGTTGTCGTCGAGCGTGAAACGCTTGAGGTAGACATATCCCTGGTCGGCATCGTTGAGAATTGCTGTCCACACGGTGCTTGGGTCATATTTCATAATGCGCAGAATGCCTTCCTCGTAGTGATTGGTCGCCTCGTGGGTGGTGGTGTAGAACTCGCCATTGCGCATTATCACCAAAATGCGGTCCTCACCAGCGAACTTGCCCAGCGAAACACCATGTCCCTCGTAGTTGATGCGAAGGATATCCTGGTCGAAGAACACCTCGCGGTCGTCGAGGGTGGAACGTCCATGCTCCTTGAGCGTGATGCGGTGAATCTCGTTCTTGGTCACCATGTTGCCGCGCACTGTGCGTCCCTTAATCGCCATGTCGGCTAGGTCAACGTCGAACTGCAGCACGCGCAGGTGCTTCTTGGGCTTGAGGGTGATGCGCAGCACCTCGGCCTCGCCGTTGGGGTTGACCGTGAACCACAGCACCTTAGAGCCTGGTTTGCCTTGCGTGATGTCGTATTCCCTGTCGCGTGTCACACCAGTGACCGCAAAACGTTTCATATAGGTGGTGCCACCCTTGCCGTCGATGTAGAGCGCATTGTAGATAGTGCGCACATCGTTGCGCTTGTAAACGCCCACGTGCATCACGTTCTTGCCCACATATAGTTTCTCGGCAACCTTACTTACCTTATATTTACCGTCCTTGTAGAAGATGATAATATCGTCGATGTCGCTGCAGTTGCAAATGAACTCGTCCTTCTTGAGCGAAGTGCCGATGAAGCCCTCCTGACGGTTGATGTAGAGTTTCTCGTTGGCCTCGACCACCTTGCTGGCGACGATAGTGTCGAAGTCGCGAATAGTGGTTTTGCGAGGATGCAGGTGACCATATTTCTTCTTCAAGTTCTCATACCAGTTGATGGTGTGCTCCACGAGGTGCTCCAGCTTGTAGTCGATGTCGGCAAGTCGCTCGTTGAGCATAGCGATGTAGTTGTCGGCCTTGTCGCTGTTGAACTTGACGATGCGCTTCATCTTGATTTCCATGAGGCGCAGGATGTCGTCGCGCGTGATTTCGCGGTAGAACTGCGGCTTGAATGGCTCGAGTCGCTTGTCGATGTGCTTAACAGCGGCGTCCTCGTCCTTGGCCTGCTCGTAGCCACGATCCTTGTAGATGCGCTCCTCGATGAAGATTTTCTCGAGCGAAGCAAAGAAGAGCGACTCCATGGTCTCCAGTCGCTGAATCTCGAGTTCGCGCTTGAGAATATCCTTGGTGTGGTCAACGCTGAACTTGAGCAGGTGGGTTGCCGTGAGGAACTGTGGCTTCTCGTCCTTGATGACGCAAATGTTGGGCGAAATGCTGGTCTCGCAGTCGCTGAAAGCGTAGAGCGCGTCGATAGCCTTGTCGCTCGATGTTCCTGGCTGCAGGGTAACTATAATCTCGGCAGTTGACGAAGTGTTGTCCTCAACCTTCTTAATCTTAATCTTGCCTTTCTCGGCGGCTTTCAGAATAGAATCGATGAGAGTGCTAGTGGTCTTGCCGTAGGGCAGATCCTTGACTAGCAGAGTCTTATTGTCGAGTTTCTCAATCTTGGTGCGCACTCTCACGTTGCCGCCTCGCTCGCCGTCGCGGTAGTTGTTCACGTCGACATATCCACCAGTTGGGAAGTCGGGGTAAAGCTGAAATTCCTCGCCCTTGAGGTAGGAAACGGCAGCATCGAGAATCTCGTTGAAGTTGTGAGGCAGGATTTTGCACGAAAGACCCACGGCGATACCCTCGGCACCTTGAGCCAGCAATAGCGGGAACTTGACGGGGAGGGTGATGGGTTCGCGGTTGCGTCCGTCGTAGCTCATAGTCCAGTCGGTGACCTTGTTGTCGAAGGCAACCTCGAGGGCAAACTCACTCAATCGTGCCTCGATGTAACGAGGAGCAGCAGCACCGTCGCCAGTGAGGATGTTACCCCAGTTACCCTGAGTGTCGATGAGCAGTTCTTTTTGACCTAGTTGCACTAGCGCGTCGCCAATTGAAGTGTCGCCGTGTGGATGGTAGTGCATGGTGTCGCCCACGATACCAGCCACCTTGGTGTAATGCCCGTCGTCGCTCTCCTTCATGACATGCAGGATGCGTCGTTGCACGGGCTTGAGGCCGTCCTCGATGTGAGGAATGGCGCGCTCAAGGATTACGTAGCTGGCATAGTCGATGAACCAGTTCTCGTACATACCCGAGAGCTTGAGGCGTTTGTCCTTCTTGGTGCTATCGGTGCGAGTATAGGATGTTGGGGCTTGAGAATCGGTTGTAGTGTTGGAATCAGTGGAATCGCTGGAATCGCTGGAATCAGTGGAATCAGTGGAATCAGTGGAATCAGTGGAATCACTTGACTCACCTGACTCACCTGACTCACTTGACTCGGTCATACTCCCCCCGGCCCCCTCTATCTTAGAAGGGGAGCTCTTCTTGGACTCGTCCTGCTCTTCCTCTATCTTAGAGGGGGAGCTTTTCTTGGACTTTTTCTGCTCGCTCTCTGCGTTAGAGGTTGAGTTTTGGTTTTGGTCGTTGTCCTCGATGGGCTCCAGGTCGTTGGGTATGTTATTATCGTCGTTCATTTACAGGTCAAAACAGTATATAAAATATCTATTATACTAAAATTAGTTGGCAAAGTTAGTAATTTTTGGTGAGAAAAACGACATTAAAAAGAAAAAGTTTGATCAAACAACTTACACAACCTAGAAACAACTTGAACAACTGGCTTTATTTAATGCATAATGCATAATTCACAATGCACAATTGCGTCAGATTCAGTGGGGGGCGCCTGCGGTTTATTCAATGCATAATTGGCGTTTGAGGCTGGATGGGCGCTTCGCTTAAAATTAAATGAAAATTAGGTTGAAAATTGCAGAGACGCGCGCAATTAACACAATGGAATGAATAACCGCTGTGCGGATGCCGCGCATCTTTCCCACAACAGCTATCAGTATTGCACAAACTGCAGCAAGAATCAACAACATATGTATATCGCTCATAACAATAATTTGAAATATGTTACCTTGGTGCAAGGTGTTTAAAGATTAAGGAAACCACTTGCGTATTCTTTTAAGAAATGAAGAGGACAAATTAGAGTTTTTCTTTTTGCACCATAGTGCGATGTATTTATAGGCACTTTATAAATAGCTGAGATGCAATTTGCATTTTCAAATATTTCCACATCCATAATTAATTCCAATATTTAGAATAGTTAGAAAAGAATAATCTATCTCATGGCTGATACTTGAAACAATAGAGTATCTACACCAACATTATAAGAACGAGGTTCTCCATAAGTAGTTACGCCATTACCTGAAATAGGATAATATACTGAATCATTTTTTATGATAAAGACACGTTCCAATATACTCAGAGATACTGTTATTCTCTTACCATTACTGCTAATCGAAAAAGAGTTATTTAAAAAATTCATGGACTGATTTATGATAACTGAATCTCCATTTAAATTATATGCTTCAATGAATGGTGGCATGTATTCGATTGTGTCATTACCATTGACTATGGGAATGGTCCAATAGTTATAAACTTCCTTATATTTTTTCTGCACATCAATAGGTAAATCTTCAAATTTTAATATTTGCCCAACAGATTGAGGTTTGTCTGAACACCCTATTGTAAGGGCATTCAGGCAAATAACAATAATTATAATGTGAGTTCTCATTTTATTTTATCTTTAATCTTCGGAAACCACTCTTTGACATTTTTATCCCAAGTTCGCATATCAATTAGTTTCTAAAAAGGATTTTATTGGAATAAAACATTATAATATTTCCTTGCCATAATTCAATCTATTTTCTGCCATCGGCGAAGAGATGAATGAAGTTAATTAGAATAATTGAGATGGAATCAGTATTTTGAGGATGCTTTTAAGGAATAGTCGTATCCCAATCTATTGATTTGAGATTGTCAAGAAACTGATTGTCATATTTTCCGTCTTTCTTGAAATCATCTATCAATTTATCAACATCACAGGTGGAATCAATGCTGCATTTCACCACAATGTAGTTTATTATGGCATTTTCATCAATGTTGTGGCTTAAATAATCCTCGAGCATTGTTGCTGCTATTTTATACTTGTTCATTCTTTCTGTTTCACTATTAGCAAAAAAACCTTCACTCATGGCTCTAACTATTTTGCCATCGGTAGTGTATGTCTTGCCGTTCATAGTTGTTCTTGTTGTCAAAACAGAATCAGGGACTGTCGAAAGAAAATTCAAGGCTTCGGATTTCTTGCCTAATTCACTATAGATAGTCATTTTAAGTTGAACCAGCAATTGATTTTCGTAAATACTTTCTCCCAAACTGTCAAGTGTCATTAGGTCGGCAATTAAGATTGTGGAGTCTTTGTTTGACTGATAATAAGCAACAATATCATTGTTGATCCTATGATAAATATCTTGAATCTCTTTTGATTTATCTTGTGAAGAGGTAGTGCTGTTGCTGCAAGCCAATAGCAAAAATGGACTTAATGCAGCAATGAATATTATTAAGTGTATCTTATCTTTCATACTATCCATAACAAGTGATTTATTAACTATTTCATTGAAACAAGTGGAATCTCGCCTTTAAATTCATTGTTGACAAATAAGGAGAAAATCCCATTCTCTCCACCTTGCATTGTTATACCTTTCTTGTTTAATATTTTCTCTGGTTCGAATATATAATTTACAGTATCTGTCTCATAAACAGAGATAATAAAATTTTTCTGTTTGACTTTAAGTACTCTATTTTCACGATCTATAAAAAACAATGAATCTGTGTTGTCTATGAAGTGCAGAGAATAATCTTGAAAATATATTCTATTATGTTTTGTGAAAACAGAATCCTCGTCATTAATAATAAAAACATCACAACTGTCATTTACACAAATCTTAAGCTTAACATTTGCTTCTTTGCAATACCACTCTCTTTCTGTTTTTTCTTGACAAGCTGAGAAGAATAAAAGTAGAAAGCATACTGAAATTATTATAAATATCTTTTTCATTTTTTCTTCTTTAAGTTGTGGAACATGTTGATGCTTTGAGAAATGCCCATATATTATATTATCTTGCCATAATTCAATCTGTTTTCTGCCATCGGCAAAGATAAGGTATTTGAGGTAATAATCAAACTATTTGAGTAATATCTTTAGCCTTTATTTTAGCGGGTATTTGTGGATGCTCTGGGTGGTCTTGCCGCTACCGTTTGCCAATGTCGTAAGGCTGTTGCCCTCGGCGTTGGTGACCGTAGTCTTTAAAGCGTTGCCAACGAGGGAATATGCGTAAGTGGTGTAGGTGTCGTCAGGAAGGGTCACCTTCAATGGGCGGTCGAGCTCGTCGTACTCCGTCCAGGTCGGGGAGACGTTGTCGACTGCCTGGCTGAAGCTGTCAACACGCTCGCTATCAACCGTCGGATGGTACACCTTGACAGCACGGCCGAAAGGGTCATAGACCACCCTGCCGCTTGTTACAACAACCTGGTCCGCCGTCGCCGTGGCGCCGACGGATGACACCAACAACAGCAGCAACAGCAACATATAGCGGAAATATATCTGTTGATTCATAACAATAATCGCTTTAATGGATTATCCATTTAACAAATAATCATTCAAAAGCATTACCTGGTAAGAGAATATCAATTTTTTGCATTTCAAATCCAATCAAATTCATTTCTTCAATCCTATTCTTTAGTCGTTTTGAAATAAAAGTCCTAGAATCGAATGGATCTAAATGGAATAAATCAAGAGATAAATCAAAATTCTGAGATAATGCAATTTTATTAAACTTTACACCAAAAGCTAATCCTTCGCTTTTATCTTTTCTTTTTAATTCTAAGTAGTGATTAAAAGACTCAATTCTAATTGGACCCACATCTGAGATTCCATATTCGGTTTCAATGAATTCGGTACGTTGATAATCTAGAAGAAAAGACAATTCCGGCTGTGTGAAATGCAACCAATGATACATATTATTCTTTTTACTAGATATAACTGTAACATCAAAAACCTGATGGCGCATCAGATTGAATTCAGAAAAAACTCTAAAAGTTTTATCGTTAACTAAAAAATCAGTAAGAGGCCCACTATTTGTTGCAAGTACATCGGTTTTTTGTGCTCTTCTTTTTAATTCAAAGATCAATTTTGGAGCACACTTCATCAATTCTGCAGGCGAAAGCAATTGTGCTTGAAATATCGTTTGGCAATCGACTTGAGGATAACATCCAATCACTTTTTTATCTGATGATGTTTTTATTGTATAATACTCTATATTACAATGATTCTTATTATTCATATAGCTACAACTTAATATGATTAACTTTGTCAGGGTTATTTTGAATTATTGGTTTAAGCCTTTTGAACTTGATAACTCTTTTTGCCCTCTACCACCACAAGAAAGCAACAAGCCCAAACAAGCTATTGCAAGAATAATCTGTAATCTTAGTTTTGCCATAATTCAAATTTCTTTTATAGTAATCCAAACATCTAGTTTTTTGATGTTAGGTGTGTCGTTATAGTTCACTTGAATACATTCTTCTCTTGTTCGATGAATCTGATCTGGGAAGTCACATATAATTTCACCAGCTATGTCATTTATCATTTCATAATCTTCTTCAACAGGCAAAGAGTTAACATAGGCTATTATATGCAAGAGTTTATTGTTGACTCCTAAAGTCACAGCAACCACATTAGGCCTCAGGTTGCTTTCAATCGCCCTTTGTGCCGACCATTTTAATGTGTCTTTATCATTTTTTTCCATTCTTTTTGAGTCACTGAACCGATTGCCACGTTTATTATATCTAATTAAAAACCATTCGTATACACCAATTAGAACGAAAGACAAAAACATATAAGCCCAAGAGCGATATGGCATAGCTTGAACGCCCGATATCCAATAAGCAAAACAAATTAGATAAGGTATGAAAAAATAAATCTTACGTCTTGATAAAAGAAGATTAATTAACAGGACAATTAGTAAAGAAACAAATAAAACAACAGCACCAAAACGGAAAGTTATACCTATAGCCACATCTTGTTTGGCTAAAGGGCACACCCAGTTTATTAGATCAATGCCTAATAAAAAGATTACACAAATAATAATATTCAAGATTATTAGTAATATAACTCTCATTTTGATATTATTTCCCCATAATTCAATTACCAATATTCCACTTCATATATTGCTTCCTGAATTTGCAAATCATCATTTATGCTATACACCCATTCAGGTCCTCCATCTGTTGCCATTACAGGTTCTTTACCCAAGACAAAACTTCTTGTTTGAGATTTTGGTTGGAACAACGACTGTTTCTGCTTTGTTGATAATTTTATATCATCGCGCACAATGAAATTGTAACCATCCAAATTAAAGCAGCAGAAGACTCGACTCTTAATATCACTAATGATGCCAACATACGGAGTTGTGTCAAAATCGGTATAAAAAGATACATGATTTGTATGTTTTGGAGAAAAACACATAACTACTATACCATACTCAGTAGAGTATTTGTTTCTCACAAGAATGGGCATAATACGGGTCTTAATTAACTCTATATAATTTGTGTCAATCAATTCAGCGAGTCTTACTTTAACTACAATCGAATCATTGCTATTTTCATATGGTTCTATGATAGCAGAATCATTGAGCGTTGGTTTTGGGACTGATACTTGTTTTGACGTTGAATTTGAGCCTTTTGAACTTGATAACTCTTTTTGCCCTCTACCACCACAAGAAAGCAACAATCCCAAACAAGCTATTGCAAGAATTATATGTAATCTTAGTTTTGCCATAATTCAATCTGTTTTCTGCCATCCGCAAAGATAGTGAATGTTGAGTTGATTATCAAGAACTGATGAAGCTTTATTGGTAATATTTGAAGATGTTGTTGATGCTATCGTATTCTTGAGAATAAGATTTGTCGGACTGAACAGCTTTGTGCAAATAATATATCGCCAACTTCTGAGAATCAATATCAAGTGAATCCAAACCATCCTTATCCCAGCTTGATATAATTTTGTAAACTTGATAACTAGCGTATGGGTAGTCATATTTGTTTGACATAAAAAGAGAATAGGATAGCTTATCAATTTCATTGTTCTTGTCTCTCACTGATGTCGCTTCCAGATATTTTCTATAAGCTGTAGTATCACCATTGTTTACAATCAGCCTTTTCAAGTCAATGTGCTCATCAATATATAATTCGTATTCTCGACTTGACTCACCTTCATTTTTTAATTTGCAATAGCTATCGTACCTATGTCCTAAAAAATATGCTACAAGACATAAGAAAAAGAGACCTACCACATATAACGATTTTGATATCAATGATTTCATTTGCTATTTCCTTTGAGATGTTTATAAAGTGGAGAATTAACTACCATTAGACTATCTCTCATTAACGAATCAACACATTCGTCATCAAGATTAGTTAGATATTTCGTTGAATAATGATAGATGATGCTTTTGCTGTCAAGATCATTGAAATAATCTTTTTGATTCACAAAAAAGTCTTTGTAATAGCCCGAAACAATGGAGTCATTGTTTAAATCATATTTGTGTGGAATGTAAATGTGATATGCAAATTCTTCAATCTCATAGAACTCTCTGTGATAAAAAATAAACCAATGTAGTTTCTCTAACCCTGATAAATCATATTTCCCTTGAATTATTGCATGCTTAATGGAGTCTAAATCCGCATCGCCATACTCATGTTTCCCAATCTCATCCTCATAATTAGGACGATTGAATGTGTCACAATAGCCCAAAATGAAAAAAAGGACAAAACCTAAGACTAATAGTATATAATACCAATATTTTCTTGCCATAATTCAATCTGTTTTCTGTCATCCGCAAAAGATGTTTTTGAGCTCAACAGCTATCTTCTCAACCTTTTACAATTAGCTTCTAAACGACGTACTACGTATTCTGCATTTGGATCTTTTATTAATATGTAAATATACTCATCTAATAATTTGATTGCATCTAATCTTGAAAAGTATAATTTCTTTATATTACCTTTTTCAACTATTGATATGCAATAATCGCCGTATTCAAAATCACCTGGCAAAGACGATCTTTCGGTATATTTGTTTGGATAGTTTATAGTAAATGACTTTATGCGTTCATAGCTTTTTAAATCAAGGCTGTCACATGAGATAATTACCCCTTTTATAGAATCTCTATATGTTGTCCCATAGTAAAACAAATGCTTTGTTTCTTTATTGAATATATCACCGAATGGCTTGTATGAGATTTGTACGGTCCATAAAGGTTTGTCTTCCATCCCAATGTGTGAAATAATAATCTTGTCTATATCTTTAACTGAGTTTTGAATAGATGTGTAAATGGCACTTTTGTCGTCCTGACTTGCCGATTGCGCCGCCACAGTGAAGCCCGTGGTGCAAACCATCAAGAGAACTAATAATGCTATTATTATTTCTTTCTTTTTCATTTCGCTTGTAATTTCTTTAAGATAACACTTTTAACCTGATCTCTATTGTTTTCGAGATAGTCTAGCAATCCAGAGGGCAATTTGCAATCATCATCAAGAATGTCGAACTGCATTCTTAAATCAATTGCTGGTTCTACATATTGTGACTCATACAAAAGAATGAATGCGATATCTCCTTTTCTAAGATTTCTCGTTTTCGAACAAATCTTATGCCCCAAGTCGGTTGTGTCCGAAATAGCCTCGGCAAGGGCAGTCAATGTTTTATTGCCAATACTCTTGTCAACAAATGATTTATAAGCATAATTGTGTATAAAGCTGTTGTCTTTGTTGTTCCAAACAATATTCTCTTGACCATACTCGAGATTAATAAAAGCGTTTTCTTGGTTTACAAGTTCCCTTAATTTCTTTTCTAAATCTATTGGGCATTTATATGTCCCATTCTTGCCTTTTATATAATCACCCAAGACACCAATCGACTCCTCCTTGCCTTGCCCTCTAAATATTAAAGAAATTCTAGGAAAAAATTTCACAATATCATGAGAGGTGTCATTAGTCAAAATATCAAACAATTCATTTTTCAGTTCAGAATCTGTAATAACTGTAAGAGTGTCTCGTTTGTCATCATTTTCAACGACAAAAATTGAGTCATACTCATCAACCTTCATCGAGATTGCCGGCGAAGTTCCAGTCTTCGAAACAGCACACGAAAGCAACAAGCCCAAACAAGCTACTGCTAGTATAATATGTAATCTTAGTTTTCCCATAATTCAATCTGTTTTCTGCCATCTGCAAAGATAGCGGTTTTTCGTTATTACTTAATCATTTTCTAGAATCTGAAGAAGAGGAAAATGGTTTTCAATCTTCTTTAGGAATCGTCACTGAGGTTCATCCACTTTCTCTTCGATTATTGGATCGCCTTCATGATAACGATAATCATAATCATTATCACTATTGATATTGCCTATGCTCAGGTAAATACTATCGCATTGAGAGATTGAGAGTTTTCTTTCAGCAAGTCCCATGGCAGCCCTACATCCAAGCTTAAAGCTTTCGAGGTTGAACTTGCTTGATATTGAATTATATCGAATCAACTCAAAAATAACGTCAGTAATCATAATTTTGCCAAGCTCGTATGACGAAGAGATATTTTCTTGTGCATCCATTCTAATTAGCATTAATAAGAAACCTGTAGCATAAGCTTTTTGGTTGGCAGGAATCACATCTTTGCTTTTGCCTGTAATCTCATAAATATAATCCTGCAAACCAGGTTGTAGCCCCTTCATTGTGCCATAAAAGGAGAAGAATTTGCATCTTTCTTCTTGAGGGAGCTCCGATGGATTCATATCATCGGGAAGGCTGAGCATGTATTCCTGAATAGCAATAGTGTCTTGTGGTAAAATCAAATCATTGTTTGCCACCTTACTCATACCGTCAATAATGCATTCAAGAAGAATGCCATCTTTTTCTTTGTAATGCTCATAGCTGTCAAGAAAAAACACACCTTGCATGAACCCGACACTAAATGAGGGAGAGTTTATTGAGTCTTGCAGATAATTTAAATAGTGAATGTGATCATCGATTGCTTTTAAAAAATCAACAGCTGATGTGTCGTTCCACTCCCAATTTAAGGATAGATATACACGAGTGTAAGAGTCGCCTATAGCGTAGGAAATTGAATCAAAATCTTCAACTTGAGCCTCGCCACTAAGTGCAGCAAAACTTAGAATTAATATAAGTAATATCTTTTTCATTTTTTCTTCTTTAAGTTGTGGAACGATAATGCTTTTTTAAATATCTTCAAAAGAGATGTTAACTACTGTTCTATTGAATAGTTTCTTATAAGTATCTGACATACAAGATATACTGCTGCAATTATATTAATGACAGATAGTAGTATTAAAATTATTGCAAAAAAGAGCATTGGAGAAGCAACTGCCACAAGCAGGAAGCAGAACAAAGCAAAAAATATGCTGTAAAGAATCATGACAAAGTCAACAAAAACAACCCACTTGCGATTAGTGTATAAACCAATAATACTACTTACAGACAGAATACTGCCAATCACAAGAGAGTCTATAGGCGATTTCAGTTCATGCTTGCCATACCTCACACAGAAAAAACAGATTATCAGAACTATGCCCTGAAGTAGATACCAATGCAAAATGATTCTTCTTTTATTTACTTGTTTTGTCATAATTCAATCTGTTTTCTGCCATGCGCAAAGATAGCGGTTTTGAGGTAATAATCAAACTATTTGAGTAATATCTTCAGCATTTATTATAGCGAGAATTTGTTGAATGAGGCTTTTTCGAGGTTTTGGTTGAAAATTGTAAGAACAGCCTGCAAGCACTGGGATTAATATGAAAACCCAAAACTTCTTCATAGTATTATAAAAATATGCAAATCTACTGATTGCCCAGCATGATATTATAGACGGTGGTAACATCGCCTGATGTAATGTAGCCATCGCCGTCCTGATCGCCATTGACAATCGAAGTAGAGTCGCCATTGAGGATGTAGTCGTAAAGCGCCGTAACATCGGCACTATTGACTGCTCCATCACCATTTACATCACCTTTATTCCTTATCGACTGATATTCTTTTTGGGCTTTGTCAAGCATAGTTTTGAACAATGACTCGTCATGGAGCTTGCCCAAGCAACATGTTGCCATGATTCTTGCAGCCATTACATCGCTTGAGTAGCACATACCTTGAATTATGCGGCTATCACCATAGTCATATCCTCGCTTTATGATAGCCTGCTGACAATCCGGCATCACCTCGGCTAGAGCTAACGCTAAAGCCCACCCTAAGGCAGCATGGCGTGAGGGATAAGACGACTCGGCATAGAGCTGCCACGCCTCACCGGCATAGGGAATATCCTCGCCAAGCTCGACATAAGGACGGGCACGATAATGCGACTTCTTGACATCGGTAATGTAAGTGCTCAGGATAAATTTCAATACCTTGACAAACATAGAGATTTGAGGCGTCTCGGCCTCAGAGATATTCACCCAGGGCTGGCACTGATCAAAAATGCTTAAGAGATAGTCATCGGCTAGTGATGCATCGGCGGCAGCAAGCACTCCTCGCTCGGTATCGCGCAGTGTTGCAGCACGCCAGTGAGTCTCGACATCATCGGCAAACAAGACATCATCGACGGTGGGTGGAGTTTCCAGAATCTTATTAATCGATGGGAAAGGAGCCAGAAGGGCATCTTGAGTAAGCCCCGAGAGCGTCAAGTATTCATTGCGGGCAGCAGTCATCATCGCATCAAATTGTGTGGTTGAGCGTTCAATAGTCAGTGATGCGCTGGCGCAGATCAATGCCGCGTCGATGTCGCTCTGCCAATGTGCTCCAGTTATCACGCTGCTAGTGGCACAATCCATTGCCCTTGATAGTATGGTATCCTGCAAATTCGGAGCCATCTGAGCCAAAGCTAAAGCCGTGCTCCACACTATCACTGCGTGACGAGATGGATAGGTAGTTGTGTCGGCAAGAGCCGTTTGCGCGTCGTTCTCATCACACGGTTGCTCGTTCATTAACTCAAACGGTCGCTTGCGAGCCAAAGTTGGGCACATCGTACCACAACTGGCTACTCCTGCCTGCGCCACATGGCCGAGAAGATGGTAGATGGCTGGCGTTGTAGTCGCATCAATGTCGACATTCAGAATACCACTGTAAATACTGCACAGGCGGTCAATGTCGCACTCCGAGTCAAGTCGTGCCAACTCACCAATCTCTGTGTCGCGCTGCGACTTTCCATATATCCAGCGGTAGAAATCGCCAGTGAACCCCACGCTCGACGAGTCGGGCGGCAACGGCAGCACCGTTTCGGTTCTTGGAGTGAGGTTTGTAGCTTCATAGGTGTCCTGTTCTATCGAATCATACTCCTGCTTTGCAGCCTGAAGCAAGCTGGTAAAATAGGACTCGTTGTGCATCTTGGCAAGCAAGCAAGCTGCCATAACACGTCCAGCCTGCACATCGCTTGGATAATGGAAGCCAGTAATAACACGGCTCCAACCAAAGTCATAACCATGCTTAAGAATGGCATCCTGAAAGTCGGGCATCACTTCGGCAAGCACAAGTGCCAACCCCCACCCTATAACCGCATGGCCCGAGGGATAGGACGACTCATTGCGATAGGTTTCCTCGTCGGCAGGAACAGCTGTTGGGTCGCCCAGCTGAACATAGGGGCGGTTACGATACCAATAGTCCTTCATCCCCATGGCATGGATACCAAACATAAGTTTTGCCGTCTTGATCAGCGTGGTAATATTAGGCGTAGTGGTGGTGGAAATAGTGAAAGGGGTGCATGCATCAAAGCCTGCGATGATAGCATCGTCGTTAAGGTCGGCATCGGCAACAGCCTGCGCACCACGCTCGGTGTCGCGCTCGGTCTTTGCGTCCCAATAACCAGCCACTTCGCTGTAATAGTGATAAGAGTCCTCAAGAGCTGGCCCATCAAGAATCTTGTCTGCTGCTGGAACAGTCGATATTCCTATTTCGCTCTCGGTTAGTCCTTTCAGATTGAGATATTCCTCACGTGCCGCAGCAAGGTCGGCTGCATAGTCCTGTGTGGCATGAGCTCGCGCCAAAGCTGCACTAGCGCACAAGAATGCAGCGTCGACATCACTCTGCCAGTGCGCTCCCACTATAACTCGGCTGATGCCGTAATCATAGGCACGGCCAAGAATAGTATCTTGCAAGCAAGGGACCATCTCGGCAAGCGCCAAAGCTGTACCCCAGGCATAAGAAGTGTGAGATGAGGGATAGGAACTGTTGGTCGACAGGTTATCATAAGAATCGTACTGTCCCCATACTGGCTCATGCATCACAAGGAAGGGACGCTTGCGGAAATAGGTATTTTTCATTCGTGCCACGCCACTAGAGCCGGTAGAACCAGAGCGAGCCATAAGCTGGTAAATGGCAGGAGTATGTTCCACCGAGATGTCAACACCAAGCACACCACTATAGATTTCGCACATGCGAGCGATACCGAAACGAGAGTCCTCACTTGCCATCTCGCCACGAGGAGTGTTGCGCTGCGCCTTGGCAAAAATCCAGCGTGCGAAATCGCCGTTGCGCATGATGTGCGACGAGTCAGGAGGCAGTGGCAGATAAGCTATGGGGTTGGGCACCTCATCGGCCTGAAGATAGTTTTCGCCGCTAGATGTAAATACAGTTCCCACCACCAAAATGGTGACAAGAAGCACACTCGCATATTTTCTCCAGCTAGCAACCATTTCAAATCACCCCATAGGACAAGAAATCAAGGCCTTCTATTATCGGGAACATCGAATGTAATAGCATCGCCCACACAAGCATTAGGCATCTGGATGTGAAGCATGGCGCAAACTGTGGGCGCCGCGTCAACGATGCGTGTTGGCTTCACTGTGGAACCATGTGGCACATGCCATCCCATGAACACTAGTGGAATGTGGCTGTCGTATGGGTTCCATGAACCATGAGTAGTGCCTTTATAATCACTCTTCACCTTGAATGGGAAGTATCCTGCCTGAGTCATCACTACTATGTCGCCACTGCGACCACGGTGATAGCCATTGATGAGACGTTCCTTGAGAATGTCAGGGATACTTGCCTCTGACACCTTATCGAAGTCAACTGCGCAAACTAGGTCTTTCTCACGCGACAACACACCAATAGCCACCTTCTTCACCAACTCTATATCGGCACCCACACTATCGATTTTAGCATGGTCGAGATAGACACGATAGTCGTAGATAGCCTTTACGGCACTAGGCACACCACACTCGTTGAAGATAGCATTGTTCATTGCTTTGCGGGCGGCGCTAGCATCCCAGCCACCGGCAGGCTGATTGTGATCATTCATAAAATTTGGGTTATGGGCGCCACCATGGTCGGCACTCAAGAACAGCAGGTAATTGCCGCGTCCCACTTGCTTGTCAAGCTCCTTGAAGAAATGAGCCAGCTCCTTGTCGAGCTGCATATACACCTCATAGTTCTCGCGACCACGAGTGCTGTAGGTGTGACCTATGGCGTCGGTCGACGAAACACTCACGCACAGCATATCGGTGTACTTGCCACGGCCCAGCTTCTCGTTCTCGAGAATAGCCTCGGCCATACGGAAGGTGTAGGTCACACCCTCGTTGCTGGTGTTGAGGTCGTGCTTGGGCTCGGTGTTGTACTTGCGATTGAACTTCTCAACCCAGTTGGGCAGACGGTCTATATAATAGGTGCTGGTAACAAAGTGGCCAACCTCGCTGTCCCACCAGAAGGCGGCATCGGCACTGTGGCCAGCCGGGAGGATTGCTGCACGCGGCTTTATTGCCACACCGAAGACCTTGCACTCAAAGTCGAAAGCATGCTTTAGCTCGTCGCCAATGGTTGTGGAAAGCAGATTGCGAGGAGAGTTATGTCCGTACTTGCTGTCGGTGCCCACACCATCCACACTATCGTCGTCGGTACTTGATACTCGCTTGCCGTCAATCATAAAACTATTGCCGGCGATGCCATGGAAAAATGGCACTGAGCCAGTGTAGAGGCTAGTGTGACCAATGGCAGTGACCGTGGGTACATAGTTTATCATCGTATTTTCGCACGAATATCCCTCATTGAGCAGTCGCCTGATACCGTCGGTGCCGTAGTCCTCGTAGTAGTAATACAGATAGTCCCACCGCATTTGGTCAACAACCACACCCACCACAAGCTTGGGTCGCTCAATCTGTGCCATGCTGCTCAATGCCGCAGCCACAATTGTCAATAAAATGAGAAATCTTTTCATTGTGCTATGCTTATCTTTAATTGGTTATTAATTTTCAACGCCCAAAGTTAGTTATAATAGTTTAAAGAAAAAAATTTTCAACTTGAAACGAACCACTAATGAACCTTCAATTTTTTGTATAATTGATTTTTTTATATATCTTTGCACTGATGAATCATGACATAATGTTTAACTATGGCTCCAAGCGGAGCTCACAAAGAACTCAATAACTATGAAACGAATCGCATTCAAGCAGTTAATATCGTTGATAGCCCTCACTATCATTTTTTCAGTGAACGTCGACGCCCAGAAAAAGAAGAACGGCACATCAATTCCAGCCAACCTCTCGGGCCAGGCAAGAGAATGCTACCAAGCAGCAGTCAACGGCGACGACAAGGCACAGCTCATGCTCGGATATTGCTATCAGGAGGGTGAAGGTGCTCCAAAAGACCAAGCTATGGCGATCTACTGGTACCAGCAAGCAGCCGAGAAGGGCAATGTTATAGCCCAGTACAACATGGGCGACATCTACGACCAAGGCAATGGTGTGGCTCAAAATTTCACCATGGCTGCCTTCTGGTATCGCAAAGCTGCCGAGCAAGGCGACGCTCTAGCACAATGCTGTCTAGGTAACTGTTATTACAATGGAGATGGCCTTGGTATAGACTATAACCAAGCCGCCTACTGGTTCCGCAAGGCTGCTGCACAGGGCAATGCTCTGGGACAGCGCTGCCTTGGCATCTGCTACGACGAGGGCAACGGTGTGAGCCAGGACCACAAGATTGCCGCCGAGTGGTATGAGAAAGCTGCTATCCAAGGCGACCCCGTGGCACAACTCAACCTTGGTCTGTCCTATGCCGAGGGCCAAGGTGTGAAGAAAGACAAGAAGAAAGCCATTGAGTGGCTCAGCAAGGCAGCTGCTCAGGGCGATGAAGATGCCAAGCAAGCCCTCAAGGAACTGGGTAAGTAGCTTGGTGAATGGAGAGTACAGAGAGCAAGGCATAAATTTGTCTTGCTCTTTTTTCGTGTAAAGTAAAGAGCTCAAAGTGGAGAGGTAAAAGATTGCCACGGCTACTATAATACTATTTTACTACATTAAACATTAAGTAAAAAATTTGCCCACCTAAATTTTAATCACTATTTTTGCGCTCTGAAACCAATAAAACCGACAATATGAAAAAAATATTTTCAATTATTGCAATGCTTACCGTGGTTACTGTAGCAATGGCCCAACCTCGTGCCGTCGATGGCGACGTGAACGGCGACGGTAATGTCACCAGTGCCGACATTACAGTACTTTATAACTATCTGCTCAATGGCGACACAAGCGAACTCGTCAATGGCGACGTAACTGGCGACGGCTATATTACCAGCAACGATGTCACCTATGTCTACAACATCTTATTGGGTATTCCTAACCCTGTCAACCATGAATATGTCGACTTGGGATTGCCCAGCGGAACGCTGTGGGCGACTATGAACATTGGAGCCAACAATCCCGAGGAGTGTGGCGACTATTTCTCATGGGGTGAGACCACGGCAAGAGAAGTAGAAGACCCTTACTGGAACCACTACCAATGGAGCGTCAACAAATGGAACACGATAACTAAATACTGCATCAATAGCAGTCATGGCTCCAATGGCTTTGCCGATAACTTGACTGAGCTTGAACCCGAGGACGATGCCGCTACAGTCAACTGGGGTCCAAACTGGCAAATGCCCTCTAAAACGCAGATGGAAGAGTTGCGCACCAAATGCACATGGCAGTGGACAACAAAGAACGGTGTGAAAGGATACATGGTGAAAAGCAAAAATAATGGAAATTCAATGTTCTTGCCTGTCACCGACTACTACTCCAATGGCGAAATCCATTACACAGGCAACCTTGGCTACTATTGGTCGCGCACGCTCCATGAAACAACATCGTACAAAGCTTACTACCTCTTCTTCTACACATCGAGCAACTTGGAATGTACCTACGGCAATCGTTACAGCGGTTATGCCGTGCGTGCTGTCCGAACGCAAACATATTGATGGCTACGCGTGACGAATAAGCAACAAAACAAAAAATATGCAACAAAAATATAATCAATTTAGAAAAAAATAGACATTTGCACCAATTGTCTAATCATATCATTCATTCATGTCATTATGAAAAGAACTCATACATTTTTAGCTTCGCTTGTGTTTGCTTCTATGATATCGACAATGGGTTACATGAATGCCCAAACACAGACAAAGGAAGCGCCCGACTGGAGAAAACTTCATTACCTATCCGAAGAAGAGATGAAGACCCCTGTGAGGGCCTCCAACTTCACGGAAACACATCCACCAACTGAAGCACCCCGCTTCGTGGCAGAATTTGAGCCCATGCAGGGCGTGATGATTCGCTATCCGCTGGGCATTCCAGTTAGCTTGGTTAAATCGTTGGCCGAGAACTGCCAAGTGTATTGCATCGTGACGTCGAGCAATCAGTCAACAGCACAGACGAGTTTCAGCAATGCTGGGGTAAACATGAATCGAGTCACCTTTGTGAATGCGAGTTCAGATTCCTACTGGGTGCGCGACTACGCCCCCTGGTATATATTTGCCGGCAAGAATCCTGCCATCGTAGACAATGTGTATAATCGTCCGCGGCCGAATGACGACGCGATACCTTCTAGATTTGCCTCTTTCTGGGGTATCCCCCTCTACGGCATGAACCTGACACACACTGGAGGCAACATGATGCAGGACGGACGCGGACACGCTGTTAGCGACGATTTAATCTTATCAGAGAACAACAATAACGAGGACAATGGGCGCCAGAAAATGCTTGACTACCTTGGCATCGACAACTACCACATCACCATTGACCCGCAGGGAGAATACATTGCCCATGTCGACTGCTGGGCAAAATACTTGGCTCCAGATAAAATCTTGATCGCGAAACTGCCGATGACCGACAGCAGATATGAGTACTATGAGTCAGTGGCCAACTATTTCGCCACAACCAAATGCTGTTGGGGCTATAACTACAAGGTGTACCGTGTCGAAGAACCTGGCGGCAGCACCACTGCTCCCTATACCAACAGCCTTATCCTCAACAACCATGTCTATGTGCCGATGGGCAGCAACAGCACTTACAATCAACGCGCTCTCCAGGTTTACAGAGATGCCATGCCGGGCTACGAGGTGACGGGCGTGACCAACACAAGCTACAACACCGCATGGCAGAATACCGATGCCCTTCACTGTCGCACGCGTGGAGTAATGGACTTCAACATGCTGTATGTTGACCACAGGAATGTGCTCTTCGGCACGCAGGAGTGCGGTGAATCCATCGCCATCACGAGCAAGTTCATCGCCTATAGCGGCGAGCCACTGAAAGAAGACTCGCTATTGGTTTACTACAGCATAGACAACGGTCCCTACCAGACTGCGCACATGACAGCTACCGGCGCTCCCGATGAATATGTAGGCTACATTACAGGCTATCAACAGGGATCTGAAGTTGACTACTATGTCTTCGGTGCCGACGAATCAGGACACAGCTATCAGCAACCAGTGTTCGGCGAACTGGAGCCCCACCACTTTACTGTCAACATGTCCACCCCACGTGGTGATGTGAACAACGACGGAAAGGTAGACATCACTGAGTAAACATAGTGGTGAACATTACCTCCGCTTCTACACATCGACCAACTTGGAATGCACCTACGGCAAGCTCTATAGTGGTTATGTTGTGCGTGCTGTTCGTGCCGTGCGCGTGTTGCAGTAACAACACCATTTAAACACACGAGAAAAGACAAAATAAAGCGGACAAGGCCAATGTGCCTTGCCCGCTTTTTTGTCATTCTTGCCTCAGTCAAATCATAGACTGAAAATGCAAAAGCCTACTTGTTGTACTTAACCACGTCAAATCCCAAGCGAGCACCATCAAAGTTCTTGCTCAAATTTCCAACGGCATTGATGACACTATTGCCATTCATTGAGTTGACAGCTTGAAGCACACTCATAAGCATCTTAGACTCCATGGTAATTGCTAAACCATTGGCTGTGCGAGTAACAAATGCAGGAATTGTACCTACCGAAGTCTTAAGATTTAAACTGCCAGTGCTAGGATCCAAGGTATAGGTTCCCTTCAGGGGTAGCCCTCTGAGATAAGCCTCAAAATTGCCGTTCTTATCGAAAGCGAAACCAGTGTTATCGCTCTTGATACCAATTGAACTGTAGGCGCTAACGAGTTTGTCCTTAACTTGACCTGCTGCTACCGAGCCACCAGCCTTAGCAAGAAGATTCTGGCTTGTGAAAGCTACTCCTGGACGGGCATAAATCCATGTACCGGCAAGTGTCGAAGCATCAATCCTTGTAGAGCCAATAACCATGTCGGCAAGGCTTGTTGCCGTGTTGTCGGTGAGAGCATTACCAAAGATGCCACCCAGCAAACCACCGCCTGAATTAGCCATTCCTCCAAGCACGCTACCAAGTACACTTCCTAAAACATTGGAAGTAGTATTAGTTTGAGCAGGTGCGCCAAAAATGTTGCCAAGCAACCCGCCTGAGCTACCACATCCTGTTAAAGTAAGAGACAAAGCAAGTACCGCAGAATAAAAAGTTTTCCTAATCATAACATTTTTGTTTTAAAATTAATAATAAAAAATGGTTTTTGGTTATAGACTGCAAAAATAACAAAAAAAATTAATAAACAAGAAGTTTTGTCCTTTTTTCTGTAAAAAGTTTAAATCAAATGTCATTTTTCAAACGACAAAAATTAAAAAATCTTATCATTTTTTTATGGCGAATATCGAAAAAAGTTGTAACTTTGAAAATTCTATATAATAGTGAGATTAATTATAACTAATTATTAACCTTTTTTAGGTTAAAGCCGTTAAAAACCGAAACATAACATTTTAATCAAATACATTTTATGAGACTAAAACTATCTATGCTACTATTGCTCCTGCTGAGCCTGAACGTGATGGCTCAACCGGGGCTGCGCGGCATCGTTATTGACTCACGAACCAACGCGCCTGTGATGGGAGCCACTGTCATGCTCGACGAGCAGGGCATAAGTGCCATTACAGGTCCGAATGGCGACTTTGTCATCACCGATGCACGTCCAGGCAATGACCGACTGCTCATCTTCTGCTACGGTTATCGCGACCTGGTGAAAGATGTTGTCATCTTGAACGGCATTGACGACTTGGGCACACTCAAGTTCCACCCCACCTCCAGTGAAATGGAAGAGGAGAACGAGGACAACGCTGAACTGGTGCTTACCGAGTCGATGCTAGAAGACGAAGAGGGTAATGCCCAGCAAGTGGGCGCATTGACCGGCGCGACCGACAATCCCTACTACAAGGCCACCAACTACAACTTCAGCGCGATGCGCTTCCGCATCCGTGGCTACAACAACGAGTACAGCCAGACCTACATCAACGGCATCAACTTCAACGATGCAGCTCGCGGCCGTTTCAACTACTCGATGATTGGCGGAATGAACCAAGCGTTCAAGAGCCGCAGCGTGGGCTATGCTACAGAGCCAACCTTCTACGGCTTTGGCGACATTGGTGGAGCAACCAACATTTTCACCCACGCAAAGGACTACGCCCCAGGATTCCGCGCCAGTGTTGCTTACACCAACAGCAACTACCGCTGGCGTGGCATGGTTACCTACAGCACTGGCCTCAACAAGCATGGCTGGGCAATGACCCTGAGCGCCATTGCACGCTATGCAGGAGAGGGCATCATCCCTGGTTCGTTCTACAACAGCTGGGGTGCATTCTTAGCCCTGCAAAAGGTGTTTAACATGCAACACAGTGTGTCGCTCACCGTGTTTGGCGCACCAACCAAGCGTGCTAGCAACGCCGCCACCTTTGACGAGGCTTACGACCTTGCCCACAACAACCTCTACAACGTGAACTGGGGCTGGCAAGAAGGCAAGAAGCGCAACGCCAAGGTAGTTGACACGTTTGACCCCACAGTAATACTGAACTGGCTTTGGACACCAAAGACTGGAACCACACTTAATACCGGCTTGGCATTCCACAAGTCGTTCTACGCCTCGAGCGCGCTAAACTGGTACAATGCTCGTGACCCACGTCCCGACTACTACCGTTACCTGCCTTCATACTATCGCACCACAAGCCCCGAGACAGCCGACCTGTTTGAATGGGAGTGGCTCAACATGGAGGAGAAGCGACAGCTCAACTGGGCAAACCTATATCAGGTGAACTACCTGAACAATTACGAATTTGAGCACGGCGGTGAGGACAAAGGCTCGAGCTACGTGATCGAGAAGCGACACAGCAACCAGTTCAACTGGATAGCCAATACCAACCTCAACATGCGCATCACACCAGTGCTGTCGCTGCAGGCTGGTGCCACCGCCAACTATAGCCGCTCATCTTACTACAAGACAATGAAAGACCTGCTGGGCGGACGCTACTGGCTCGACGTTGACCAGTATGCCGAGCGCGACTTCCCCGGCGACGCCGAGATGTTGCAGAACGACCTCGACAATCCAAACCGCCGTGTCCTAGAAGGCGACCGCTTTGGCTACGACTACAACATCAACTCCATTACTGGACGCTTGTGGGCACAGAACGTGCTTAACTTCAGTCACCTCGACCTCAACTATGGAGCTCAGATAAGTGCGACAACATTCCAGCGCGATGGTAAAATGCGCAACGGACGCGCTCCTGAGAATTCCTACGGCAAGGGCGAGAGCCACAGCTTCATCAACTATGCCGTTAAGGCTGGCGCAATCTACAAGATTAACGGACGCAACAATATCCAAGCTCACGTGTACTATGGCACACGCGCTCCTGAATACTACAACGCCTACATCTCGCCACGCATCAAGGACGACGTAATCACCGACCTCAAGAGTGCACGCATCCTCTCGGGCGACATAGGCTATGTGTGGAACTACCGCCGCTTCATGGGCTCGATTACCGGTTTCTGGACCGAGTTCTGGGACATGACCGAGCGCACCTCGTTCTATGACGACTACAACAGCACATTTGTGAACTACTCGCTCACCGGTGTGCAAAAGGAGCACAAGGGTATAGAGCTTGGAGCTGCCTACAAGATCACTCCATCGCTCACACTCAACGCCGCAGCGACTATAGCCCGCTACCAGTACAAGAACCGTCCATTGGGAACCCGCAGCTTTGAGAACGGTTCGGTAGCAGATGTTACACAAACTGTTTACCTCAAGAATTTCTATGTGAGCGGTACTCCTCAAGAGGCTTATAGCCTAGGAATCAACTGGAGCGCACCACACATGTGGTTCTTCGAGATTAACGGCGTGTGGATGAACCGCTCTTATGTCGACCTCTCACCTATCCGCCATGAGATTCTGCCCGAGCTCTACACAGTGGCTTCTAGCGAGCAGGAACTCATCCAAATGATGCAAGACATTGGCAAGCAAGAGAAGCTCAATGAGGCTCTCATTATTAACATGAGCATTGGTAAGGTGATTTACCTCAACCGCTCGGCTTCTCTCAACCTTAACCTGAGTCTGAACAACCTGCTCAACAACACCCACATCCAGACTGGTGGTTACCAACAGGGTCGTTTCGACTACAAGAACTACACCACAGCCAAGTTCCCCAACAAGTACTACTATGCGCAAGGTTTCCGCTTGTACTTCAACGTGGGAGTGAAATTCTAAAGCACACATTATAATTATACTAAGAAATAATAACAAACAAGATATACACATTATGAAACGTTTAAATTTATTCCTCAATGCATTGTTGCTCATGCTAGTGGCTGTGGGATGTAACGAGAACTTCGACACACCACCCATGGTGGTGCCACATGCCGAGCATCAAGCCAACATGACAATAGCCGAGTTCAAGGCTAAATACTGGCAGGATGGTCGAAACTTCATCGACACCTGCAAGGAAGACACCTACATCCACGGATGGGTGACCAGTAGCGATGAGGAGGGCAACATCTATAAGCACCTCTACATCCAGGACGAGACCGCAGGCCTTGGCATCTCAATCGACGCCAACAGCATCTACAACACCTACCGTGTAGGACAGGAAATCGTTATCAGCATGAAGGACTTCTGGATTGGTAAGTATAACGGCGAGTACCTCATTGGCAAGCCTGAGTGGTATGCAGCTCAGAGCGTGTGGGAGGCAGGACGTATGACCCTCGACCAGTTCAACGAGCATGCCGAAATCAACGGTCTGCCAAACCTCGACATGATCGAGCCTGTGGAAGTTGAAATCAGCGACATTGTTGGACACAGCGATGCCGAGACTCAGCTTAAATATCAAGGCCAGTTTGTCATCATTCGCAACGTGGAGTGGGAAGCTGCCGACGGTGAGACCCCCTATAGCGAGAGCTCAGCATCAACAACCCGCAACATCAAGGACGAGGAAGGCAATGTTCTGGGCGTGAACAACAGCAACTATGCCAACTTCCGCGGCGAGCCTCTGCCAGTGGGCAAGGGCGATGTACAAGGTATCCTCTACATGACAGGTAGCGACAAGTGGGGCATGTATCTGCGCGACACTCGCGACTGCATCGGCTTCTCTAACGACACCAAGGGTTATCCAAATGATCCATGGACTGTGAGCGAGGCTATCGAGCTCCAGAATCAAGGTAAGAAGGGCTGGGTAACTGGTTACATCGTGGGTGCAATTGCTCCTGGTGTTACCGAAGTATCGGGCAATGGCGACATCGAGTGGGAAGCTCCCACTACTCTCGACAACACCCTCGTGATAGCTCCTAGCGCCGACATTCGCGACTACAGCAAGTGTATCGCTGTTGCTCTACCACAAGGTTCGAGCTTCCGCCGCGACGCCAGCTTGAAGGACTTCCCCGAACTTTTAGGAACTCAAATTTGGGTTAAGGGAACTCTAGCCACATTCATGGAAATGGCTGGTATCACCGACAACACTGGCTCGACCGATGAGTATAAGCTTTCGGTAATGACTGGTGGTGTAACCGAGCTCTATGAGGACTTCGAGAGCTGCGTTAAGAACGGCTCAATGCCAAGTGGCTGGAAACTCGTGAAGACTAAGGGCGATAAGGACTGGTACATCGACGAGTTTGACAACAACAAGTACGCTGCTGTCACTGGCTACACTGGCAAGCAGCCACCATTTGAAGCTTGGCTCATCACTCCAGCCCTCGACATCAAGAATGCTGGCCGCAAGGAATTCAGCTTCCTGAACAAGGTGCGTTATTATCGCGGAACTGACAAACTTGAGGTTTATGTGATGACAAGCAATGATCCAGCCACAGCAACTGTTGTCAAGCTCGACCCAACACTTGCAAGCGCAGCCGAGAATGGACAGTCTGATTTCATCAGCTCTGGCACTATCGATCTGAGTGCATTTGATGGAACCTACTGCATTGGCTTCCGCTATGTTTCGGAGCAACAAGCTAACTACACTACTTGGCAAATCGACAACGTTAAGTTTGGTGGAAAAGCTTTGCTCCAAACAATCGATGACTTCGAGACCATGAACAGCGGCGAACCAACATCACAGACCTCTTTCACCGAGTTGACCTCGACAAAGGGATGGAGAGCCATCAATGCAGGTCTACTAAAGGGTGGAACTTCTGATGCCGCTCCCACCTACGCCATGATTGGTAAAAAGGCTGACGGAAGCGACACTTGGGCTTATGCTGTTCACCTAAATGGTAAATTGGATAGTCCTCAAGGAAATCCTGTAGGCATCCTTTACTCACCTGTTATTAAGGGCGGAATCAAGACTCTGTCGTTTAGTTATGGCTACGTGCTCACCGATCCAGGTGTATCATTCACTGTATATTTCTATGACATGACTTCTGACAATCCTGTTGAGCTCACCAGCAAGAGGATTAACATACATGATCCAAATGCTGCCAAGCTCACGGCCTACAATTACAACGTAGCACTTGACATCAACTGCGATGTGATGATTAAAATCCAATCGGATGGTGTGTCTAATAGCACAAGCAACAAAGACCGCTTCGCAATCTGGAACATCATGTGGGAGCCCATGTAATTTCGACGATTGAGGTTCGAAAATTAAAAGCAATCTAAACGAGCACGCCTCCCTGCTGGGGAAGCGTGCTCATTTTTTATAAAACGCACACCTATTCCAACAAAAATGAGTAACTTTGTAGAAAAAACAACAAGCACATGAGAGCGATCGAAGTAGTAGCAGCAGTGATTAGCGATGACGAGCGACGCATTCTTGCAACTCAGCGAGGCTACGGCGACATGAAGGATGGATGGGAATTCCCTGGTGGAAAAATGGAACCCGGTGAATCTCCTGAGCAGGCACTGAGAAGAGAAATCAGCGAGGAACTGGCTGTAACAATACGCGTCGGCGACAAGCTAGGTATCGTGGAATGGGACTACCCCACTTTCCACCTCACCATGCATTGCTACTGGTGCCACGTCGTGGAAGGAGAACTGGCACTCCTAGAGCACGAAGCCGCACGATGGCTCACCATCGATAACTTGTGGTCGGTCGACTGGCTTCCTGCCGACCGTGAGGTAGTTAAACTCATCAAGCAATAACGCCACCTTTATCACCATAGACCCATAATATATAACTAAGAAAAATCTAGTTACCATTCTTGAGCAAAGGGGCAATTTTCTTAAAATGTATTTAGGAATATAAAATACAGTTAAAAATTAGGGTAAAATCACAAATTTTTGATGAAATATTTTGGTGGGTATGGGAAAAGGGCGTAAATTTGCATCAGTTTTCATGGTATTAGTTTTTAAGGTTATGAAATCTTAGGCGTCGTGATGACGTAGATTCTTTTTCATTTTTGTTTTAAGGTTTATGTTAATGGTATTAGAAGGTTAATTAGTTAAGCAATCCCCGACGTGAGTCGAGGATTATTTTTTTTGTGCATATCCCAAGAAAATGTGATGCCACACAATAAACAAAGCAAAACTTGTGTTTAGATAGTTAGAGAACCTTAATACAGATTATTAACCCTTTAATGTAAACTAATCATGAAGTTTCTTAAGTTTATCGTCATAGTAGTTGCCCTGGCAATGCTGGGCAGCACATTCACCGTTGATGCCAAAGCAAAGAAACGCCGCAGCACAGTCAAGAAAGAGAAACAGATGAAGGCGAAAACCAAATGCACCTCAATTAAATCAAAATGCACTCAGACCGATCAATGTAGTCTAGATATGGTGGAGTACTGTAACCAAGGTATGATGATGACCCCTGTTGCTCAAATGCACGTTGAGCGCAAGAATGGCAATGTGGTGTTTGTAATAAAGGGCACAACTACCGAAGAAAAAGAGTATGTGATTGATGATGGTGAACAGATTCTCAAGGATGCCTTAAAGATAATAGAAGAGGAGAAAATGCTAGAGTATAAAAGCAGTTATTCACTCAAGACATCTGAAAGAGTTCTTGATGGTGAAACATGGTCGTTTAGAGCCAAGCTTGCCGATGGGCGTTCGGTCTCATCACATGGCAGCAATGCCTGGCCTGGTGGTGATGGCTTGAGCCGAATTGGCAAACTTCTTTATGACCGAGCTTATGAGTTGCTAGAAGCAAATCACCAACAATAACACAAGGAATATATTATTAATCCTTGTTAGGATCAGTAGATAAAAACTAAAGGGTGTGTCACAATTTTGACACACCCTCTTTATTTGCAAAGCTAAGACTCAGCAATTAGTCGTCGAGACCAGCTTCCTTCATGTTGGTGAACACGTTCTGCACGTCATCATCCTCCTCAAGCACCTCAAGGAGCTTGTCCATATCGGCAGTCTGTTCCTCATTGAGGGCCTTGTAGTCGGCAGGCTCATAAACAAACTCCGAGCTCTTGATCTCGAAGCCGTTCTCCTCAAGATACTTCTGGATATCACCGTTCGACTCAAAAGCAGCGCTGATGATGATTTCCTCCTCGTCCTGCTCAATTTCCTCGGCTCCGAAGTCGATAAGCTCGAGTTCAAGGTCTTCGAGGCTTACGCCTTCCTTAGGCTCTACATGGAAATAGGCCTTGTGGCTGAACATGAATGCTACACTTCCTGAGTTGCCCAGAGTGCCACCTTTCTTGTTAAAGTAGCTGCGCAGGTTGGCAACGGTGCGAGTGGTATTATCGGTAGCGGTCTCAACGAGAATGGCAATTCCGTGAGGTCCGTATCCCTCGTAAATCACTTCCTTGTAGTCGCTGGCATCCTTGTCGCTTGCTTTCTTGATAGCGCGCTCGACTGTGTCCTTAGGCATGTTAGCTGCCTTGGCGTTAGCCATGAGGGCACGCAGACGCGAGTTGGCTGTTGGGTCGGGACCACCTGCCTTAACTGCCATAGTGATTTCCTTACCAATCTTAGTGAACGTGCGGGACATGCTGCCCCAGCGTTTCAGTTTTCTTGCTTTGCGGTATTCAAAAGCTCTTCCCATAAATCTTATA
>JAEEGH010001261.1_pt1 | contig 74169 bp, 68 predicted proteins | sample 9134181 | NCBI WGS metagenome assembly JAEEGH01 (sample SAMN16246544, study PRJNA631951) | gut metagenome | biome: gut microbiome; feature: rumen; material: DP-attached | host: Bos | place: Iran: Karaj | collected 2018-10 | reverse complement strand
GTAGAAATCGGGAGTCAGCGACCAGTACTTGCAGTGCACGGGCTTGCGCTAACTTTGCAAAGGAAAAATCAGAAAGGGCCTCATAGGAAGCGACATGAGAAGTCAGACACATGGAGAATGCTCATGACACAGGTTGGGCAAACATTCACCTGCAGCTGGTATAGTAAGCACTAAGAACAACTGTACCTTATTAGGCAATATTCAGGGTGAACAAAAATAGAGGATGACCACCACCTTAAAGTATGAGGCATGAAGCAGATCACCAAAATACAGCCACATAAAGCAAAAGGATGGCCACTACCCTATTCCAAGGCAGAAACCTATCGATGTCAGCAGCACAAGGCATTCGCCATCAATCATCAAATAAGTCTAAATAAAAAATGTATTGGAAGCACACAACCAATCATCGTGTAGAGAAGTCAGATAAGAGAGCAAAGAACAATGTGTGGTGGTGAAACTGGTACTCGAAGAACGTCAGGCGTACAGGAGTGCACAAAGTTGATAATTCCACTTATTCATAGGGGCAGACAGATCAAGAGGAGTGTGCTGATTGGTCGTGCTAACAAGGGAATTCTTGTTACTTCCAAATCACCAGTTCTCTTGGGAGGGTGATGACTTTCAGGCGTTCGTACCAGATTCGGCTGGAGCCAAGGAAATGCTTCTGCGTGTGACTGCTGATGAAATAATAACTGGCGTTATATTCATCCATCATACTGAGGAACACTTTTTTGATTCGGGAACACTTCTCATTGATGGCGTTATCCAGCGGATTAACCAGATGATCCACACTCTCTATCACCTTCTCCTTATCCAGCATCTTACCCGTCGCCATATAATAACGCAGCAACTCAGTCCGATAATCTGCCAGACGCTTGAACTCAATCCCCTCGGGATGAGCCAGGAACAACAGATACACAGCCTTATGAACAGGCTGCAGCTCCACCTCCTTCTGATAATCCTCCAAGATGAAACGATAATCCTTCGTAATCACCAGACGACTCAGACGTCCCTTGGCAGCCTCAATCCTCAGTTCTTCGAGCAGGGGCACACCAATGGCATGCAGCAAAAGGTCTGTCCTACCCTCTGCCTGCAACTGGCTCACGAGTCTTTTCACCTCCTGGGCCCGCTCCTCTGGTGTCAGCAGCTCAATCATTCTGTCACTTCCTTCACGATATTATTCAACCACGACTTCCATCTGTCAAGAATCGTAGGCTCTTTCTCTTCTTCTGGCTCTGGGACTACAGCAGGTTCAGGCTCCGGGGCAGGTTCTACCTCAAAAGGCAATTCCTGTTGGGTAATAACCGTTGCCATCGTTGGTTTAACGATAGGCTTATAGAGTTTCTTGATCACCTCCTCATAGTAGTCATCTTCATTGCGAAAGGCGTTTGCCGGTATCTCATCTTCCAGTTTCTCTTCCATACCTGTAGCCAAGATCGTCACCTTGGCATCCTCACCCAGGTTATCATCCGTAGCAGTACCCCAAATCACGTCGATATTGGGATCCAACTGATCAAAGAAATCGTCAATCTCCTGCAGTTCCTTTACAAAGATGGGGAACTCATCGCTGGCATAGATATTAAATAGGATACGCTTAGCCTTGCCGATGTCATTGCCATAGAGCAACGGCGAGTCGAGTGCATTCAGGATCGCCTTCTCTACACGGTGTTCACCGCTGGCACGTCCCATCGCCATGATAGCCCCACCCCCATCCTTCATGGTGGTTTCCACGTCACGGAAGTCACTCTTGATGCCTCCGTCGCTGGGAAGCGTAATCAGTTCCGAGATACCTTTCACGGCATCCATCAAGATATTATCTGCTCTTAGAAATGCCTCCTTCATCGAGATATTTGCATCAGCATACACATCGCAGAGCCTTTCATTATTCACAATCAGCAGCGCATCCACATTCTTGCGGAGTTCCTCAACCCCCTTCAACGCCTTAATGATCTTACGCTTCTTCTCGAAATAAAAGGGGATTGTCACGACACCTACCGTCAGGATACCCATATCCTTGGCGACGCCAGCCACTACTGGGGCAGCACCAGTACCAGTACCACCTCCCATACCAGCCGTTACAAACACCATCTTTGTACCATCTGACAACAGTTTAATGATGTCGTTGATGTTCGTCTCAGCCTCATCGCGCCCCTTCTCAGGATTACCACCAGCGCCCAGACCAGACTTTCCCAAAAGGATCTTCACTGGCACTGGAGAACGAGACAACGACTGACTATCCGTATTACAGACGGCATAGGTTACGCCCTCCACGCCATCGTTATACATATTACGCACAGCATTGCAGCCACCACCACCAACGCCTACAACCTTGATGATGCCCTGCATCGCATCCTTGATCTCATTCTCAAAAAACGGTATCGTATCCTCACCCATAATCAGTAATATTTGATTCGTTTGCAAAATTAGCAAATTAATTCCGTATCTACAAGTCTCCGCAAGGCTTGCGAGGAAAAATTTATCAACTTCTCTTTATACTTGTCATACATGATGTACATGAATATAATGATGGAGGAAAATATGCTTGAAAACCATATAACACCATCAAGATATATACCAGCCCAGAAGAATCTGTAGCAGTGATACCATTGGGCAGGAGTGTCAATAGGTCGATCCATAATCAAAAAAGTCATAGGGCCTATGATATCATTATAGAACAAATAATAGATGGCAAAACCAACATAAACAGTACCCACAATTATCCAAAGCCCCCAAGGCTTACCTTTTAGCAGCGCCAAAACGGCACAAATAGCCAATACCATCTTCATCAGATAGTGTATAGGCTGACAAACAAATATGGATAGGTAGAAAATGGCAAAATAGACACAAACACCAATAGTTGCCATAAATATACCCAAAACGCCAAAGGATTTAGGTAATATTCGATACAGAATGATAGCCCAGAAGGCGATAATTACCCATAACAAAGGCTGGGCACCAAACATCGCTATGATAGCCAATGCCATCATTCCAGCCATGATAGCTATCAACCCATCAAATATTATCAAAATAGTCTTCATGGTAATGGTTCCGTTACTTTGCACTTTTCCAATTCTGCCAATACAAGCCTTTGAATTATGAAGAAGTTTATGAGAGTAGCAATAAGATACTTATCTATATTTGGTATCTCCTTTATGAATAGTATTTCTTTCTTACTATGTACTCCAATTTGCTCAATCTCCTTATTGGTTGTATAGACCAGTGTGCAACTATCATTTTGATTAACGAAGTTGATAATTTTGTGAAGCTCCGCAATTTCCTCAACGTCGCTATAAATTGATATTTGATACCACCAAGTATCATAGATGGTTATTAAACGACAGTCATCACTACATTGAATCTTAAAATGCTCTCCTTGATACGTAAAGCTGATCCAATTTAGATTATCGTGTTCCTCTATTTCCGGATCACAACCAATACTACCCAACGTATTCAGAACTAACCCTGTGGTAGTTCTATCATCCAGACATATTGGGTTATTATCATTAACCTCATCACCAACGGCTTTCTCTTCCTTTGGTTTGCTCATTGCTTGCTGCACAAAGCGGTCATAATCTTTCTCCACTTCTCTCTTCTCAGTAACATACTGAATGACGAAAAGTATAATCAGCGTCACTATAATTGTCATACCTATTCCCATAATAGTTGCTAAAATATAATATCACATTAAAACTATCACCTATTTGTTTCAAAAAGGCAAAGGATCTTCAATTTCTAAGGAAAATTTTTCTATCAAGTTATCTACTTCAGGATGATTATCCTTCATAGACTGTAAAACACTTGATGCACCCATCCGTGAACTTTTAAGTTTTGGAGCCACATGGATTTCTACAGAATTACTGCTCTCTCCCGAGTCATTTTCATTATCCAGATGTTTCAGGCAGTACTTTTTTATCATAGAAATGACTGAGCCTCTAATGTCTTGACCCGACAAGCCCATTTGCCTAATCATACTATATTCGTTGCTTTGATAAATATCCATCATGACATTTGCACTCCATGAGCGGAATTCATCAGCTAGTTCTCTTTTGTGTAGATCTAATTCTATCCCAAGCAACACTCTTGAAACCTTTACATTATCAAGCATCGTCAGAGATGCATCTCCTCCTTTTTCATACCATTGATTCATGTTCGTAGAATGATACAAGCCTTTACATATCTTACGTATCATAGTAAAGAAAAGACTTCTAATTTCATCATCGGACATTGGCATCTTTGCCATCACATGAAGTTCAAAGAGGTCAGGCTCATCTAACCGTTCTCTATCCATCACAAAGTCATGATCACCAAACAATCTTTGGCATAAGAAAAAGTAGTTCCTTCCTTCGCTGAGTTCATCCATATATTGTTTCAAATATTCTTTTGGGAAATATCTCAGGATCAGCCATGAAAGCGGTTTTTCATGGTACTTCCCCCACATAGTCGCTACAATTGGGATAAAGCTTTTGTCCCAATAAGCAAACATTTTTCTGCTTGCCCAATCTCTGTCAGTGGCACATCCATTGATAAAAGCTACAAGGATTTTCTTCTGATAGAACCACTCCATGCCGTTGAAACGAGATTTGATTTCCCTACGAGATGCGACGACCTTGCCACTTTTCTTGTTAAGATAGTTTTTTACGAGTGTAGCTGAGGGAGTATTATGTTTTGGAATATCGAAATCCATGTTTTATATCACATTAAAATTATCACCTATTTGATTCCAGAAGATACGTGAGAAGGAGTGCCCATTAACTTTCAGGATTCTGCTGATCTTAAAGATTCGCTCCAGCTTCATGTCTTCACGAAAGGCATCTATGTAGCCACCATCCCTATAGGTAGAATACCTGATATCGGAAATACGGCAACGGAACAAGCAGCCACTTCTCGTAATGTATTCTATCTCTATCGTCTTCCTAAATACAATTGCCCTGTCAATCATTTCTTCTATTGTCATCTTTTAAAACGATATAGGTTGGTTGTCAGGTGGCGGGATCACTACCTTCAGATCAATATTGTCAAAGCCTCCTGAAGGGTTATTCTCACCATTAATGGCAGAGCCTCTGATTTCCCCACCTTGTGTGACAGAGAAACTGTCTAATGATTTGTCCTCCGGATTCTCAAAGCGGGTGTATTCACCCCTAAAGTCCATGGTGATAATACCAGTAGCCCCCTTACGATGTTTGGAGATGATAACCTCGGCTTTGCCCTTATAGTCGATTAGCCCATCAGAGCTCATTAGGATACCATAATATTCTGGACGATGCAAGAAGATAACCATATCGGCATCCTGCTCGATGGCTCCTGATTCTCGAAGATCAGACAAATGAGGACGTTTCCCTTCCGCACCTTCACGCGAATCCACGCCACGATTCAGTTGGCTCAATGCCAAGACAGGTACATTCAACTCTTTGGCAAGACCTTTCAGCGAACGCGATATCAAGGACACCTCTTCCTGACGACTATTGAACTTCATACCGCTGGCAGTCATCAACTGCAAGTAGTCTATCATGATGAGTTCTATATGATGTTCACGCTTCAGTCTTCTGGCCTTTGTCCGGAGTTCCAGAATAGAGATACCCTCTGTTTCATCTATGTACAGCGGGGCACTCTCCATAAAATTCAGGTTCTTGTCTAATCTGTCCCATTCATCCCGACCCAATTGACCATTCATTAGTTTCTTGCTATCTATGCTGCATACATTCGACATCATACGGTTTGCCAACTGCACATCAGACATCTCGAGTGAGAAGAATGCCATCGGTTTCTTTTGGTCCATAGCGATATTCTTTGCCAATGACAGGGCAAACGCCGTTTTACCCATGGCAGGTCTTCCAGCTATGATAACAAGATCAGAGTTCTGCCATCCGCAAGTCATATCATCGAGTTTGTAGAAACCAGTAGATATACCTGTCACACCCTCGGTGTTTGAGTGGGCATCCTGAACAATCTTCACAGCACGCCCTAAGATAGGTGCAAAGACAGAATAGTCTTTCCTCATATTCTTCTGGGTAATCTCAAACAGCGTTTTCTCTGCCTCTTGTATCACCTCATTCACATCATAGGTCTCATCGTAGGCTTTCGTACCAATGATGCTTGCATAAGAAATGATCTGCCTTGACAGGTATTTCTGAGCCACAATGTTTGCGTGATACTCGATATTGGCAGAGGTTGCCACTCTTGAACTCAAATCTGCGATATAACCAGGGCCCCCTACTTCATCGAGATCACCATTCTTACTAAGCTGTTCCGTTACCGTCAGCAGATCCACAGGCTTCTCATCAACCGTCAGTTGTTGGATGGCTGCATAGATTTTCTGATGGCGAGGCTCATAGAAACTCTCTGCTCTCAGAATCTCACACACCTCGACATAGGCATCCTTGTCAATCATCAAGGCACCCAATACCGCCTTCTCCACCTCAGGAGCCTGAGGCTGGATATGCCCATAGGTGGGATCTATAGGCTGTTTCTTCGTTCTTCTTCTATCTTCACTCATATCTCCATGCTTTTATAAGTTGCTGCATGCAAAGTTAGGGGATTAAATATGGGCTAACAAGCATTTTCGGAATAAAATGCCTCAACTGTTGATAAGTCGTAAGTTATCCTCATTTTGTGGATAACGGCATATTATTGTTCTTCCTTTCTCTTCTCATGGCTTTTCACCCACTGCTTGTCCTTTTCAACAGATGCATTAAAAGCCTCAGCAATCTTATCGCAGTCTTTATCCTCAAGATATCTGTTCTGCATCTCCTTTCGAATCAACGCCACATTGCCACTCTTCTTATCTTTGAATTCCTCTATCAAAGCATCTATATCCAAATTCTTAATACGTTCCTCGCGTTTACCAATCTGATCCTTAAATAGGATATTAAAGATGGATTCCCTTAGGATCTTCGCATCTCTTGTCCACTTGCTCATTATAAGAGTTGTCAGTTCCTCCCTTGAAAGGTTAGGTAACATATCCACACACTTACGCAATTCTTCATCTGTCCATTTTGAATAATGGAACTTTCTTGCCTGTTTTAAAATGTACTCGTAATCTGACATAGTTCACTTGTGATTCAATATGACGTCTAACCTTTTAATGTCTAATACAAAGCAAGACATAGCATGCTATCATTAATACTATAAGCATAACACAGAGTTCACAAAATGCCTTAGACAGGTTCTTGTGGTTTTGTCTTTCCTTGATGAGTTCTGCTTCGGTAGAACTAAGTTCTTTACCAATGGCTTTCTCGTAATCGTTAGTCATAATCAACTCAATGAGCTCCAGTTTCCTTTTGTCTGATAATTCAATTTTCTCCATAGTTTTCTCTGTTTTTGATGATTATTAATGATGAGTCCAAATTGTATTGAACTCTGCAAAATTAGCGTTTCTTTTTCATCTGTAGAAACAAAAATGCCTCACAAGCCTTGTGAAAAATGCATTTTATTCCCAGGCCACTAACTCACGAGGTAGAGTGATCTTCTTGGCTTTCCCACGTGCCCCCTTTATATAGTACTGTTCTGCCACGCTACTATCAAGCATAGTAACGAAAGTCCTCCTGATTCTGGCGCATTTCTCATTGATGGAGTTGAGCATAGGATTAGTCACATCCTCGATACTCTTCAAAGCTCTGTCTGTAAGTCCCCAAGGTCTAACCTTATTGTATATAAGAGCCAACTCCTTACGATAATCAGGCAGATCCTTGAATATAATCCCTTCCGGATGCTTCAGGAAAAGCAAGTATACAGACTTAACCAGAGGCTCCAAATGTACCTCCCGATGTTCATCGCCAAGAAATATCCTGTAATTTCTGGTGATGATCAATTGGGGCAATTGCTGGTCAGTATGAAGAGATGAGAGTATCTCCTTCTCACTCATTCCATACTCCTTGAGCCTCCTCATTTTCTTCTTAAGCTCCTCCATAAGTTGCTTCAATTCTTCGTCCGTTTTTGTGTCTTTCAGGTTTGTCATAGTTCTTGTGTTTTTAGTTAGACATTTGTATAGTTAGAACTCGAAGCTAAACAGCAACGAGTTCTTCAGTGAACACCTGCTTCTTAATCAGCCGAAGCAGGTATTCTACTGCCTTTGGAGCTTTCTCGCGAGCTGTCACCAACTTCTGAGCAAACTCCTCCTCAGTGATGTCTGAGTTAAAGTCATCCACCAACTCACGAGGCTCATCGGAAGTCTTCACAAGAACCAGCCCCTTCCGCTTCATCAAGAATCGGAGCGACAAGATACCCTTGTTGTACTTTGGCTTTGCCTTGATGAGTTCCTGCATCAGGTTCAAGCCATTATCGCCAATATGCAACTCGTTAAGCATGGCAATCATGTAGAGCACCTTGCAGTCAGGCGTTGACATGTCGAACACATCACCCATCAGCACATTCACAGCGTCAGCCTCCTCGTAGCGTTCGAGCTTTGCCAGACAACGTGACTTCACATAAAGCGCCTCCTGGCACTGATGCTGAGCCAGCACACTATCAGCATACGCCAAAACCTGTTCATACTTGCCAGCATAGAGACTCAACAGAGCTACAAGGAACTTAGGTGCCCAGTGGTCTGCCTCCATCAATGATACAGGAACCTCTTCGATACACCCATAGAGTCCCTCGTCACAGATCACGGTATCGAGGAATCGCTTCGCCTGCTGCATGGCCTCCTTGATGTCACCAGCTTCAGCTTTCTTCTGCACCAGCATCAGATACTGTTTGGCAGCATCGTCGTACTCGTGATGCGCTAACAGCTGATAAACAGCCTTGCCACTCTCAATTTCGCTATTGATGATCTTCTCATCGTTATAGCTGCTGGCATAAGCCAACACCTCACGACTCGTATGAGCATACTGAGGAATGATGCAACGAGAGAGGAACAATCCACTCAGCGAACGCACACGACTCAGGGCTACATAGAGCTGTCCTGCAGCAAACATGCCTCTACTTAGATCAAGGTACAGCTTATCGAATGTCATACCCTGACTCTTGTGAACAGTGATAGCCCAAGCCAATCGAAGCGGATACTGGGTGAAGGTTCCCATCAGTTCCTTCTTCATCTTGCGCGCCTCCTTGTCATACTCGTAACTGTACGACTCCCATGAGCAGTTTGGCACCACATAGGTCATTCCACCATCAGTAGTCACATGAATCTCGCCCTTTGCCAGCTTGGTTACAGTACCAATGGTACCATTTACCCAACGCTTATGCTGGTCGTTACGAGTGAACATCACCTGAGCGCCCACCTTTAGTTTCAGCGTCAAATCCACAGGAAAGCGTTTCTCTTCGAACTTACCTGTGACAGTACCCTCGTAGGTGTACTCCTCAGCATCAATTTCAGCCAGTTTCTTCTGGTTGATGTCATCAGCAGTCCCATTGAGTGACGCCAATGTAATCACAGTGCCATCTTCCTTTGTAGGCTGGCATACACGCTCATTCAGACGCATCAGAATCTCCGGCGTCGTCTTGTTCAAGCGAATGCTCTCAAGGATTTTGAGGAAACCCTCATCTTCCTGTCGATACACCTTCTGGAACTCGATCTTCACCATTCGCATGCGCTTGATGACGTCTGCCCTGTAGAAGAAGCAATCATCCGCATGATAAAGGTCGTGCATCAGATCGCTTTCTACACCTTTCTTCAGCACTGGTGGCAACTGGAACATGTCTCCCACGAAGATCACCTGCTTACCACCGAATGGCAGTGAAGAGCGGAGTGTCTTACGCATCGTATAGTCGATGGCATCAATGATGTCGCAGCGAACCATCGAGACCTCATCTATAATAATGGTGTCCGTATGGATCAGCGTCAGGATTTTCGCCTCGTTCATCTTACCCATCGTGCCAGGTGTGCAGACATCCATAGGCAATCCGAAGAATGAGTGGATAGTATCACCACCTGCAAGGATTGCAGCCACACCAGTTGGGGCCAGCGTGATAAACTGCTTATCCACCATCTTCTGCACATTGCGCAAGAAGGTTGTCTTACCTGTTCCTGCACGACCTGTGAGGAAGAAACTACTGTTCGTGCTAGCGATCAGGTCATAAGCCTGCATCTGCTGTTTGTTCTCTTTGTCGATCATATTCTCCATAGTTATCTCTGTTCTAATTTAGGCAGAATTTGGGTTAAACGTGTGTTATAATCTGAGTCAAGGAAGCTCTTGTAGCATCCGTTGATCAGTTCAGAGGCCTGCGCTACAATCTGCTCTACAGGAGCACAGATGCGCTGTGTCTTCATCACACCTGTCAGATAGTCCTTCACCATCTGCTCCGACTCTTGACGGATAAACGCCTCGTTGCGGAACACCTTGTCGTAGTCGCGCTTCTGGATCAATTCCATCTTCTGCCCATTAAAGGCATAGAGTTCGATGCTGTCGATGTAGGTCCAACTGTGATACAGTCCCACCTTCTCCAGTATAACGATACGATCACAGAAGCGGATGCCTCTATAATAGCGGTGTCCGTTAGCACTCTCGTACTCGTCGCAGATGAACATCTTCTGACTATCATCCCAGACGGGAATATGAACACGCGGATTGCCAAATGATGGCAGAATGCTGTCAAACAGGTTCTTGTTGATTGCTTTAGTTAACGTTGCCATTGTCTTGTTGTTTTTAATGGTTAAACATCTTGTTATCTTCTTCGCAGGCAGCAGCCTTTAGGCTAACTGCTTGCGTTGAGTTTCCTCGATCATGCCTCTTGCGAAACTGATCAGTTCCTGATCACTCACGCGAGCCCCCTGAATCTTCAGCTGACCCTCCAAGAAGCTCTTCAGCATCAGAATGCTCTGCTCCTTGGCAAACTGCTCGCTGAAGATGCGATAGTCATAGCCACCCCAGTACTTCTGAGCAATGAGGCTTGCCTTCTGCCCATCAAAGCAGTATAACTTGATACCATTCAGGAAGGTGTGCAGATAACCTTGCCCAAGGTCGTAATAGACCACCAACCTATTCGATAGGCGAATCGCTTTGTAATACATATTCCCTGCTGCGCTGGTGTATCCCTGCGAAAGGAACACATTCTTAGCAGCGTTGTATGTCACTTGCTCACCAGAAAGAGCTGGAAGAGCCTTTATTGCTATTGTTTGGAGTGCTGAATTCATCATAGTGATCATCTGATTTTAGTTCCCACCACTAAGCCATTTACAGCATCAATCTCGAGGTGGTTTGGATGATTGACGCTGCAAAGGTAAGACGATTCTCGCAACCTTGCAAGAAAAACAACCGTGCGAACGGTTCCATTCTACGTGGAACCGTTTTAATCCTTATTCTAATGGAAAATGTACTATGAGTTCGTGCTATCGTTGATGCAGCCAATAATAACGTGCTGTCTTAATCCTTATTCTAATGGAATATGCTCTATGAGACATCGTTGATTATTGTAAGGCTCATCCTGACATGACGTCTTAATCCTTATTCTAATGGAATACGTTCTATGAGCTGAGAATGGCCCTTTCAACCCGAAGGGTACAGCTGTGTTTTAATCCTTATTATGATGGAATATACTCTATAAGTCGTAGGTAACAATGGCTATGTCATTGGCCAGCAGTTTTCTTAACCCTTATTCTAATGGAAGATACTCTATGGGCCATTGAAGAGTGTTAACACTTTTGGCGAAGATATCGTGTCTTAATCCTTATTCTATTGGAAGATACTCTATGAGTGGTACGATTGGCGCAGGTGCAGCCAACGCAGGGGAGTCTTAATCCTTATTCTAATGGAAGATACTCTATGAGAGCAACACTCTGTTCCGTTCACAGTTCAGAGGTGGGTCTTAATCCTTATTCTAATGGAAGATGCTCTATGAGTTAGTTTGGAAAGGTAATTGTTGGATGGAATACTAGTATGTCTTAATCCTTATTCTAATGGAAGATACTCTATGGGGCTTACAATTTGTGACTCTTACGTGTAATGTAGGTAAGTCTTAATCCTTATTCTAATGGAAGATACTCTATGGGAGAATCTGGTGCAACTGATAAGTTTAAAGATTTTACTAGGTCTTAATCCTTATTCTAATGGAAGATACTCTATGGGATACAGCTAGTGGTAATCTTAAAGGTGAGTCTTTTGAGTCTTAATCCTTATTCTAATGGAAGATACTCTATGGGATCTCTGGATTAGACACTAGCCGTGCATTTCACGCGTCTTAATCCTTATTCTAATGGAAGATACTCTATGGGCCCACATTTTATTTACTTACTATCAAATACAATACAGTCTTAATCCTTATTCTAATGGAAGATACTCTATGGGAAAGTACAAGGCTCTTGGCGTAAAAGAGGACGGGTCTTAATCCTTATTCTAATGGAAGATACTCTATGGGACTAAAAGCACACAGCGTAATTGTGGCAAATACTTATAAGTCTTAATCCTTATTCTAATGGAAGATACTCTATGGGGATTTGACAGAAATGCCGTTGCATCCAGTGACGGTGAGTCTTAATCCTTATTCTAATGGAAGATACTCTATGGGGGAATAGACTTTGCTGAGTTTACACCAGCTCCTCATCAGTCTTAATCCTTATTCTAATGGAAGATACTCTATGGGTGCGCAGAATATTAAAATGCGGTGCCGAAGTTGGCAGGTCTTAATCCTTATTCTAATGGAAGATACTCTATGGGGCCGCTGATGGCTTCTCAAACAGTTTCCGTAGTTCTGGTCTTAATCCTTATTCTAATGGAAGATACTCTATGGGCTAATGAGATTGAGCAGGCAATATTCGTTGCTATGGTGTCTTAATCCTTATTCTATTGGAAGATACTCTATGAGAGCTACATCTAAGAACTTGTTCTTCTCTGCTCTGGATCGTGTCTTAATCCTTATTCTATTGGAAGATACTCTATGAGCGCGAAGCGATTCGCGTCGATATCGACCTCAAGGCCCTGTCTTAATCCTTATTATGATGGAATATACTCTATGAGTTTTATCAATTCTGTGTGCGTACCGTTACTTCAGTTATGTATCTTAATCCTTATTCTAATGGAAGATACTCTATGGGTGCTCTCGGTTATCTCTTTTCTTCCATGTTATGTATGTCTTAATCCTTATTCTAATGGAATATACTCTATGAAAGCAAAAAGATGCAAGAAATGTTAATTTTCATATGTCTTAATCCTTATTCTATAGGAATATGCTCTATGGGACAAATTTGAATTATGGAAAAAGAAAGAAAAGATGTCTTAATCCTTATTCTATTGGAATATACTCTATGAGCCTAAAAAACATAAAGATCTTATTATCTACATATTAGATATATGAACATCAAATGCATTAACATATCTTTGCCAAAAACAGGCTATTTCTAAGGGGCTGCATAATTACAAATAAAAAACAACATGTCAAAGAACGAAAATATTAATCTTCTTTATGAGAAGATCATCTTGATTAAACAATTTACGTTGGAAGCTATTTCTATTTTTGCAAAACACTTTTAATACTCGCGGAATTTTACAAAAGTAAAATCCGACAATTTGGTTCCATCACTATTATATGAAGTCTTACGTTCTGTAGTAGATGCTATGCACTTAATACCCATCTCTTTGAGACGTGAGACGACCATAAAGGTGAACGTCATTTCACCCATGACATGAACAGTAACCTGATAATTCTCCGCCTTCTCCTGTATCATCTGCACATACTCTGTAGATAATGCCTGCAACTCTTTCACATTCATATTTGGATCAATATCAGGAAAAGAAATATCCTCGATTTTCCCATATATTTTAGCAGCCTCCAATTGCTTCGTTTCCCATTTTTGAGATGGATGGTTGCTAAAATTAATTAAAATCTTTTCTTTAACCGAAGCAGAAGTTCTTTTTGCATATGGTTGGGTGATAAGTGATTCAAGTTGAGAAACACTATCATTCACCACTCTCAGCATATTTGTAACATTACTTGCTGTTTCAATTGCATGCGCTGTACAATTCCTAAGCGGCTTCAAATTACGATAAATCTGTTTAAACCTTCCATCACACTTCAAAAGTATTGTTTCTGGGTAATGATAGGACAAAGCAGCCTTTGCGCCTTCACGATTATCAAAATCGTCCCATTTCAAATTGTTATTCTCGCATACATAGGTAATCATGGCCTCACTGATAGTCAACATGGCTTGAGCGTATTTCCGATGGTCTAATTGCCATCTTGCTACTTTCAACTGAAATAATGATTGTTTTCCATTGTTTGTATAGAAACGATTGATGAACGACTCAACAATTGGAGTGATAGTCAACTTCGGTAGAAGAGTTTGGTAGTCTTTGTTCTTTATGGCTGACAACCTTTGTGAGATTTTCTGAATAGCGTGAAGGTGATTCAGATTCATCAGATTAGAGAACTCTTCAAGCAAAGTAGACACGCCTTTATCTTGATTTTTGACAAGTTCTGAGATTTTGTAAGCATTTCCAAACTCAGAGAACGAGTAGGCGCCAGTTATCCAGTCATTAACCTCCATCATTGACTTGAGATCAATGATGGGAGCATACCCCAGCTCTTTGTTCATTTCCAACATTCCATAATGTACATGAGATATCGAGATTTTTTTATTGCTTACATTCTTTAAATAAATCAACAAGTACATCATAAACATAGGCAGAGAACGAAAGGAATGTGTCACATCAACAATCAGTTCGTCACCTTTATCTAAATACTGTTGTAACCCGAGAATAATATCTGTATTATCCCGTATCTCATCTTCTGTTATGCCATATTTAATAAGAGCTATCTTTGCAGATCGGCCAATAGCCTTTTCAATCATTTCCTGGTGGGGCAATATCAATTCTGAGGTATAATTGGAATTTTCACAAGACTGTGCAATTTCAAAATAGACATCGTCATCCATCGGGTTATCAGAATCGTCGCAAAACCAACGATAGACTTCTTCCCACATGGAATGGGCCGTCCCAACGAGAATAACTTTATCAATTTGATAATGCTTAATGAGAGCAGCCGAAACAAAGGGATATTCACCCAATATAGTTTCACCAATGTGATAATTGGCAGTCTTGTAAGTACGCGTTTCCTTTGTCTCTAATGGCCCAGTACCGAGAAATGATATGAGAACTTTTCTTGCCATAGCTATAATCCTAAATCATTGCACAATTCATCTGCTACCTCCTTGCCCGTTATCTTAGCGAGAGCAGAAAGTTTACTTTTCAGATTCTTCAATTCCTTAGATGATAACTGGCGGGCTTCAGCAAGGAAGGCATCACGCTCTGTCTTGCCAAAGGCATGATTTCCTGTTTTTAGCCATTTGACGGTTGTTCCCACTAAATTACCAGCAGAGGTCTTGCCTTTGATAACCTCAGATAGTGGTTGACTGAACTTCTGTTGTGCATCTTTCTGTTCCTGCTGTCGGTACTCTGCAATAGACTTTGCATTCTGACAATCTGCCTTCAACTGAGCAATCTCATCTTTCTCGGGATAAAGAACAGCAGCTTTCTCTAAATTTGTTATAGCCTCTTCCCAAAGTTCAGAGTTTATTTCCTGCTTAGCTTGAAGAATGAGTCTGTTATACTCTTCTGTTTTCTGTTTTTCCAACTCTATTGCTTGCCTACGTGCATGTTCGGCAGCCATCTTCTGCTGCATTTCAATTTCGCGCTGCTTGATAGCATCAAGGATTTGAGTTTGCTTGTCTTCATGAAACTGCTGAAGAGCCAACTCTCGCTTAGTAGCTTCATCTTGGCTCAAATCATGCAGACGTACAAATCCCATCAGTTGCAGGCGATGATTGTACTCAGCAATTTTTCTTGACTTATAAAGTTTCTTTCCAGCATTTTTAAATTCTGTATTAAATCCCGTCTTGTCATAGTCATCATATTGCCAGTCACCAGTGATAGAATGGAAACCTACACCTGCCGACATTTTCAGCAGACAACTTGAGCCATCAGTAGGAATCATTGACAAAAGAGACTCTATGCAATTGAGCACTTCATCTGACCTTTCCGCATCGTACTTCTGAAAGAAAGCCCTTTCTTTCTGCAGGTATTCTTTGGTAACATCATTGATGACCTGAAACAGGCGATTGATTGGTTCATTAAGTAATGTACGTTTCTTATTGGCGTATGGCGATTTGACTTTTCCAAATTCCTCTAACAAGCTGAAAGCATTGCCTGCCAACGAGATGTTGCCAAGTCCCTTTTCCCCAGGAGCCACACATTCATAAAGTGTGTTGAAACCTACAGGGTTGTAATGAGCATCTGTATGCGAATTACCTTCCTTGTCTGTTCCTCTGTGCTTCCATCCTCCTTGCCATTCAGCCCCATGACCTCTTAGATTAAAGATTTTGGTATTGACAAGCACTGTGGATGGCATCTCCACATCGCCAATACGGACAAAACGCATAAAATCTGTTCCATCCTTCATAGTGCCAAATACCTCTTCATTCTTCTCTTCGTTAGTACGTATATAGTTGAACAGCGCAGAACGGACAGAACCTTTTATGGAACTGCCTGCGACCACGGGCTTATCGTAAAATTGAGTGCGAAGAAATGCCTTGATGTTATTACCTGTCTTAGCAGGCAAGTCGAATACATAGCGTGACAGTTGGTCTATCTTATTGCCTAGCAGTTGGCTGATACCTGAGTCATCAGAATTCAAAAACAAAGCCGTAAGTGCTTCCACATCCACACCTGCTGCAGCCACTTTCTGCATGTCGATAACATAAACCTTGTCTTCTTTCTGCACAAAGTCAAGACCTTTCACCCACTCATTATCGTTGCCTGCTCCAACAGAGAGAGGTGTAATGACTTCTAATTCTATGGGATATCTTTTATCTTCCATATCACTTCAAGTTTATAGGTAACATAATGGCTTTACCATTTCGCCATACATGGTGAGTTATATCCAAATCTGTAGTCCCTGGCTTCAAGTCCACAACCTTGCCTATGACGGTAACAGCATTTTCTTCATCTTTACAGAACACAGAACCTGGCACGAAAGCATAAATGGCATTCTTTCGTAGTGTCATATAGGGATACGTGGTTATCCAACCACCTCGTCGCACAAAGTCATAGGCCACATATTCAGAATTCATCAGTTTCTCCAACTGTTCTTTCGACTCTGGGATGAATAGAGAAAGAGACAGCTGATGGTTAGCATTCATAGGCAAATCTATAGAAAGAGTATCAACAGAATATTCGAAGAAACCATATCCTACATTTCTGTCTGTGCCTATTCCTTCCATCGAAAGAATATGTAGCGCTTTATCTAACAGTGCAGTATCTCCTTCTGCAATGAAATAAAGCCCTGCCTCATAACGGAAGAGCACCTTGTCAACATAAAATGGTTTGGCATCCTCCTCACCTGTTCGGCTTATTAAGGTTACACGCTGGGATACTTCAGACCTAACAAACTCTTTACTTCCATTTATGTCTTCAGGCAATTCGTACTTGGTCAGATAGTTTCCCTGAATATAAGGGATGTAACTATCTGTTCCTTCAAATAATGATTGGCCAGACAGGACTGAGGAATAGAGGTTACTATCGATCCATTGCACTTTCTTCACCGTTTTAGCTTTGGTGACATCTGCAAGGTCTGCTTGTTTTGATTGCATCGGAATCGGCAGAAAATAGACGGGCGCACTTTCCTTATCTATTTGAAAATAAGGAAACATACTACTTACCGTGAATCCCAGTTCGCCATCCTCTGGCAAATCCTCCCCTTTCTTTGCCAAACATGATATAAGGGCAGCATATAAAGCGTCAGACTGGATAATCTTCTGACTGTTGCCCAAATCATCATGCTGGTCACTTATATGAAGAGGAGCCGTGAAGTGCAACCTAAAGATCTTGAATGTTGCCATAGTTTTCTTCTTTTATTGCATTCCAGCTGCTATCTTCTGATAACTCGGTCTTTACAACTTCTCCAAACTTAATTTGGCCATAGCCACGGGAACCACTACCGCCAAGATAGTCGTTCTCAAGCAGCTGGATACCCTTCTTGAAGAGAGCCATCAGTTCCTCCTCCTTATCATCATCCCAAATGTTGATGATAAACTCAGCATTAAATTCTGCGCCTGCGGGTACACGCTCTGTCTGACGGATGCCACCTTTTATTGTAGCACCTTGCACTCGGTCTATTGTGTTTTCTATTTTGTTCTCTGTATATGGCATGTCCAAATTGCCGCATTCAGAAAGCATCTTCTTAGACTCTTCACTTAGCATTGCATCTCTGACTATCAGCTTGGAAGGCTGCTTTGTTCCGCTATAACCAAATAGATTATTTACTTCCTGATTAGAGCCAATCTTGGGTGAATGATACACCTGCTCTAGCAAACAACGAATCTTTCCTTTTAATGAACTTCCAGGAATATAGGGCACGTCACCCTTTGATGCTAATTTCACAACGGGATTGTCGATACCACCAATCTCAACATTCTCACTATTACCTCCAATGTGAAGACCTGTAATGAGGGTGATGGAGGTATTAATCTTTATCTTCTTAACTAACTGTTCCATAATACATTCTATATTATTAAGTATTTTACTTGTCTTTTCCGTAGCATTTATGGTAAGCAACTATTGCCTCAAAGAATTTGATAAAATTATTAAAAGCAGACTCCTTATTAGGACATTTACTCATCACTAAATCAATAGTAAATGAAAGGACTTCTTCAAAGTCAGCAATTCTTATGTCTGCAATAGCTCTATTTGAGTTTCGAACACGGCCTACGGCATATGCCAATTTAGGCTTAAGCATAATAAAATCGCTCTCATTTTTCTCAAACCCATTTGCACGAATCTTAAGTTCTAATCCTTTTACTGCTCCAAAAAATTTACGTAATTGACTAGTTGTAAGAGGTAATATCCTACCTTTCAATTCTTCACTCAGATGCTTCGCAAAACTATCTGTGTAGTTTATCGCATCTGGGGTAATTCCACTAATAAACCAATCGTCGTTGATTGGATGATTTTTAAGATAACTCATAGATAAAATAATTAGTCATTAATAATTGTTGATTCTTAGCTCAAGTTCTGCCCATCGGGCTGCAAGGGCAATGAGTTCAAGTTTGTGCCCATTTCGATAATCTATTTCACGATCTCGCAGAGAACGACAGAACTCGCAAACGGTCTGGTTTGACTCATAGCGTTTCATGTAGCGCGTCAAGTAATAGCTGATGTGCCAAATATAGCTAAAGTCCTCTGCCTTTCCTTCTTTACGACGTAGTTTGTTACGATCGGCAATCGAAGAATAGAGCATCAACTTATGCAGAATACCTTTACTGAGGTCAAAGTCTTTTATCAGACTTACGAACTTTTGCTTGAAACTCTTCACGTAGTCAAACTCCTGATTCCATGAAACCGTCTTACCCAGCATGCAAAAGGCATTTTTCTCTTCTCCATCATTACTTTTGAACCGCTTTGCAGCATCTTCGGCTTCGCCAGCCAATTCGGCCGCCTTTGCTATCGGGAACTTGGGCTGTACGACAGCTATGCCTCCTGATATGCTGATGCCATCACTGCTAAAGCGGTCTTTTGTCTCATGACGGATACGCTCAGCAAAATCAATCACCTTGTCCCAGCGCCCCACAACAAACAAGTCATCACCACCTGCATAGATGATATTCAGATAAGGTTTGAATGCTGATTCACGCTGTATCTTCTTGGTTTCATCTTCGAAGAAATCTTTCAACCGATTTGAAAAGGTTTTATATTGTTCAATGGATTTGAAACCTTCAGTAATACGTTTCCCCAGTCCATCAACATCCATGCGGAGAATGCCCAGATTCGTATTACCTGCGTAGTCATTAAAAGACTTAAAGCCATCGATCCGACAAAGTTTCTTGCCTTCCTGTATCTGCTTATAAACAGAAGGTAGCACGAACATCTCATCATCTTCATCTTCTGCCGGCATCTTAACACAATCAGGTGACTCGATACCTGTTACGGCACATACCTTTGGTTTGCCGCCAACAGGTATTGGCTCAAAAAAGTCTTGGTAACTTTCCGTAAGAAGACTCTTAAACTTCTGGCTTTTCTGATGAGCAAAATCAGCATTCACTAATTTCCAGAGATAGCCAGGTTTCTGTTTTAGGGCGTCCTGGCAATCTATGGTACCATCAGGATGTTCATTGAAAGACACACAGCTGATGCTCAGACCCAGCTGTCCTTTGTGCTCTTCCCAAAGTTTCTGCTTTGATTGTTTGGCACATGTTTCGACAGCTTGCACAATCTGGGGAGTATTATCCGTCAAGAGATAGAATTTGCCACCCGAACTATAGATTACATCTACAGCTTTGGCTCCGTTGGCTTCTACAGCATGTTTGATGTCAGCACACACGTTCTCCATCAGCTGGCGGAGATAGTAAGAACGACCTTTCAGACTGACTGCAGCCTTCTTAGACGAGATATTATAAAGGAATCGCTGAATTCCAGACAAATCCCCTCCCACAAATAGTTTGTTGAAAACTTGACTCTTTTCCATTCGTGGTTATTGATTAGAATTATTGTTATTGTCTTTATCTATTTTAACTTGGTGTACAATGCCACAGCCGATACTGGCATTTTTGCCTAACCCGATATTGTTTGGAATAGACAAGTTGCACTTGAAATCAGCATTAAAGGCCATCATCTTTACACCTTTATTATATAATAGGTAAGGTTCACCAATCTCTGTGATTTTCAGAATCAGTTCCTTTTCCAGATGTATATTCAATCCTTTTAGCATAGAAAGCAGATTCGCTTTCAGAATATTCTCAAGGAAAGTGACCTTTTCCACCACACCCTCGATAGCCTTATAACTCTGATAGTTCTTCGAATTAAGAGGCAGCCATCTGCTGATATGGTAGCTAAACATGTCCTGCCAAGTCTGGACTAGTATTCTTGCAGGCTGTATTCTGCCTGTATTACATGTAATCTGGCGTTCTCCTATGGTCAGTAGGCCATTGACTTCTGTCAAAAACTGCCCAATAATATCTACACCTTCTTCAACACAGACAATAGCAGCCTTACCTCCTAATCGCTTGTACTGTATTAAAGGATATGCATATCTGAACTTATCATTATCCAGATGATTGTGAAAATACACATTGGGATGTTCGCCAAGGCTTTGTATGACAGCCCCTCGAAAAAGCGGAATCTCATTCTGACGAATCTCCGCATCGGTTATTACAGTTAGCGTTCGTACGTATTTCATTAATAACTTTATAGTTTGTCTTTAGTACTTTAATTGTTGCAAATGTACAAATTATATTTTATTTCAACAAATTATTTCGCGATTTTATATAAAATGGTTAGATATTTCATTTATCACCGCTGCCAATTCACTGTCCTCTGTGCCAAGCATTGACATGGGTTTTGCGTAAGTGATGAATCCATGTTTGTCCATATACACTTTTATATAGGAATAAGAATCACTAGTCCTCATATAATAAACGACACTATAATTTTCCGGATGCTCAACAACATTGGTTATCTTCACAGACAAACCATCGCATGCGGAACGAATCATATTATACAGTCTCTCATGAATAGCATCCGAAGGTGTGTAGTCGAAAACAAACGGAAGCATTCTTTCACTATTAAGAAGCATCAACACCATCTGCGTATGTTCGTTTCCTGATGCAGGGACAGCAGGCAGGAATATTCCTCCTTCTTTGTAGCGTATATCAAACCTATCAGTTCCACTGGGTGTTTGAATCTGATAAACTTCCATATAGGGCTTACTTGTTACTGACAGAACAGAGTATGGCGTTCCATCCATGTTGTCCATAATGCAATGATACTTTGCCTTCAGATAGTTCTCTGTATTTTCAGCATGGAAAGGGGTTGGCGCCACATTGCCTACAATACGACACTCTGGCGGCATGTTCTTGCATCTCTGAATAGGCTCTATACGGAACTTATCAAATGGAGTCACATGCGGTAAGTTGGTTACATAAAGTGTATTTTGGGCACGTGTTGTTGCAGTATATGCCCATCTAAGGCATTCGTCATTCAAACCTGTTCGGTCTGTATAATCAACAAACACCTTGCCCCATTCTCCACCTTGGCATTTATGTCCTGTAACCGCATACCCGTATTTGGCTCTGATGGCAGTATAATACACATCTGTCATCAAAGCATCAGCAAAAGCCTGGGTTCCCTGTTTTAACTGGGGATTACGCATGCAGAAATTAATGTATAATGCGCGATTCTCATCAATAGAGAGAGATGCCTTGTCACTTGTCAGGAGATCTTCTATAAGCATACAGAGCATGGGATTACCATCGCCATCTGGCACAACTACTTGAACAAAGTTGATGGTAATGTTGATACGCTTTCGCTCACTGCCAACTTGAGCATATACAGGAGCAGACTGTTGTGTTCTTGCTCCGATTTCCAGAACAGGAACGAATTCACCATTCATACGTCCTAATCTGTAGTTGTTCTGAGAAATGAGCAGAATATCGTTCACCCTGAGAGGCACGTCGCCTCCATAGAGAGATGTACGTATGTCACTGTTATATTTGCTTGCAGCCTTGTTTGAATAACAAATCACAACACTGTCATGTCTGCCAGATTTTTTTCTATAGTCAAGATACTTGTTCAGAAAATCATCAGGAGCAACTGTTTCTACATCATTCTCCTTTTCCTCAAATACCAGACAATTGCGCTTTTCCTTCTTCAACAAATCACGAATCATCATAGCATTCTTCAGGATGATACTGTCGCCTTTTTGACGTAATACCTCTGTCAGTTCCGCTTCGACAACCTTTAGGCCACGTTCCTCAAAATATGATGTTCTTAATGCATTTGATTCATTCTCACCAACAGGAGGAAGCTGAGCCGGATCTCCGACAAAAATCACTTTACCACCAAAATCTGGACGAACAAAATCCAGCAGGTCTTCCATCAAGTTATCTGTACCAAACACAAACAGCTCGTGCTCTATTTTTCGAGAGCAGACCATAGAAGCCTCATCTACTATAGCAACGATTCTGCCACCATATTCATTCTTACGTACTGGGAATAAGAACTTGAATTCAGATTCAGCCACATCCTTAACTTTCTTGGAAACCACACAGGCCTTTTCATAAATAGCCTTGTGAATGGTTACTGCAAGGCGATCCGTTTTTGCAGTAAGGACTCGTGCAGCCCTACCCGTAGGTGCCATCAGATAAACAAATTGATTCTGAGACAGATAGTCGGCAATCACCTTAACCATCGTTGTCTTACCTGTACCTGCATATCCCTTTAGGATAAAGACGGAGGCATCGCTATCCATAAACTCTTTGATAGCATCGAAAACTTGCTGTTGTTGTTTTGTCAATGTCATATTGTCTTTCCTTTTTAATTCTCTGTTGGATGAATGGTTAACGCAATCTTTCGCTTTTGACATTCATACACTCTTACCAGGAAGACGTCCCCGACAGATGCCTTTCTCAGTAGAGAGGTCAATGGCGTACGAACATAGATCTTCTTTCGCTTATTTATAAGGTTTGCCCTTTCTTTCCCTGCGTGATTTTTTACAATACCGCTAAAGGTCAGTTTTTCAACAGGAATATCGGAATAGGCAAATTCTTCTGCCTTCCCAATATGATTCCGATAAAACTGCTTTGCTTGAACTGAAGGGGTGATACCCAACAATTTGTTCTGCAACAAATAGACATCACCAGCAATCTTCCATCCGTTGGCTTTGTATGTCTTCATATACTGCTCCACCTCATAAGCTGCCTGTTCTTTATTGGTATCCAAAAGCAGGTTTGCCAAGGCTAATCGCAACTCGCCAATGTATTCCTCTTTCCCCATCATAGTCATTGCCTTGCAATATAAAGAAATACGTACTTCTTTATCCTCACAAATGTCACCAAGATGTTTCCAGATAAACCATTCTGGTGTTGTGCGGAGAATATGCTTGTATTCTGCAACGGCTCTTTCTATATTGCCCTGCCAATAATATAGTTGGGCAATATATAGTCTTATGAATCTATTGCTCGGACATTTCTCCTTGATGGTTTCAAAAAAGGGGAAGAGTTCGTTAACGAATTCTACTGTATGCCGCTGCTTTAATTCTTTATAGAGACGGGTAGCAACTTTTTCTGCCAGAGATTGGAATTCGATAGACTTCCCACTTTCTGTTTTTCCTTTCTCCGTCATGAAATCTTCATCACGTAAGCTCTCCAGCTTCCACATCAGACAGAATTCGATAAATCTGAAATCATTCTCATGTTTCTTTTCAAAATTAGCAGCCTGTATCATGATACAAGAGTGCAGCAGACTTGGCTTACAGGATGCAAAAGTCAGATAGAAGGCTAATGCCTTTCTGACATCTCTTGAGAATAATCTATCCTCGTTATTCTTCAAATAGCGATAGATAGTCCATCCGCAGGGCTCCTCAAAATACGAAGGTATCTCCTTAGCCTCAAAATGTGGCAAAAGGACTTGATACGCCTCTTCGTATTTCTGCTCCTTACCAAGCTTGTATGCCTTTGCTATGTTAGGAGCTATTGCCTTGATGTGATCCTGCGAATTTATATCCATTAGTTTATATTATATTAACGAGTATTATGTTTGATTTCAGTGCAAAGGTACAACAGATTTCTGATTACTCCAAATATTTATACCTCACAAACGGTTCCGTTCTATGTGGAACCATTTTAGAATCTGAAAACATTATAACTCGTATTGGTCGAACTGCTTTTTTATGATTTCCTTAATTTGTTCTCGTAACGACTGAGGGGAGGTCACTTCAAGATACTGACCATACGCAAGAATCTTGCCGCATAGTTCGCGATTTGGCTCTATCAACAGACGTACTTCGCCATACCACTGTCCATCATGCTCTCCAAAGGGTTGCGTTTCATTCTGTGAATGATGCAGGGGTTTCGTCAGCAAAAGACCATGCTGGTATTCTGTCTTTGTGCGGATGATGACTTCTTCAATCTCTGCACTAGACTCATGGGTAACACCTATTATGTTTTTAAAGTACTCTTGATAGAATCCTTTTGGCGCTGGAATATACTCGACATCATTTATTTCAGTAACCTCACCTACTATTCTATCCAAAGGCACATTAAAAGCCTGATAGGGTTCTCTATCAGCATCGCCAAAAACGAACCATCGCCCATTATGCTCTTTGATAAACTGGGGATGGAAGGTTAGTGTAAACAGTTCCTGACCAAAAGGCTGATAATCAAAACTCAGGACCTGTTTATTAGTAATTGCCTTATAGAATACAGGCAACAAATCTATATTCGTAAGGTTTTGCTCTGCACCAGAGCTTATCCGCATCTCTCCATCCTTCGACTCTCTATTTGTATCAAGTAGTATTTGTGTATTCTCAAAGAATGAAGAAAACCAACTTGCAGGCAATATACCAGCAGAAGCTTTGCAAAATGCCACATAATCCTCAACGGACTTTTGAACAACAGCTTTTTGATCTTCTGCCAAAGGATCGTCATTGTCGCCAATGTATTTAAAAGCCTTACCTTTTCCTTTTTTCCCATTATCTACTATGCAACCAGGGCAAACAGTTTCCAATGCTTGAATAACTTCTGGAAATGCTTTCTTTAATTGATTGTAGCCTTTGCCAGTATTCAAGATTTGCTTATTGAAATCTATCTTATTGTTATCAAGGAACTTGCTCAACACATCAGCATAAGAAACAAATTCACGCTTTTTGAGCTCCTCATAAATAATTGAAACAAACGTGGCTCTTACACTTCCACCAGCAAAGATATTCTTAGTAGGCATAATCTATACGTTTAGGACTGTGCAAAGATACTATTATTTTTGAAAAGAAATTGTTATTTGAAGAAAAATATTTGTTTCACAAGGCTTGTGGAGTAGAGTCAGGTGAAAAAAAGAATGCCTAATAATTCTCTATTAAGGATTCAATAGCCTCCTTAAGCGGAAGAAAATCGTCATTAATGACGGAGACTATAATGTCTTCGTCGATATTGGTATTATCAGACATAGATGGCATCTCGTTAAATGTATGCATAAAAAAAGAATACGAGGCGCATCTCTGCACCTCGTATTTATTCTTAGAATCTGCGGCCTCCACCGCCGAAGCCACCGGGACGACCACCGCCTGGGCGTCCGCCAGGACGGCCACCGGGGCCTCCAGGACCACCGCCGAAGAAGGGATTCTTACCGCCTCCGAAGAGGTTCAGACGGTAGATGACATGCACCATGCCGTAGCTGGTGATGGAGTTGTATTCGGTATCGGTGCGACCCATCGCTGAGATGGCGCGGCTGAAGGTGGACTGCTGATGCAGGATGTCGTAGAGCTGCAAGGAGATGGTGAGGGGCTTACCCTTGAGGAAACCCTGTGAGAGCTGCGCATTCCAGATGAGCTCGTTGGTGTTCATCGACGCATCGTTGTAACCGCGACGGCTCTGCATATTGAGGTTGGTGGTGAGGGCTGTGCCCCATGGGGCCGTGATGCCGACCATTCCACCATAGGAGTATTGCCACGTGTCGAGGTTGTTATTCGTCTGCAGGTCGTTACGTGAGTGGTTGTAGCCCACACCACCGCTGAGCTCGATCTCCAGCCACTCGTTGCGATAGCTGAGGGCGAGACGCTGGTTGATGTTGGCTGACTTCGTGACGCTCTTCTGCGACTCTTCCAGGTTGTTGACACTGGCATAGCCCACATAGTGGTTGTAGCCGAGGTTGGTGAAGGAGTTGATATTGAAGTAGGCGGCACTGTCGAGGGCGGTGTTGAACACCAGTCCTGCATAGGTATTCCAGTTGCCATCGATATTCTCGGGCTGCGTGATACGGGCACCAGAGCTCTTGTCGAGCGTTACCTTGTTGCTGATGGCATTGCTCGTGGTGCTGAGTCCTGCCCAGGTGGCGATGGAGCGCTGATGGCCCTGCACGTAATTGTTGTAGAAGATACGGAGGTTCTGCGTGAACGAGGGCTTCAGTCCCGGGTTACCTTTCTTGATGTTCAAGGGGTCGCTGTTATCGACGATGTCGAGCAGGTCGCTCATCTGAGGCTGGGTGATGTTGGCGAAGTAGTTCACGCGCAACTGGCTCACGTCTGAGCGCTTCCAACGGAAGTCGAGGGTCGGCGTGAAGTTGGTGACGGTGCGGGTGGTGTCGCTATGAATGCCCTGATAGTCCTGCAGGAAGTGGGATTTCTGTGGCACGAGGCGCACACCGACGTTGAGGTTATAAGTCTTACGCACCACGCGCAGCATGAGTTCAATATTATGTGTATAGTTTTTGTATTCGGAGTATCGGCTCAGGTTGTCGTCACGATAGCGCTCGATGGGCTGATAGGGAGCCAGGTAGGTATCCCAAGAGCGGTATTCCGGTGTCCATATAGGACTCATGGGCTCGTGGCTGAAGTCGTAGGTGCTGCGATCGCTCTTCGTGTAGTCGTAACGGTACTGATAACTGAGCTGGAGATAGACCTGACGGAAGATGGGCTCGCTATAGGTAACGCGGGCACGGTAGTTCCAGTTCTTGGTGGGGGTGTCGTTATAGCGACGAGTGACGTAGCTGGAGTCGTAAGCTAACTGATAGAAATTCACCAATGCATCGTTGATCGACTGGCTACCGCCATCGCCCCAGTTGCCATTGAGCTGGAGGGTGATGTTACGTCCTTTGGAGTTAAGCTTGCGGTTGAACTGCAGCATACCGCCCAGGTTCTTCGAGTCGCTGTAGCTGACATTGTTCTGTACGCGATTGTTCTTCACAATGCCGAGGGTAATCAGCTCCGGGATCTGCTCCAGGGGATTGGTGACATATTTATAAGGATCCTCGTCGAAGGTGGCCTCATCGTTGATGTCGAGTCCGTCGTTGGAGTTGATGCGCAACGTGGGGCGGAACAGGATGTTCGTCATGGAGTCGGGCTGCCACTCGATGCGCATCTGGGCGTTCCAGCTGTTGGCGCGTGTGAAACCATGCTTGATGCTGTTAGAAAAGGTTGAGGTGGTGGCATCGTAGATCTGCTCACTGGAGACCTTCGACAGCACGTCGCCGTCGTTGTGGTTCCAGCGCACGCTACCATCCCATTTGAATTTATCCTTCTTTTCATAGTTGAAGTTAACACCTACCATCTTGGAGGCGTTCAGACCTTGACGCTGCTGACCCCATCGGCCACCGCCGCCACCGCCTGGGAAGCCCATGTCGTTGACATTGTTGGCACGCGTGAAGAGCATCACCTTCAAATTGTCTTTCATCACGCCAGCCATACCTCTGCCGAAGTAACGGTCCTTCGTGCCGATACCGAGATCGACATTGGCCATGAGACCTTTGTTCATACCTGGTTTGATGCCGAAGTCGAGCACCGTCTCTTCCTCACCGTCCTGAATACCACTGACACGCGCCAGGTCGCTCTGCTGATCGTAGGCCTTGATGCGATCGATGATGTTGGTGGGCAGGTTCTGGAGGGCGGTCTTCGTGTCGCCTGTCATGAATTCCTTACCATCCACGAGGATCTTCTTCACTTCCTTACCGTTGATCTTGATGGTTCCGTCGTCGCTAACCTCAGCACCCGGGAGGCGCTTCACGAGTTCTTCGACCACTGAGCCTTCGGGGGTGCGGAAGGCGCTCGCGTTATACATAAAGGTGTCGGCCTTCAGCGTCACCTTTGAGGCCCGTGCCGTCACCGTGGCGCCCTTCAGCATAATGGCATCGGGCTCCATGGTGATGGTACCGGCAGAATAATCCTTGCCGTCACGGATATTTATTTGTTTTGTGTAGGTTTTAAAACCAACATACGTGATCTTCAAGGTATATTTGCCGTCGCGGGGTGCACGGATGGAGAAACCGCCATTCATGTTCGTCAGCGCATTGGCTACGATTTTCTCTCCACTTAAAATGGAAGCCGTCGCCTGAATGACGGCCTCCTGCGTATCCTGTTCTACAACTTTACCTGAAACTAACCTTTGGGCATTTGCCACAACCGACGTCAACAATACGACGGTCAGGAGTATTACTTTTCTCATTATGACTTTTGTAATTGTTGACCTTTTGACGGATAAAATGCGGAAAAGTTTAATGACGGGAGATTTTTTTTATGGATTTTTGCGTTTGTTTCGAATATTAATTGTATCTTTGCACCGCATAAACAAACAGGCAAGCCTGTTACCATTAAAAGATGAACCAGCAAAAAGTAGTCATTGCAGAAGATTTAGGTCAGTCGCTGAAAGAGGCGATGGAGGCCTGCGAGCGTGATAAGGTGTTCATACTGATGGACGAGACCACCGAGAGGTGTTGTCTGCCTGTGGTTGAAGCAGCTGTCGGACTCCAGGATGCCAAGCGAATCGTCATCGGAGCCACTGACACACATAAGAACCTCGAGTCGCTGGCCCACGTCTGGGAAGAGTTGGGAACAGGAGGCGGCACCCGTCACTCCTTATTAATTAATATAGGTGGTGGGATGGTGACCGACCTGGGCGGATTCGCCGCTTCGACATTCAAGAGAGGCATCAACTATATCAATATCCCCACTACCCTGCTTTCGATGGTCGATGCCAGCGTCGGCGGAAAGACGGGTATCAATTTCAGAGGACTGAAGAATGAGATCGGCGTGTTCAACAACGCCTCGACCGTGATCCTCGATACGCAGTTCCTGAAAACCCTCGATGCAGAGAACATCTGTTCCGGCTATGCAGAGATGCTGAAACATGGACTGATCTCGAACGAGCAGATGTGGGCAGAGTTGATGAATTTCGACCTCGAGCAGCCGGATCTGAAACTGCTGAGCAGGATGGTGGCCGACAGCGTGGCCGTAAAGGAGCGCATCGTCACGGAAGACCCGACGGAACAGGGCATCCGAAAGGCACTGAACTTAGGGCACACCGTGGGTCACGCCTTTGAGTCGTTCGCCCTGAAGCGCCAGCCCGTGTTACACGGCTATGCTGTGGCCTGGGGACTGATCTGCGAGCTCTACCTGAGTTGCATCAAGACGGGATTCCCCACAGACAAGATGCACCAGACCGTGAGATTCATCAAGGAGCACTATGGGATGATGACCATCACCTGTGACGACTATCCCACCCTGCTGGAACTGATGACGCACGACAAGAAGAATGTGGCTGGCATCATTAACTTCACGCTGTTAGGAGGTATCGGAGACATCCGCATCAACCAGACAGCTAACAAAGATGAAATCTATGAGGCGCTCGATTTCTATCGGGAGAGCTAACAAGATACAATTAACCAATCAACTTTTTAGACCTATCATATTACTAACTAATCGCGGTAGGATTGCTCGTGAGAGTGGTCCTACTTTTTTTTATGGTCTTGCCAGCTGCTCTGCCTGTTGACGGGCGGGCTTACCCGTCTCCGTCAACGGGATCTGATCTACGTGGAGATAGACACGGGGATGATGGTATTTGGGAAGGATGCGCTCGCAGACAGCACGGGCCTCATCGACAGTGCCTTCGGTGAGCAAGACCACTGCCTCACCGAATTTGGCATCAGGACGTTTCGTGATAAGGAACGGTGCCTGCAGATGGGGGCGCAACTGGTGCTCCACCATCTCTATCTGGATCTTGATGCCACCAGAGCAGATCACATTGTCCTTACGTCCCAGAATGCGAAACCTATCACTGGGGCCAGGCCCCAGTGATAGGTCGGCGATGTCGTTGGTGACAAGACGCTCTGGGCAGACCTCTGGGGCATCGATGACGAGACAACCTTCTTCATTGAGACTTACTTTGACTGAGGGGAACGGGGTGTAATACTCGGAGGCATCAGGACCGTTCAGGCGACGGAGGGCGATATGCGAGAGCGTCTCCGTCATACCGTAGGTGCTCCACACGTGGTTAGGAAAGGTCTTCAGGGCTGCGGCAAGGGCATCGTCGATCGCGCCGCCTCCGATGATGAGATGACGGATCTGTTTCAGACGTTCACACTCCTCAGGCACCTGCAACGAGTTATACACCTGCATCGGCACCATGGCTGCAAAGTCTATACCCCACCCCTTGCCATCATGGGATAAAGGATGGCCGCTGGGAGGAACGGTGATCAGCTTGAGTCCTCGCTCTATCGATCGCACTACCATCATCTTGCCTGCGATATAGTCGAGCGACATACAGAGCAGTGCCGTATCGCCTTCATGGAGTCCGAGAAAGTCGCAGGTGATACGGGCAGAGTTAAGCATCCGCTGCTTCTCTACAAGCATCGGCTTCGGTGCACCCGTAGAACCACTGGTCTGTACGTGGACATAAAGTGAGGGGTTATTCCACTCCTCAAGGAATTCTTCCAGAGACATATTAACTATTTAAAGACAGAGTAACATAATAACTTTTTTTGCGCAGTTATTTGTTAATCTGTTACTGTGTCTTTTTAATCATTAGTTTGTCTTTAACAATCTCAAGAGGCATGGGGATGTTGTCGGTGAAGAGCTGACCTGTGCCGAGGCCCTGCGGCAAACGGATATGAGGGCCATAGACATCGGAGGCAAACTGAGCGATGGCGTTCAGACCGATGTTACTCTCAAGGGCTGAGGTGATCCATGAGCCGATGCCCTGTTGCTTGGCCGTCTCTATCCACTCCCTACAACCCATCATTCCACCATGCAGCGAGGGTTTGAGGATGATGTAACGGGGTTTGATGATGTTCAGCATATGACTTTTCATCTCTGGGTCGTTTACACCTATCAGTTCTTCATCGAGGGCAATGGGCAACGGTGACTCACGACAGAGTTCTGCCATATAGGCCCACTGTCCCTGACGGATGGGTTGTTCGATGCTATGGATCGCGTATTGCGAGAGCAGTTCGAGTTTATAGAGTGCCTCTTCGTATTTGAAGGCACCGTTGGCATCGAGGCGCAGTTCCACCTCATGGAAGGAGAATCGATCGCGGATGCGCTTCACAAGATCCAGTTCCTGTTCGAAGTCGATGGCACCGATCTTGAGTTTCACGCAACGGAAACCTTTCTCCAGTTTCTCTTCCATCCGCTGGAGCATCTCGTCGTAGCGTCCCATCCACACGAGTCCGTTGATGGGGATACCCTCTTCGCCACGACTGAAAGGGGTGTCGAATAAGAGGTGAGTGGAGAGTGGAGAGTGGAGAGAGGATTGCAGCGATAGCAGGGCTGTCTCCAGGCCGAAGCGCATCGAGGGATAAGGGCGCAGGGCATCATCATCTATCTCACCCGTTTCACAAAGCGCCTGACAGAACTGATGGAGCTTGGCCTCATAAGTCTCATCAGGCAACGCATCGCAACTGAGATCAGGCAACGGCGCACACTCGCCCACCCCGGTCTTATCACCTTCAGACAGATGAACCAACCAGATCTTTCGCGTCGTATAGACCCCACGCGACGTCCCAGCGGGTTGCTTAAAATGAAGCACACGCTTCTCGATGTCGTAGGTCATGGCAGTTTGGGATATTTCTTGAAGTCGGGCTTGCGCTTTTCGAGGAAGGCCTTGCCACCCTCCTGGGCCTCATCGAGGAAGTAGTAGAGCATGGTGCAGTCGCCAGCGAGTTCCTGAATACCAGCCTGACCATCGAGTTCGGCATTCAGTCCTGCCTTGATCATACGCAGGGCCAGGGGTGAACGCTCCATCATGATCTCTGCCCACTCCACACACTCGTCCTCCAGACGCTCAATGGGCACCACCTTGTTCACCATACCCATCTCCTCTGCCTCCTTCGCCGTATATTGGCGACAGAGGAACCAGATCTCACGGGCTTTCTTCTGACCCACGATACGGGCGAGATAAGAGGAACCGAAGCCAGCATCGAAGGAGCCGACCTTAGGACCCGTCTGTCCGAAGATAGCATTCTCGGAGGCGATGGTGAGATCGCACACCAGATGCAGCACATGACCACCACCGATGGCATAACCATTCACCATTGCGATGACGGGTTTGGGCAGACGACGGATCTGCATCTGCACATCGAGTACACTGAGACGGGGCACACCGTCTTCATCGACATAGCCGCCACGCCCCTTCACGTGCATATCGCCACCAGAACAGAAGGCATGCTTCACATCCGCCAAGGTCTTGCCCTCAGGCACCTCAGACATCGCCCCCGTGAGCAGCACCACAGAGATGTCCTGCATCTCACGACACATCGCGAAGGCCTGCGACAGTTCCCAAGTGGTCTTGGGGGTGAAGGCGTTACGATAACGGGCACGATTGATCGTAATTTTGGCGATGCCATTATATGACTCGAAGAGGATCTCTTCAAACTTTCGAATTTCTTTCCAATTTCTATACATAATATAATAATTTTAGACAGAATATCTCTTTTATTTGACAGAGTAACATAATAACTATTTTAGCGCGACTTTTTGTTAATCTGTTACTATGTCTTTAAAACCGTTACTATGTCTTTATAGTAATCCCGATAGACTTGTTCATCGTCAGCAGCATCAGTAAACACCTCCAGCAGCACAGGGCGGTCGCTCTCTATATTTAATAAGGTGTCGATACCTGCCCGAAGCTGGGGCATGTCGGAAGCCGAGAGATACACTACATCGTTCTGCTGACAGATACCCTCAGCGTTGGTGTGATGCGCGGCTGCGACAAAGGGATCACGGGCAGGACTCTGCTCCAAACCTGACAACATGTTGAAAATACCACCCCGTCCGTTGTTGAGCAGAAGGATGCGCAGGTTGCCACGCAGGTTCTGATTCCATAGTGCGTTCTCATCGTAGAAGAAGCTAAGGTCGCCGATGACACAGCAGACGCGATCATCAGAGACCACCGAGAAGCCCGCTGCCGTAGAGAGTGAACCCTCGATACCGTTGACACCACGATTACACCACACAGGATGCTTGGCAAAGCTGTTAGCCAAGCGGATAGCGGTGCTGTTGGCATAATGCACCTGTGCCTCACCCACATAGCGCTCAAAGTACTTCACTGCTGCCATCTGGGAGTAGGCGGGTTCATAAGCATCGGCCTGCTGACGGATGTGCGACAATAGCTCATCCCATTTCTGCATGAAGGGATGGGGCTCCATCACCATCATAAAACGGATATGATCAGCCACCGCCTCACAATCGCCTTGGAAGATGTGCGTGAGGTTCATAAAGGTGTCATTCACCTCGCCAGAGGCATTCACCACCCACGTCTCTTTGGCCTTGCGCAGGAAACGCTTTAGACGTTTACTTACAATCGAGCCTCCGATATAGAGCACGAAGTCAGGGATATAAGCCTCATCATCGCCTACGAGTGAGACAGCCTCATCGAAGAGCGGGTTCATGGGCTGACCACTAATCAGTAAGGGGCGCTTCGCTTGCAGGAACATCCGCGTGACATGACTCAAGGTAGCTGGCGACATATCGGCAACAGTAAACTCTATCTTCCGTTCCACAGGTAGTGAAGCGACGCTGTAGTCGAAGAGAGGTTCGGTGATGGGCACATTGATATGCACAGGTCCGCCCCCACCCTGCAAGGCAGCTATCAGCGCCTCGTTCACCAAGCGGTTACAATACCAGCGCGTATCATCATCGTGGGGTTCAGGCAGCGATACCGCCTTCCGCACAAAACGCCCTAAGGCATCAGGCTGGGGCATCGTCTGACCATCGAGCTGGTCGATCCACGCAGCAGGACGGTCTGCGGAGATCACCACAATGGGGATATGCTGATAGAAAGCTTCCGCCACTGCAGGGGCGAGATTCAACAGCGCCGTACCGCTGGTGACACACACCACGACGGGCTGTCGCCGCGCCTGAGACATTCCCAAGGCATAGAAACCTGCTGAGCGCTCGTCGGTGACAGGATAGCACGCGATGTCCGGACACTCGTTGAGGTTATGTACAATCGCCGAGTTACGACTACCTGGACACACGACGGCATGACGCACGCCATGAGCCACCAGCAGCGAAGTGAGTATGTTTACTTGTTCTTTATTGCTATACATCTTCTCATTGTATCTAATTTTGCCTCCGTCTCCTGCCACTCCAGTTCCTCGATACTGTCCTTCAGCAGTCCGCCACCTGCATAGAGATGACACAGATCCTGCTCGATGTTCATGCAGCGGAGGGAGACATAGAGGGAAGTCTGCGCCTGAGGATCAAGCATACCCATGAAACCACTATAATAGCGACGAGGCGTATGCTCGTGACGAATGATGAAATCGAAGGCAGTCTTCTTGGGCAACCCACAGACAGCTGGCGTGGGATGAAGCGACAACAGAAGGTCGCCAATATGGTTATTATCTGGTAAGGTAAAACTGAAATCACTACGCAGATGCACCAGATTGGCTGCTCGCACCGTTGAGGGACCCTCTTCGCTGAAGTCGCTGGCATATTGTTCCAGACATTCTGCGATATAGGTGGCCACCACCCGCTGTTCCTGAATATTCTTGGTGGTCCACGTGATGGGCACATCTTTCAGAGGGGCATCGTATCTCAACTGTTCTCCCTCCAGCTTCATCGTACCGGCCAGCGCGACGGTCTGCCACGCAGTTCCTTCACCCTTGAGCAGAATCTCTGGAGTAGCCGTCAACCAACAGCCGCTCTTCGCCGTCCATACCAAAGCGATAAACAGACGGGGATAGAGTTCACAGGCCCTCAGGAAAAAATCCAAGGGCTTTTGGGAGGTCTGCGGTAATTCATCCACACAACGTGCCAACACGATTTTCTGGAAGGTACCCAACTCCAACTGCGCATGTTCATTGGCAAAGTCGATGGCATAATGGGTACGAGTGGCCCCCGTAGGTCCGATGCTGTTGGTGATGGGGATATCGGGCGACATATCAGAGAGCGCTGAAAGCGACAGCTGTTCTCTCCTGTCAGGACGAATCAGCAAGATGGGCTGTTCTGGTTTCACCTCAAAGGGCGCTATCACAAAACCACTCCTACCATTCAATTCTGCACAAGAGAACAGCTCCGTTGGTGTCCCTTTCTCCTGGACGACCAGCGTCACCTCGTCTGAATGAGGATGACGAAAGATGGCTATTCCTGATATCTCTGACATTACCGCTTGGGATTGATCACATAATTGGTGACACGTACGTTGGAGATCAGATCGCCGAGACTGTTCCTGATATCGACATTCCACACATGGAGTGTGGTGCCCTTATGCAACAGGGTGGCGAAAGCAGTCACAGTATCGCCCTCGGAGACAGCCTGTACATGACTACCGCTGACCTCAATGCCCACACAGGCACAACCTGGACAGATGGAACAGGAACCTACACCAGCCACATTCTCAGCCAAGGCCAGTGAGGCACCACCACTCAGGAACCCGAAGGGTTGCCGATTACGCTCATCCACCTTCATACGTGCCATACAAGTATCGTCCTCGGGCGTGGAGACAAACTCCATCCCGAGGGCGGTACTCAGATTTGGCTTCTCGTTAATTATCTCTCGTATTCTATCTACATTCATTTAAACAGGGAATATTCTGGAACGCTCCAAGCCAAGGCGCTCGCACCCAGCACATCGCGCTCACGATCATTCAACTTTGAACAGAGTATCTTTACCCTTCCACGAAGGTTGCCAAACACATGGGCCTCGAAAGCCTCAATGACTGGATCAACCAACCACTTGCCGGCATGGGAGATGCCACCCGTTAAGATGATGGCCTCAGGATCAACAATGGAAGCATAATTAGCCAGACCCAGTCCCAGGTAATAGCCTGTACGACGGAATACCTCAATGGCCATCTCATCACCCTTTTCACAACACTCTGCGATGGTACGTGGGGAGAGTTTCTCCAACTCACGCATCAGTGAGGGAGCATCCGACTCTGCCATCAGCTCACGAGCCGTTTGTATAATACCATTGGCACCAGCATAGGCCTCCAGACAACCTTCATGACCACAGCCACACTTACGTCCATTAACTACCACACAGGTATGACCAAACTCACCAGCAAAGCCCAGATTGCCCTGATGTTCCTTTCCGTCTGTGAAGAAACAGCTGCCTAAGCCTACACCCAGACTGAGGATGATGAAGTTCTTCATACCGTGCGCACTGCCGAAGGTGAATTCACCTAAAGCAGAGATATGCGCATCGTTGGAAAGACCCACAGCCAGTCCCATGCGGTCACGCAGCATCGCTGCCAGAGGCACGATCCCCTTCCAAGGCAGGTTGGCGGCATTCTCGATACAACCGGAAACGGAGCTGGCACTCGGACAGCTGACACCAATGGAACGGATGGTCTCATAGCCACCATTTTTTTCCACTAACATCACGACCTTCTCACTCAGAGCCGTCACGAAATTGTTGACATCAGGATAGTCAGTAGTAGGAAAGGAATCTTCAGCAAGAATGTTTCCTCGCACATCAACGATGGCATAGGTCGTCAGCTCATTGCTGATATCTACTCCGACGACTTTTGTTTTAAGATTGTACTCTTCCATCTTTTAGAAAAAATATTGTTAGTTATTCGTGTAATCATTTGAACAGGGAGTATTCCTTTACATCCCAGGCCAAGGCACTGGCACCAAGTACGTCGCGCTCGCCCTCCTTGAGGATAGACACCAGGATACGCGTCTTATTACGGATGTTACGGAACACATGTTCATCAAATGCCTGACGCATAGGCTTCAGTAACCATTTTCCACCAGCAGTCATATCGCCTGTGATGATGATAGCCTCAGGATTTATGATAGAAGCATAGTTGGCTAAACCAAGTCCCAGCATATCACCCACCCTGCGGAAGGCTTCGATAGCCACCTTGTCGCCCTTGTCGCAACACCTGGTAATACCCTCGATGCTGAGTTCTGGAAGATCACTCAACAAGGTGGGTTCTTTGGATTCTGCCATTAACTCCTGGGCTGTTCTCACTAATCCCTTTTGGGAACAGTAGGTCTCCAGGCAACCATGTTTGCCACAACCGCACTCGCGACCATTGATCTCCACACAGGTATGTCCGATCTCACCAGCGAAGCCGTCATTACCCAGATGGGGTTGTCCGTTAGAGAAGAAACAGCTGCCCAGACCACCATGACTTATCGTTACCACCACAAAGTCCTTCATGCCGTGAGCACTACCATAGGTCTTCTCACCTAATGCCGTGATATGGGCATCATTGGCCACAGCCACAGCCAGACCTAAACGGTCGCGCAACATCGCTGACAGGGGGATGACACCCTTCCATGGAAGATTGGCCGCATTCTCGATACAGCCGGATATAGAACTGGCACTGGGAGCACTGACACCGATGGAACGCACACTCTCATAGCCACCATTCTCTTCCAATAAGGCAAAGATATTTTCGCTCAAGGCTGTCACGTAATCATTCACATCAGGATAATCTGTCGTTGGAAAATGATCCTGCGCCACGATCTCACCTCTGATATCTACCACAGCTATCGTGGTTTTGTCTATACGAATATCAACACCTACGACACGGGTTTTGATCTTATCTACACTTTCAACAGCTTCCATATTTTCCATATCTCACGGATTATTTAAATAATGAATACTCCTTCACTTCCCAGGCAAGTACACTGGCTCCTAACACATCATGATTGTCTTCATCCAACTCAGACACAAGGAACTTTGTCTTACCTTGCATGTTCTTATAGACATGCTTCTCGAAAGTCTCCTGCATAGGATCCAGAAGCCAGTCGCCAGCCTTGGCAATACCACCAGTAAAGACGAAAGCTTCAGGATTCACCACAGAGGCATAGTTAGCCAAGCCGAGACCAAGCATAAAACCTGTACGACGGAACACCTCAATGGCCAGTTCATCACCCTGATCACAGAACTTAGAGATGAGCTTCGGCGATAGTTTTTCTACAGAACGCATCAACGAGGGTGCGTCGCTCTCCGCCAACACCTCCTGAGCTGTCATAACAATACCCTTGGCTGCTGTATATGCCTCCAGACAACCATGATGACCACAGCCACAGAGACGACCGTTTCTGACGATACAGGTATGTCCCACCTCACCAGCATAGCCGTCGGAACCTTTATGGATCAAACCATTGGAGAAGATACAACTGCCCATACCCGATCCCAAAGTAATCACCACAAAATCATGCATACCTCTCGCACAGCCGAAAGCATGTTCACCAAGCGCTATCACCTGGGCATTATTGGCTACTGCCACCGCCATTCCAAGACGGTCGCGCATCATAGGGCCAATGGGAATAACACCTTTCCAAGGCATATTGGGCGAGTTCTCCATACAGCCTGTGGCAAAATTGGCACTGGGACAACTCACACCCACCGAACGAATGGACTCATAACCACCGTTCGACTCAATCATCATAAGGATACGTTCACTCAGCGTTGCAATATAATCATTGGCATTAGGATAGTTCTCTGTCGGAAAACTATCCTTCACAAGGATCTCGCCTTTTGCGTTGACAACGGCATAAGTAGTCTCCTCCAGACTAATATCTACACCAACAACCCTCTTCTTTATTATAGCTTGTTCCATTTTCTTTTATTGGTAACATGTCGCAAATATATACATATTTTTAATACTATGCAAATCTTTCCTATTTTTTTTGCAAATATTTACCCTAACCTTGCTTTTTTCGCAAGAATTTCGTAACTTTGCAGCCATAAAAGCAAAAAGAACAAAGAAAAAGATGAACGTTTTAGAACTTAGTGAACAGGAAATCGGAAGGCGTCAGAGCCTCCAGGAACTGCGAAATATGGGTATCGACCCCTATCCCGCAGCAGAATATCCTACCAATGCATTCAGCACCGATATCAAAGCAGAATTTAAGGATGACGAGGACCGTGAGGTTGTTATCGCAGGCCGAATGATGAGCCGTCGTGTGATGGGTAAGGCCAGCTTTGCGGAGCTGCAGGACTCGAAAGGAAGAATCCAGGTCTATATCACCCGCGACGACATCTGTCCAGGTGAGAACAAGGACTTATATAATAATGTATTTAAGCGTCTGCTCGACATCGGCGACTTTATCGGTGTCAAAGGTAAGGTATTCCGTACCCAGACGGGTGAGATCTCCGTGCATGCTTCAGAACTGAAGCTGCTCTCCAAGAGCTTGAAGCCTCTGCCCATCGTGAAATATAAGGACGGTGTGGCCTACGATAAGTTTGATGATCCCGAGTTGCGCTATCGCCAGCGTTATGTCGATCTGGTGGTCAACGAGGGTGTAAAAGATACCTTCCTGCAGCGTGCAACAGTTATTCGCACACTTCGTAAGGTTCTCGACGAGGCAGGTTACACTGAGGTTGAGACACCTACCCTGCAGATGATTGCCGGTGGTGCTTCAGCCCGTCCGTTCATCACCCACTTCAATGCGCTCGATCAGGATATGTACATGCGTATCGCCACCGAGCTCTATCTGAAACGCCTCATCGTAGGTGGTTTCGAGGGTGTGTACGAGATTGGCAAGAACTTCCGTAACGAGGGTATGGACCGCAACCACAACCCTGAGTTCACCTGTATGGAGCTCTATGTACAGTATAAAGACTACAACTGGATGATGTCGTTCACTGAGAAGCTGCTCGAGACCATCTGTATCGCTGTCAACGGTAAGCCCGAGCGCGAGATCGATGGTAACATCGTATCATTCAAGGCGCCTTATCGTCGTCTGCCTATCCTCGAGGCTATTCAGGAGAAGACAGGTTTCGACTGCAACGGCAAAACCGAGGAAGAGATTCGTGCATTCTGTCTCTCTAAGGGTATGGATGTCGATGAGACGATGGGTAAGGGCAAGCTCATCGATGAGCTTTTTGGTGAGTTTTGCGAGGGAACCTTCATCCAGCCTACCTTCATCACTGATTATCCCGTTGAGATGTCACCGCTTACCAAGATGCATCGCTCTAAGCCCGGCCTCACCGAGCGTTTCGAATTGATGGTGAATGGTAAGGAGTTGGCCAATGCCTACTCTGAGCTCAACGATCCTATCGATCAGGAGGAGCGTTTCGTAGAGCAGATGAAACTCGCTGACAAGGGTGATGACGAGGCAATGATTATCGATCAGGACTTCCTCCGTGCGCTCCAGTACGGTATGCCTCCTACATCAGGTATCGGTATCGGTATCGACCGTCTGGTGATGCTGATGACTGGTAAGACCTTCATCCAGGAAGTGCTGTTCTTCCCCCAGATGAAGCCCGAGAAGAAGATTCCTCAGTCATCAGTAGCTGAGTGGGCAGAGATCGGTGTTCCAGAGGACATCGTTCCAGTACTCCGCAAGGCTGGTTTCAACCTGATTTCAAATATCAAGGACGAGAAGCCCCAAGGTCTCCAACAGAAGATTGGTGAGATCTTCAAGAAGTACAAGCTCGAAATCGCCAAGCCCAGCGTCGATGAAGTCGCAGCTTGGATTGAGAAGGCGCAAGCCTAAACCTCAAAGTTCAATGAACCATGTACGACTGTGGTAAGATAGCAATCATCGGTGGCGGCAGCTGGGCAACAGCTATAGCCAAGATTGTGGTGGGGCATACTCACCACATCGGCTGGTATATGCGTCGCGACGACAGAATCGAGGATTTCCGTCGTCTAGGCCATAACCCTGCCTATCTTACCAGTGTCCATTTCAATATCGACGAAATCAATTTCGACAGCGACCTGAACCGTATCGTACAGCAGTATGACACGCTGGTGTTCGTCACACCCTCACCCTATCTGAAGAGCCACCTGAAGAAACTCAAGTCACGCATCCGCGACAAGTTCATCCTCACGGCTATTAAGGGTATCGTACCTGACGAGAATCTGGTCTGTTCGGAGTACTTCCATCAGGTATATGATGTTCCTTACGAGAACTTAGCCTGTATCGGTGGTCCCTCACATGCTGAGGAGGTGGCCCTGGAACGTCTCTCCTACCTCACGGTGGGCTGTAGCGATCGCGACAAGGCACAGGCTTTCTGCGATGTGCTCTCCAGCGACTTTATCAAGACCAAGACCTCTACCGATGTGGTGGGCATCGAGTATTCCTCTGTATTGAAGAATGTCTATGCCATCGCAGCAGGTATCTGCAGCGGTTTGAAATATGGCGACAATTTTCAGTCCGTACTCATGGCCAATGCCGTACAGGAGATGAACCGTTTCCTCACGGCAGTCTATCCCTTGGAGCGTAACATCTACGACTCCGTCTATCTGGGTGACCTCTTGGTAACGGGCTACTCCAACTTCTCCCGCAATCGCACGTTTGGTTCGATGATCGGTAAGGGATACAGCGTAAAATCAGCTCAGATAGAGATGGAGATGATTGCTGAGGGATACTTCGGCACGAAGTGTATGAAGGAGATCAATCGCCATTGCCATGTGAATATGCCCATCCTCGATGCTGTGTATAACATCCTCTATGAGCGTATCGCACCACAGATTGAAATTAAGTTACTAACAGATTCATTTAGATAAACAAAAAAACAGATCTATGAGCAACATCAGATTAGACATTTCGAAAGCCGCCTGCTTCCTTGAGGCTGGCGCAGTAGAGGCTTTTGAGCCTCAGGTAAAGGCCGCTCAGAAGGCACTTGAAGAGGGCACCTGTCCTGGTAATGATTTCCTTGGCTGGCTCCATCTGCCGTCAAGCATCACCCCTGCGTTCCTCGATGAGCTGCAGGCTTGTGCCAATGTGCTCCGCGAGAACTGCGAGGCTATCGTCGTAGCTGGTATCGGTGGTTCTTACCTCGGTGCCCGTGCTGTGATCGAGGCCCTCAGTAACAGTTTCGCATGGCTCGTACAGGACAAGAAGAACCCCACCATCCTCTTCGCAGGTAATAACATCGGTGAGGATTATCTCTTCGAGCTGACCGAGTACCTGAAGGACAAGAAGTTTGGTGTGATCAACATCTCTAAGAGTGGTACCACCACCGAGACAGCCCTCACCTTCCGTCTGCTGAAGAAGCAGTGTGAGGCTCAGCGTGGTAAGGCCGAGGCCAAGAAGGTCATCGTAGCCGTTACTGATGCTAAGCGTGGTGCAGCCCGTACCTGTGCCGACAAGGAGGGTTACACCTCATTCATCATCCCTGACAACGTGGGTGGTCGTTTCTCAGTGCTTACACCAGTAGGTCTGCTGCCAATCGCTTGTGCAGGTCTCAACATCCGCGAACTCGTAGCCGGTGCCCAGGAAATGGAGAAGGCCTGCGGTAAGGATGTACCATTCGCCGAGAACCCTGCAGCCCTGTATGCAGCTCTCCGTAACGGTCTCTACCAGAACGGTAAGAAGATTGAGATCATGGTCAACTACCAGCCAAAGCTTCACTTCATGAGTGAGTGGTGGAAGCAGCTCTACGGCGAGTCTGAGGGTAAGGACAAGAAGGGTATCTTCCCTGCCAGCGTTGACTTCACTACCGATCTTCACTCTATGGGACAGTGGATCCAGGATGGTGAGCGCACGATCTTCGAGACGGTGATCAGCATTGAGGAGCCAGAGAAGAAACTGCTCTTCCCCAACGATGAAGAGAACCTCGACGGTCTGAACTTCCTCGCTGGCAAGCGCGTGGATGAGGTGAACAAGATGGCAGAGCTCGGCACCCGTCTGGCTCACGTTGACGGTGGCGTGCCCAACATCCGCATCACGATGCCGCGTCTTACAGAGCGTTATCTCGGCCAGCTCATCTACTTCTTCGAGATTGCCTGTGGCATCAGCGGTAACGTACTGGGGGTGAATCCGTTCAACCAGCCTGGTGTAGAGGCTTACAAGAAGAATATGTTTGCCCTGCTCGACAAACCTGGCTACGAGGCTGACTCAAAGGCCATCAAGGAGCGTCTGGCAAAAGAAGCTTAAGATGTATAAGATAGCTATCATCAAATACTTAGAAGAACACGGCTTTGAGGCTTTCCGCCCCAAAGCCGTGCTTTTCGATATGGACGGCGTGCTCTACGACTCCATGCCCAATCATGCCATCGCCTGGCAGGAGAGCATGGCAAAGTTCGGCATCCACATGACAGCCGACGATGCCTATGCCACCGAGGGAGCCCGTGGTGTGGATACCATCCGTCTGATGGTACTCCAACAGCTGCGACATGAGATCGACGAAGCCGAAGCCCAACGTATGTATGATGAGAAGAGTCGTATTTTCCATAGTCTTCCTGAGGCACCGATCATGCCAGGTGTTCTCGATCTGATGCGTCAGATACAGGCCGTCGGCATCCAGTGTGGCATCGTCACGGGTAGTGGACAACTGCCGTTGATTGAGCGTCTGAAAAATGATTTCGGCGCTTATGTCGATGAAACCCACATCACCACAGCCTATGACGTGAAACGTGGGAAGCCTGCACCCGATCCTTATCTGATGGGACTCCAGAAGGCAGGCGACCTTCAACCTAACGAAGCGATTGTGATAGAGAATGCCCCCCTTGGTGTACGTTCAGGCCATGCAGCCCATATCTTTACCGTTGCTGTCAACACAGGTCCTCTGCCTAATGAGGAACTCCTCGGTGCTGGTGCCGACCTGATCTTCCCGTCGATGGAAGAACTCAATCGTCAGTGCCAGCGACTGATCCCCACCCTTTAGTCATCACACACCGTCTTCGTCGGTGACCTGATTCTCCTGAGCCTGTTGCTCTTGGGTGCTATTGGTATCCATCTGGTCGTCGCGCTTGATGGTCACGTTTCCAAAATTACTGACAGTCACCACCAAGGGGATATATTCATCGGTCTGGGGATGGCACACACTACCGGCAAATATCAAGTTGTTGCCGTCCACCTTATCAAACACCAGACCTTCCAGGATACCCGTCTGACGATAGTCATTGTCGAGCTGTGCATCAAAGCTGCTCTTCGTAAACACCTTCTTGAAAAATACACTGCCATCGGCACGGATCACTCGGAGGGTGATACGGTTATCAACGAACTTCTGTCCTGTCTCGTCCTGCACCATACGCAGGCTGTCGTCAGCCACACGGTCAATGAACACCTGATAGCTCTTGTCGAGCCACTTCACCTCCTGTTGCTGGTTGTAGGGCTGCATACTGATAGGGGCCTTCGGCTTCACCACCTCGACAGTCGGAACGATGATATCCTTACTCTCTTTCTTCTTGCCACAGCTGATCGCGATGACAGCTATCAGAAGGGCAGCAAGCAGTTGTATTTTCTTCATTGTCTTGATTAAATTTTTGCAAAGATACGAAGTTTTTCTGAAAAACGATGTTTTTTTTCAGTTAATTGCTTTTTTTTTACTATCTTTGCCAACAAATTACAATCAAACCGAATAAAGCATCTATATGCAGACTAAGAAATACCTTCTTTTATTACTGGCTGTGGTGGTCATAGGTCTGGTGGTTGTGATGTGCAACAGCCGTGTGGAGCACAGCGATGGCTCACAGCCCACTCCCGCAGTGCAGGGGGTTGATACCGTTCCCCTGCTCATCACCCAGGTGCAGAAATGCGCCAAGCTCTACACAGCCGAATATCATGTCCACAAGATTGTGACCCACGACGACGTATTGCGCCTGAAAGGCACGGTGTTGAAACGCAACTTCGATATCAAGATGCCCCTTGGCGACCGTAAGGTAGCCATCCCCATCGATGCGAAGCTCAAGGCGTATATCGACTTCAGTTCCTTCTCCGAAGAAAACATCGAGCGTCAGGGCAAGAAGATCACCATCGTACTGCCTGACCCTCAGGTGACGATGACGAGTTCCAAGATCGACCAGAAGAATGTGAAGGAATACGTGTCGCTCACGCGTGCCCACTTCAGCGATGCCGAGCTGGCCGACTTCCAGCAACAGGGACGTGAGGCCATCATCGCCGACATCCCCCAGATGGGCATCATTGAGACCGCTCAGGCAAATGCTGCAAAAGTGCTGGTGCCCATGCTCACGGAACTGGGCTACGACGAGGCCGATATCACCATCGCCTTCCGCAAGCACTATGGACCTAACGACATCATGAAACTATTGCGTTATGAAGATTAGCACCTCTCTCAAACTGGCTGCCGCCATCCTTGTCATCGTCCTGCTGCTGGCAGGCTTCTTCTGGCTGCGCAATCTCACCAAGGACGATCATTTCAGTTTCGGAAGCGATCCTCAGATCGATGTCACCCCCACACAGATCATGAGCATCAAGGCCATTGGCGAATGGGAGTTCCTCTCCGTCAATGCCGAAGAACTGGTTGATACCGTCCGCAAGGGTTTCTTCTCCGACGATGAACTCGCCCGCATCTACTACGGCACGCTGCGCTTAGGCATCGACATGAGTCAGCTGGAACCAGGCTGGATAGAGGCCAAGGACGATTCTGTGATGCTCCTCTTGCCGAAGGTCGGACTGCTCGATGCCGCCTTCATCGACGAGGCCCGTACCAAGTCGTTCTTCGAGAGCGGCAAATGGAGCCCCGAGGATAAGGAGGCGATGTATAAGAAAGCCTACAACCAGATGAAGGCCCACTGTCTGACGAAGGAGAACCTTGAGGCAGCCGAGGCCAACGGTGAGGAGCAGATGCGTAACATGATGCGCTCAATGGGATTTAAAAACATCAAGATAACATGGAAGAACTAAACAGCATCCTGACTGAAGTGAACGGTTTCCTCTGGGGATGGCCGATGATCATCCTGCTCTTGGGAACCCACATCTATCTGACGATCTGCCTGCGGTTTCCGCAACGTTATATCTTCAAGGCCATCAAGCTGTCAGTGCATCGGGATCCCGAAGCCTCAGGCGACGTCTCGCAGTTCGGTTCCTTAGCCACTGCCTTAGCCGCCACCATCGGAACAGGTAACATCATCGGTGTAGCCACCGCCATCGCCTTAGGAGGCCCTGGTGCCGTGTTCTGGTGCTGGATCACAGGTGTGTTCGGCATCTCCACGAAATATGCAGAAGGGCTCTTGGCGATCAAATACCGTGTACAAGGTGCCAACGGCAGGATGCTCGGAGGTCCGATGTATGCCCTGGAGCGCGGTCTCGGCTGGAAATGGATGGCGGTGCTCTTCGCCCTATTCACCGCCTTGGCAGCCCTCGGCATCGGCAACACAGTACAGGCCAACGCCATCTCCACGGTGCTCCATGAGTCCTACGGCATCTCCCCTTACATCACGGGTGTTGTCGTCTGTCTGCTGGCAGGTGCTGTCGTCTTAGGTGGTGTCAAGAGCATTGCCCGTGTATGCAGTACGCTCGTGCCTTTCATGGCCTGTTTCTATATTCTCGGCTGCATCTATATCCTCATTGTCAATGCGGCCTACCTCTGGCCTGCCCTCGTCCTGATCTGCAAATCAGCCTTCTCTCCTGCTGCTGCCGGTGGTGGATTCGCTGGTGCTACGGTGATGATGGCAGCGCGCTTCGGTATCGCCCGAGGTCTGTTCTCCAACGAGAGCGGTATGGGTTCCGCCCCCATCGTGGCAGCTGCTGCCCAGACGCGTAACCCTGTGCGCCAGGCCCTCGTATCCTCCAGTGGTACGTTCTGGGACACGGTGGTCATCTGTGCCCTCACGGGGCTGGTGATTGTCAGCTCCGTCATCGCCTATCCTGACATCGATTTCTCCAACGGTGCCACCCTCACGAAGGATGCCTTCGCCAAGATTCCCGTCGTAGGTCATCTCCTGCTCTCCTTCGGTCTGCTCACGTTTGCCTTCTCCACCATCCTCGGCTGGTGCTACTATGGTGAACGGGCTGTGGAATACCTCAAGGGCAAAAGCTGGGTTTTGGGCTACCGTATCATCTATATTATCGCCCTGTTCATAGGCAGTGTGATGAACCTCGCATTGGTATGGAACCTCGCCGACTGCATGAATGCGCTGATGGCCATACCGAATCTGCTGTCACTGATCTTCCTCAGTGGCATCATCGTTCACGAGACGCGCAAATTCCTCTGGCGCAATCGTCTGGACAAATCAGATTGATTACCTCACAGGTAGGATAAACTCGATACGTGTACCGTTCTTATAGGTCTCGTCCCAGTGCAGGAGACCGCCCACCTTCGAGGCGAGCTTCTGGGAGACGCTGAGGTCAATCTCCGTCTCGTCGAACACGTCATCGGGATCATTATACCATTTAAACAGGGCATCCTGACGTTCCTCTGGGATGCCGCCACCCGTATCCTGCACCACGAAAGTCAGCCTGTGGCTGTTCTCTTCGTAACGGCATCCCACGGTGATCTCACCCTTCTTGGTAAACCTGCAGGCAAGTACCACGAGTTTATTCAGCACCAGCTCCACCAGATGACGGTCGGCCGACACAAACACGCCGTGCCCCGTCTCCTGACGGAAGGTCATCTTCACCCCCTCAGGCACACGATGGAGATTGGCATCGATACAACGCTCACATACGCGGTTCGGACTGAAACGCTCGTCCGTGATCTTATGCCCCTTCTTATTACTGTCGGCATAGATCTCCACCTCGTCGAGCAGCGTCGCCATCAGACTGGAGTGATAACTGATCTGGTCTGCCACATGCTTCTTCTCCTCCTTCGAGAGATACAGGTCCTTCCTGCCCACCATCTCAGCCAACTTCATCACCGACTGCAACGGGCCACGGATCTCGTAGGCTATCGACTTCACAAAATGCGATTTCAACTTGTCGGACTTATACAGGGCCGACACCCGCTCCTGTTGCTGTTTCAGACGGAACACCAGCACCAGACAGACAATTACCAATACAACTACTAAAACCCACATCATAACAAAACCAACCTAAGACAAATGCTTCACTTCTACAATCTCCAGCACGTGCTCTTTCACGCGGAAGCGCACGTCCTTGTCCAAATACGGCATCCCGTAGATGCGCTCGGGATCATCCTGATACTGAGGTCTCGGATCCTGTGCCAGCGTGGCTTTCAGCGCAGCCAGTTCCTCCTCGGAAAACAGCCTCGCACAAGCCTCCGGCACCAACACCTTCAACGGCTCCCAGTCCTTCTGATCCACAAACCCGCTCCTGGCCTCAGGATGGGCATCGGCATAGGCCACATACGGCTTCACGTCGTAGATGGGTGTGCCGTCCATCAGGTCTGCCCCTCTCACATAGATCACCGGGCCCTGTTTCGGATGCAACTCCACATGGTCGAGCTGCACGCACGAGAGCCCTAACTTATTCGGTCTGAACGGCGAGCGGGTGGCAAACACCCCCATCCGCTTATTACCCCCTAATCGGGGCGGTCTGACGGTGAGTCCGTGCGCCTCACCACGATTCGCCGAAAAGCCCCATATCAACCAGAGGAAATCAAAATCCTCCAGGCCTCTCACAGCCTCTTCCTGGCGGTATTCCGGTTCAAAAGTCACATACCCCGTCAGCTCACTGACGAGACCACTCTGCCTCGGTATGCCGAATTTCGACTTCAGTGGCGAATGGAAATAACCTATCGGAAAAACCTCCATCTCGGGGGCGAAATTACGATTTTATTGCTAAAAAACAAAATTATTTCTTAATTTTTTTGGATATTACCATATATTTCGTATCTTTGCAGAAAGATTTCTCAACTTAAAACTGTATGTATTAAAACTTATGAAAATAAAAACTTTCCTTTTGGCGCTCTCCATATGGCTCTTTGGCAGCAGCACAGTCCTTGCGCAGGCTGTTGACTACTCCAACGATGCGACCTATAAGGAGCTCTATAATGCCATGCACCATGCCTTCAACGATGGCGACAGCGCGAAATTCTTCCCTGCCGTCAAGGCGCTCCAGCAATATCTGTTAGACAATAAAGACCTGCACGGCTACTACACGCAGCGGTGTAATGAGATCGTGTTCGAGATGAATCAGCAGCGCATCTACGAGGCTTACAAGATGGCACGCGAACTCTCACAGGAACTGCGCGAGAAGAAGGTTGATAAGGAGATGTATATGGCGATGAACATGCTGGGCCATATCAACCGCTACTGTGGCAACAAGGAAGAGGCGAAGGAAAACTGGCACGAGGTGCTCCGCCTGATGCAGGAACACGGCTATTACTCCAGCATGCCCTCCATCTATTTGAACATCGTCAATGTGGCGCTCGACGACAGCCCAGAGGAAGCCGACTCGCTGTTGGAGGTTGCCAAGCAGATATCCCAGAAATACAGTCCTGAGCGCGTGTTCGACATCGAGACCCGCCGCACCCTGAGCTACTACTATCGTGGCGACTATGACCGCTTCCTCAAAGGCTATGAGGAATACAAGAAAGGCGTGGCAGAAGGCAAATCCTCCGTCCATGGCCGTTCGATCGAGGTCTACCACGAAGCCTTGTTGGGCCATACCGACGAAGCCATCAAGTTGGCCCGTGAAGAACTGGGCGACGAAGGGCTCGACGCCATCACCATAATCTACGAAAAGGCAGGCCGCTGGGAGGAAGCTTTCCATGCCCTGAAGGAACAGACCGCCACCAGCGACTCCATCGACAACGTGGTGCTTACCAACAGCATGATGGGTATCCGCGACGAGATGATGATCTACGAGGCCGAGCGCGACGTAGCTCGCACCCGCTTCTATATGATGTCGGCCGTCATCATCCTGCTGGCCCTCCTGACCGTCGCCCTCTTCTATATCACCCAGTCGCGCCGCCGTCATCTGAAAGAGCTCAGGAAAGCCTACGACCAGGCTCTGGAGTCCGACAAGATGAAGACCGCCTTCATCCAGAACATCAGCCACGAGGTGCGCACGCCGCTCAACATCATCAGCGGCTTCTCGCAGGTGATTGCTAATCCCGAACTCGATCCCAACATCGAAGAGCGTCGCGAGATAGCCCGTATGACGCAGAAGAACGCCCGTCTCATCACCACGCTCATCGACGAGATGCTGCTGGTATCGCTCAACGAGAGCAGCGAGGAAGCCAAGAAAGAGAACAACGTGGAGATCAACAACCTGATGCGCGGTGTGATGAAGGATGCCGAAAGCAACATCACTACCAAGACCACCATACAGTACGACACCACGCTGGCCGACGACTTCACCATCCTCTCCAACGATTATATGCTGAAGATCATCGTCAGCGCCCTCGTTGATAATGCGGTCAAGAACACCCCCGACGGTTCCATCACCCTCAAGGCCTCAAAGCCTTCCGACGACGAGCTCGACCTCATAGTCGAGGACACCGGCTGCGGCATCCCTGCTCCAGAGGCAGAGCATATCTTCGAGCGCTTCGTGAAACTCGACACCTTCAAGCAGGGCATCGGCCTGGGACTCCCCCTATGCCGTATGCTCATCGAGAAGCTCGGCGGCACCGTCCGTCTCGACACCACCTACACCCAGGGCGCCCGATTCATTGTCACATTACCTATTTTATAAATATGATACAGAAACTATTCATGACAGCCATTGTCTGCCTGATGGCCCTCGGTTGCCAGGCACAACAGCAAACCGACGAGTTCACCACCAATAGTGGTAAGAAAGTACGCTTCACATGCATCAAGCATGCCAGTATCCAGATCAACTACAACGGCATGGAGATCCAGGTCGATCCCGTCGGCAAAGGCATGAAGCCCGAGACCGACTACTCGCAGTTCCCCAAGGCCGACATCATCCTCGTCACCCACGAGCATCACGACCACTTCGACCGCGACGCCATCGCACAGTTGAGCAAGGCCTCCACCAAGATCTTCCTCAACCCCGCCGTCCATAAGATGCTCGGCAGCGGAAAGGCACTAAAGAACGGCGACAAGGTGAAAGTTGCCAACGACATCACCATCGAGGCCGTTCCAGCCTACAACACCACCCCTGGTCGCGAACAGTTCCATCCCAAGGGTCGTGACAACGGCTATATCCTCACCCTCGACGGCATGCGCATCTACATCGCAGGCGACACCGAGGATATCCCCGAGATGGCCAACGTGAAGGACATCGACATCGCCTTCCTGCCCTGCAACCAGCCCTATACGATGACCATCGAGCAGGCAGCAAATGCCGCCAAGATCATCAAGCCCAAGGTGCTCTTCCCCTATCACTACAACGACACGCCCGTCAACAAGCTGTTCCCGCTACTTGCGAAGGAAGGCATCAAGGTCCTGATCCGCAACTATCAGTAAAACAAATATCATCATGAAAAAGATACAATGGGCGGTTGTGGCCGTCATCCTCTGTTGTGGTATCATGCTGTCATCATGTAACGACAGTAGTGAAAACATGACGTCTGACATGACGCCGCTCGCAGCGTGGCAGGCAGGAAAGATCGTCACTGCCGAAGCCGTTGCTGAATACGGAGGCGTTGACAAATGCTTTGCCGCCGAGCCGGTCCCCGACGGTGTCTGGGAGAGTATGCAGGGCAGAACCTACCAGGAGAACCCCAATATCGATCGTGATGACTTGCGCCATATCCGTGCCCTGCACTGGGACTATGACAACCAGATACACATCGGTGAGATGGTGTGCAACAAGGTGATTGCCGACCGTCTGGTCAAGATCCTGCGTCAGCTCTACGATGCGAGGTACCCCATCCAGCGGATGCTGTTGCCAGATGTGTATGACGCAGACAACGAGATGCAGATGCGCGACAACAACTCATCGTGCTTCTGTTACCGCACTATAGCAGGCTCTACCAACCTGTCGAAACACGCCCGCGGAATAGCCGTCGATATCAATACGCTCTATAATCCTTACTATAAGGTGCTCGAGGATGGCTCGTTGTTCATCCAGCCTGCTACTGCTGCGGCGTATTGTGATCGTGACTGGGACTTCCCTTACAAGATCGACCACGACGACCTCTGCTTCAAACTCTTCACCGAGGCTGGCTTCGAGTGGGGCGGCGACTGGGAAACCTGTAAGGATTATCAGCATTTTGAGTTAATAGAATAATTACTGATTCCTTTTTTCAACGTCGCCGTATCACCGTATCACCGTAACATGAAGTAAAACGTGCCAACGTGCCATCGTGCCAAAACGTTTTTTGGTTTTTAGGTTAGGGTTGATAACGCTGTAAATTGTATTATATATATTTATATATTATAATATATAAATATATATAAATATTAAATAGGCAAGATTACACTATTTGCACAATACCAAATGGCACGATGGCACGTTGGCACGAAAGCAGGATGTCCTCGATCTGCTATATGGGAAGAAGCTTTATGGTACGGTGATACGGTGATACGGCGTGTGTCAGCGGGGATACTGCAATCTACCAGATTGAACTATTCTTCGAGGGAGATTGCAGTAATCTCTCCCCCTACGCGCAACCTTATATAAAAACGGCTGAAGTACCTTTGTACTCGCAATCCGGAAAATGCGAGTACATAGGTACTTAGCGGGAGTCGGTCACCCAATGTAGTTGGCCGAGCGAATCTAATACTATTTAACGGTTCTTGATGAGCACATCGGACTTCTTGACGTACAGGTTTTCGTGTTCGCTATCGAGCACGTAGTAGTCGCCTTCCTCGCGGAACTGATCGGCAATCAGATAGCCGATATTCAGATAGGTGAGTACGGGCATCGTGCCTGTGTCGAGAAGGTCTTCGCGGTAGATGGGCGTACTGACGGTGTTGGCAAACATCACACGCGGGCCCTTGCCTGTGTACCAGGTCTGGCGACCCATATACTTGGTGTAAACGTAGCCCACCTGATTGTTGATCCAGATACGGCTCCATTCGCCCATCTTCCTCAGCAGGAGGGCGCCGCCGAGGCCGTTGACCTTATCAGTGAGCCTGTCGATAATCTTGCTCTTGATCGAGTTGTTGTCGCGGACATTCAGAAAGCCGTCGCTGCTGGTGGCGTAAACCAGCGTGAAGCAGTCAGGGCCTCCAGGGATCTGCCAGTCGTAAGGCGACTGCGGGTCGTTGGCAACACGGTAGATGAAGAGGTTGTCGTCGTAGTCAACGGCATAGAGCAGCTGGCGACCGCCGTGCTTCTGCAGTTCGAGATACTGTATCTTCTTCTTGGTAGGCAGTTTCGAGTAGATCTTGCCGGTGTTCTTGTCGAGCAGGTAGATATAGTCTTTCTCGCTGGTGAAACCATAGGCGCAGTAAACGAACTGATCGTCGAGGATGAAGATGTCGTTGCTCACGAGCCAGGTGGACTCCCAGTTGATCGTGCCTTCCATACTGATGCTGTAAAGCTTGCTGCCCTGACCGTTGATCTCAGAGGCGTAGCTGGGGCAGGCCATGTTGAAGAGCACGCTCTGCTTGTCGGGATCCCAGCGCACGTCCTGCACCTCGCAGTAGTGGTTGGCCGTGATGCGGCACAGGTCGAGGGTAGTCACGGGCTGCTTATCGTGGTTATAGAGCACCACAACGAATTTGTAGTTGTCGGCGCTGAGCGGCAGGCGGTAGAGTGCGAGCCAGCCGATGCTGATCGGTTCGGAGATGATGAGTTCCAGGTTCTCTACTTCGGACACGCGTGGCAGATCCTTGCAGCGCACGTCTTCGCGCAGACGGAAGATGCGGCCGTTGGCCTTGTTGGCATCACTTACTTGCTCGTTGCCCCAAGCGGCGCCGAGGCTTTTTTCGAGCACTAACTTTTGTGCGCTGGCGGTTCCCAGCATCATGGCAAATGCCATCAGAAAAAGAATTCGTTGTTTCATTTTAATAGTTATTTTGTTTATTGACAGGTTTTCTTTTCGATACGGGCGGCGGTGGCTTCGGACTTGGAGGAGAGCTTGCCTTTGAGGTAGGACTCGATGATCAGGCCTGCCATGGGGGCAGCGAGATCGGCACCGAAGCCGCCATGCTCGACATAGACACAGACGGCGATCTTGGGGTCGTTGATGGGCGCAAAGCCAATGAAGGCAGAGTGATCCTCGCCAGGGTTCTCGATAGTGCCCGTCTTGCCACAGATGGGATAGCTGGCCTTGATGCAGGCGGCAGTGCCGTGCTCGACGGCGAGGCGCATGCCTTCGACAACGGGAGGATAGGCCTCTGGGGCGACTTTCGTCTGACGCTTCGTGAGATAACGCTGGTTCTGCGTGTCTTTATGGATATGGGGCACGAAGTACCAGCCACGGTTGGCGATGGTGACGGCGAGGTTGCAGAGCTGTAAGGGGGTGCAGGTGACATCGCCCTGTCCCATGCCTGCCCACCAGATGGTCTTACCGTCCCACCCTTCCTTATAACGGCGGTTCAGATAGTCGGCGCCTGCAAGGAGTCCGCCCTGCTCGCCTTGGATGTCGATGTGCATAGGGCCGCCTAAGCCCATCGACTGCATGTAGGAACGCCAGGTGGTGATGGCCTCATCGTGAGAGGCATACATGAAATCGTCGTTGATCATCGAAGCAAAGGTGGTGAGGAACCATGTGTTGCACGACTGCGCCAGGGCTTCTTTCAGTGCAAGGGGTGAACGGTGCTGATGACAGCCCACCTTGATATTGCCATCGGTGATGCCATTGTGGCACTCGACGGTGGTGGCTGGGGTGACGATGCCCTCGGAGAGCAGGGTGAGCGCCTGAGCCGTCTTGAAGGTGGAGCCAGGGGCATTGGGTTTGCCGATGGCCTGACGCACATCGCTGCCCTGAGGCGTGTTGGTGGCCAGACAGAGGATCTCACCATTAGCGGGATTGATGGCCACGATGCTGCCCGTCTTGTGCTTCAGAAGGCGCTCTCCGAGCTGCTGGAGCATCGGACGCAGGGTGAGCGGTCCATTATCAGGCAGGGCCTGAGAAAAGACGTTAGCAGCCAAAAGCAGGCTCGCGATGGTAAGGATATATCTGTTAGGCATATGCAAAAAGAAAAAATCCTCCGCTGTTGAGGCGAAGGATGATCAACGGATTAACCTAAATACTTCATGAGGATACGGGCATGACCACTGTCGTGGAGCTTGGCAATGCTCTTCTCGCGGATTTGGCGCACGCGCTCACGGGTGAGACCCATCTCGGCACCGATCTCCTCAAGACCACGCTCCTGGCAACCGATACCAAAGCATTCGCGCACGATCTTCAGCTCACGATCCTTCAGCACACTGCGGAGCACGTTCTCAAGGTCGGAGGTGAGGGATTCATAATCTACATGCTTATCGGTACGCGTGTCGTCGCCTGAGCTAAGCATATCGGCCATCGAGTTGTCGTCGTCCTCTCCGAAGGGGGCGTCGATACTCATGTGATGGCTGTCGGCCTTGGCGGTCTGCTCTATCTTAGCCTCATCGATCTGCGTGAGTTCTGCCAACTCAGTAACAGAGGGGCGGCGCTGATGAATCTGCTCGAAGCGGTTGATCTCCTGATTGATCTTGCTCAGGGCACCACTCTGGTTCAGCGGCAGGCGCACGATGCGACTCTGCTCGGCAATAGCCTGAAGGATGCTCTGGCGAATCCACCATACAGCATAGGAGATGAATTTGAAACCACGAGTCTCATCAAATTTCTCAGCAGCCTTTACCAGTCCGATGTTACCTTCGTCGATCAGGTCGGTCAGTGTCAGACCCTGATGCTGGTACTGCTTGGCTACAGAGACGACAAAGCGGAGGTTGGCGGTTACCAGACGTTCCTTTGCTCTCTCGCCATCAGGGCCGCCCTTACGGATGGCCTGTGCCAGTTCAATCTCCTCATCAATGGTCACAAGGGGCTGACGACCGATTTCCACAAGGTACTTATCGAGTGCCTCACTTGATCGGTTGGTAATGCTTTTTTGAATCTTTAATTGCCTCATTTTTTATCCTGTTACTCTTTAAAAGCGTGCAAAAGTACAAAAAATATCGATTCGTTGCCACTTTAGCACCCTCTGTTTAAGAGTTTTTAACTATTTTTAGCCCAAATCACTGGGTAATCGTCTGTATTTCCTTGTCGCCAGGCTTAAAAAGCAGTCCTGTGCAGGTGGTGGCATCGGCCTTGTAAGGCTTCAATTCCACCTTGCTCCAGTCGATTTGATCGGTGCGCTGTGCGAGGGGTGCATGGGGGATCAGCGAGCCATCGCGAACGAGGATGACAGCAGGGATCTTACCTGCCTCGATGGTCTGATAACCACCCTCATAAACCTTGCCACTCTGGTAGTCGATCCACTTGCCCTGGGGCAGATAGACTATGCGGCTGTTGCCACTCTCCATCAGAGGTGCCACGAGGATCTGGGAACCGAACATATACTCATCTTCCACGAGCCAGGCACCTGGATCCTGCGGGAACTCCACGAGCAGGGCGCGCACCATCGGCAGACCACGCTGAGAGCAGTCTTTGGCCTGGGCATAGACGTAAGGCATGAGCTTGTATTTCATTTCGGCACAGTCGCGGAAGGCTTCGGTGAACGACTCGGAGATGAGCCAAGGCTCCGTGGGAGGTGCACCATGGGCACGCGTGTGGGAGCTCAAGAAACCGAAGGGCAGCCAACGGCGATAGATGTCCTCAGGAGAGGCGGTGACGAAGCCGCCCATGTCGTGACTCCAGAAGGAGAAGCCGCTGAGACCGAAGGAGAGTCCGCCGCGCAGGTCGCCTAAAAGACCTGTATTGGTGGTGGCGGCATCACCGCCCCAGTGGAGGGCGTAACGCTGGCTGCCAGCCCAGGCAGAACGTGCCCAGATGATGCCCTCACCAGGATGTGAGCGCTCCACAATTTCCCAAAGGGCTTTGTTGTAACGCAGGGGATAGAGATTGTGCTCATAGAGTCCACCCTTCCCACTATGATAGAAGCCGTTGTAAGGGGCAGCCTCACCAAAATCGCACTTGATGGTGGAGACACCCTGACGCATCAGTCCCTCGATCTTCTGCTGATACCAGCTGACGGTAGAAGGATTGGAGAAGTCGAGTACGGCATCCTCGACAGGCATGCCGCCGTCGGCGTTCCTCACGTGCATCCCCTTGGCGATGATCTCTGGGAAGAAACGGTTCTTGGGGGTGAAGTAAGGCAACTGCCACAGACAGGTGTGGAAACCGTCGTTAGAGAGCTGTTTGAGCATCTTCACGGGATCAGGGAAGCGATCCTTGGCAAACTGATAGTCGCACTGCCAGTCAACGCCAAACCAGCCTGTATCGAAGTGGATTACATCGCTGGGGATCCTGTTGGCACGCAACTGACGGGCAATCTCAAGACCTTCCTCCTGCGAGAAGTAGGTGATGCGACTCATCCACGTGCCGAAGCTCCAGAGGGGGAGCATGGGCGACTTGCCCGTAATCTCCGTGTATTCGTTGAGGATGTCCTTCGGCTCTCCAAGGAAGAGGAAGAAATCCAGCTGCTCATCGGCCATAAACAGACGGTCTGCTCCGATGTAGGAGGCGCCGAAGTCGCAAGTGACGGGTGCTGAAGTGTGCATGAACACGCCATAGCCGCGGTTGGAGAAGAAGAAAGGCACGGGTTTGTACTGACCATCGGTCTCAGGCCCCTGAGGGTCGGTGACGGAGAGGTGTACCTTCTGCCCTACCTTATTCAACGAGGTGAACGACTCACCACAGCCATAGATGCGCTCACCTGGTGCCAGCGACAGCACAGGGTTGATGCTACGCGAGTTGTCGGAGCCGCGCTTGATGAACGAGAACGGCAGGAGCTTCACCTGCGAGGAGTCGTTGTCGATGTTGTGACGCGTTTGCGTGAGGATCTTTCCTGAGGCATCCTTCACGACGATACGCCAGGGGTATTTCTGCAGTTCGATGCGACCAAATGGTGACGTATAGACGATGGCATTGGCACTCTGGGATACCTGCCAGGCTGCCCCACTCTTCCGCTGCTTGAACTGATCGGAGAACATCACATCGTCCTGATCGGTATCGGCTGGCTCAACAGGCGTAGTGAGCATCCGCACACGAACGGTACGAGGCGAGATAAAATCGATCTTGATCTTCAGGTCAGGATCGTTGACGTAGGCAGCATCAGGGAAGTCGAGCATCTGCATCCGAACGGGCCAGTAGCCATTGAGGTTGAAGGCCTGACGTGGCGACAGCCGATAACGCTTCCAGTTGACGAGGCCCTCACCCTTCGCAGCATCGAAACTCGCAAGGGAGTCGGCCAGGAAGTAGGTGTTTGAGAGGTCATAGAAATCGGTTGACATGTCTTTCTGCATGGCCTGCAGATACTGCACACCAGCATTGGTCTGGATCTGAGCGCTGGCAGAAACTGCGCTGCCCAACACCAGCATCGCACAGAAAATTTTCTTCATCATGATCTATAATTAGTTTTTGACAGTAAATTCAATCACATCCGACTGGAGCATCGGCGACTTGGCCGTGATGGAGCCATTGCCCTTGACCACCACCATGCACTTGCCGAAGAAGACCTTACGCTGGGGCGACGGATAGGGATTCTCTGGAGTTGCGACGACGCGCATGCGTTCCATCGAGGTCTGACAGCCGTTGTCGGTGCCAAGGATCAAGCCGCCCTCGCTGATGAAAGTGATCTGGTCTTCAGCCCACGGACAGAGGTTGCCATCCTTGTCAACGACCTCAGCCGTGATGAAGGTCAGCTCCTGACCCTCGTAATCTTTCGACAGGCGGATCTTAGCAGGGGCGCCTGCGGTCTTGATGGTCTGCTCACAGACCACCTTGCCGTCCTTACGGCTCACCGCCTTTACCTCACCTGGATCGAAGGTGACACGCCACATGACGTGATACTGATGAGAGTCGGCCTTGCGACGCACACCCTGAGAGACACCGTTGATGAAGAGCTCGACCTCGTCGGCATTGTTGTAATAACACCACATGTCGATCTCGTCGCCAGGTATCCAGTTCCAGTGTGGGAAGAGATGCAGCATGGGCGCAGTGGTCCACTCACTCTGATACATATAATAGGTGTCCTTGGGGAAGCCTGCGAGGTCGATGATGCCGAAGTAGCTGGAACGTGCAGGGAAGCCGTAGGGCGTGGGTTCGCCGATATAGTCGAAGCCTGTCCAGATGTATTGTCCGCTGACGTAGGGCGTATGCTTCACCACATCCCAGGTCTCCTCATGGGTAGAGCTCCAGGAGGCATGCATATTGTCGTAGGCCGAACACATGTAAGTGGGGTCGGTATAGGGCAGCCACCACTCCTTAGGCGCCTTGAACACAGAGTCGGAGGGCATCTTATAGAAACCACGCGTCTGCAAGGCTGAGACACTCTCAGACATGATAAAGGGCTTGCCTGGGAAGTTCTGAGGCACATCCTTGATCCACTGGTGATGATAGTTGAAGCCGATGATGTCGAGGGCACCACTCTTGAAAAGATGGTTGCCTGGGGCGGGCTCGTTACAGCCTGCCGTGATAGGGCGTGACGTATCGTAACGGCGCACAATCTCCGCCAGATGCTGCGTAAGGAGTGACTGTACGGAGAGCTCACCATCCTTGGCAAGCGTAGAGGCATCATGGCCTGCATTCAGGATGAGGTTGGCCTGTTCGAGAGTCAGTGTGTCGGCCTCAGCCGAAGACCACTGTTCGAGCACCTCGTTGCCGATAGACCACATGAGAACAGAGGGGTGGTTACGATCGCGCAAGACGAGATCGGTGAGGTCGCGCTCATGCCACTCATCGAAGAAACGGGCATAGTCGTTCTGCGTCTTCTTGCGTCGCCACATATCGAACGACTCGTCCATGACAATGATACCCATCGTGTCGCACATATTGAGCAGTTCCGGTGCAGGAGGATTATGCGAAGAGCGGACACTGTTCACACCCATCGCCTTCAGCTTTGTGAGTTTGCGGTGCAGGGCATCCTCGCTGAGGGCAGCACCCAGACAGCCGAAATCGTGATGTTCACATACACCGTTGATCTTGAAGTTCTTGCCATTGAGCCAGAAGCCCGTCTTGGCATCGAACCTAAAGTCACGGAAGCCTGTGGTGGTCTCATAAGTATCCACTACCCTGCCATCCTGGATCACTTCCGTGCGCACAATATATATATAAGGTGTCTCACATGACCAGAGCATCGGCTTCGAGACATTGATGACAGACTTCAGGCCCCTCGACTCACCAACCACCTTTCCCTGAGGATCGATAAGCGTATTTCTCACAATAGGGACAGTCCCCTTTGTGAGATTTTCGAGCGTTACCTCGATAGCGAGACGGCCCTTGCCCTTCACCACGCTGCTGTTGGCATAGACGCCCCAATGGGCAACGTGAGTTTGGGCAGTCTTCGTGAGCCACACATGACGATAGATGCCACAACCTGAATACCAGCGGGAGTTAGGCTGATCAGAGTTATCGACCCTGACAGCGACAAGGTTCTCCCCTGCATGGACGAAAGGTGTGATGTCGTATTCGAAGCTGGAGTAGCCATAAGGACGGAAGCCCACCTTCTGACCATTCACATAGACCGTGGCATTCATATAGACGCCATCGAACTCAAGGAAATATTTCTCATTGACGGCAGGCAATGAGAAGGTCTTTCTGTACCAGCCAATGCCACCAGGCAATGCACCGCCTCCAGCACCACTGGGGTTGCCAGCATAGAAGTCGCCCTCGATGGCCCAGTCGTGAGGCACATCGAGCTGTCGCCAGAAGGCATCATGATACTCGGGGGATGCCATAGCCGCCGTATCGGCGAGGATGAAGCGCCACCCCTTGTCGAAGCACTGTCGCTCACGCGCCTGTGCAGTGAGTCCTACACAGGCGAGTAAGGCCAGAAGAATAGTTTTTCTGATCATCTTAGTTGTTTGATAGTTATTGGTATGTTGATGTTGTTAAATGTCGCGTTCTATATAGGTGAAGGTGGTATCACCGATGGTGAACTGATTGTTATGGGAAAGCAGGCGGCTATTGCCTGGTAGCAGCATCTTGCTACCTACTATCACCCCCTCTTCGAGCGCTGTCAGACGGATGCCCATATTCGTCAGTCTCAGGTTGGCATGAATAGGAGCCACCTGTCCCTTGATATCCCACGTCATCTGCAGTGAGCAATCGATGGACTTTCCGATGGTAACCACCTCTTCAGGATTGTTGATGAACCACTTGAAGAGGGCGATATCCGTCTCTTTCACAGCACCCTTCACATTCAGGAAGTAATGCTCAGACTTCGGCATCATCTGTGCCACTGCCAAGCCTACACCCACACAATAGAAAATGCAACTGAACAGCAACAGAACACGGATATCCAACAACATGATTCCCCTGAAGAAGAACGACCATACATAGAGGGACAATACTCCCAGTACGATGGCAATCAGAAGGATGTATTTCCGCAGGTGGATCTTCGTATCAGCAGTAGATACAAAGGCGATCAACAGGGTCATAATTGACATAGGGATCCAGTTGATTACAGCCAGCCATGGGTTCATATCGAAAGCCATAATGACGGATTCGCTGAGCAGGAACAGCAGATAAGAGGCAATAGACACGACCACCACACGCAGGCAGAGGTCGAACATACGTTTCAGATAGAACTGCTTCCTGACAGCCAATATTGCCAATGCCAAGGTAAGACAACCTCCTAAACACATACCAAACAGGGGGAGATAGCCCATGCCGTTATCCGGCTCATTAAACACCGCATAGCTACCCAACTCCGGAATCTTCGACTCAACCATTCTGGCCACCAATGTCGGTGTTGTCTGGTCGAGTTCCAGAATCAGGAACACATACAGACTCCAGGCCAACAAAGCCGCCAGGATCGACACGATGATCCACTTCATATGGTAAAGGGCATTAGCGGAATCGAACAAGTTGACATGGTTGTAATAATGCGAACCCGTCTGGCAATGACGTCCATACTCCGGACAGTGATATTGGTTCTCATCCCAGCAGCTCTTATGCATCGCATGCTCACACTTCACCACGATCTCCTCGCCTGGTTTGAAGGGGGCCTTACAATAGTAGCATGACTCGGAAACAGAAATATTTTCAACACTCATGTTACCAGGTATGTATCTCACCACATACTTCTTCAGGAAGAGGCGATATTTGATATAAGGAATCAGCAATTGGAAGATGAGATAGACAAGCAAGATGACAAGCAATCCGATGGCAACACCCTGAAGGAACACCAGGAAGTTATTGCCGCCATTGACAACCACAGGATTATAAACGACACCAAGCAGTATATCTGTCGATGCAGAACCTATGAGATGACCGTCTTCCTTTGCAAACAGTTCGATGACCATTTTATGGGAGATGCCACTATAGACCTTACCATTAGGATTCTCGAAGTCGAACTCATTGGCAATAATATCCTCGCTCTTTATCCCCATGATCGACTCCTTCAGCTCTGACCATGAGAACTGTTTCTCATAGATACCGCCGTAATTCTTCGTCATGACCTTCAGCACACTCGATGCCTGATCATCTGCATTGTCATTCTCTGCATCAGAGAAATACACGGAACTGATGGAGTAGAAACGGGTATTATAAACGGAATCAGGTTTCACCATCTCTTCTTCCAAAGCAAAATGGTCTTTATCGAGAGGCTCGTCATTATCGTCATAGATCTCTTCGTTGGAGAATACCACCAGAGATACTTTCTTGGCATTCGCCCATGCACCGACACGATCCTCAATCTCTTTCTTCTTGAGCAAGATGGATCGATAGAGAAGTTTACGCGATTTCTGCGTAGATACAAAACGGCTATCGAGCACATAGTCTGTGGCCTGCATGGTCTCACTAACAGACTGATCATACATAAATGCCACATAAAGATTCTGACGGAAGACGGTACGCATCTCACGAACAGCCTTCAGCTCTTTATTCACCACGGTCTGTGGCTGATCCAGATCGACCAGCACCAGGGCTTTCGCACCCTCCTTGGTAATCGCTTCACCCTCGGTGTTCTTCACCAGCTTCAGGACAGGCTTACTGCTGGAATTATTAGGCACGCCGCCAATATACTCCGTCGCTTTTATGACGACCTGATTGGTATCGGTAAGGGCATAAGGTCCAAGATCTTCCTTGATGGATACGAACATCTTAAACCTCTTATAGCCGGGCATGAACTCCACACCCATCACTTCGAGCTGCTCCTTATTGGCGGTGGAATCGTTTTCAGATTCTGTACTGAAGATGTCATCCATCTCTTCTTCATTGATAGCAGAGCCTGTCAACTCATCGCATCCCACCAGGGACACGGCGAAGAAAGCCATCAGTAATATACGATACATCTTGATCATGCGCTTATTCCTTTTTCTTTATTTAGATCATAGGATACTGAGTATCCTTTCCTTGTTTATTCATCATTTCAGTTACCTTCTTCATGTTGGCCAACTTACCCTTATAGGCCTTGTATTTGGCAATCATCATACTGAAGAACAGAAGAATGATTGACACGGCAGCCAAACCCATAATATAGTCCTTCACACGCTGGAAGAGTGGTTTGTACTCCAACGCCTGTACCTTCTCCGACACACTCTTCATCACCACGAACTGTTCTTCGAGCACTTTCATACGGGGTTGTAGCGAGGGCACCAGCTCGGCAGCAGCCTTGGCGGAGTCGTAACTTGCCTGGAGTTTCTCGAAGACCAACTGCTCACGAGCCTTAGCCTTTTCAAGCTGAGGTGCGAGTTTTTTGAGAAGTGACAATTTGAAAGCACGTTTATAGAGCTTCTTATAGACAGCGACCTGACTGATAATGAACTGATCGGCAGCAGCAAAATCTGAGATGGCTTTCACCATTTCGGCCTTTGCATCGAGCGTATCCTTCACCGACTGTTTCAAAGCCTCAATATTGGCAACCATCGTCATCAGATCATCATCATTGGCGATATCCATCTGCTGGGCCTGCGTATAGGTGGTCCACATCACATCTAACGAGTTATACCGCTGATTATAGGTATTCATTCGTCCCTCCAATACAGAGACGAAATTCTTGTTGATGCCCAACTTGGCATCAGGTGTCAGGGCCATACTCCCCACCAATTGCAACTGCAGGAAATCATCAGAGAACTGACTCAGACGTGCTTCGATCTCGAGTTTCAGGGCCTGTTCCTCAGCCGACTGCTCTTCAGGAGTCTCCGCCGGTGCTGCCGCTGCCGTATTCTCATTCTTCAACGGCACAACTTGCTCCTGCGCCATCAGAGAGATAGACAGCGTTAAGGTCAACAGACCCATTACAATATATCGAAGCCAATTACTCATTTCTCAGCAATGCTCATTCTTTCTTTTGTAGGCATGTACGATTAAAGTAACGCTCGGCAGAACGGAAGAGGGTAATGACACGCTTCTGTTCAGCCGTGACACCTGGACGCCCCCCAAGAAGATCGTTTCCTGATTTGATATTGTTCTGCGCTTCGTTTATCAGGTCCTGACGTTCTATCGGATCACTGCTGACAAGCCAGCGCGATACGGTCTGGTCAATCTGACGGGTTTTCATCATCAGCATTTTCAGGTCTTCGGGCGAAATGCCAGGGCCACCAACACCTGTTACTCCCACTACCACACATTTCATAGCGGCAATGGAATCGACATACTGGTTATACTGTTCCCATGCGGTCTGAACGTCAGGGCAAGGGCTCTCGACATCTTTCTTCTGGAATTGGTTCTGAACGGTGGACTTCATATCCTCGAAGATCTTCAGTGACTCCTGGGATACCACCTGACCTGTACCATATTTTTTCTTCATAGATGTGAAACTCGTCTGCACGCCTTCCAAGGCTTTCTTAGCTGATTCCACCTCGGTATCTAGACCGAAACACGGATTCCGCTCGATGGTGATCTGATACTGTTGGTTCAGATCCCTACCAAAAGGAATCTCAAAGAGGTTATATTTCTTCTTCTCGGTCTTATCCATCAGGAAGACATCATGAAGCGTGATATTCACCTGCGTACGCTTGTTCTGGATATTAAATGTCTGGGCGATGAAGTCGTTCTCCATCTTATACTCTGTGGGAGCAGGCTGCAGACCTTCATAATCGATCCAGCGTTTGAAGGAGAACATCTTATGCGGCTGGGGAATGGAAGCCTTGACAAGCTTCGTGATACGATACTTGTCGGCAGGATCAAAAGCCACCACATAGGGGAGCTGTTTCGGACGTAGCTTACGCTTTTTAATCAACGGATAAAAATGCACATTATCCCAGAACACCAACAGCGACCTATAGGAGATGAGGGTCACCGTGAGTGTGTTGGCATCTTCGCTGAACACGAACTTTACCATCAGATCCATATCCTTGCTGTCTGGTTTCAGGGAAATATGGTCGGTATAGGACTTCCCCTGTGCCACAGTAATAGTCTTGACAATCTGTGCTTGGGTAGCAAGCATCCAGAGACAGCCTGCCAGCAGAAGTATTATTCTATGTCTTATCTTCATACGCTTTTATGATTGCTCAAAATAAATCCATTCTTTGGGCTCGCCTTGACGCATGACCCAGGCTGCCACCTTCATATCCTCAGGGTAAGGCGCCTCTATCAGTGCATGATAGGTGTCATAGCGCAGATAGGAAGCCACCCGTTGAACGCCCCATAACAAGTCAGTATAAGTGTCAGTCGCATTCAGACACACCCGTCCGGCAAAGTCACCGAAGTATCGGATATTCGGATGCCAAGGGTGCGGAATCGACTGTCCAGTAGCATCAGCAGTGAGGAAATGTAACGATGGCGGTGCATCCACACAGGGATAGTTATGAGGCAGCTCGATCATCATCTGAAAACCTGTAGCATAGAGGGGCTGGTTTTCCACTCCAGGCTCATTCAGGGTCTCCTCGTTGGTTACGCCACAGATGCTACGCAGATGATAAGTGACGAGATAGGCCGTAGGCAAACCGTCGGCATTGCGACGCATCACCTTGCAGGAGATATCCTGACGGTCTGCCAGTCCTGTCTCCAGCTGCAGCCACTCATACCACAGACGACGATTCCGTCCATGAAGAGCCGTGGCATCAAAAGCCTGTACCTCACGCTCCATCATACCGCTCAAGCCTTACTCATCCTGGAATAGGATCCGGCACCAGATATACCAGATCACCGTTCTTCACATTATAATCGGCCAGTTTCTGATCCTCACGACCGATACGTGGACGCATCACTCTGATCTCATGCACCTGTGGGTCTTCCTTTCCGAAGAAATAGTCCAAGGGCGCACCCGTCTGATCAATCGACGGAAAGTCAAAAATCAGACGACCGTCTTCACCGATAGCGTGACGCAGGTTGTCCATCAGCGTAGCTAGCGGAGCATCCGGATTCACAACCTTGAAACGGACCGTCTTATTCTTGTACGAGATATCCAAAAAGAATTCTTCCATATCTTATCTCTTTAATTATTCAATTCTGATTTTTCAGTTTTATCTATTGTAATCGTTACCTGTATCGGGTAGATGTTCGTGCTCCTGACACTCATCATCGCCTGCATCAACGTCTCTGCCTGCGGAATTTTCTCCTCGAAGCCACGACGGATAAACGCATTCTCATTCAACAGGATCTCGACAAGTATCTCATAACCTGACTGCAGTCTGTCTTGCTGTTGACGATGACTGACAGTAATGCTCTTTACCATCTGACGGGTGATGCCGTAACGCGTCATCAACTCCATATAACAGAACAGCTTCATGTCGGAAGGGGTCACCAGACGGTCGTTGGTAATCATATAGTAACGCGACAGACTTGCCTCCTCCAACTGATCACGCACCTCGTCACTACCTGGCACAGGTGTGGCAATCAGTCGTACAGAGGTATTACTAAAACCTGCTGGCGGCTGGAAGGTACTGTCATCGGAAAGCTGATCATTAACGGCCGATCCTAAAGTGGTGACATAGGAAAGGGATAGCGAGACGTCATTGCGGAAGTCTGCCGCACGCGGATTCAACATCAGATAGACACCAGGGATTCGCTCTTCGACATTCGAACGGGCTGCATCACGCATACGTGTCAACGTCTCTATCAGACTATATATCACTTTATCGTTTGCCTCCTCACGCAATGACTGGAAGGCGTAGAAATCAGTATAGTAGCGACTGATAAGGGTATTCAACAATACCACGAGACGACCTTGATTGAAACGATCGGCACTCATCTTACGCACTTCTACGGGGAACTGTCCGAATATCTGGTCGGTAGAAGGTCGTAACATGTGTAGGAACTGCTGACTGGTACTATCCACCTCGGTACCGATACTCTGGAAACCTGCCACCCTGACAATGGGGGTATTGGAAGAGAGGTCTGCAGTACGCACCTCTGCATTCACCAGAATGATACTATTCAGAATCAGATTGTCCTTGTCAAACACAAAGTCATCCTTAATACCTGAGAACTCAAATACCATATCGACACTCTCCATCTCTACTGGTATGATCTTCTTGTACTGATGACTCTTCACACAATAGATTCTGACATTCTGACGGGCAAACAGATCCAGACACGATACAGAAGCATTATAGGTCTGAGAGCCGTTGTAAAGCACGGTGTCGATATCGAAGCAAGGCGAGAGCGGCAGTTCTGAAAACTCCCAAGGACTGACTAACGGCAGAATCTGTCCCTTTACCGTCACCTTAAGATCTTTGAAGCTACGGTTTTTCACCACAAAACTAAGACCGGTGAGGTCAGTGACAGGACCATCGAACTTCAACGATACCTTCCAGCGTCGGCCATCCATTCTAACAATCGAGCGGATGTTTGCATTAAGCACTCGGGTCCTGAGCAGAGGAATGAAATGTGCTTCCGTATCCGTCAGCGTGAACACATGATCCTGTGTGAGTTCCATACTGGAAATACCAGATTGCAAGGAGGCTTGGACAACTGCCGTTGCAGGAATGGCATGACCAATCTCATAAGGAATCAACATCTTTGAGAACTCCTCCAGCACATCGCTCTTCATTTGGTCCAAGTCGTTCTCCAACTCATTCGACTGAAAAGCCAATGCAGTCAGGAGCAACGAGAAAACCGGATCCTGTTCGATGCCTTCCAACTGGTCAGGATGATCACTGCTCCGCCAAATACGGATGGCCTCCTGCAGCAGTTCCTCAGCCCTCTGCTTATTTTCAAATATTGTCTGTTTCATGCTTCCAAATCTTTATTATTTCCATACGCGCAGCGTACTCTTATACAAATAGTCTTGCTTAGTGGAGGTAATCACTCCTTTTATCGTGATATAGACCAAACGCTCTTCACGGATATATGTCATCGTCACAGCCACCTCTTCGAGTCGCTTCTCGTAAACCTTCACAGCCTCTTTGAGCTCTGCTGCAAAGGTATTCATATTCTTCGAGGAACCAGAGATCTTTTTGGAATAGAGATCACGCAGACCATTCTCATAAAGCGTATCACCCGAATTGTAGATCACACCTTCATGCTCATCGAAGATCTCGAAACGCATATTATTGAAGACGAAACCGTACTTGGAATCTCCAATACTATTATAGCACGGCGTAGTCAACAACATATTCAGCGCCTCGTCAATCGAGCGCTTAATCTTGTTCTCACGGGCTAGGCCGTTTTTGACAACTTTCAGAGGTATTGACAGGTATGCCATAAGCGTTATTTAAATCAATGGTACAAAACGTTCACTTTCCGGCTCAGGCACATAGAGTGCATTGAACAGGTGCTCGAAGAGCTCTTGGTAAAGACGCTCGTAGAGATGATCCTTCAAGTCTTCCTCCATCAGACTCAGAGAATGGTTCATCTCCGTACGGAGTTCCTCCATCAGCATCGGCTTCATCTGGTTGTTGATATAGTTGGTGAGCGTCTGAGTCTGCTGCTCCAGCGCATTCTGCATCTCTTCCTTCACCAGGGCGATGAGCTTCTCCTTCGTCTCCTCAAGCAGTTTCACAATCAGCTCCTCATGCAACTGGGCATATAGTTCTGCCTTCGCCTGTCTCAGAAGGGCTTCGTAGTCGATGGTGTTATCCACCAACACCACTTTGTCAAGCACGGCCACCGCACCCGTCAGATAATCTTCAAACCAGTTCAGCCACTTCATGACATCCACCTGTCTTGGCTGTGGGATGACGATGGGTTGCTCTGTATTTGGGCTAATGATATAATAATCGACAGCATGGGCGATCTCTTGCAACAGCATCAGGAAATCATGCACACTGTTACGCTGACTGTATCCTTTCATGATGAAGAGATAGTGCAGAAGTGCACGCTTACCGTCGCCTTCCTCGAGATTTTGATGAGAGGTGATGGTGCTCAGTTTATTGACGTATCTCTCCACATAGGTGACAAACTGCTGGTTACCCGTCATGAGAAGACAAGGCGGTATATAGCCAGTATCAATAGAGAACATACCGTCCTTGACATTGAAGTGTACCAACGGCATCACATCCTGTGACTCCGCCTCCTCCAACGAGAGAAGGGCATATTCATAATGCGGACGAAGATAAGGCACACCTTCTTTTTCGAAGGATGTCGTCGTATCGCTAATACCAATCGTCAGGTAGTAACTGTCACCAAACAGCATGGGAATAGGAACGACAGCTTTCTCATCAGCGTCTATTATCTTACCAGACGGTAACAGAGCCATACATCGCAGGTCCTCCACCTCAAATGTATTCTTGACAAAAACGCCCTTACAACTCAGTTCCGTCCCAGGCAACATGCCCATCTGCGTACTTCCCAATGCTGCACGGATGGCAATCTGCTGCTGGAAATCCAACTTTTCCTCCAGACCGATGAAAGTCTGTGCTGTAATCTCCATGCCTGGCAACCAGTTAATTCTTGAATTCAGATCCATAACCCTACTGATTTATTGATTCAGTTCTGTATTATAATCCAGCGTCATACTTCCGTCAGGGTTCTGAGGAATCATGTGCTGTTTTATCTCTATCACACATCTCACATCGAAAGGAATCAACCACTCCTTCAGGAAAGCAGTTAATGGTTCCAACGATTTTCTCAACTCCAGGTAAGTGGCACTTGTCAACCCCGGAATCAGCAATTTATATGTCACCTGAGGCAACCAAAGACGAGTCGTATCAATAGGACTATAACGACCTTTTATTGTCTCCACCTCACAATGCATCAGGGCCCCCAGTATGTTTCCAACCAAACCGAGATTACCCCGCCAACGACTGACAAACGGTAATAATACCGCAGCCTCTTTTACCAGTTCGCTCTGCTCTGCTTCAATATCAAAGTTGAAATATTCCTTCAACAGATAACTCAGTTTCTGGTCCAGGAGTTCCGATACCTGACGCTCAATTTCCAGCTTCTTCCGAAACACATAGGTATCGAAAGGAGCAAATGACTCACTCAGCAGTTCTCTGCGCCACTCCAACTCCTTAAACTTCTCTGAGAAGTCTTCTCCACGAAGATCATCATCACGTGTCAGCAGGCCCTCTGGCAACAAACGCAGGAAACCGTCACGCGTCAGCAGAACCTTGTTCTCTTTCTCGTAAACAGCTAGAACATCATGATTGTAGTTTCTGTAGAACGTACCCTTGCCCTGAACCATCCATTTCCCGTTCATCTCAGGATAGAGATAGTTCAACAGCACTTCGGCCCTGATTTGACTGATATTCCTATTGATAATCATTGTTCGTTCAATTCAAAATAATAATCCTGTCCATCGGCCACTATATGCAGCACGTCATGACTGGGAATACCTAACTGTGCCAGTGTCAATTCTCCATAAAGAAAATCGGCATCGATCTCTCTGTATTCATGCTGATAAAGGCCACTAAGAGGTACACCACGCAAGTTGGCATCCGCCTCCACGAAGGCTTCTACAGCATGACCGGGGCGCATAACATCCGTACGACGGTCATTTGCGCGTTCTGTCACATAATCCACAAAACAGTCGTTCTCCAGACAGAGAATCACCGACTGGGCATCTATCATCTGTCCTATCAGACGAAGCGCCTCTGATACCGACAACTGCCTTGAGAGTGCCGAAGGTCGAATCGGTGTCCAACACGTATGGACGGCACAGTCATCATCATAAGCCTGGAAGTCGAGAAGTTTAGTAGTCAGATGCTGCCCGTCATAGTAGAACATCTTTCCACAAAGAGAGGTAAATGTTCCCTGTTCCAAGGCATCCTGATGAACCAACTTCATTGCCTCCTGCACTTGCACAGCACCGATCACCGACGCCATCAGTGAGGTTGTCGGTACAGTACCCGTTTGCTCATGCCGACGGATCACACCTGTACACGACATTCGCTTTGCCATGTCACCCAGGCCCTCAGGACCTAAATTGCAGGCATAGCAGTTCTTACCAGGTATAAAAACCCGCGCCGTTCCTTCAAGTTCCTCGATGGCACCATCCACCCAAGGCACACCCGCGCGCATGCATAAGCGATTAATGCAATAGCGCGCCCAACGACTGTCCACACAACCGATGACCACATCCATCCGGCGGATCAGTGAAAGTCCTACATCATAGGCCACATCGCCACAGATGGTTTGGATCTCAATAGCGGGGTTCATAGCTTTCACGCGCTCAGCAATCACCTCTACCTTCAGACGATGCGCATCAGCATCAGCTTTCGAGAAGAGCACGGAGCGAGACAGATTGCCAACCTCCACCACATCAAAATCAACCACGACAAGATGTACCACACCCAACAGTACCAAGTTCTTCAGCACCTCATTTCCTAGGGCACCGCATCCGACCACCATCACATGGGCAGCCGAGACTTGCTGTTGTTTTAGGCATTCACTCATCGGTTAGTTATCTGGTTTCATATTAAGTTCTACATCCAACATGTCATTCGGCACAGGCATCACCGTCAATTTGGCATCATGATAACCAGCTTTCTTCAACTGTATCTTACACGCCACCGTTGCCGGCAGGTTCTCCAGAATACACGGTGTGACACCAACCTCTACCCGATTCAGGATAATGGTGGCTCCCACCACGTTGCTATGAATGTTCAGCACACCATAGCTGGCTTTCGGCAGACTCATGTCGAGTATTTTCGGGAGCATATCGTCCACCCACAGGAATATCTGCTTTGATTCCAAACCTTCCTTCAACGTGCTGACAGCATAGAATCCCAGTGCCAGCTTTCCTTCCCATTTTCCATAAGCCAAAGGCTCCCTATTAAGCAATATCTGTGTTTCCTCATCCGGTGCTGTAATGGTCACCTGAGCCTTCAAAGAGTCCTCTGGGACATTCGCGGCCAAAGCCGTAGAGTCGATAGTTGTGGAGTCGATAGACTCCTTTAGAATCCCAGGCGTAATGCCTCGTGTCATCAACGGTCTGGCTTTCAGATCATCTGCTTTCAAAGTTAGGATCCGTTTCTCTCCGACTCCCAAATTAACCACCGTGTCTGCATAGCAGGTTTTATCCTGCATCACAATCACCTGATGATCACCTGGCTGCAGACGACTACTTGTTGCCTCGCCTTTCCCTATGGGCTGTCCATCAATATAGATGCGTCCCTCCAAGACTGGTAGTTTTACAGTGAGATAGGAATAGACCGATTGCAACACAACTGGCACCACGAGTTTTGCGCTATCCACAACCTCTACCGTATCAGACAGCTCCTCGTAGAATGGAGCCTCTACATGGTAGCCATGCTTCCCTAATGGGAGATTAAACTGGGCGAGCCCATTTCTAACGAGTGCAACTGTACTATCTACCTGCAAAATGGCATTCTCAGGAATAACCTGGAACACCACCCATTGCTTCGACAGTTTATATTCTTTCCCAGGCTTATCAGTCTGCATGATAGCCTGGTAATGTTTTTTCTTCCTCAATCCCTTGCCGGGCACCTTCCACATCAACTGTCCGTAATCTGGATGCTGCACCAGCAGGTAAGCGGTCTTATGAGGAGCTAATAAGGTGATTTTCCCATCACCCTCCTGGGCCGCTATCGGTGTCTTTCCATCGGCCTTGAAAGTGAATCCTTTCTCGTCGGTCTTCAAGTCCAAGGTCGCCATTTTCTTATCTACATGAAAAAACTTCTTCGTAGCAAGGTCGAATTTGACCCGCTTAAACTGCCCGATGCTGATTTTCTGTGCGACACAAGGCAGGGATAGTACTGCAATCAGTAAGATTACTAGTAGTCTTTTCTGCATGCAGTTATTTTCCAGTCACCATCGTATTGCCAGGACTGGTAATAGAGATGTTACCGCCATAAGAGCACATACACTTGCTGTTGTCAGTCAGTGCAGCAATACCACCCACCTTCACCTGAGAACTGCCTGGCGACCAGGGAGATGAAATCACTGGCACACAGGGCATCGGTGTCAGCACACCCATGGCAGCAGAAGTAGCAGAGGAAACAGTCGGATTAGACAACGACTGACACATGCCGAATGAAGGAATATTAGTTACCGTAAAATCCGTCGTCACAGCCATCAACAGATTCATGCACTTTGGTCTTGAAGGCACGGTAATAACCAATGTACACGGAGACAAGCCAAAACTACACTGGAGCACAGCTCCCTGAGTTACAAAGTTACCCATATCTTTCTATTTAATTATCTGGCTCAGCCCGTTTAGGGCCGAGTCCAGATAATGTAAGTGATTACTTCCAAGGATTCTCGTATGCTACGGGACCATTCTCGAGCTTCTGACAGCTGAGCAGGATCTCCTCGTAGTGCTCCTCGCCGTCAGCCCAATACTCCTTGTAGTGTACACAGTAGCAAGCGGTACCCTTCAAGGTCTTCATGGCTGAACCGTCCTTCGTGTTCTCGAACTCAATCTCCAGGTCATGGGGAGCAGCCGGATCGATCATCCAAGCCAGCAACTCGGGGTTACCGTCGTTCAATGCCTTCACGCGGATGGTGATCTGTCCACCGCGAACGATACCTGCTACCTGACCTTCCTGATCAGTAGCCTGGTTAAACTTATAGTTTACCAACAATACCTCACGAGGTGCAAAGTCCTTAACCTTCAGCACAACCGGTGTTACATTCTCTGCCATAATATATTTCCTTTCTTAATTTTAATCCTATTAAACTTTTAACGATATG
>JAEEGH010001259.1_pt1 | contig 74223 bp, 65 predicted proteins | sample 9134181 | NCBI WGS metagenome assembly JAEEGH01 (sample SAMN16246544, study PRJNA631951) | gut metagenome | biome: gut microbiome; feature: rumen; material: DP-attached | host: Bos | place: Iran: Karaj | collected 2018-10 | reverse complement strand
TTACACAAAAAATACTTGATTAATTGGAGAGGAAATTGCTTTCCTATGATATAAAAAACGCTCCGCTAAGGATGCGCACTCGCGCGATAGGTAAATGTTGCATAAATGCAACCGCGCTCGGCGCGAGAATGTCGCAAGCGACATTCTTTGTTCTAATCGTAATATAGTTATATAATTAACAAGACCGTCAGATGAAACTAACCTTAAAGGTAGTATGAACTGGCGGTCTTGTGCTACAATTAAAAGAGATATTGATTTATTAGTTAGAAAGGTCCAAGCAAATGCATAAATTTCTTAGAGCAGTTGGTTTTAGTAAAATAAAAACAAGAAAAGAACTTACAGAAATAATAAATAAAACAATCCAGGAAGCCACTACAAGAGAATATGCAACTTTACAGGAAGAAGGTAACGAGTTATTTGCAATTTTTTGTACTGATTTTGCTGATGGACTGGGGCTGGCAGTATGCGGTGAGTTTGATGAAAAAGACGTATTTACCTACGAATATTATTATCCATATCTTAGAGGCAGCAAGGTAAGCTCAGGAGAAGATATTACAGTGGAGAGACATGCTGCTACAGAGAGTTATGCAGGTGTATGTGATGAAAATAGAATCGGAGTAACACTTATTTTTTACCTCCAAAATATCATTGCATATAAAAAACAACAAAATGAAAAGAATCTTCCAATCAAAGGTACTACACTAAATCTCTCAGCCTTATCTGTAAAAGGAACCATAGTTCTTCCGGTTGCTAAAAGTAGTCAACAGAAAAGAGCAATAAGACAAAAATACAATGATCGAAATAGATTAATATCAGCAGCAAGACAGGGAAATGAAGCCGCTATTGAAAGCCTGACCCTGGGAGACATGGATACATATACAACAATATCTAAAAAGATTAAGACAGAAGACGTATATAGCCTTGTTGATAGCTTCTTTATGCCATTTGGTGTTGAATGTGATCAGTATTCAGTACTTGGAGAAATTCTAGAATATAAAGCTGTAGTTAATAAACTCACCAAAGAAACAATTTATATAATGAGAATAAATTGTAACGGACTTGAATTTGATGTATGTATAAATGCAGCAGATCTGATGGGAGAGCCAAAAGTAGGCAGAAGATTTAAAGGAAATATCTGGATGCAGGGAATTATAAATTATCCAAACAAATAAAATTTGAATAAACTCAGTAAATATGCTAACATAAAAGACGTGCCAGTTGGTATGTCTTTTATCTTGGCACTGCTTAGATAATTTGGGTTAAACTAAATACGTGTAACAAAGAATATATAATATTCTTTTGTTTATAAGTCCACGTAGCTCAGCTGGATAGAGCGCTAGCCTCCTAAGCCAGAGGTCGGAGGTTCGAATCCTCTCGTGGACGCTAAGAGGAGCCGTTTACAGGGCTCCTTTTTTATAGAAAAAAATAAAAATCATCAGACATGAAACAACATTCTCTTGGAAAAGGCATTACGATATTCACTAGGAGTAAGGCCTGTAACTTTTTTATAGGTACGTGCAAAGTTGTGAACATCTGAAAAACCAAGGTCAGCAGCAATCTGAGTAACAGTCTTATCATTGTCAGCAAGCATAAAGTTGGCAGCGTCAATTTTTTGACTTAAGATAAACTGCTTAAGAGGAATATTTCTGATCTCAACAAATAAATGGGAAAGATATTTTGGATTATAACCAAAAGCATCAGCAATCTCAGCAATCTTAATATTCTTAGAAATATTGGTTTGAATATAGTCAATGATATCAAGATAAATCTGCTTCTTAGAAGCAAGGTCATTGACCATAGTGCCGATAGACATCTCACCATACAATTCCATCATGATACTGGTAACATAAGCATCCAAAGAAGCGGAAGGATAATTATTTTTTACAGCATCCTGAAGCTGCTTCATCATAACAACAATACGCTCGAGGCGAGGGATGACAGCAATTTGAGGAAGTACACAGTAATTAGAATAATGTGGAGCATCATTTTTATTTTTGACATTGATTTCCAAAGGTACACTCCTGTCATGATCAATAGAAAAATGCATCCAGTAAAAAGAACAGTAGGATTGCTTGAAACCTTCTCTAAAGCCATCCTGAGAAGGAGGAAGTAAAAGATATTCCCCCTTTTTTACAGTATAATTTTTATCCTGATATCTAAGAAAAAGCTCGCCTTCAGTCATTACAATCAGTTCATAATCAGCCAAAGGAAACTTTTCGTGTTTCCATTCGGAAGAAAGAGCTTTAAATTTTCCCGTGTAGTGATAAAAAAATAATTTATTTGAAGGAAGAGAAATGCAATTCATAGGAAGCCTCTTTTGTCAAAAGTAATGAAATCAAATTCTAATAATAAATATAACATAATGACACCATATATATCAAAAAAACACTAAAAAAACAGACGTATATAGCTGATACAGTTAAATAATCAATTTACCGTCATATAGTTTGTAAAACAAAGATTTCTGAGTACTGAAAATAAAATAATAAAGACAGTATCTACGCAGTGTATATTTGCAAAGCATATTGAGCAAATTATCGAATAAAACTTAGAAATATAAAAGATAAAATAATAAATGCATAAAAGGAAAATAAAAATAGAGAATAAAAAGGTGTAATAAATATCAAATTTTATAAAAAAGGAAAAAATGACACCAAATCAAACTCTTTGATATTTAGAGCCATCAGTCTAAATGATATTTTATAGTTGGAAACAATATAGCCAAAATACTGTGTTAAGGGGAAAAGAGCATGAGTTCAACTGTAAAAGAACCAATAATAAAAAGTAATGTATGCAAGATACAGGAAATCAATACAGATAGAGTATATGTAGAAGATACATATATGAGCAATGCATTTGCTAAAGAGATAAAATATCTATTATCTATTGATGATGACAAAATGCTGGCAGGGTTTAGAGATACTGCAGGCATAGATATGAAAGGTGCAACACGCTATGCAGGATGGGAAAGTATGCTAATTGGCGGACATACAATGGGCCATTACCTCTCAGCACTTGCACAGTCATATATCAACGCAACAATTTCAGCAGAAGATAAGGATAAGATCTATAAAAAAATAGAATATATAGCAGATTCATTATATGAATGTCAGCAAAACTCTAAAGGTAAAGAAGGCTTCATTTTTGGAGCACAGATTTTAGACAGAAAAAACGTTGAAATTCAGTTTGACAATATTGAAAACGGAAAAGGACACATAATAACAGAAGCCTGGGTACCGTGGTATACAGTACATAAGATTCTGTCAGGACTTGTTGATGCCTATAAATTTACAGGAATAGAAAAAGCCCTGAAGGTAGCAGAGAACCTGGGAATGTGGTCATATAACAGAGCAAGTTCATGGTCTGAAGAGAAACGACTTGATGTATTATGCGTAGAATATGGCGGAATGAATGATGTGTTGTATGAGTTGTACAAGTATTCAGGAAAAGAAGAAATTGCTATCGCTGCACATCTTTTTGATGAAGACCGATTATTTGAAAAGATAAATTCGGGAATAGAAGATGCACTTGATGGAAGACACGCCAATACAACAATTCCAAAGTTTATGGGTGCACTTAACAGATACTATACTATGCATGGAAATACTGTAAAAGGACAGAAAATAGATGCATCAAAATACCTTGAATATGCTGAAGCTTTTTTTGACATGGTCGTAAAAAAGCATACCTATGCAACAGGCGGAAACAGCGAATGGGAGCACTTTGGAAGAGACTATGTGCTGGATGCAGAAAGAACCAATGCCAACAATGAGACATGTAATACTTACAACATGCTCAAAATGGCAAGAAAACTTTTTGAGATAACAGGAAATGTAAAATATCTGGATTATTATGAGAAGGCATTTATCAATTCGATTCTTTCCTCTCAGAATCCTGAAACAGGCATGACAACTTATTTTCAGCCAATGGCATCAGGATATTTCAAGGTATATGGAGAAGAAACAACCAAGTTCTGGTGCTGTACAGGCACTGGAATGGAGAACTTCACTAAACTGGGAGACAGTCTGTATTTTGAAAATGAAGATACAATATACGTTGCAATGTATTTTTCTTCAAAAATCTTCTGCCAAAATGGAAGCGAATTACAAATAACTGCAGATCTTAAAACATCAGATAAGATACAGTTGCAGGTACTAAAAACAGATCTGGATAAGAAAATCGCTCTAAGAATACCATACTGGATGGACGAAGAAATGATGATCCAGATAAATGGAAAAGAAGCTGCAACAGAGTTAAAAGCTAATCCTGGCTTTGTGACAATAGCGGCAGATCTTAAAGAAAATGATGTAATAACAGTAGAATTACCAATGAAAGTATATACAGAGGCTCTTCCGGACGAGCAAAGTTCAATGGCACTGTGCTATGGACCTTATGTACTCTCTGCGGACCTTGGATGCGAGGATAAAAAAGTAACCACAACAGGCGTAGATGTAACTATACCAGAGTTTCCTATTGTAGAAAATCAGATGATCACAATACCTGAAGAGATCGATGCCAAAACATATGCTGCAGAAATAGAAAAACACGTTACCCCAAAGGCTACAGCAGATCATACAATTGCATTCAAAGTTGAAAACTGCAATTACACCTTTGCGCCACATTATCTGAAATATACTCAGAGATATGGAATATATTTCTATTACAAGAATAGAAAAGAGCAGTTAGAATACCTTGCAAAAAAAGCAGCTGAAGACAAAAAAGTAATCGATACGATCGAAGCAGGCTATGGACAGTATGAAAATGATGAGTTGCACAACCTAAAAGACAATGGAAGTATTGGAACAACAAGCCCTATCATAAGCAGAAGAGCAAAAGCAGCAAGCTCATTTACATACCATATGGCAGTAAATAAAGAGGTCGATAACACTTTAAGCCTCACGGTACTTGCAGAGGATGATGGAAAGAGTTTAAAAATAAGCTCTGGAGAAATTATACTGTTCCAGAAAGTACTAGATCATAAAGAGCTTGCTTCAGAGGAAGTAAAAAAGTACGACATAGAAATATCTATTCCAAAAGAAGTAATAGCTGGAGCAAAAGAAATTGAAGCATACGGAAGAAAATATGATGTTATTCCAGTAACAATTTCAGGAACTTCAAATGAAGAATCAGCAAGAGTTGTAGATTATATATACACCTATGAATCTAAGATCCAATGAAGCACAACCAAGCCAGTAAATATAAGCGTTTCAAGCTTCTATATATTTTATTAATAAATTAATACTTCTTTAATTAAATGCTAAAGCGATAAAGATTATACTTAATATTAACCACCAATTTCATAATCAGGAGGTTAATATATGGCAGGAATTAATTTAGTAAAAAAAATAAAAACAATAGGAACATTGATATTGGTTATAGTAATTGGTCTGGGAATAAATAATAAGGCTATGGCGTCAACATTCGATCCTGCATATTACGCTGCCAGATATCCGGATGTAGTCAATGCACTGGGAACAGATTCTGTAGCATTGTATAATCATTATGTTACAAATGGAATTTATGAAGGTAGATATGCCAATGCTACAGATGAAGCCAATGGAATAGCCGGAGCACCTGTAAATGACGTGGCACCAGCATTTTCAACCTATGTTGATATCAACATTGATGCTCAGACGTTAACATATTACAAAGATAATCAGATCGTGCTTCAGTCATCAATAGTTACAGGCAACGTCAGTAAGGGAAGAAGTACTCCAAAGGGAATATTTGAAATATACAGTAAAGTAAATGGAAAGTACCTGACCGGACCCACATGGAAAAACTGGGTAGACTACTGGATGCCATTTAACCAGTCCATAGGCCTTCATGATGCGACCTGGAGAAGTGAATTTGGAGGAACAATCTACCAGAACAGCGGCTCACATGGATGTGTCAATCTACCGCATGACGTAGCCAGCCAACTCTTTTCCATGGTAGAACAAGGAACTATCGTAGTTGTAAGATAATGATTTTAGGAAAAAAATAAGAGAAAAATAAAAACCACAGAGTTCATTGATCAAAATTTAAGCAATGAATCCTGTGGTTTGTTTTATATCATAAGAAATTGCTTTCCTATGATATTTTGTTATCTTGATTTAAATCTCTCTAAATGAAGCTCTGGCATAAGCTCATCATCAATGACACTCAAAAGCTCCACAAGTTTGTTATAATCTTCTTCAGAAAACTTATCCTTACATCGTTCACAAATTGTATCAATATAAGATGTATTGATATTAAAGTAGTTTATAAATTTCTGAGTTGGTCTTAAATGATATTCACGCTGATCAGTCTTTGACTGGATCTTCTCAACATAACCCTTCTGAACCAGCTGTCCAACACGATAAGCTGCATTAGGAGCAGATATATTCATCATTCGTGCAAATTCAGCCACTGTAGGTTCATCCAGAGCCATAATGCACTCCATACTAAATGCTTCAACCATAGTAAGAGTTGCTTCTCTGTTTTCAAAATTTGCAAAAATCTTCATATAAAAACTGACTCTCAATTTACTATAAATATCTGATAGAACTTTATTTAACATGATGAAATAGATCCCTTTCTGAAACGCCAATATTATTAGCTTTCATGAACAATATTTAAAATATTTTCATAATTATTATAGCAGTAAAAATAGTTTTCTAAAAGGGATAAACTAGTTCTAAAAACTACTTGTTGTCATTTACGGCAAAAGTTAATTCAGCGGAAACCGCAAGTTTTCCATCCACATATGCCTTGGCAAGAGCAACACCAATAGGTCCATGACTCTTTATCAGCTCGCATTTGAGCTCCAGCACATCCCCAGGAACCACTTGCTTCTTAAATTTGGCCTTATCAATACCAGCAAAAAAAGCAAGCTTTCCTTTATTTTCAGGAAGAGATAATACTGCAACCGCGCCAGTCTGAGCAAGAGCTTCCAATATCAGAACACCTGGCATTACAGGATATCCTGGGAAATGGCCAACAAAAAACTGCTCATTCATTGACACACATTTACGACCAATAGCCCACTTACCAGCCTCAAAATCAATGATCCTGTCTACAAGAGCAAAAGGATATCTGTGAGGAAGGATTTGTGCAATTTCATTGGCAGTCAGAGTATTGGCATTATCTCTTGGATTTACTGGTATTTCTTGAAAATCAGACATGCGTTGTGTCCTCCAAATCCTAAACTATTGCTTAGTACATACTGCAGATCAGCTTTTCTGCCAGTATTCGGAACATAATCAAGATCACAAGCAGGATCAGGATTGTGAAGACCGATAGTAGCTGGAATAAAGCCATCATGCAAGGCTTTAACTGAAAATACTGCTTCTACACCGCCAGCACCGCCAAGGAGGTGACCGGTCATAGATTTAGTACTTGAAACAGGTATGTTATAGGCATCTTTGCCAAAAACAGACTTGATAGCAGCAGTTTCACCGGCATCATTCAAATGAGTAGAAGTACCATGAGCATTGATATAGCTGATATCTGATGGCTCGATGCCCGCATCCTTTATGGCCAGCTTCATACAAGCTGCACCGCCTTCACCATTCTCAAGTGGAGCAGTTATATGGAAGGCATCACAGTTAGCACCATAGCCTACAATTTCAGCATAAATAGTAGCATTTCTATTAAGAGCATGCTCAAGCTCTTCAAGTACAAGGATTCCAGCACCTTCGCCCATAACAAATCCATTTCGGTCAGCATCAAAAGGAATGCTGGCTCTTGAAGGATCTTCAGAATAAGAAAGAGCAGTCATACTGGAAAAACCGCCTATAGCAAGGTCAGTAATAGAACCTTCTGTACCTCCGCATACCATGATATCCTCATAGCCATCCCTTATCCTGTGAAAAGCATCGCCTATAGCATTACTTCCACCAGCGCAGGCTGTAACCGGGCAAGTACATATACCTTTAAGACCATGAGAAATAGAGATCCTGGCTGCAGCCATATTTGAAATAGTCATCGGGATAAAGAAAGGACTGACTTTTTCAAAGCCTCTTGAAAGACCTCTGTCATGTTCCTGTTCAATAATATCAATGCCTCCGATACCGCTTGATACAATACAGCCAAATTTATCAGCAATTTCATCAGAGACTTTTGTCTCATAAGACTTTATTTCTTCAGTAGCCTCAGGAAGAAGACCACTCATGTGAAGCGCTTCTTCAGCTGCATACAGAGCATATTGTGTAAAAGGAGCCATTTTGCGGGCTTCCCTTTTATTGAGTCTGTCTTCTACATTAAAATTTTTTACTTCTCCAGCCACTTTGACTTTAAAGTCAGTGGTATCAAAATGAGTAATTGGAGCAATACCACATACACCGTTTTTAATATTATTCCAGCTTGTTTCTACGTCATTACCTGTAGGGTTAACAGTTCCAAGACCGGTAACAACAACACGTCTATCTAATCTCATCAGCAGCCCATACCTCCATCGACCATAAGTACCTGACCTGTAATATAAGAACTATCCTCCCCAGAGAGAAAAGCAACAGCTTTTGCAACATCTTCAGGAAGTCCGACCCTCTTAAGAGGAATCTGCGCAAGAGTAGCCTCTTTGGCAGCATCAGTCATTGCATCAGTCATATCTGTTGCAATAAATCCCGGAGCAACAGCGTTGGCAGTTACATTTCTGCTTGCCAGCTCTTTAGCAATTGATTTGGTAAGACCGATCACACCGGCCTTGCTGGCAGAATAATTGACCTGACCGGCATTACCATGTACTCCAACGATACTGGAGATATTGACTATTCTTCCATAGCGCTGTTTCATCATTATGCGGGTAACCGCCTGGCAACAGATAAATGTGCCCCTAAGATTGATATTGATAACCTTATCAAACTCATCGCAGCTCATTCTGGCGAGAAGATCATCACAGGTAACACCTGCATTATTTACAAGGATATCAACCCGGCCAAATTCTGAAATAACTGCTTCAAACATGCTTTTAACTGCAGCTTCATCAGAAACATCACACTTTATAGAAAGAGCTGTGATATCTTTATTGGCTTTAAGACATAAAGAAACAGTTTCTGAAGCGGCCTGATCATTACCTGCATAGACAACACAGATATCATTGCCCTGCTTTGCCAGTTCTATGCAGATAGCTCTGCCAATACCGCGGCTTCCACCGGTTACCACGGCACATCTTTTTATATTATTATCATTCATACACGACTCCAATTTTTCTAAAGTGGATAACTATGCTCCAAACCAGCCACTATGTGGAAAGTTCAGGCTACTACTTTTTGTGCATCAAAAAGAGCTTCAACATCATCCACAGTCTCAACAGAGGCACAGGTAAAATCAGATATCCCCATATCCTTAGCAGTCTTTTTGACAAAACCAGACAAAGCTTTTCCTGGGCCAACTTCGATAAATTCTCTTACTCCAAGCTCAAAAAGCCTTCTGATAGAGGCTTCCATCTTGACACTTGACTGAACCTGATATTCAAGCAATTCAGCTATAGACATATCCTGATCATTTTCGCGACCAAGGAAATTAAAGAGTACAGGTGTCTTCATTGGATTAAAAGTTAATGATTTGAAATAATCCTTAAGTGCATTACCGGCAGGTTTCATGAGACTTGTGTGGAAAGGTCCGCTTACGGCAAGAGGGATACATCTTTTTGCACCTGCCTCTAAAGCAAGAGCAGAGCACTTATCCACAGCAGCTTTTTCACCACCGATGACCAACTGACCAGGGCAATTGTAATTGCAGATAGAAACAATACCAAGCTCTCTTGCAGCCTCACAGCAGCTATTGAGCTTGTCTTCAGAAAGTCCCAGTACAGCACTCATACCACACTCGATTCCTTCTGCAGCCTTAGCCATGGCAGCGCCTCTAAAGGCAGCTGTCTTGATTGCACTTGTAGCATCAAACACTTCTGCAGCTTCCAAAGCTGAATACTCCCCCAAAGAAAGCCCGCAAACATAATCGGCGAAGAGATTTCTTTTTCTAAATATATTGGTAACACCAGCTGCAAAAGCAACCATGCATGGCTGAGTGTACTGGGTCTGAAGTAACATGTCATCAGGGTTTTCAAAGCAAGCTTTTTTCAGGTCAAAATCAAGATCGAGGTCAGGATCATCAAATATCTCTCTGAATTCAGGATATGTTTCATAAAGATCCTTGCCCATGCCTGTATGCTGGCTACCTTGCCCTGCATATAAAATTGCACGCATAATATAACCTCCAAAAATAGATTGATATTAAGAAACTAAAGAAGAACACAGATCTTCAAAAATATCTGCAACCGGACGGATCTCCTTTATCTGACCACAGGTCTGGCCAGCCATAAGAGAACCGCTCTTGACATCTCCGTCAAAGACAGCTCTGCGGAGACTTCCCAGAGTAAACTTCTCAAGTTCCATTTTGTCAGCGCCTTCTTTTTCACGTTTAACATATTCACGGCTCATGGCATTCTTCAGAACTCTTACAGGAGTGCCACCTATACGGCCGGTAACAATAGTATCGCTGCCTTTGGCCTTCACAACAGCTTCCTTATAATTGTCATGGATAGGACATTCTATTGAACCAAGCAGGCATGTGCCTACCTGAACACCGCAGGCGCCAAGAGCAAGAGCGGCACGCATCTGTCTTGCATCTGCTATACCACCAGCTGCAATAACAGGAATATTAACCACGTCACATACCTGAGGAACAAGAGTCATAGTAGTCATTTCACCGATGTGTCCGCCACTTTCGCAGCCTTCAGCAATAACAGCGTCAGCTCCAAGAGCCTCGAGATGCTTGGCAAGTATAGGAGCTGCAACAACAGGGATTACCATTATTCCAGCTTTTTTCCATGCTTCCATAAACTTACCTGGATTGCCTGCACCTGTAGTTACAACAGGAATATGTTCATCAATAACAATCTGAGCAAACTCATCTGCCTGTGGATGCATTAACATGATATTGACACCAAAAGGCTTGTCAGTAAGCGCTTTGCACTTATGAATTTCATCTCTTAACATATCTGCATTCATACCGCCGCAGCCTATAAGACCTAGTCCGCCGGCATTGGAGCAGGCAGCTGCAAATTCTCCGGTAGCGATATTTGCCATACCACCCTGGATGACTGGATATTTTGTACCAAGTATTTCATTTAAATATTTCATTTTTGAATCACTCCTTAGTAATGAGAGTACCTGCCCAGGTTAGTCCACTACCAAAACCGACCAGCAGTAATTTATCGCCACTTTTGATCATTCCTTTTTCATCAAGCTCAGCAAGAGCAAGAGGAATTGAGGCAGCGCTTGTATTTCCAAAATGATCCATATTTTTATAGAACTTATCAGGATCAGCCTTTAACTTTTTGACACAATGATCAATGATCCTGGAATTGGCCTGATGACATACCACCTTGGAGATCTCATCCAGGGTAAAAGAGTGCCTCTTCTGCAATTCAAAGATACATTTAGGAAGAGCATCAACAGCAAATTTAAATACCTCGTTGCCTTCCATGTGAACATAATTAGTACCGTATCCAACGCCCTTGCAGGAAATCTGGTGACCACCTCTGGCACCAAGAACTGAGTCATACAGAGCATCTTCATCAGCCTCAACAACCACAGCACCTGCACCATCACCAAATAATACACAGGTAGATCTGTCAGTCATATCAAGGATACGGGAGAGCTGCTCGGCACCAATTACCAGTCCGTATCTGCCACCAGTAGAATTTAATAATCCGCGTGCAACTTCCAGTCCATATAGAAAGCCACTGCATGCAGCATTTATATCCAAAACCGGGATATCATTTGGAAGCTCAAGAGCTGCCTGAACAAGACATGCACAACTAGGAGTAACATAATCACTTGTAACAGTGGCGCATATAACGCAGCCAATATCCTTTTTATCAATGCCGCTCTTATCAAGTGCAGCTATGGCAGCGTCTAGTGCGAGAGAATTGGTACTTTCATCTTCGTTGCAAAAAAATCTTGAACGGATTCCTGTTCTTGGATATATCCATTCATCACTTGTATCAACGATCTTAGACAGATCATCATTAGTGACAAGGCGGGATGGAATCGCACTTCCAGTAGAAATTATCTTTAATCCTTTCATATAGTGTTTCCTTTTTGTTATTTAATTGACCATAGAGACAATTGAATCCTCTATACGTCCGATACATCTGAATTTATGTCGCCTCTGAGCCAGAACCTGCTCCGGAGTATAAGCCATCAGCTGCTTAAGGTTGGTACTGAGGGCTATATCCAGATTTTTGTAAAGAGTATCAGGATCAGCCTGAGCTCCACCCAGAGGTTCCTTGACGATCTCGTCAGCTACATTTGCAGCCAGAAGATCGTCTGCTGTCAGTTTCATGATCTCACAAGCCTCAGCATGCCTTGAAGAATCCTTCCAAAGGATGCTGGCAAAGCCTTCCGGGCTAAGAACAGAATATACAGCGTTTTCAAGCATCAGGATCTTGTTGGCAATAGAGATGGCAAGAGCACCTCCGGAATTACCTTCACCTGTTACAACAGTGATAACAGGAACTGTAAGTCTGCTCATGGCAGCAAGATTTTTGGCAATAGCTTCACCCTGACCATGTTCTTCAGCCTCTTTTCCCGGATATGCACCAGGAGTATCAACAAAAGTAATGATAGGGCGTCTGAACTTTTCAGCCTGCTCCATAAGACGGAGAGCCTTGCGATATCCTTCAGGGCGAGGCATTCCAAAATTATATTTGATATTGTCTTCAACAGAATGGCCTTTTCTATGACCGATAACAGTAACAGGAATGCCGTTATATCTGGCAATTCCGCCATAAATGCTTCTGTCCTCATCATAGAGATGATCACCCTTTTGTTCAAAAAAGTCTGTAAAAAGAGCATCTATAATGTCATCAACATGAGGTCTGTTAATATGGCGAGCAAGAAACACCTTATCTTCAGGAGTCAGAGAAGTGCAGGTATCAAGAAGAGCCTTTCTGGCAGAAGATAAAACAGATATTTCCTCAGTCATTCTGATTGCTGCAGGACTATTTTCCTTTTCGCTCTTTAGAGAGTCAGTCAGAGAAGCAATCTGATGATCGATCTGTTCTGTTTGTGCTAAAATATCTCTAATCATACGTCCTCCTTTATGACCAAAGAATCAGATCATTTAACAACAGTCATGATATGCTCTGAACCCTTAGTATTGTGCAGTTTTAATAAGTCAATAAGTGTATCGCGCATCTGTGACCTCTCAACGATCTTGTCTACAAATCCGTGGGATTCAAGGTATTCGCTACGCTGAAATCCCTTAGGCAGCTTGGCATTGATCGTCTGCTCTATAACTCTTGGCCCTGCAAAGCCGATCAGGGCACCTGGCTCAGCAAGAGTAATATCTCCTAGAGTTGCAAAAGAGGCTGTAACGCCGCCAGTTGTAGGATGAGTCAAAAAACTGATATACAAGCCACCACTCTCTGAAAATTCTTCAATAGCAGCTGCAGTCTTGGCCATCTGCATGAGAGAATAGATACCCTCCTGCATTCTGGCACCACCACTTGCGCTAAATATTATGAGAGGAAGTTTCCTCTTTGTAGCGTATTCAATAGCTCTTGTGACCTTTTCGCCAACAATAGTACTCATACTTCCCATAAAAAAACGGCTGTCGAGAACAACCGTAACTACCGGAATGCCACCAATTTTTCCTGTTGCTGTAATAACTGCTTCTTTTAAACCACTCTTTTTTTCCTGATTCTCAAGCTTTTCTTCATATCCTGGAAAATCAATCGGATTATTGGCAGTAAGATCATAATCCATTTCATTAAAAGTGCCCTTATCCAATATCAGGGATAATCTGTAATAACCACCGATAGGCTTGTACTGTCCACAATTTGGGCATGCAAAATAATTTTTTTCCCAGGTATGCTTAAAAGCTCTGCGCTTACATTTTGGACAGTCAATAAATTCCGGATTCATGACACTTGGAATAATAGATTTGGAAATATCCTTTTTTACCAGATTGGAAAAAGTAGTATTTCTAAAAGCATCTTGAACTGTATGTGTTATAGAATTACTGGATTTCATATAGATAAATCCTCCTAAAAAATTAAGTGTTCCTAGTGTATCTACTAACTGGAACACTTAAGTCATATAGAACTTATGCAGCGTGAGCTGTCATATATGAAAGGATATCCTTTACTGTTGAAAGCTTGGCAAGCTCTTCATCTGGGATAGTGATGCCTGTCTTCTCTTCAAGAGCCATATGAAGCTCTACGATATCGAGTGAATCAGCTTCAAGATCCTCCATAAGAGATGCGTTCTCAGTAACCTTATCCTCATCGCAACCGAGTGTGTCTACAATAACTTCCTTTAACTCATCGAAATTCATTACTTTTCTCCTCCATAATATGAATGGTAAACAGTTAATTAAAAGCACGATAATAAATACATAAAACATTTTATTAAAATACTTTTAATAAAATAATTTTAATTAAATGATAGCAAAGAATAAATTTATGTCAAGTTTTTTAATTAATAATTTTTAATAATACATGTTTTATTAACAAAAATTTCTTACATATATAATCTTTATTTTGATATAGTAAGATTAAGGTAGTGTAACTTTTTTATGCTGGCAAAAGCAACTTGCTGTTACAGGTGTAGCATGAATTCTGTAAGTTGAAGGTGATCAAATGAAGACAAGTCAAACCTTTATACTTAGTTTTAATAAGGAATCCTATTATGTTGAATTATCGGCCAACTCTGCGTTCTATGCCTTTGTTGGAGATAGATTCTATGAGCGCTTTGACCAGTTTATACACAAACAGGATCTGCCTGAGTTAGAAAAGAAAGTAAGAGATGATGACAGAGAGCCGTTTCCTATGCGGCTGATCGACGGAAGTGGGAGAGAGATCTGGTGCATGGCCAGGATACTAGGCACAACAGATGAGCAGTGCACTTTAGAAATTAATAAATTTTCTGACATTATAGATTTAGTTGCCCTTTTTCAGAATAATCTTCAAAAATGTACCTATATCCTTGAAATGTATGGAGATTATTATTTTAATTACGATGTGAATGCTGACAGGATAGGTATTTATGCAGTTTACAAGAATCTCAAGGAAATATTGAATATATCAAGTAAAGAGTTTGAGGATAGGCTTTTGCAGGATGCAGATCTAGAGCTACAGATAAGGATTAGTTCCTTTATGATGACCATGAGGTCAGGAAATGGCTTTAATGCACTGATTGTAAAAGATAATCTCATAAGTGAACATGCAAAAAGTCAACGGATACTTATAAAAGGCGCATCCTATGAAACAGAAGATAATAGGATATATGGCTGCGGATATATCCATATAATAGTTGATGATGAGAAGAACTTCGATGCAAGGTTGCCGGAAATCGACTATCTGACAGGAGTTCTGAATAAAGAAGAGATAACCAAGAAAGCAATAAACAAGATCAATACTTTAAAAATCCCAAATACAACGATTGCCATAGTTGATGTGGATCATTTTAAAGCGATTAATGACAATTACGGACACCAAAAAGGCGATGAGGTATTAAAAAAAGTTGCCAAGATAATTGAAAAAGAAGCAGGAGAGAACAGTCTGACAGGAAGAATTGGCGGAGATGAATTTCTTGTCATTTTTTCTGATGTCAATGATATGGAAAAAAACAGAGAGTACCTGCGCGGTATGAAAAATGCCATACATATGGAATTTCCAAGTCTTGGACAGTTGACAAATATTACATTGTCCATAGGCTGTGCATCTTATCCTAAAGATGCCGATAACTACACGGATCTGGTAACGTTGGCGGACTATGCATTATACCTTGCAAAGAGTAAAGGCAAAGACCGGTATGTCATATACGATGATCAAAAACATGACAGCCTTGCTGAGATACAGGAAAATGGCAAAAAGGAAGGTATAAATCTTGGAAGAAGAGATATGTCAGTCAGCAAAGCAGTATGTGCTATATATGACAAGCTCCTGTATTCAAACAATTATGAGCTGTCCAAGCTAATAGAAGAGACTTTGGATTATATGAATTTTGACCGCATAGTGGTATATGCCGGCAAAGAAATGCACATAGTAGGCATTGCAGGCGATATGGCTCCGGGATTTGATATATTACAGAAAAATGCCCAATACCTCACAAATGAATCATATCTTGAAAAGTTCAATGATCAGGGAATATTGATAATCAATAATATATCTTTTCTGGAAAACCGCATACGCGAAGTATATGAAGTATTAGTGTCTCAAAGAACTTTATCGGCGATGCAGTTTAGATATGCAGACAAAAAAGGAAATGAATTTATCCTCAGTGTTGAATCGACGAACAAGATAACAGCTTGGAATCAGGAAAATTTGAAATATTACAGGCTCATAGTAAAAGCAATAAGCATGTATGAACTGATATAAGTTAGACACTGGGGGCGTATCAAAAAGAGGCCCCCTCTTTATCAGAGAAGACCTCAAGTAAAACTAAAATATCAAATTACTGCCACTGCTGATTCTGGTTCTGAGCCTGCATCTGAGGATCAACTGGAGCTGAACCCTGCATCTGTGGGTTAACTGGAGCGCCTGTCTGGAACTGCTGACCAGGCATCTGATTGTTATAGTAGTTATTGTTCACACCAGGATTCTGTGTGTTCTTAGCACCTGTAAATGTGTTTCCAAGAAATGCCATAATAGCACATATAAGGAAAAGAACTGATACAGCTGCACTTATAAGGTTAGAAAACTTATAGTCGATGAATGGATAGAGAATAGTTCTTACAATATCTACAAATCCATAGATTACAGCTACAACTGCTGCTTCTTTAGCTACAGTCTTAAGAAATGCTGATTCTTCCATAAGTACAGTGTAAACAATCAGAGCAAGCATAGCTAAAATGCTGATTGAACCTGATACATAAATAAGTGCTGCGAATAATGTGGCTGAAATGCCAAGTTTTGTTGTTTCTTTCATACCCTTAACTCCCTTAATATATATTTGTTATATTACAACAGAATAATTATAATTATTATCACTAATATATTCAAGGAAAAACGAAAATGGATGAAAAGAAGTTACTGCTTGGCAGGGTAAAAGAGCTCTCGGAAAAAGCATATTTTAATAATTATGTGACCAGCACCAACTTCCTGTCAGCTTCGGAACTTGCATTGTTTTATGACTTAACAGGTGCAGTTGGAACTACAGGAAGAGGAACAATTTTTAACGGTGCTACATATTATATATATGGCGGACGCGAGGATGCTGACAGGAATACAATATGTTTTTTACCGGAATATCTGGATGCTGAAACATTTATCGCTACTCAAAAGGCAGAACCGGATATTATCGCCTGTATACATATAACTCCCGTAAATGCAAGGTTTGCAGATGAATTAAATCACAGAGATTACCTTGGAGCACTTATGAATCTGGGTATAGAGCGTGATATGACCGGAGACATAATGTGTGATGAAAATGAAGCATATATATATGTAATGAAAGAAATTGCTCCTATCATCTGCAAAGAGCTCATCAGGATAAAACATACTTCTGTTAAATGTAGTGAGGTACTCCCAGATGAATGTACACTTTCCAATAAATTTGAAGAAATACAGGGAAGTGTAGCATCAGAGCGACTGGATGTCATTCTGGCATTTGTATATAATCTCTCAAGATCACAGGCCAGTGAACTTATAAATGCAGAACAGGTATTTATAGATGGAAGAACAGCCTATAGCGGAGGCTATGACTTAAAGCCAGGATCTAAGGTATCTGTTCGCGGTAAGGGCAAATTTATATATGATGGAATAAAGGGAAATACCCGAAAAGGCAGGCTATTTGTGACTGCCAGAATATATAAATGATAAAATAAAAAAATTTTTATGGAAAAGTATTGACATATTAGATTGCGCACAATATAATTTTATTAAATCAAGAAAATATAACGTAGTCGTAAAAATAAATCACATATTTAAGGAGGATTATAAAATGGGATTTTATGATTGCAGCGTAACTAATACAAAAGATGAAACTATTTCCATGAAGGATTTTGAAGGCAAGGTTGTAATGGTAGTAAATACTGCTACAGGTTGCGGATTTACTCCTCAGTACAAAGAAATCGAAGAGATGTATGAGAAGTATCATGATCAGGGCTTTGAAATCGTTGATGTACCATGTAACCAGTTTGCAGGACAGACACCTGGTACAGACGAAGAGATTCATGAGTTCTGTACTCTTAAGTACAACACTCAGTTCCCTCAGATGAAGAAGTCTGATGTTAATGGAGAAAATGAGTTAGGTCTTTATACATTCCTTAAGAGTCAGAAGGGCTTTGAAGGCTTTGGAAAAGGACCAGCAGCTCTTGCAATGTCAGTAATGCTCAAGAAAATCGACAAAGATTATGCCAACAATCCTAACATCAAATGGAACTTTACAAAATTCATTATTGATAGAAACGGTGAGGTTGTAGCAAGATTTGAGCCTACAGCAAATATGAAAGATGTAGACAAGTGCGTAGCATCCCTCCTTTAATAAAAATGTTTTTAAAGAACCAGCAGTTTATGACTGTTGGTTCTTTTAAAAAAATCTTAAAATGGAATCTGGCTTATCTTGATAAAAATATCTAGATAAGCCTTTTTTAGTGGAAGATAAGTGTTTTTTATATGTTGTAGCTAGATGTATAATTACTAAAAAAGTGAAAAAAGGAGTAATCTACATGTTATATAAAGAATTTAAAATTTCTGAAGAAGGATCTCTTGATTATGCCAAGCTTACAGTATATATCCAGGAGTACTCAGAAAGCATTGCTATAGAAAAAAGACCCCTGATCCTTATCTGCCCGGGTGGCGGATATGCGTATACTTCTGATAGAGAGGCAGAACCGATAGCACTTGCTTTTATGGCAGCTGGTTTTCATACAGCAATACTTAGATATTCATGTGCACCGGCAAGATATCCTGTAGCACTTACAGAAGTATCAAGGTGCTTTAAGATCATAAGAGATAATGCCAGCGACTGGCATGTAGATAGCGACAAGATCATGATCATGGGCTTTTCAGCAGGAGGTCATCTTGCAGCCAATTATTGCTGCGAATGGCATGATAGTGATTTTGCAGGAAAATATGTTGATGAAAATGTAGAAAACCTTAGACCAAATGGACTCATACTTGGATATCCTGTAATTACATCCGGAGAATATGCTCATAGAGGCTCTTTTGAAAATCTTTTAGGTGAGAGAGAAAAAGAGCTATCTGAAAAAGTATCACTTGAAAAGCAGGTAAATGAGTATGTTCCAAAGACTTTTATCTGGGCGACATTTACAGATGGAAGTGTTCCTGTTGAAAATACTCTTCTTTTTGCCAAAGCATTGAAAGAAAAAAATATAAATACAGAAATGCATATATTCCCGGTAGGAGGACATGGACTGGCTCTTGCCAATGAGCTGACACTTACTAATCAAAAGACAGAGAACGTCAAAGAGTGTCAGATATGGACAGACCTTGCCATAACATGGGCAAAGAATTTATAATTCTCTTATGAGTACATATATAGTTTTTGACCTGGAATGGAATCAGGGAAACAGCGTTAGAGAACAGGATATCAAGGAGCTTCCTTTTGAAATAGTAGAAGTGGGCGCTGTTAAGCTAAATGAGCATATGGAACAAGTCAGTGAATTTAGCAGACTGGTCCGTCCGCAGGTATATCATGAAATGCATAAGATAACTGGAGATCTTATTCACTTGACTATGGAAGATCTGGAAAAAGGAGATCCATTTACAATAGTAGCCAGAGATTTTTTGGAGTGGAGTGGAAAAGATTCTATTTTTTGTACCTGGGGAACTCAGGATCTGACAGAGTTTCAGCGAAATATGGAATATTACCACATGAAGCCTCTATCGGACGGTCCGCTGGCTTTTTATGATGTTCAAAAACTGTTCAGTCTTTCTTATGAAGATGGAAGATCCAGAAAGAGTCTGGAGCATGCAATTGATGTTCTTGAAATAGATAAGTCCGAGGCTTTTCATAGAGCAATATGTGATGCCAGATATACAGCAGAAGTATTCAAAAATGTTAAGGTTGCTACACTTAAAAACTATTCCTTCGACAGTTTTGTGACTCCAAAAGATAAACGTCAGGAAATACACATTGTTTTTGATGATTATGCAAAATATATTTCAAGAGAGTTTGATAGTAAGGAAGAACTTCTTGGAGATCCTGAAGTAATAAGCACAAGGTGTTATCTGTGCCATAAAAATCTTCGAAGAAAGATAAGGTGGTTTACACCTAATGGAAAGCATTTTATCAGCGTATCTGTCTGCGACAAGCATGGATACATGAAGTCCAAGATCAGGATCAGAAAAGCTGAAGATGATAAATTGTATGTGGTAAAAACATCCAAGTTCATAGATGAAGAGGAACTTAAAGAGATAAAAGAAAAACAGGAAAAGGCCAAAGCTCACAGCAAGATCCAAAAGGTAATCAAAGCCAAAAACCAAAGAGAAAGTAGTAAGCGTAAGAGATGATATTTGGAAGCAGTCAAAAAATAAAACGTGCAGCAGTATTTGCTGCATCCATAATAGCGGCAGCGCCAATACTAACTGTTGATAGTATGAGCTTTATTTCTTATGCAGAAACAGCTACCGATCTGCAGACTGCAGCTGAAGAGAGAAAATCTCTACCTATTCAGAGCAATGAGATAGAGAACTGGCCTGATGGACCGGAAGTAAGTAGTGAAGCGGCAATCGTCATGGACATAAATACAGGAGTTATCCTGTATGCCAAAAATATCCATGAACAGTTGTATCCTGCAAGTACTACCAAGATCATGACTTGTCTCCTTGCAGCAGAAAATTCAGCCTTAAGTGATACAGTTACTTTTTCATATGAAGCTGTACATTCACTGCCGTCAGGAGCTTCCAATATAGGTATGGATGAAGGGCAGTCCATCACTATGGAAGAAGCACTTTATGGAATCCTGGTGGGCTCTGCCAATGAAGTAGCCAATGCTGTAGCAGAGCATGTAAGCGGAAGCATAGATGATTTTGTTGATCTGATGAATGAGAAAGCCGCAGAGCTAGGCTGCACCGATACTCATTTTGCCAATACCAATGGCCTTCATGAGGATGATCATTATACAAGCGTATACGATATGGCTTTGATAGCCAGTGAGTTTTTCTCTAATGAGCTTTTATCAAGGATATCCAACACACCGAGATATCATTTTGTTGCGACGGATACTCAGCCGGATGATTTCTATATATCCAATACACATGCAATCGTTACCGGAGAATATACCTATTCTGGTCTTGTGGGAGGTAAAACAGGTTATACTAATGAAGCAAGACGCACACTTGTAACATGCGCAGAGCGTGATGGAATGAAGCTGGTATGTATAGTATTTAAAAACGAAGCACCATCCCAATACACGGATACTATTACACTTTTGGATTATGGATTTAACAATTTCCAGGCTGTTAATGTAGCTGATAATGATGAAACATATATACCAGATGATTCGGCCTTTTTCCAATCAAGCAGTGATATTTTTGGAGATTCATCAGCAATTCTTGAATTTAATGAGGATGACAATATAATCATTCCTACTACTGCTACTATGGAGGATGTGGATTCAAGTATTTCCTATGATGTAGAAGGCTTGGACAATGATAGAGCAATTGCGGTAGTGACCTATACCTACAACGGACAATATGTTGGAAGTGCGACGATACAGACGGTTGCGACGCTGAGTAATTCAAGTACCCAGTGGTCAAGCACTACTGGAACAGATAGTGAAAATGTTGAAGCAGAATCTTTTTCGACAAACAACGTCATATATATAAATGTAAGATACATTGTATGGATACTATTATCAGTAGCCTTCCTGATATCGATGATCGCAATAGTTCATTCGCTGCTTATACATAATCATATAATCCACAGCAAAGAAGAACGCAAACGAATGCGAAAAAGAAAGCGGGAATCCAAGAAATTCAAGCTGAATATTGATAATTACAAATAATTAAGAGTCACTGGGGACGTGAGTCCCCAGTGACTCATTTCTTAAGACTATCTTAACTATGCAAGAAGTAGTATTTGGTGTAAAATCATTAACTGAAATATAGAAACATTTATTAGATTAGATAGGATATAATTAGATGAGACTTAGAAATGTACCAGGTTCCAGAGAAGTAATTGCAGAAAGTAAATATGCAGTTTCAGAACCAGAAAAAAATAAAGGAATCTGGAAAGAGTATTTTGGAAATGACAACCCGATAAGAATTGAAATTGGAATGGGCAAGGGCAGATTTATCATGGATCAGGCAGAGCTCAATCCTGAGGTCAATTATATAGGCATAGAAAAGTATTCCAGTGTGCTTCTCAGAGCTATTCAAAAAGAAGAGGAGCGACAGCTTCCTAATGTATGTTTTATAAGAATGGAAGCAGAGACTATCACAGAAGTATTTGATAAAGGCGAAGTGGATCGTATTTATCTGAATTTCTCAGATCCATGGCCAAAGGACAGGCATGCCAAGAGAAGACTGCCATCAAGAGAATTTTTAAGAAGATATGATGAGATCCTTAAAAAGGACGGTGTGGTAGAATTTAAGACAGATAATGTGGATCTGTTTGCTTTTGCTCTTGAAGAGGTGGAGCCGGCAGGATGGAAACTGGATGCAGTGACACATGATCTGCATAATGATAGTGTTATGAATGAAGGAAATGTTATGACAGAGTATGAGGAAAAATTCTCTTCAAAGGGAAATCCGATATGCAAATACATTATAAGCAGGTGAGGGGCGCTGCTTACTAAAAGGAGAACATACCTTGGCAGAAAAAATACTAAACATTGATGATTACAGAAAAAAGACCGAAGATACTGAAATGGATATTCAGATAGAAGATCCATTTAATTTCCTAAGCCCTAGTGAAAGAGATGAGTATCTTAAGGCTCAGAACAAGGCAAAAGAAGAACAGCAGGCTAAAGCAACTATTGAGGAGCCACAGCCTAAAGAAAATGTCCAGAATGTAGTAGCACAGGAGCAGGCAGCTTACAATAATGCTCCAATTTATCAGCAGAGTAATGTTGATGATCAATATCAGGTTAATGATAACAATGCTTTTGATCCAAGAGCTGATAAATATCAGAACGATAATAGAAGAAGATACGTAGATGATCCTAATCGTTATGAGGATGATTATGACGATGACGAAGACTATGAAGATGAGGATTACGATGATGATTATAATGATCGCAGGCCTAGAAAGAAGGTCAATCCTGAGAAAATAGTTCGTATAGCATCTATAGTTACAGGTATCCTGATTCTGATTCTTATAGCTTCAATATTAAAGGCTAACGTATTTGATAAGGTATTTAAATCAGAGGAAACTGAAACAGAGGTAGTAAGTGTATCATTGCCTGGAGGCTACACAGCCACCAATGATACAGTTGTTGCAACAGCTGATGTTAATATTCGTTCTGTTCCAAGTACTGAAAGTAATGATTATATAGTTACAGCTATAGTAAAAGGTACTGAACTGAAAAGGCTTGGAGTAAGCGAAGATGGACACTGGGCATATGTTGAATATAATGGGCAACAGCTATACTGCTCAATGAAATATCTTGAAGTAAAGCAATAAATAAAAAAGGGGTTGTTGCATTTTTTAAAGCAATAACTCCTTTTGTATGACTTTCGTATTTTACTGCATGCTTGATGAAATATTTTTTAACTGTTCGAATAATTCAAGATCAGAAGCAGATATTTTTATATTAGACTGAATTTTTTCACCATCAGGCTCAGTAATTGTTATTTCAATTATAGTACCTTCTTTAATGCCATTTTTTTGAAGTGCAGATAAAAACATAGGGAACTTTGGATGATTTTCCCTAAATTTATCCCATAAGGATTTTAATTGAAACAAACCCATAGGATTGACCATATAAATAATACTCCTTTATTTTTTAGTTTGTAGCCACAAATAGAAGCTGTCTATGGCAGCGGTTAAGTCCTTGGATTTACCAAGAGCTTCAACTTTGTCATATATCTCAGCAGAAACAGTGCCCGGAAAGCTCTTTACGAGCAGATGTTCACACTCACTCTGCAGAGATTGATAATCCATGTTTATAAGGATCTTATTGTATATAGGTTCTATTGAAGCAAAGAGAAGAGGATATTTTTTGCCAATATAAGAAAAAGTATCCAATATCTGCTCTCTTTTTTGCAGGCAGAACAAGATATACACAGGTTCAACTATTTCCTCAGGTTCGATTTCTTCCTCATAAGAAGAGTCTGCGTAGCCCTCTTTAGTGGCGTAATATTCGCAGATTTCCTGAAGAAAAGAGTCTACTTTTGGATCGTCATAAAGTTTTTGAAGTTCATCTATTTTTTCGCTACTCATATTATTAGTATATCATATAGAAAAAGAAGAAATTAATTGTTTTCGAGAAAGAAGGCATTAGATATGAAAATAGGTATATTTGATTCAGGCATAGGCGGAATGGGAGTTTTACATGAGGCTTATCACAGATTACCGGATAATGAATACATATTTTATGCAGATACAGAGCATGTTCCGTATGGACTAAAGACAACACAACAGATAAAAGGATATGCTGATGAGATAGTCAGATTCCTTATAGATAAAGGCGTTGATGCAATTGTAGTTGCCTGCAACACCGCAACAAGCGTGGCTATTGAAGATCTGAGAGCCAAATATGATCTTCCGATCCTGGGCATGGAGCCTGCAGTAAAGCCAGCAGTAGAGGGCACCGATAAAAAAAGAATAATGGTAATAGCTACTCCTGTAACTATCAGAGAGACCAAGCTCATGAATCTGATCAAAAGAGTGGATGAGAATCATAGAGTAGATCTTTTGGCATTACCAAATCTTGTGACCTTTGCAGAAAACGAGATATTTGATGGAGACCAGGTAGTGGAGTATCTGGAAAAAGAGTTTCAGGAGTACGACACCACAAGATATTGTGCTCTGGTATTGGGATGTACACATTTTAATTATTTTAAACCGCTGTACAGGCGCTTTTTTGACGACTCTGTAGAGCTGATCGACGGAAATGCAGGAACGGTGCACCATCTGGCAGATGTGTTAAGTTTGACTGCAATCAACAACAAAACTGAAGTAAAATTTGATAGTATAGAAGAGATGCTTAGTATGGGGCAAACGAAATATTATGCATCAGGAAAATTTGTTGAAGATACAAAAACCTTGGAACACTACAGGAGACTGCATAACAGGTTGGAAGAGGTGTATGGTCTGAAATGAGTTTGGATTAATGACTTGAAAATACCAAGATAATGTACTATTATATTTGCGTGACCACAAGATATAGTGTTTTTAATGGTCCCAGATTTTTTTAGTATTTTGCCTTAAGGTAGATACAAGCTTGAAATTTTTATGGGGGTACTGATGAAGATAATTAAAAGAAGCGGAAAAGAAGTAACTTTTAATGTGGAGAAAATTATTGCCGCTATCGAAAAAGCAAACAAAGAAGTTACAGAAAAGAAACGCCTGACAGATGAGGAAATAACTAATATTGCAAAAGAAGTAGAAAGCAATTGCGCATCCCTCACACGTGCAGCCAGCGTCGAAGAAATCCAGGACATGGTTGAAAACGGGCTTATGGAATCCGGCAAGTATGAAGTTGCCAGAAAATACATCACATATCGTTATCAGCATGCACTTGTTCGTAAATCTAACACAACTGATGAACAGATCATGAGCCTCATTGAGCTGAGTAATGAGGAAGTTAAACAGGAAAATTCAAACAAAAATCCAACAGTTAACAGTGTACAGAGAGATTACATGGCAGGAGAAGTAAGTAAGGATATCACTAAGAGATTCTTACTCCCTGAAGATGTAGTAAAGGCACATGAAGAGGGTATCATCCATTTTCATGACAGTGATTATTTTGCCCAGAGAATGCATAACTGCTGTCTTGTAAACCTTGAAGACATGCTTCAGAATGGCACCGTTATTTCTGAAACCATGATCGAGAGACCAAAGAGCTTTTCTACAGCATGTAATATTGCAACACAGGCAATCGCTCAGATAGCCAGCTCACAGTACGGTGGACAGAGTATCACTCTTTCACACCTTGTACCATTTGTTGATGTCAGCAGACAGAAATTTATCAGAGAAGTACGTGAAGAGTTTATATCTGCAGGTATCCAGCCTACTGAGAAGCAGGTCAAAGAAGTTGCAGAGATGCGTGTACGTAAGGAAATTGAAAGAGGAGTACAGGTAATTCAGTATCAGGTAATAACACTGATGACTACAAATGGTCAGGCACCATTTATCACAGTATTTATGTACCTTGATGAAGTACCAGAAGGACAGCTCAGAGATGACCTTGCTCTTGTAATTGAAGAGATGCTCAAACAGAGAATTGTTGGTGTTAAGAATGAAAAAGGCGTTCTGATCACACCTGCATTCCCTAAGCTCATATATGTTCTTGATGAGGACAATATTACAGAAGGATCTAAATATTGGCATATCACACAGCTTGCAGCTAAGTGTACTGCCAAGAGAATGGTTCCAGACTATATCTCTGGCAAAAAGATGAGAGAGTATAAGAATGGTGATGTATATCCATGTATGGGTTGCAGATCATTCCTCACACCTGATACAGAAGGACTTGGAGAAAACGGAAAACACAAGTATTACGGACGTTTCAACCAGGGTGTTGTAACTCTGAACCTTGTAGATGTAGCATGTTCATCAGGTAAAGATGAGAAGAAGTTCTGGGAACTGATGGAAGAGAGAACAGAACTGTGTAAGAAAGCCCTTATGTGCCGCCATAAGAGACTTCTTGGAACACCATCTGATGTAGCACCTATATTATGGCAGTTTGGAGCTCTTGCAAGACTTAAAAAGGGAGAGCCGATCGATAAGCTCTTATTTAATAACTACTCAACAATATCACTTGGCTATGCAGGATTATGCGAGTGTACTAAATATATGAAGGGCGTATCTCATACAGATCCTAATGGCAAGGAATTTGCACTTAAAGTTATGCAGTTCCTTAATGATAAATGTACTGCATGGAGAGCAGAGACTAATATTTCATTCTCACTTTATGGAACACCACTTGAATCCACAACATATAAGTTTGCAAAATGTTTGCAGAAGCGTTTTGGAATCATCCCGGGTGTTACAGACAGAAACTATATTACAAACAGCTACCATGTACATGTTACAGAAAAGATCGATGCATTTACCAAACTGAAATTTGAATCAGAATTTCAGGCATTGTCTCCAGGAGGAGCTATCTCTTATGTAGAAGTTCCTAACATGATGGACAACATCGATGCAGTTCTTAGTGTTATGCAGTATATCTATGAAAATATAATGTATGCTGAGCTTAATACCAAGAGCGACTATTGCCAGTGCTGCGGCTATAACGGTGAGATCCAGATCGTAAATGACGAAGATGGTAAGCTTGTATGGAAATGTCCAAACTGTGGAAATACAGATCAGACCAAGATGAACGTTGCAAGACGTACATGCGGTTACATCGGAACCCAGTATTGGAATCAGGGAAGAACTCAGGAAATAAAAGAAAGAGTACTTCACCTTTCAACTGATTGATAATACGCAAGGTCGGAAATTTCTCCGGCCTTGTTCTTTTATAAAATAGGATAATGGCATGAATTACGGAAATATTATCTACAATGACATAGCAAATGGTATAGGCTGCCGTACATCTCTTTTTGTTTCTGGTTGTACGCATCACTGCAAGGGCTGTTTTAACGAGATGACCTGGGACTTTAATTATGGAGAGCCTTTTACTACGGAGATAGAGGATAAAATAATAGAATCCCTCAGACCTACATACATTAGCGGACTTACGATCCTGGGCGGAGAACCAATGGAAGTGCCCAATCAGGCAGTTTTAAGACCATTCATAGAACGCATAAAAAGAGAATTGCCTAATAAGACTATATGGATTTATAGTGGGTACTTACTTGAAGAACTCATGGACGAAGATAATAAAAGGTGCCATAGCTCAGATACCATGAAGATCCTGGACGCAATAGATATTCTGGTAGATGGTGAATTTGTAGAATCATTGAAAGATATAATGCTGAGATTTCGCGGATCATCCAACCAGAGGATAATAGATGTTCCTGAGACCTTAAGACAAGGCGAAATAGTTTTATCAAAGTATAATGAAAAGAATATTATGTGACTCATAAAAAAAGCGGATGCTAAGGATCACACCTTGCATCCGCTTACAATTTTTTATTAGAGCTGAGTACCACACTTATCGCAGAACTTGCTTCCATTAGTTAATTTATTACCACAATTAGGACAGAAAACGTCTCCTGCAGGAGCGGCATTTTGAACTGGGATATTTGGCTGCATCTGCATGTTAGGCTGCATCAAAGCCGGATCAGGGACAACAACAGGATCTTTTGTAAATCCAAGTATGCCGGAAACGGCGATAGCTGCAATAAGCAGTATTATATTTAATGTGAACCAGCCTGTAGTACCTGAAATAAGACCATTTTCTTTACAGGATGCATCAAGAGCATTGATAAGGATGATCCATATGATCAGATCAACTATCATTAAACAAGCGTTGATAATATTTGCACTTTTCTTTTTCATTACAAAGAGAATGATCAGAGATGCGATAGGCAGTAAGAGCAAGATAATAGGCCAAACTGTAGCATCAACTGGCTGACCGAAGATTGTGGTTCCAAATGTGAGTTCTTTGACACTCATTTTGTAGATTTCAGAGTCGCTGGTGCCACAAGAAACTGTCATAGTAGGTAAAAAGAAAATGCAGATAAGAACAACACTTATCACTTTTAAAGCAATCTTCATACCTTTGCTGGCATTATTAGTATTAGTGTTCATTAAACTATCTCCTTCATAGATAAAAGTATTTAATACACTAATACAATACTCTTTTTGATGTCAACTTTCTACTCATATATTAGCAATAAAAAAATGACAAAAAATAAAAAAACTGCGTGGCGCGCAGTCTTTTTATTTTTAGAGGTTTTATAAAGGAAATACGTTATGGCGAACGTAAATCACCTATTTAATTCACTTCCAGGTTTATCGGATTTATGATTTTTGATGATACTGTCAATCTCGCGCAGATCACTTGCTGGGAGATCGCCTGGAATAGTGTTCTTGACGGATGATGTAGCATTACCATACTCAAGAGCTTTTACAGCATCATTATATTTAAGAAGTCCATACAGAACACCTGATACATAAGCATCACCGGAACCTATTCTATCGATAACATCAATATCGTTATAAGGTTTTTCTGTAATGAACGAATCTGTCGCAGCATCGTAAATTGTAGAAGTAAAGTTGTGCTTACGAGGGCTTATTACTTCACGCTGTGTTGTACATACAGTCTTAATTGGATAATCCTTGGTGTAGCTCTTCATGATATCTTCAAGAGAGCCTTCCTTTTGCATCATTCGACGACTGGTCTCCTCAGATACAAACAGGATATCAACATAAGGCATTATAGCTTTGATCGCACTTCTAGCATCTTCCTCGCTCCACAGATTAGCTCTGTAGTTGCAGTCAAAAGAGATAAGAGCTCCATTTTCCTTGAAACGCTTGATCATCTCAGTAGTTACTTCACAAGTATTCTTGTTAAGAGCAAGAGTAATACCACTTGTATGGAACATGCGTGTAGATGAATAAACGTCTTCCGGGATCTCATCAAGAGAAATCCTTGTGATGGAAGAATTTTTTCTATCATATATGATAGAAGGCTTTCTAGGAGCGGCGCCGTTTTCATAATAATAGATGCCAAGTCTTGCATCATCAGACTCATCATATATCAGATAGTCATCGGATACTCCGATAAAACGGATCCTGTTCTTGATATATGTTCCCAGCTGATTGGCTGGAAGCCTTGAAATAACGCCTGTACGAAGACCAAGGAGTGATACACCGGAAGCAACATTCAGTTCTGAACCGCCTGCTCGCTTGTCGAATATCTCACCTCTTGTCATTCTCTCATAATTAGGCGGTGAAAGTCTGAGCATTATCTCACCAAAAGTAATCAGATCAAATTCTTTCTCAGCCATATTAGACACCTCCTAAAAAAGTAAGAATCTCGTTTGCTATGCTTGAATTATAGCTTCAAACGTAATAAAAATGTAAGTGCTTACATAGTACTAAATCATGCAAATTTTGAATAAATTTATAGTGAAAAATGTAACAATTTTCATACAAAAAACAAAATAGCGTTAATCTGGATATAACAGGACGTTACTAGTACAGATGTTTTTAAATATCTCGACTATATTATTGTAGGAATATCCATGTACTACGTTGTCGTCAATCGTCGATGCCCGCATCGACTCAATCCTCCGCCTTGTACATGAATATCCTACTTCAATATAGTCGTCGTATTTAAAAACATCTGTACTAGTTAAAAAGCCTATATCAGGCGGCTTCAACGGCTGGCTTGACATTGGGATGATTCAAAATTAAAATATAGACTATTACAAATATCAATAAGACGATGAAGAGGAATAGTAATTAACTGACCTGTTATCAGAGAGAAGATCATTTGGTGTGAGATCTTTACAGAGAAGCTGATGAACCTACCTTGGAGTTCTGTATGAAAATACAGCGCAGCTCAGCGTTAAGGAGTTAATTGAGAGAAATCTGAAGCCTATTTCAGATTTAACAAGGGTGGTACCGCCGGATTTTCGGTCCCTGTTTATTAGCAGGGACCTTTTTTAGTCCCTAAATTTAGGAGGAATAGAAATGGCAGATCAAAAAAAGCTAGTATCAGAAATCACTTCCATGGATGAAGATTTCACACAATGGTACACAGACACAGTTATCAAAGCTGGACTTATCAGCTATTCAAACATTAAGGGATGTATGGTAATCAAGCCTGCAGGTTATGCAATCTGGGAGCTGATCCAGAAACACCTTGATGCAAGATTTAAGGAGACAGGCGTTCAGAATGCTTATCTTCCTATGTTTATCCCAGAATCACTTCTTCAGAAGGAAAAAGACCACGTTGAAGGTTTTGCTCCAGAAGTAGCATGGGTTACACATGGTGGTCTTGAAGAACTTTCAGAGAGATACTGCGTAAGACCTACTTCAGAAACTCTTTTCTGCGATTATTACAAAGATGAGATCCATTCATACAAGGACCTTCCACAGGTACTTAACCAGTGGTGCAGCGTTGTTCGTTGGGAAAAGGAGACAAGACCTTTCCTTCGTTCAAGAGAGTTCTTATGGCAGGAAGGCCATACAGCTCATGCAACAATGGAAGAGGCTGAGGCTCGTACACAGCAGATGCTGAATGTATATGCTGATTTCCTTGAAAATGATATGGCTATCCCTGTAATCAAGGGACAGAAGACAGATAAAGAAAAATTTGCAGGTGCAGAAGCTACATATACAGTAGAAGCACTTATGCATGATGGAAGAGCACTTCAGTCAGCAACAAGCCACAACTTTGGTGATGGTTTTGCCAAGGCATTTGGTATCCAGTATGCAGGTAAGGACAACAAACTCCACTATGTATGCCAGACATCATGGGGACTTACAACACGTACAATCGGTGCTATGATCATGGTTCATGGTGATAACTCAGGTCTTGTAACACCACCTAAGATTGCGCCTATTCAGGTAGTTATAATACCTATCCAGCAGAAGAAGGAGGGTATCCTGGATGCAGCATATGCTATGGAAGCAGAGCTTAAGAAGTCAGGTATCAGAGTAAAGACTGATGATACAGACAGAAGCCCGGGATTTAAGTTCGCAGAACACGAGATGAGAGGTGTTCCAGTTCGAGTTGAAATCGGGCCTAAGGATCTTGAAGCTGGTAAGTGCGTACTTGTTAGAAGAGATACAAGAGAAAAGATCGAATGCCAGATCAGCGAAGTAGCTGCTAAGGCTGTAGAACTTCTTGATACAGTACAGAATGATATGTTTGCAAGAGCCAAGGCTCATCTTGAGGCTCATACATTCAAGGCTGCAAACAAAGAAGAATTTGCAGATGCCTTTAAGGAGACTAAGGGATTTGTAAAGGCTATGTGGTGTGGATGCAGAGAATGTGAAGACAAGATCAAGGAAGAGTTCAACGTAACAAGCCGTTGTATTCCATTTGAGCAGGAACACATCGCTGATACATGTGTATATTGCGGAAAGCCAGCAACCAAGATGGTATACTGGGGCAGAGCATATTAATAAAGTTTGTAAAAATAGAACAAGGATTGTGTCTTTCACAATCCTTGTTTTTCTTTATGCTGAAATCTTTTATGTTCATACATCCGGGCATCTGCCAGCATATACACGGCATGAGAAGTTTTTGCCTCGGTTTCATGTCTGAATGCATAGCCAATGGCGGTGCTATGACTATAGTCAGGTTCAATATCATCGAGTAGTAACAGCTCAGAGTTTATATTAAAAATAGACTGCTTTACTTCATCATCACTGATATTATCAATAAGGACCAGAAATTCATCTCCACCAACCCTGAAGCATTGAGAGCCGTTAATCTGTCCAAAGACTTTTTTTAACACCCCGGAAAATGATTTAAGTAGCTTGTCACCTTCAGGATGACCAGCATTATCATTTACCTCCTTCAGGCCATTCATATCAAGACTGAGTATACAATAGTCTTTGTCTGTTTTATCTATCATCTCCAATTCCCTGTCACAGCTAGCTCTGTTGGATAGACCTGTAAGAGCATCAAAGAATGCCAGCTGTGAAAGCGATACATATTCCTTACGTTTAGCAAGAGAGTGAGTCATGAATACAAAATAATTGACCAGCTGTGTAATAGCAAATATTATGGCACCTATTGGGAAGGCATTATTTAATATTGGTATAAATGAAAAGTCAGTTATATCAACAAATGCAAGGTATATTCCATAGGTTATCATGGCGGTGCACAATATTATAAGTCCGGTCATCAGGATCAGGACAGAAGGATGAGCCATCTTGCTTTTTAGATCCCGCACATAAATATATATCAGAATTACGTAGCTTATCAGCGCCATCAAAAGATACGCATTAAGAAAATGTTGTAAATGAACTATTTCGAACAGGTGCATCAGTATAAAAATAAATGACAGTGATGAAATGCCTATGGAAATAGTAATATAAGCCTTACTGATAGAATTTTTGTGAAGCAGGTAAACTATCATATAGATAGTAGGTACTATAAGGTACAGAGATAAATATTCCATCAAAGTAGTAAATTTATTGTCCATCAGAAGTGAGGACATGCCATAGGAACACAAGGTCCATACGCCAGTCAAAAAAGTAAGAAATGATACCGGGATCTGAGGTAGTGAGTTTCCCGAAAACGGCAAAAACATCAGTGAAATAACAAAAAATGACAAGCCGAATATGATCAGGAATATGGCAGTAAAAAATGGAAATGTCGAGCGATTAATAACGTAGTGCAAAATGTCATCATAGTTACCGATGATCGGAGGAGCAAAAATTGACGGAGTATCTTCCTCTACAACATGAAATACAATACTGACGTTACCTTTTTTGGTGGTGTCACCCATAAGGATAAAATGGTAACCTTTTCCAATAAATCCGCTGGAACTATATTCTGTCAAGCTTTCGTTATCGATCAGTTCGCCATCGATATAAACTTCAAAAACAGAATAGGATGTTTTAAAAAATAGTGTTAAAAAAGGAATCTTAGAGTATTCTCTGCTTAAGGCATGGGTAAGGACCACAACATCACCTTTTCTGAGATTTGGACCTAAATACCTGTCAAGATTGGCAGGCATAGCATTGACATAATTGTTGTTGTGGTATGTCACAAGCCATCCTGTGGATAAGGTATCCATAGGGTAGGACTCTGAATATGAAAAAATAAAATGTCCAATCAGGACATAGAATAAGATGATAAAAGTAGTCAGAAAAAAGAGAGCAATTCGTTTATACATTTATTTGCGCCACCTCTCTTGCCATATGACGTTGGTGTTTCATAGCATACATCCTGCTGTCTGCAAGCATATATACATCAATTGCTGAATGACCAGGAGCTTCAGAACTGCTGGCAAAACCAATGGATGCGCTGTATTGAAACTTAGTTTCTTTTTTATTCCATTCTGCAATAGTAAAGTTGAATTCGTGAAGTTTTTTGCTCCATTCCTTGGAAGACAGGTCCTTGGATATGACGACAAACTCATCGCCGCCCATACGTCCTATAAGCTCTGCATCCCAGAATACCTGATTCAGGATGGTGGCAAATCCTACAATAAGTCTGTCACCCTCTTCATGTCCCAGTGAATCATTGGTCTTTTTTAAATAATCCATATCCATGCTGACTATAGAAAAACTACCGTTAGTGCCAGTAAGATTCTCCATTACCTGTTCGCATCGTGCGCGGTTAGCAAGTCCTGTCAGAGCGTCGGAATAAGCCAGTCCAACAAGGTGGAGTCTTTCAATCTCAAGATTGAGACTGTTAACTGTATAGAAGAGGTAGTTCAGAAGTACGCAGATCATAAATACAAGCGAGCCAATGGTCATGTAATTGATATCGGTATATACCTCTCCCTTGATGCTCATGTACTTGTATACATTGAATTTGATGATATCTATAATGGAAAAACTCATGAAGATGATAAGTCCAAGGAGGATAATGTTCTCTGAAGCATAATATTGAAAGGATGTTGAGACCTTTTTTTGTTGCTTTAAATCTCGGACTATGATCACTACAGTTATAGGCATTTCAATAAATGAGACACCATGAAGAATAGAAGTAAACCTGGTTATTGGGGCGATTCGCATAAAATGAATTATCACAACTGAGACTGTCAGAAGTATATTGATCAGTAGCATGAACAAGAATATCTTGAGGTTAGTATCTTTGGAAATAGAGCATAGATACAGAAGTATGCAGGATGGAACCAGATACAGAGACAGAAATTCTATAAAAGTATTCAGTATCAAAAAATGGGTAAACAGATAGATAAGTTTATTGTACGACAAAATATATAGTCCCAGATCCATTGAAATCAGCGCACTACAAACTATTCGGATATCTTTGTTGTTAAATAAGAAAATGTATGGCGCGAGGATAAAAAGTAAAGATGCAAATACGATAAGGAAAATACCGACAAATAAAGGGAGTCTAAGAGATTGCAACTGCCATAAAGAGATATCCTGACGATTGCCAATGTACACCTGCGACAGACCTGAAAAGGCTGTTACATCCTTACTTGTCAGTGTGATCTTAAGCTTTCTTCCAGCAAAATTATATGGAAGAGCCACATTATTATAGATCTTAGGGATAAAAGTGAATCTTTCAAAATAGTCAGAGCCAAAAGTATATATAACTTTATCGTCAAGAGAAACCTCGACCTCAGAAAGAGCAGATGCAAAATAAAGAACAGGTGCAGACACATCATAATCTGGCAAAGTAATAGACATAGTAACGACGTCATTGAAATTCTGCACACCAATGTTGGCAGAGGAAAGCACAACATTATCATAGGTTGAACCAGAATAAGTAACTGTCCAACCTTCTGAGAGCACATATATCGGGTCCTTGTTCTGCGTGTGAAAGAATGAACTGTTAAATAAAGTGTTCAGACCTATGATAAAAAGAGTCATGGCAGTAACAAGGATAAGTATAAACCTATTCCAATATTTCATACTATTATCCTCAATATTACATATATTTAGTATATAACTAAACGATAAAAAATCCTAGAGAATTATTCACAATGTCCCATTTTTGCGATATTATGAAGATATGAAAATAGAAATACCAGAAAATGCAAGAAAAATATTAGATACTATCCATAAAGCCGGATATGAAGCTTATGTGGTGGGTGGCTGTGTCAGAGATTCAATTCTTGGAAGGACTCCGGGGGATTGGGACATCACAACCAGTGCTAAACCACAGCAGATCAAGAAATTATTTAAGAGAACTATTGATACAGGAATAGAACATGGCACCGTAACAGTCATGATGAATCATGAGGGCTATGAGGTAACGACTTATAGGATTGATGGAGAATATGCTGACAACAGGCATCCTAAAGAAGTTACTTTTACCGCAAGTCTGACTGAAGATATGAAAAGGCGTGATTTTACAATAAACGCCATGGCCTACAATGATGAAGAAGGACTTATAGACAGATTTGGCGGTCTTGAAGATATAGAGAAAAAGATCATCAGATGTGTAGGAGTACCAGAGGAGAGGTTTGGAGAAGATGCTCTTAGGATAATGAGAGCTATAAGGTTTTCCGCGCAGCTTGGTTATGATATCGATGAAGAAACCCAAAAAGCCATAAGAGAGCTGGCACCAACACTTTCCAAGATCAGTGCTGAACGAATACAGGTAGAGCTGGTCAAACTCCTGATATCAGATCATCCTGATAAACTCATAGATGCATATGAGATGGGAATAACCAAAGTAATCCTCCCTGAATTTGATGAATGCATGAAGACTGAGCAAAATACAGTCCACCACGCCTACTGCGTTGGAGAGCATATTGTGAAGTCTATTGAAAATATTGATAAAGATAAGCTACTGCGTATCACGATGCTGTTCCATGATATCGGCAAGCCGGCAACCCTCACTACAGATGAGGAAGGCAATTCACATTTTTACGGACATGAAGAAGTAAGCGCCAAAATGGCACGGGAGATATTAAAGAGACTTAAATTTGACAGAGACACGATGGATAGGGCATCCAATCTCATCAGATACCATGATATGAGATTTGCAATAACACCTTACGCAGTAAGAAAGAGCATATTCAAGGTAGGAGAAAAAGATTATCCGCTTATATTCAAGGTCAAGAGAGCGGATACGCTTGCGCAGAGTAGCTACAAGCAAGATGAGAAGCTAGCCTGGATAGATGAACTGCAAAGGCAGTATGAGGAGATAATAGAAAATGGTGATTGCCTGTCTCTAAAATCCCTTGCTGTTAACGGCAAGGATCTCATGTCTATTGGAATAGCACCTGGAAAAGAAATTGGAAATATATTAAGTAATATGTTAAAGGATGTTCTAAAAGAGCCGAAACACAATTCAAAGGAGTATTTATTAGAAACCTCTAATCTGAAAAGATTTACTTCCGGAGGGTAATTTTAATGAAAGTCTTATGTAGGGGATTAGCACTTTTAATAATAGCCAGCCTGGCATTTGATAATATGCAGGTAAGCTATGCCGCTTCGCAGGAAATAAATAGAGTATCGCTTATTGGCAAGTATGATTCTGCAGATACCTGTACGGTCAGGAGTGTCGACACAGAGAATAAACAGATCAAATTCAGAAATCATGCTACAGGCAAGGGTTATACTCTTAACTATGACAATACTTCTTTTATCTATGACCAATATGGCAGAGCGCTGTCAGCGTCATTGATAGAAGCAGGAGAGGTAGTTGATGTCCGGTTTTTAAAGAGCACAAGACATCTGACCTATATGCAGGTAAGCGATGCAGCATGGACCAGTAATAATGTGACCAGTTTTAATCTGATAGCCAATGAAGATGGCATAGTTAAGATAAACGGTCAGAATTACAAGATGGATAGATCTGCACTGGTAATTGATGATGGAGAACTGGTATCTCCTGAGAGCATCCTGCAGATTGACACGATTACTGTAAAAGGCATCGACAAGGATATCTATAGTGTAGTAGTCAATAACGGACACGGATACCTGTCATTGTCCTCTGATAATGTTGATAATGTAAGCCTTGTGGGTTCATGGATAGAACTGGACAATTCAGTCATAAGAAAAGTAACCCCAAATATGCTTTTATCAGTGGCAGAAGGCGAATACAAGCTCCATATACTTGGTAACGGAGCTGATTATACTGAAAAAATAGAGGTATCAAGCAATCATGAAACTGTAGTAGATACCAGCAAGATAGAGATTGCTAAACCTAAAGAAGGCCTCGTAACCTTTAATGTTACGCCTTCCTATGCTCAGGTATTTGTTGACGGAGTTGAGAAACTGACAGGAATACCGGAAAGCATAGTCTATGGCTATCATTCCCTTAAAGTTATGGCTGATGGCTATGTGACTCAGACCAAATATCTCAAAGTAGGAACTCCTAATTCTATACTGGACATTGAGCTGGAAAGAGATTCTACTGCAAGTTCTACAGAAGCTACAAGCAGCGCAGCAACAGTAGCAACCTCCAAAAAAACAGCAGAAAAAGATCAATCAAGCGATTCAGCATCTAAGGCATCAACTACCAGGAAGACCAAGGATGTAAGCGGAAACAGTAAGACTACCACAACAGATGGTGTGGACTCCAATGGATACGTGACAGGGTATTATATCAATATTCTGGGACCTGTTGGATCAGCAGTTTATTTTAACGGCAATTATGTAGGCATAGCACCGGTAAAGATCAAGAAAAAAGTTGGTGTTCATGCTATAACAATTGATGAATCAGGAACAGTCAACAGCTACACTATAGAAATAGATTCTGAAAAGAGCAATGTAAACCTGACTTTCCCAACACGAAAGCCTGCGGAGAAATCCAGCGACAGTAGTTCAACCTCTTCGACATCATCGAGTGCCGCATCAAGTGCTTCCAGTGCTGATAGTGCTTCAAGCGCATCCAGTGCAGCCTCAGCTTCAACCAGTGATAGCGCAGATAGCTCTTCAAGTGCATCAAGTGAAGGAAGTACTTCTGATTCAGGTTCAACAGCTACAACACAAAGTGCCGCAGAAAGTACTACATCTTCAAACGCAGATACAACAGACGGCTCAGGCAGCAGCTCCTCTGAAAGCGCTAGCAGTACAGGAAATAATTCGTCAGATGACGTTTCAGACTCTGCAACTACAGGAATTTGCAATTGATAGATTGTAAAAAGCCGAAAACTCGATTAAAATCAGCATCTAAATACTAAAAAAGCCCGTAAATAAAGGATTTTTTGCTTGACATTAAACTCTTCACAGTATATAAGTAGATATAGGCGCTCTTAAGGAGCGCTTATATTAACTAAACAGCAGGAGGAGTTCTATAATGAACAAGACAGAATTAGTAGCAGCTATCGCTGACGAGACAGGATTATCAAAGAAGGATGCTGAGAAGGCAGTTAAGGCTTTCACAGAGACAGTTACAGCAGAGCTTAAGAAAAAGAATAAGGTTCAGCTTGTTGGCTTTGGTACATTCGAAGTATCTAAGAGAGCAGCAAGAGAGGGTAGAAACCCACAGACAGGCGATGTTATGAAGATCGCAGCATCATATGCACCTAAGTTTAAGGCTGGTAAGGCTCTTAAGGATGCTGTAAACAAGAAATAATTATGTTTTTTCTTAGCCTGTAGACAGATAGTCTATGGGCTTTTTATATCATATGGGGTAAAAAAATGAGATTAGACAAATATTTAAAAGTTACAAGACTGATCAAAAGAAGAACAGTAGCCAACGAGGCCTGTGATGCTGGCAGAGTCCAGATCAATGGCAGACCTGCCAAGGCATCTACCGATGTCAAAGTAGGAGATAAACTGACTATACAGTTTGGCAATAAGGATGTTAACGTTGAAGTCTTAGACGTACAGGAAACAGTACATAAAGAAGATGTATCCAATCTGTTTCGCTACATTTGACACAAGGTAACATGTGTTATAAAATAAAAGTAACGTATAATCGTTGAATTATAAGTGTATGAGGGTGAATATGGCAGCAAGAGCTAGATACAAAAGGGGCAGCTCTTTGCAGAACAGATTGGGAATATTTCTATCAATAATAGTAGTATTTATGCTATTTACTGTTGTATCTGTTAAGAGTGCAAGCTTATTAGAAAAAGAAAAAGAATATCAGGCAAAAGAAGACTCACTTCAGAAGCAGATTGAAGAAGAAACTCAGAGAAGTGAGGAAATTGCAGAATTTGAAACATATACTCAAACCCGTAAATATATCGAAGACGTGGCTAGAGACAAGCTGGGATTGGTTTATCCCGGCGAAATAATTTTTAAAGATGAAGATCAAGGTAAATAATGCAGACTACAATGCGAGTGGCTTTGTTGTCTGCATATTTTTTTCATAATACAGGAATAAGAGAATGAATCTTGAAAACAAGGTCAAAGCATATATCGAACGTAACAATATGATTGCAAGAGGAGACACGGTCCTGGCAGGGATATCCGGTGGAGCTGATTCAACGTGTCTTCTTGTTCTTTTGCATAAATTATCCAAAGACATGGATTTTAGTCTGGTGGTAGTACATGTTAATCACGGACTTCGTACAGACGCTGAAGATGATGCACTCTATGTAAAAAAACTCTGTAGGGAAAGGGATATAACTTATATCCTTCACGAGGCTGATATTAAGGCAATTGCAGCTGAGAAGGCGATGACAGAGGAAGAAGCTGGAAGATATGAGAGATACAGAGTCTTTGAAGAACTGAGCAGTCAGTATAATGCCGGCAAGATTGCAATCGCGCACAATCAGAATGATCTTGCAGAGACCATGCTGTACAACATGTTCAGAGGCAGTGGATTACATGGAGTTATCGGGATCAGACCTATCAGAGGCAAGATAATAAGACCTCTTTTGGAAACATCAAGAGCAGAGATAGAGCAGTACCTTGACGAAAACGGCATTTCCTATTGTACAGACAGTACTAATCTGGAGGATGACCATGCAAGGAACAGAATAAGGCATCATATCTTACCTTATGCCACTGATGAGATCAATGATAAAGCCATAGAGCATCTGGCCCATACAGCAGCTTCCCTTGAAAAGGCTGATGAATACATACGATTCAAAGCAAGAGAAGAAATGGATATATTTGCTGAGTATGATGATAGGAACAGAAAATATACATTGGACCTTAAAGAATTTGCTAAGTGTCCGGAGATCATCAAAGAGAACATTATTCTTTTATGCATGGAAAAACTTACGCCGCACAGGAAGGATATTACCTCTACTCACGTATACAATATTATCAGGTTATCAGAAACAACAGATGGATCCAAGAAAATAGATCTGCCCTATGAGCTGACAGCCCTTAGAGAATATGACAAACTCCATATTTACAAGGAATCAGACGATAAAGAACTGGTCCAGGAGATACAGATTTTGTCAAAAGATGAAATCACTATCCAAAAAGAGCAGATGATAAAGGGATTCGGAACCATTTTAATTGATAAGATCAAGGATTTTGACTTGCAAAATATTCCGGAAGATACATATACTAAAATGTTTGATTATGATAAAATACAAGCATCTTTAGTCCTACGACACAGACAAAAAGGTGATTATATCCTGACTGGAAATGGCAGGCAATCACTGAATAAATACATGATCAATGAAAAGATTCCGGCAGCTAAAAGAGATAATGTCTACATACTGGCGGATAATGACCATGTCCTGTGGGTGATAGGCTATCGTATCAGTAGCGGTTATAAAATTGATAGTAGCACTAAGACGGTGTTGCAGATAAAAGTAATGGAGGAATAATATAATGTCAGAAAGAGTCCGTGTACTATTAACGGAGGAAGAAGTAGATGCTAGAATCCAGGCACTTGGAGAACAGATCACTAAGGATTATCAGGGAAAGACAGTACACCTTGTATGTGTATTAAAAGGTGGTGTCTTTTTTATGTGTGAACTTGCCAAGAGAATAAAGGTACCAGTAACTATGGACTTTATGTCAGCTTCAAGTTATGGAAGTGACACAAAATCAAGTGGTGTTGTTAAGATCGTTAAGGACCTTGATGAGCCTCTTAAGGACAAGAATGTACTGATCGTAGAAGATATCATAGATTCAGGTAGGACACTTAGCTACCTTATCAAGATGCTTGGTGATAGAGAGCCTGCAGATATCAAACTCTGCACACTGCTTGATAAGCCAGAGAGAAGAGTAACAGATGTTAAGGTAGATTACTCAGGCTTCAATATTCCTGATGAATTTGTAGTAGGATATGGACTTGATTATGATCAGAAGTATCGTAACCTTCCATACATCGGTGTAGTAGAATTTGAATAATAATATAAATACAGTAGGGGGACATCAATGAAAAAAAGCAGAAATTACAGTATTTATTTCCTGCTAGTGTTAGCTCTTATGTTTGTTGTTATCATCCTGCAGTTTGTGGGAGCGAAAAACACAGTTACAAGAACGACTTATAACTTAGGTCAGTTAGAGACAGATCTCCAGAATGGCAATATTACAGCAGCTATTATTTACCAGAATCAGGAAACGCCAACAGGAGCTGTAAGAGTCCGTACTTCAGATGAGCAGGATCTGACACTGTATGTTACAGACGTAACAGAGGTTGAAGATCTGCTGATAAGCTACAATGTATATCCATCAGTCAGTGACGTTGCCAGAGATAACTCTTTAATGGCCAATATCATTCCGATCGTAATAGTACTTATCATTGTAGCCTTTATATTTGTGATGCTCAATAATGCTCAGGGTGCATCTGCCGGCGGCAGCAGGATGATGAACTTTGGTAAAAGCAGAGCAAAGCTTTCAAATAGTGAAGACAATAAGATCAGACTTGAAGATGTGGCAGGTCTTACAGAAGAAAAAGAACAGCTTGCTGAGATAATAGAATTTTTAAAATCTCCAGGTAAGTTCATAAAGCTTGGTGCAAGAATTCCAAAAGGTGTATTACTGGAAGGACGTCCAGGTACAGGTAAGACACTTCTTGCCAAGGCAGTAGCCGGAGAAGCAGGAGTACCTTTCTTTACAATCTCAGGTTCTGATTTTGTAGAGATGTTTGTAGGTGTTGGTGCATCAAGAGTTAGAGACTTGTTTGAAGAAGCCAAGAAAAATGCTCCTTGTATCATCTTTATCGATGAGATTGATGCAGTAGCCAGAAGACGTGGAACTGGTATGGGAGGCGGCCATGATGAACGTGAGCAGACTTTGAACCAGTTACTTGTTGAAATGGATGGTTTCGGAACTAACGAAGGAATCATAGTAATGGCAGCGACTAACAGAGTTGATATTCTGGATCCTGCTATTTTGAGACCGGGCCGTTTCGATAGAAAGATCACTGTAAGCCCTCCAGACGTAGGCGGAAGAGAAGCTATACTTAAGATCCATGCCAGAAATAAAAAGCTTGGAGATGATGTAGATCTTAAGCAGGTAGCACAGACTACAGCCGGATTTACAGGTGCAGATCTTGAGAATCTCTTAAATGAGGCAGCTATCAATACTGCAATGGCTGATAGAAGCTTTACTACTAAAGAAGATATCCAGAAAGCATTCATAAATGTGGGTATCGGTGTTGAAAAGCACAGCCATATTATTACAGATAAAGAGAAGAAGATCACAGCCTACCATGAGACAGGCCATGCGATACTATTCCATGTACTTCCAGATGTAGGACCAGTATATACAGTATCTATCATACCTACAGGTGCTGGTGCGGCAGGATATACAATGCCACTTCCTGAAAAGGACGAAATGTTCCTTTCAAGAAACCGCATGCTTGAAGATATAATGGTATCTCTTGGAGGAAGAATAGCAGAAGAAATCATATTTGGTGACATAACAACTGGAGCTTCCAGTGATATCAAGAAGGCTACTCATGAAGCCCGAAATATGGTAACCAAATATGGTATGTCAAAAAATATTGGCGTGATCAATTATGATGAAGAAGAGGAAGACGTATTCATCGGATATGATATAGCTCATAACAAAAAGCACAGTGAGCTCATGTCAGGAGAGATTGATAAAGAGGTTAAAGCCATTATTGACGCTTGCTACAAGAAAGCAAAAGAAATAATTCTTGAATATCAGGATGTACTTCATAAGAGTGCAGAGCTTCTTATTGAGAAAGAGAAGATTGGCCGAGACGAATTTGAAGCATTATTCGAAGGTCATGAAATACCTGAAGATTTCAATATGGAAATATAAACAAAAAACTATTGTGCAATTCCTACAAAAAAATATGGTTTGAATTGTTAACTTTGTGGAAGGTGCGGATTTACGAAAGTATAGGTGAATGCTATTATACTATTTGTAACCCCCCAATACATTATATAGTTTTTTGCTATACCCCATAAGAAAGAAATACCTTCTCTAAAAAAGACAGCACCCCAAAGGCTGTCTTTTTTACTATATAAAAATATGTATTACAAAGATTATTATGTGGAGGGATATCTCAATGAATAACGAGTTAACTCAAAAAGACATAGATGATATGCAGGCAGAGATCGATCATAGAAAGATTGTGGTCAGAAAAGAATTGCTTGAGCATGTCAAGGAAGCCAGAGCTCAAGGTGATCTTAGCGAGAACTTTGAATACTACGCAGCCAAAAAAGCCAAGAATCAGAACGAAAGTCGTATCAGATTTCTTGAGAGAATGATAAAGACTGCCAAGGTAATTGAAGATAATACCACTGATGAGCAGGTAGGCCTTAATAAAACCGTTACAGTACATGTTGAAGAGGATGATACTGAGGAAGTATACAAGATAGTGACAACTATGCGAGGTGATTCCTTAAGAGGCCTTATCAGCATTGAGTCTCCCCTTGGAAAACAATTATTTGGACATAAAGTAGGAGACCATGTTACTATAAAAGTGAACGAAAATTATAGTTATGATGTAACTATTGTTAAAATTGAAAATACAGGTCTTTCTGAAGAAGATAAGATCAGAGATTTCTAAAATTTCACAGCTGAATATAGAGGGGGTATCTATTATGCAGCACAATTTTCAACCAGTTAATCTTGACGATATAATTTCAGAAGAGAGCAGATTTGGAGAAGACAAATGGGCACTTCTGACAGCAGGTAAAGACGGCAAAGTTAATACCATGACCATTTCATGGGGTGGAACAGGCTATATCTGGAATAAACACGTGGTATTTATTTTTGTAAGATCCAGCAGATATACTAAGGAATTCATAGACACATCTGATGAATTCTCTATATCATTTATGGATATAGCTAAATACCGCGGAGCTATGAAGTATCTTGGAGCAGTTTCCGGCAGAGATGAGGATAAAATTGCAGGCGCAAGACTCAATGTGGATTTCGATGAGGATATTCCATATATTGATGAAGCCAAGAATGTGGTATTATGTCAGGTCCTTGCCAAACAGGAAATTGAAAAGGGAGGCATAATCCCGCAGGAAATAATTGATAAGTACTACGCTGATGGTGATTATCATACAGTATATATTGCAGAAATAAAAAAGATCATGGTCAGATAAATTATGTCTAGGAATATTGTTAACAAAAGATCATTAAAAGAAATAGGACAGTTCATATTTGTACAGGATGGACTGGAAAAGGCAGATATAATAATTGTTCCAGGAGCTCCAGAACCAGAACTTGCAGTAGCCGCAGCGAGGTTATGGAAGTCGAGGTATGCACCATTTATATTGGTAACCGGTAAATACAGTTATCGCAAGGCTTCTTTTGCTCAGGAAGCTACTGAACTGGAAGAGATAGATCTTCCTGATACAGAGGCAGAATACCTTGCAAGAGTACTAAAGCGTGAAGGTGTAGATGAGTCCAGGATCATAATGGAAAAGATGTCTACCAATACCTTTGAAAACGCTCGCTATAGTGCAGCAATGCTAAAGGGAAATGATCTGGAAAAAATAATCATATGCTGTCAGGCCTTTCATGCCAGAAGGGCACTTATGACCTTTCAGTCAGAGTTTCCCGGTGTGGATGTAATTGTATCACCTGTTAACACCAAAAATATAATGTACAACAACTGGTATGAGACTGAAAAGGGTTATAACATAGTCCTTGGCGAATTGGAAAAATGTGGCAAATATTTTCTTGTTGATGGAATGTATCAGAAAATATTCGCAAAAAATTAAAAAGCTATAAACTTGAAGAAATATTGACGAAAAAGTGATAAGATATACTTGGTACTGTCGCTTTTTTGTCAATTTTTTTTTGAGGCCATAGTATGAACAGAACCATGAAAAGCTTTAAAAGCATAGTATTATGTGTTGCTCTAGCTGTCATGTCGCTCAGTGGGTGTAAGAGTCAGCAGACTGAAGCTGATAATGTCATGGAGCAGGTAGATGACGAAAGCTACGGGGATGGACTGGTTTCGCTAAAAACAGATGAAGAGGGCAATCCTGAGCTTCCGCCAATAGAGATAGTCGGTTGGCTGCCCGAAGATTTCTTTAGAGAATGCGTAAAACTGATAGAAAAGAAATTTCCGGATAGAATAATAACATACCGATATATAGCAAAAACGAATTATAGCTCCATCATAGGAATAGAGCTGGCTGAAGGTCGTGGTCCGGATATTTTATTTGAAGATAAAGCCATAATAATGAATCATGCCAGGCAGGGGTACATCATAAAGCAAAATGAGCTTGGTAGTATGTATTCCCAAGAAGGCACCAGTAACTTTGTATATGATGGAGATATCTATGCTATTCCCGGCTTGTGCCAGTATTCGGGAATATATTACAACAAAACGATTTTTGAAGATAATGAAATAGAAGTACCTCATACCTATGGAGAATTTCTGGAAGTATGCAGGACCTTTAAAAATCTTGGTATCAAACCGCTTTCCATGGGAGCTTACCAATGGGATGTAGTGCAGATCAATGCAATGGGTTATGTAACAGCAGAATATCTCGCTACAGAAGAAGGAGCAGATTTTGGTGAGAAATATTCCAAAAATCAAGGCGGCATGAGATATGTATGGGCGCCATATCTTTCCAGGTGGGCAGCGATAATAGATGAAGGAATCATAACTAAGGATATGCTGATCGAAGATAATGATTATGCCATTAACGAGTTTGCTGATGGTAAATCGGCAATGCTCTGCGGAGACACGACCAGCTATACCAGGATAATAGAAAAATCGCCGAACTTAAAATTTGCAATGATGCCCTATTCTGGAGAGGAAGAAGGCAGTGAATTGCTGATCGGTGGAGCAATGTATGGTTTTGCTATCAATACCAATAGCAAAAATAAGGATGCAGCTCAGGAAATATTGGAACTGTTATCCACATATGACGGTCAAAGGGCCATGTGGCAACAACAGCGCGGCTCAGATACTTTTTTGAATGGAATAACATTTAAAAAGCCAGCTGAGTTTAGCGGTATTGAGGACATTATCCAAAACGGAAGAGTGTATATGCCTTGGGCAGAGTGGGGATACGCATCCGGAGCTTACATGGAATTTGGTATAAATCTGCAAAAGTATATTCGAGGAGAAGCAAGTATGGATAAAATACTCCTCATAACAGACGGAGTAGCGCGTTCACTAGTGATAAATAGTGGATAAGTTCTTGGGACGAGGCAATTATTGTGGAAAGGCAAGGACTATGTTGAATTTATTCGAATGGTTTAAGCATAGAGCTTCTATGAAGATAAAAATGCAGATAAGCTTTGTGATAGTCTGTCTTGTTCCACTAGTGGGTCTTGGTGGATATACATATATTTCCGCCAGAAATTATATCATCAACCAGACCAAGATCACATTAACCAACAATGCTGAAACTATTGCATACGGACTTGATAACAATGTAAGAAGAATTGAAGAAGTTATAGATTTCTTATCCTATAGTTCTGAATTTAGGAAAAAACTTGAAAATATAAATCTGGCTCATTCAGAGCTTGCTAAAGAGCTGACTGAAAAAATAGAGCCGGAAATCTGGTACTACATAAGTAGTGATAGCAATATCAATACTATCCATATTTATTCCACACTTGTAAGTCATTCAATAGGCAGTTTTTTATCTCATCCTACAACAGAAGATGAGATTGAATGGTATGAGATATGCGGTGAAGATTACACAACACACTGGGCAATTGGACAGGACGGTGAAATATATGTATACAAAGCCCTTATGGACAACAGCACCACTTCAAGAAGGATTGGAATGATCGTACTTCAGGTTCAAACCTCCAATTTCCTTGCACTGTTGAATCAGACTCAATATATGAATAATGGGGCAATTGTAATTGGTAATGATACTGTTTTTGCCATAAAAGAAACCAATAATATCAATTCAGATGATATATTGGAGCTTATAAATGCCGGAAAAGCAAGTGAGTATGTGCTTGGAAGTAAATATGCCATTGCACCATCCAACTACACCTCCAATGGGTGGAGGGTTTACTACTACATAAGAAAAAAAGATGTAGGCAGACTGGTTCAAAAACAGCTATACATAACAATAGGTATAACTCTTGGATCATTTATCATACTGTACGTAATCTCAACCTTGCTGGCAAAAGGACTTAGCAAGAGGATAATGGCTCTTCAGGAGATTGCCAGTGGTGTTAGCAAGGGAATGTTTGATATTCCACATAATGAAAGCTATACGGATGAGCTGGGACAGGTTGAGAAATCATTTTCAATCATGGGACGCAGAATACTTGACATGATGAAAGAACTTGATGAACAACGTGCAAAAGATGTGGATGCCAAAAATAAAGTCATCATCCAACGTGAATGGGTATTTGATTACATGGTTGAGAAAAACAATGACATGGCGATCATTTACTCAGGAAGGACTAAGGAAGCAGACTTTATCACATCTAATATTGAAGATGTCCTGGGAATACCAAGGGATGAGCTAAAAAAGGATGTGCGAAATATCTGGAAAGCTCTGGTAAATAAAGACGAAATAATACAGGCTGAGGATATACGAAAGCTTAAATTCGGTGAAGCTATAGTAAGTGAAGAAGTAGAAGTAGAGAATATTGTTACCAAAGCCCGCAGATGGTACAGGATAGCAATAGTACATACACAGCATAATAATGGCGATAGCTACATGGTGGCAATGTTTGATAAGACTGAGGCTCTGAACAGAAATCATCAGCTTGAGGAAGTCCTGGATGTTGCTAAATCAGCCAATGAAGCCAAGACTAATTTCCTTGCAAATATGTCCCATGACTTCAGGACACCTATGAATGCAATAACAGGCTTTAATCTCCTTATAGCCAAAAATTCAGAGGATCCGGTCAAGGTAAGAGAATATACACATAAAATATCTCTGGCATGCCAGAACCTGCTATCCCTATTAAATGATGTGCTTGATATGAGTAAGATCGAAAGTGGTAAGACAACCCTTGCCATGAGCGAATTTGCATTAGGTCTGTTACTTGAAGAAGTCAATTCAGTAATAGCTTTTCAGGCAAAGGGAAAACATCAGGATTATCAAGTGCATGCAGAAGATATTGAACATGACGTCTTTATAGGTGATAAACAGAGAATAAATGAAGTGCTAGTAAATATATTAGGCAATTCAGTTAAGTATACACAAAGTGGAGGAAAGATTGATTTTACAGTAAGTGAAAGTAAGACGAATAATGATGCATACCAAAATCTGAAGTTTGAGATCAAGGATAATGGTCTTGGAATGAGTGAAGAATTCCAGCAAAAGATATTTGAGCCATTTACCCGTGAAGAAAAGGATACAACCAAGAGTATACAGGGAACAGGTCTTGGAATGGCCATAACCAAAAATCTCGTTGAACTTATGGGTGGCGGTATCAGCGTCAAGAGTAAAGAAGGAGAGGGAAGTACATTTGTTGTAACCCTCAGACTCCAATCAGTAAATAAACGCGATGATGACGTTTGGGCAAAGCATGGTATAGGTAAGATTCTTGTAGTAGATGACAATAAGGATGAGTGCGACATGATAGTACAGGCCATGGAAGGAACTGGCGTAGAAGTAATGATCGCAACCAGCGGCTACAGCGCACTGCATCTTATTGATGTAAGCGCCGATGAAGGTAACAATTTTGATCTTGTCCTTTTGGATATGATCGTGAACCAGCAAAGCGCCCTTGAGATTGCATCCAAGATCAAGGCTAAAGGTGAAAAAGCACCTAAATATCTTATATTACTTGCAGAAGACTGGACTGATATTGAAGAGGATTCGAGAAAAGCAGGAATAGACAATTTCATGCAAAAGCCATTCTTTAGATCTACTTTCAGGCAGATGGTTGAAACTATTGGAATTGTAGAAGGTGTAAGTGCCGAAGACGAGAAATTGCCACTTGAAGGACTCAGATTCCTGGCAGCAGAAGATAATGAAATAAATGCCGATATCCTGATGGAACTTATGGAGATGGAAGGCGCCAAGGTAGAGCTGGCAGAAAATGGAAAGATAGCAATAGAGATGTTCACTAGCGCAGATCCGGGTTACTACGACATAGTGCTTACAGATATCCAGATGCCGGTAATGAATGGTTATGAGACTGCAGAGGCAATCAGAAAGCTTGATAGGCAAGATGCAAAGACAATCCCAATCGTAGCAATGACAGCCAATGCCTATGCAGATGATGTCCAAAAGGCATTTGATGCAGGAATGAATGCCCATGTATCTAAACCTATAGACATCAAGAATATGGAAAAGGTTATAAAAGAAGTTCTGACAAATGCTCAAAAATAAATTTTAGGATCAATAGTCAAAAAACTGGAGGGTTTGAAATGATCAATGCTAAGGAAATATCAAAGGATATATGGTGGATAGGGGGAAGTGACAGGAGACTTGCCAAGTTTGAAAATCTATTTCCATTGCCAAACGGCGTATCCTACAACAGCTACCTTGTTATGGATGAGAAAAAAGCACTTTTTGATACTGCAGATGAATCAATATCAGAGCAGTTCATGGAGAATCTTAAAGGAACACTGGGTGATGCAGCCCTGGATTACATTGTAGTTCTGCACATGGAGCCTGATCATTGCTCTCAGATAAGCAATGTAGCAGCAAAGTATCCTGATGTGACCATAGTAGGTAATTCCAAGACATTTACTTATATTGATCAGTTTTTCCCTGAACTTAAAAATATCAAGCGCCAGGAAGTAAAAGAGGGAGAAGTATTCAGTACAGGAAAACATCAATTCTCTTTTGTAAATGCACCAATGGTCCACTGGCCAGAAGTAATGTTTGCTTATGACAGTGAAAGTAAAGCATTGTTCAGTGCAGATGCCTTTGGAACATTTGGAGCAGTCGACTCCGGCATATTTGCTGATGAATATGATTTTGAGAAAAAATATCTTGCAGATGCCAGAAGATACTATGCCAATATAGTTGGTAAATATGGAGCACAGGTCCAGATGGTCCTTGGCAAGGCTAAAGCACTGGATATACAGATGATATGTCCATTACATGGTCCGATCTGGAGGAAAGATCTGGATTGGTTCATCGACAAATATCAAAAGTGGTCAACTTACGAAGCAGAAGATGATGAGACAGTTGTGATATATGGCAGTCTCTATGGACATACCAAGAGTGCTGCCGAAGCAGTAGCAAGGCTTATCAGAGAAAAGAGTGAAAAACAGGTTTCAGTATATGATGCATCAAAAACAGATGTATCGGAATTGATATCAGAGGTATGGAGATGCAGAAAAATAGTCATCTTCTGTCCTACCTATAATGGTGGATTATATCCGCCAATTGAGGGCTTTATCAACGATATGATAGCTCTGGGAGTTCAGAAAAAAGTATTTGCATTGGCACAGAACGGTACATGGGCACCGGCTACCGTAAAGCTAATGACAGACAAGCTTACGGCACTTAAGAATGTAGAGATAGTCGAAGCTACACTTACGATCAAGAGTGCTCTTCATAATGGGGATAGAGAGCTGATAGATAATTTTGTTGATGCTATTGTTGCAAAATAAAGGAAAATCCCCTATGACTAAGACAAATAATATGCCTAGGACAATAATAATTGTAAAGGCAGCGATAGTTCTGGTCGCTGCCTTATTTTTAACAGCAATCATAAATGAAAAAATGATCTCGCTGGCTGATGAGTACCCTGTAAGCATAAATCAATGTGTGATACAGGGAAGTGACGTACTGGTGCAGGTTGAGGCACATCAGCTTCCAGCAAGCGATGATGGATTGTTCCATCTGTTTGCACAGGAAGTATATCAGGGCGGAGTGTCCGGAATTGAAGTGGGACAGGCCCAGATAGCCCAGAGAGTCGATTTTGTTTTTGCACTGAATAAGAATACACCGTCAACGCACCTATATCATAAATTTGTTGTTGCATATATCCAGAATGGCGTCTGGATGCAGGCTTCAAGTGCCAGATACATCACTAATCCGGAAGGATGTGCAGATCATACAGTAGGAAGAAATGATAAGGGCAAAAAAGGAATAATGCCTGCAGCAGCCAGACTTCATAGTCAGGATCTGGTGGATCTGAACATAGACCAGTGCACTTACAATGTTCCGATTGGAAATCTATGCAATGTAAGTAGCGGTGGAAGAATAGAATATACGTATAATGGCAAGACATATTATTTTAATAGTGCTATAGTAGGAGAGTATGATTCTTTAGTTCCTCAAATGAATTCAAGAGGAATTCAGCTTACTTTGATAATTTTAAACAATCAGGCCAATGACTTAAGTCTGATACATCCGCTGGCAAGAGGAGGCGCTGGAGCACATTACTATGCATTTAATACAGCCGAGCAGGAGGGCGTAGAGCGTCTGGAGGCCGTTGCAACTTTTTTGGCAACAAGATATTCCGGAACAGGCCACGGAACAGTTGATAACTGGATAATAGGCAATGAACTTAATTGTAGGGCGGACTGGCATTATCTTCCTGAAATAGGACTTGATGCTGTTGTAACAGAATATGCTAATTCATTCAGGATTTTTTATTCTGCCATCAAAAGTGTAAATGCCAATGCCAGAGTATACATATCTCTGGAACAGCAGTGGAATAGCGTGAAATACCCTAACAGAGCCTATCCTGCAAGACAATACCTTGATAGGTTTAATCTGATAATGAAAGCACAAGGAGATGTGAACTGGGATCTGGCTTATCATCCTTACAATATGCCAATGTATTCTATATCACCATGGGCAGGGGGAACAGATACAACACATAGCCAAGATACTGCCTATATCTCAATGTATAACATAGATGTTTTGACAGATTACATGTGCCAGCAGGCTTATCTTGCGCCTAACGGACAGGTCAGGAGCATACTCCTTAGCGAACAGGGATATACATCCATTTATGGCGAGGAATTGCAGGCAGCAGCCATTGTATATGCATATTTGCAGGCTATGAAGAACCAGCATATCGATGGATTTATACTTGCAAGGCAGATGGATGACAGTAGTGAGATGGCAGGCAAGTTGGCTCTTGGATTACAGGACTTGTATGGTAATCACAAATTAGGATATGATTATTATAAAAATATAAATGGACCAAACGCTGCTACGTATATTAATTCAGCGGCTTCAACTATTGGAGTTGCGGATTTAGAATCTCTTTTTACATATAGATAATACACTGGAGGGAAAAAATTTATGAGAGGTAAGAAAATAGTTAGGAGATTGTTGGCAATCGTTGCGGGGACAGTAATTGCTACAACGCTTGCAGGCGGTTATATACCGGAGACTGGAGTTCAAAATACGCAGGTAGTTTATGCTGCAGGAAGAACAGTATCATTTAGCTCAGTAACAATTCAAGGAAGTAATGTAGTAGCCAATATTACTTGCAGTTCATTACCATCAAGTGATGATGGCAAGTTTTACCTGTTTGCTGATGAAGTATATCAGGATGGTTGCGTGGGAACTGTAGTGGCAACAGCAGATAGAGCATCAAGTGCACAGTTTGTTTTTCCATTAAACCTAAATACTGCTGAATCCAATCTAAGTAAAAAATTCATAGTAGCAGTAAAGCAGGGAGGAAGCTATGCTCAGGTAAGTAATGAACATTACATTACCAACCCTGAAGCAGTTGCAACACATAGTGTTGGAAGAAATGATCATGGAATAAAAGGTATCCTGCCAGATCAGGCCAAGCTTGGAACCAATGAGCTATCAGAGCTTGGAGTACAGCAGGCTATCTATAACATGTATCTTGAAAACCTGTGTGGACCAACAACCAACGCTGCGTATGAAACCATCAATTACACATATGATGGTGAGACCTACCAGTTTAATGGAGCAATTGTTCATGAGTATGACTCAATTGTGAGCCAGTGGAATTCACTTGGTATCCAGGTAACAATGGTAATTCTTAATACACAGAATTCAACCAATGCAGCGGCAGCAGATCTGATCCATCCCGATTCACAGGATGGACATGAGTGTCCGGGTTATGCATTTAATACAGCCAACGCTCAGGGAACCAAGCATCTTAAAGCTATAGCAGCATTTCTTGGTGAGAGATATTCCGGAACAGGTCATGGAAATATTGATAACTGGATCGTTGGAAATGAAGTAAACGCGAGAACAGAATGGTATTACCTTGCATCATCCAATCTGGATGTCAATGTAAGTAGCTATGTAAAAGCATTTAGAATATTCTACAACGGCTTAAAGAGCCAGAATGCCAACGTTAACGTATATAACTCGATAGATCAGGAATGGAATAGAAAGTCAAATCCGGGAAGCTTTTTAAGTAAGGATTATCTTGATAGATTTAACTATTACATCGTAAGAGAAGGAAATATTGACTGGGATCTGTCATTCCACCCATATAATGCACCTCTTTTTGATCCATATGCATGGAAGGGTCAGGCACAATACCTGTCAACAAGCATCACTACACCATATATTACAATGCAGAATCTCAATATCCTTGTTGAGTATATGCACAGATCAGAGATGCTCGCTCCTGATGGAAGCTGCAGAAGGATATCTCTTGCAGAGCTTGGATATACTTCAGAGTTTGGTGAAGAGTACCAGAATGCTTCAATTGTATATGCATTTTTAATGGCAACATCCTATCCTGAAGTTGATTCATTCATGCTCTTTAGACAGACAGACAATGCACATGAAATGGAATCACATCTGGCACTTGGACTTAACAATGTGGATGGCTCTCATAAGTCTTCATATTACGTATATGCAGCTCTAGGTACCAGCAATCAGCAGCAGTATGTAGATCAGGTATCTGCGACCATTGGAACAGATGTAACATCACTTGTAGCAAATAGAACATTCCTTACTCGTGGTGGTTGGTTCTTAAATGATTGATAAACTGTTTTATAGATGAATTTTTACAAAATCCGCACTAGTTGCGGATTTTGTTATAGTCAGATCATTTTGGCTATAGTATAGCCGGATTTTAGAATAGAAATAGAAAAAAATATGAAAAGAGTTTGCTTTATTGGTTTAATATGATAAAGTAAATAACAGAAAATTTATTGTCTGGAGGAAATAAGGATATGTATATTACTTGTTTGGATCTTGAAGGAGTACTTGTACCAGAGATATGGATTGCTTTTGCTGAAGCAAGCGGAATACCAGAGCTAAAGCGCACAACTCGTGACGAACCTGATTACGATAAACTCATGAAATGGCGTATTGGTATCTTGAAGGAACATGGACTTGGTCTCAAAGAGATCCAGGAAACTATTGAAAAGATAGATCCACTTCCAGGTGCAAAAGAATTTCTTGATGAGCTTAGAAGTTTTACACAGGTGATCATTATAAGTGATACATTTACACAGTTTGCCACACCACTCATGAAAAAACTTGGCTGGCCAACAATTTTCTGCAATAGCCTTGAAGTGGCTGAAAATGGTGAGATTACTGGATTCAAGATGAGAATTGAGAACTCCAAGCTCACAACAGTAAAGGCTCTTCAGTCTATCGGCTATGAGACAATAGCCAGCGGCGATAGCTATAATGACCTTGGAATGATACAAGCAAGTAAAGCAGGATTTTTATTTAAGAGTACAGATAAGATAAAAGCTGATCATCCGGAATTACCGGCATATGAGACATATGATGAACTGATGAATGCAATTAAAAATGCGATGTTATAAATAGTCATGAGTCATTGGGGACGTATCAGATTGACTCATTTTTGCCACTTTGTGACAAAAATATGCAAATAGGCTATTTAAAGGCGACTTCGTCGCAGAGCCTATTTGCCTCTTGAATCATATTCTCACGAAATCCGCAGCCAGTGCGGATTTCTATTTGTGCTCATAAAAAAATGTACACAATGAGTCAATCTGATACGTCCCCAATGACTCTTTCATAGACTTTGAATTAATTATTCAGCATCTATGATATTTTCAGCCATTTCAAATAGATCGTCTGATGTCATATCAATATTGAATCCCATGATTATGTAGGTCACGTTGTCTAGTTCAAAGGTAACATTGCTGACATAATCTGTCTGTCTTTCGTCGCTTCCAATGCTGATAAAAAAGTGTGCATCAGATTCTTCACGGGCTCTTTCATCAGCTGTAGCTTCCTCGTCAACCGGAAGTGATAAGTATTCGTCGTAGTTATAGTGGAGAGTTATACCTTCGTATTCCTTGGTAGCTGTATCTCTGTTGCTGTCAGAATCCTCACCACCTGAATAATACATTTCAGAAGGATTCATAGAAACGAATATATTAGGTAAGCCGTCTTTTTCATATTCAATTCTAATTGATTTATAGCTTGCAAGTCTGTTGAAATCATCATCCATAGTGCTGGACTTGGTTACTTCCATCGTCTTCAGTGTGTAGCCATTGGCAAAAGATTTTACCGCAGCAACATCGATGCCAGCTTCCTTCTCCAGTTTGGCAAGCTTTTCAAAATTGCCGGTTTTAGTTCCAAAGTATATATCACTAACTATTCCTGTTGCCTTACCGCTGGCCAGTACTGTTGTACCAAATACCATAACGCATGCCGCTGCAATGATAGCAGCTTTCTTAATGCCTATTATTCTTTTCATAGAGCCTTCCCTTCTGATAGAACTTACTTTTGTTAAGTTTTTTATCAATTGTTCTTTTTGGTCATCAGAAAGATTGATCTGGCTCATAGATTCGATATATTCTTGATTTCTATCTATATTCATATGTTTTCCTCCTGGAGATCATGCGTTTACACTTTTATTATTTTCAAGTTCATTCATGATAGAGAGCTTTAATTTCTTGCGCCCACGAGAAAGATATACATTTACTACAGATTCGTTTTTTCCTAAAATATGAGCTATTTCTCTTACGGAGTACCCTTCATAGTAGTAAAGATATATACTGATCCGATAGTTTCTGGGCAGTCTTTTGATCTCATCTATGATCCCCAGATCAGGCTCACTTGCAGTTCTTATTTCAATAGCTTCATCCAGGGTGGTAGTTTTCCCGAAAAAGGCACTTTTCAATTCGTTCTTACACATATTTATGGTAGTCCTGATAAGCCATGCCTTTTCATGGTCCATGCTATCAAAATGAGGATCTGTGGTGATGTATTTGACGAATACTGCCTGGCAGATGTCTTCTGCGTCAGTTCTACTTCCAAGGTAATTTGCCCCAATGCGCAGAATCATATCTGAATAACTCTCGACCAGACGTCTTGCTTCTTTCTCCTCCATGTGCTTACTCTCTTTCTGATTTATTTAGAAGGCCTTCTACATATAATACAATTCTAACAAGCAAAACCTAACACTATGAAAAATATTTTTTCATCTAATCATTAGATGCAACACTTGATGTTTAGTATGTAATGGAAAATAATAGAATTGCAACAAAAAACGGATTTGAGAGATTCCCAAATCCGCTTTTTTACTAAATCGAGGCGACAAGATTCGAACTTGCGGCCTCTGCGTCCCGAACGCAGCGCTCTACCAAACTGAGCCACGCCTCGACATGCATATTAGATAATACAATAATTAGCATTTTTTTTCAAGTAATGTATAGCTTAAGGTGTATTGAAAAAGAAATCGTGATATACTGACTAGGTTATTAAGAGGAGAGAAAGAATGTCAGAAAAAAGAGAAGAGAACAAGATGGGCGTGATGCCTGTCAAACAGTTAATTATTTCAATGTCTTTACCAATGATGATATCAATGTTGGTACAGGCGCTTTACAATGTAGTTGATAGTATATTTGTAGCTAAGATTAGCGAAGATGCCCTTACTGCGGTAACACTGGCATTTCCGATGCAGAACCTGATGATTGCCCTTGCATCTGGAACAGGTGTTGGTATCAATTCATTATTATCTAGATCACTTGGAGAAAAGAAATTTGACAGGTCAGATGCGGCAGCTAATACTGGTATCATGTTGACCATATTAAATTTTGTCATATTCCTTATAGCTGGTTTATTTGGAGCCAGAGCCTTTATTGCGTCACAGACCAGTGAGCTTGCAATTATTGAGGATGGAGCAGTTTATTTAGGAATCGTTACAACACTATCACTTGGACTTTTTTGTCAGGTAACTTTTGAAAGATTATTGCAGTCAACTGGAAGGACAGTCTACAGCATGATTTCACAGCTGACAGGAGCAGTGATAAATATTATTTTTGACCCGATTATGATCTTTGGACTTCTTGGATGTCCGGCGCTTGGCGTAGCCGGTGCGGCATATGCCACTGTACTTGGACAGACTGTGGCAGCAGTAGTAGGACTGGTGCTGAATCTGAAATATAACCATGATATAAATATCAGATTATCAAGTATAATCAGACCAAAGGCTGATATTGTAGGACAGATATACATGGTAGGTGTACCGTCAATACTCATGATGTCAATCGGTTCAGTCATGACTTATCTTATGAATCAGATACTTATTGCCTTTTCTACAACGGCAGCAGCAGTATTTGGCGTATATTTCAAGCTTCAGAGCTTCTTCTTCATGCCTATTTTTGGTATGAACAACGGTGTTATACCTGTGCTTGCATATAACTACGGTGCCAAGAACAGAAAGCGAATAGACGATGCGTTAAAGTTTGCATTTGCCCTGGCTATCTCAATTATGCTCGTTGGAACAATAGTGTTTGAACTTATTCCGGGAGTGCTATTAAAGATGTTTGATGCTTCAGATGATATGCTTGCCATTGGCATCCCGGCACTCAGGATTATTGCAGTACATTTTCCTGTAGCGGCAGCTTCAATCGTTATGGGATCAATCTTCCAGGCATTTGCCAAGAGTATTTACTCTTTGTTTGTATCAATAGGAAGACAGCTGGTGGTACTTATTCCAGTGGCTTACCTATTGTCTCTTACAGGTAATTTAAATGCTGTATGGTTTGCATTTCCAATAGCAGAAGTAGTTTCATTTATCTTATCATTAACATTCTTTAGGATAGTGTACAGATCAACTGTTGAAAAGATGTAATAAAAAAGCAATTTCTACTGTGTTAAGAGTAGAAATTGCTTTTCTTATTATCTGTATTTTTTTCAGAAAAAAACTATTGGCTACCACAGATAAGTGATAGACATTTTAAAATTCAAAATCAGATTTCATCAACCACCTGGAAGATCAGGAACTTGAGGTAGTATGATGTATCATTTGCCCAGAGAATAGGGTGATCCGCAGCCTGCTGACGGAACTCTACCTGACGAAGTCTCTTATGAGCATCTCTTGCAGCTTCACCAATTGTCTTTATAAAGAGCTGCTCATCCATAAAGTGTGAGCATGAACATGTGGCCAAGAAACCACCATTTTTTACAAGTCTCATGCCTCGGATATTGATTTCTCTGTAACCGGTGACAGCCTTCTTTATAGACGCTCTTGATTTGGTAAATGCAGGAGGGTCCAGGATTACCACGTCAAATAGTTCTTTTTGGGCTTCAAGCTCAGGTAATAAGTCGAAAACGTCAGCACATTTGAAAGATACAACATCTTCAAGATGATTCAATTTAGCATTTTCCATTGCCTGCTCGATACCAAGGTCTGAAGCATCAACAGCCAGGACAGAACTTGCGCCTGCTGCAGCAGCATTCAGAGCAAAAGATCCTGTATGTGTGAAGCAGTCCAGAACTTTTTTATCCTTACAGAAACGTCTGATAGCCATACGGTTATTTTTCTGATCAAGGAAAAATCCTGTTTTCTGACCGTTTTCAACATCAACAAAGTAATGTACACCATTTTCAACAATCTCAACCTTAGTATCAAATGGCTCACCGATAAAGCCTTTAGTGCGAGGAAGACCTTCCAGCTCTCTTACCTTGGCATCACTTCGCTCATATACACCACGAACTTTTATGCCATCTGCAGCAAGGACTTCCTTAAGATCGTTGATGATAAGTTCTTTCATCTTGTCGGTACCAAGGGCTAGAGACTCGATTACAAGTACATCTTCAAATTTATCAACTGTTATACCAGGCAGAAAATCAGCTTCTCCAAAGATAACTCTGCAGGAAGATGTGTCTATTACTTCTTTCCTATAATTCCAGGCATTCTCGACTCTTGTTTTGATAAGCTCAGGAGTTACAGGATGATCTTTTTTCCTGGACATAAGACGAACACGGATAGTGGAGTGGGAGTTGATAAAACCATAACCCATGAAATAATCATCAAAGTCATGAACTTCAACGATATCACCATCATTGTAGTTGCCAACTACGCGGTCGATCTCATTATCAAATACCCATAGGCCTCCAGCCTTGATCGTGCGGCCTTCGCCCTTTCTCAGTATTACTTTTGCATCTGAAATAGATATATTATTACTCATTTTCAATAAAAGCGCAGAATCAATACGCTACCTTTCTGTTAGTTCTATGATTGTAAATCTAAAAAAACTCTGTGTAAATGAAAAGTTGAAAAAACTATCATTGCAGAATAAAATATGTTACAAGTTATCGATAGCTTTGCATAACATAATTTATGAATCTACTGTGTGAGCTAATAGATTATAGTAATTATAAATGATTATTGTTTTATCAGCAAAATTTTATGCCATAAAAAGGGAGATACCCACATGATCCAGGATATAGCACCATCAATTTATAATAATGAATATGTTCCTCGCCAGCCTCAGGATGAGGATTATGTATTTATATTTAACGGAAGGACAATTCTCTGCAGAGTTGAAGATGACAGAATAATATGTCCAAAGGTAAAAGAAATCGGAGCAGCTAACCTGCAATTTCTCTTTGTGATCAATGAGAGTAGTGATTACCTCTTTTTTGGAGAGGATGCTCCTCAGATAGACGGCTATTCCTATGAGAATGTTTCTATCTTAAGGCGTATCCAGCCTAAGTTACTGTGCTTTGCAGGAATGACAGCGTTTCATCTATATACATGGTATTCCAATAATAAGTATTGTGGCAGATGTGGCAGCAAAACTATCGTATATGATAAAGAAAGAGCTATGAAATGCCCTGACTGTGGGAATATCATATATCCACGTATCTCTCCGGCGGTGATCGTGGCTATTACTAATGGAGAAAAAATAGTGATGACAAGATACGCAGGCAGAGAATATAAAGGCAGATCACTGGTTGCAGGCTTTTGTGAAATAGGAGAGACACTGGAGGATACAGTTAAAAGAGAAGTAATGGAAGAAGTAGGTCTGTCCGTAAAAAATATCAGATATTATAAAAGCCAGCCTTGGGGATTTGACGGTGGACTCCTAATGGGCTTTTATTGTGATCTTGATGGTAGTGACAAGATAAAGCTTGAGGAAGATGAGCTTGCAATTGCAGAATGGGTCGATAGAAAAGATATAACAGACGAGCACAAGCATCTGAGTCTGACTGAAGAGATGATAATGAGATATAGAGCGGGTTTGGAGTAATCCGCTCTTAGTATATAACTTATAATAGCGACAATAAAAAAACGATATGATACAGATATAAAAAAACTGAAAAATTTTTTGAAAAAATTTTAAAAAAGGCGTTGACATTAAATCTATATTAGAGTAATATACTACTTGTCGCTGCGGTACACGACAGCGAAACAAAAGAATATCTCTTATAAATGCGATAGTAGCTTAGTTGGTAAAGCGCCACCTTGCCAAGGTGGAGACCGCGGGTTCGAGCCCCGTCTATCGCTCGCCTAATTAAATTCCGAAATGCCTAGTATTCATGGGCGTTTCGGAGTTTTTTATTTGTCCAAAATTCACGATTTTGGTGTGTGTATGTGTGTGTATAGATTCATTTTGTACATCTGGTGCAGCATTTGTCTGGCATGCGCTGTTAAGGAGATCCTTCAAATCAACAAGTGACTCTGTCTTCATGTGAGAATAGAATCTCTCATTAGTTTCAACAGAATGACCAAGAAGGTAAGCTCTCTGAGTGACAGGCAGTCCAAGCGGGATAAATACGTTGCTGTTAAGGCTCATACGGAATGCATGATTATTGGTGATGTTATAACCCATGCGTTCACATAGCCTTCTGAGGCGTTGTGCGTAGATATCCTTATCAAACCAAGTACCATCTTCCCTGCAAAAAACATACTCCGACTTGATCCCCAACTCTTTCTGCTTTGTGCTTACTTCTTCTAAAATGCTGTTGATCTCATCAGTAATAGGAAAGTACCTGCCATCTTTTGGATGCCTGCGTTCATTCTTGGTAAACGGAAGCTCCTCTAAGATCTTTTTCTGACCTTTTACCTTGTTTGAACGCTGCTGTCTGTGGATATGGACTCCTTTATCTGTGATATCCTCCCATTTGAGAACAGGAATTTCACCTACACGGACTCCGGTAGCGATTGAAAACAGCATGGCATAGCCGATGAAATCATAAGTTTTATCTGCCATTTCCTCACGAATTCTGTCTTTTATATTGGATATCTCATCTTCAGTAAAGATCTTTTCATCAGAAGATTTCATGGATAAATCGCAATTCTGGTAGTAGTTGTCCATATCTATTCTGGTGACCGGATTATCCATGATGATCTTATCCTTCTTCATGGCATAATCAAAAACGCCATTTAGAATACGCACTGCATCCTGCAAAGCCCTCTCCTTGATGTGGAGTTGCCTGGATCTCATATTGATGTAAGAAGAGATTATTTCATCGGTCAGACATTTGATCTTAAAACTACAAAATTCCTCATCAAAAACTCTTACAAAAGCCTGTCTGTCCCTATCAATAGTCCCTGATGATCTGTTGAGGCTGTTTCTTCTGTATTCCTGCCTGCGATTGAAAACCTCCATGACAGTAGAATCAGACAGTGAGTCCTTTACATAATAATCATAAAGACAATCAATAAGAGCTTCCTTGGTCTTTCTTGTCACTTCCTTTCTTGGATTGCCAACAAATGTACGCCAGATTCCTCTTGATTTCACATAGGAAATCTTTCTTTTGTGATTCGTTGCTACATATTTTTCTTTGACCATTTCCCTGAACTTGCGGGTTTCGTCGCTGTCTAGGGAAATTATACTACCATCTATCATTGCATAGGAAGAGGCATTCCCATGCTTAAGCCACTCGTTATCCACAGGAACACCTCCTTTCGTAGTTTATAGTTATCGTTTCAGGCTCCTTCAGGCATAAAACAGGCATGTAAAAAGCCTATGCAACCCTTGTCCTTACCGGACTTAGGCACATAGGCACGTCATTTGTAACTCTGTAAAAATATTTAATTCTGAAAAGCAATTAAGAACTGACTCCATAAAATGAAGCCTTTGTGCCTTATTTACCATAAAATGGCACTCTCTTCATCACATGTTCAGCATATAATCCTTTATATCCGCGGCATGTCTTACCATCTATTGAAACATTCTTCATATAGGTGATTCCGAGCTTACCGGCTCTCTGCCTGAGCTCTTTTGAAAAAGAACTCTCTGAGCGGATCTTGACCACATTATCAGTCCCCCACATGCTGTATGCTTCATATAGATCCTTGGTGGAACAAAGTGCATCCTTGTCATAGGTTATATAGCCTTTAGAATCAAGGAAATCCATGATACTATCCTCATCACGTCTCATCTCATCCTGATTCTTTTTGGTGCGTTCACTGATGGTAAAATTGAATCCATTCTTTACGAGCCTTTTGAGACCTTCGAGGCACCACAGCGCAATCCCTTCCGATTCAAGGGTAAGCTTATCGGATAGTTCTCTGTCATCAACTCTGTCCTTCGGCTTTTCTTTTACCGTAAGGACAAGCTGCCTTCTATAAAAACCATCAGATTTATCATAAAGTGCACTCAAAGCTCCGTTGCCAAACACCATAAGTCTCACATATAGATATCCCTGATAACTCTGCTTGCCCTTGCGCTCCAGATCCATCTTATCCTCCATTGTAACTATGGATTTTAAAAGACTTGTATCTGAAAGAGCTTCCGTCCTCGTGTCATCATCGATCATAAGAAGCTTTCCTTCCTGATCGGCTGCACAGAATCTGTCTGCGGACAGTTTGCTTATTGGACATACATTCATGTTGTCCTGAAGGAGATTTCGCTCCACAAAGCCAACTCTTGATTTCCCTTCACCTCCATTTCCTATGAGCATCAGCATTACCTGTGCTTTTGTGGTAGGTACAAACACGTATCCCATAAATTCCTGAAGCGTTGGTATGTCTTCTGGATAAAGAAGCTGGTCAAGAAAGTTCAGCCACAGTTTGGGTTCTGGTGCCTCAGGATTATACTTAACAGCCAAACGGTTAGAGCAGAACTCTTTCTCCGGAGTAAATCCACCATCGAGAAAATACGTCCCGTTCTTAAAATGAACTCTGTCGGTGTGTTTTGGCAGAGAATCACTTAGTGCCTCATATTTCAGCTCATCAATGATCTGATTCGCTTTCCTGACTATAGCAGTCTTAACATAAGGTTTGAGGTCATCAACGATCTCTTTCTTAAGTTTTTCCTCTGATTGAAGTCCATCAATATCATAAAAGATACCACCTACATACTTAAGCGGATGCTTTGCCATGAACCAGGTACAGTAATCAACCTCATTTATGCTGTTATTCGTGGCATTGTACCATGTTGGGCAATCACCAGAAGCTGACTTCTCAGCCTCTAATAACCTTGCCACCTCCAATATCTTATTCCTCTGTTCCTGATCTAAACCATTTAAGTCTTCTCTCAATTTCAATAACCTTCCTTCCGTAATCTGTAATCAAAAAAGCTCTGTCAGAAACATCTCCTGTGAGCAGTACATCAAGTATGTACTCCACATGGTCTGTTTCCTTCAGAGCTTCGCAAAAATATGGATGCCATTCATCTGACTTATCCATTGGTGCATATTCAATTTTCCATCTCTTTAAAAGATGCAGATATTCTGATAATACACTGAACATATATTTTTCCGTCTCCTCAAATTTGAGGAGCAGAGATTTCTCAGGATCAGCCGTTTTCACTGGTGTATGGTCTCTTTTATCATATGTCAGATGAAAATCATCACATATCTTTATAGCTGCATCCTTAGGTCCAAGACCATAGTACTTAGAAACAAAATCTACTGCATCTCCCTTTTCGCCACATCCAAAACAGTAATATCTGGTATCAACCTTCATGCTTGGATGCTTATCACTATGGAATGGACAGCAGCACATCCCATAGCGGTTAACCTTGATCCCATAATACTCAAACACCTGCTTTGCAGTGACATTCTCCCTTATAACATCAAACAAACTCATCGGCTAATCTCACCTCTGTCTTTCTTTGTAAGCTTAGCCATGTTCTCATTGTTATCTTTGGCCTGCACTTTGTATTTTTCAAGAAGTGCAAACACACTGGGCCTTGCATCTTCAAATATTTCCTTAAGAAAGCTTTCCTTTTTCTCCGGAATATTGAATGCATTCCTTACCCTGCTTATGATCCTGTCTCGAAGGGATGTCAGATTTCTTTGAAGAACCTCAAACTGATGGATTGCATAATCCCTTATGTTTTTAGGAGTAGTTCTCTCATCAGACATGAGCCATTTCTTATGACCTTCAATCTCAGCGGACTCTTCCTTCATGACTTTTTCTGTGATGTCATCAATTAGTGTTTCGCACGCCTTGTCATAAGCAATGTCCGAGACTTCCTCCAGAAGACCCTCCACATCATCGATCTTAAGCTCCAGCCTCTTATTTTCCTCAGTGAGTCTTATGTTTTCTGCCTTAAGCTGAGCCCCTATTTCTTCCCAGGTGTCTATGGTTTCATAAAGATCCTTGATATTGGTATTGAGCTTTTCAATGATATACTCCTGCTTCTCAAGATATTTCTTTCCGCCATAAACAGGCTCCTCATCAATCTCAAGACCATACTTTTTGCAGGTCTCAAGGAAAAGTTTTCTGCATTCTGCATCGAAACTCATCTTGCGGTTGTTGTACTTTCCTGATTTCTTGGTGGGATCGGGAAGCTCAAAACCAAGCTCCTTAAGAGCTTCTTCCTGCTTGGGCTGACGTTCTCCATATTTATTGATAACATCAAAGACGTGTCGTTCATGAATGTGGGGAGTACCTTCATCAAGGTGAAGTGCCCAGTCCAAGATATGCATGTGGCTTCCATATCTTTCTTGAAGTTCATTAAGAAAATCAAAAGTTACTTTCACCAGCACATCGTAGTCAACATGTTTATCAATGTTTCCGACCTGATAGATTGTTTCCTCAGGGCATGTCTTTGGATTTTCTCTCAGGTCATCTGTTGTGCGGTTGCGCTCGCTATGTCTGGCAGTATTGTTTCTTTCATTCTGTCCTTCAATGTAGCCCTTATAGACAAGATCATAAAAACCTTTTTCCACCTCGGTGAAAGAAGCAAAATTCTCATCCCTGTCCTCATGTCGGACCATCTGCCTCTGGATGCAATCCCAATAAACATTATTCCTTGTAAGTTCCTTCTTGATCTCCTCGGCTTTTTCCAACTCAAACTCTCTGTCATTATGCTTTGGATTATAAGCTCCATGAGATCCTGCTCTACCATTATGGCGTGATGCTTTCATAAAATAAATCTCCTTTGCTCTGAAAATAGTTATTCGCTGTTGTGTTTTCAAAAACTTTGTCCGCGGGCAGGCACCGTCTTCAAGGGCTAGAGAGGCCCAAGTGACAAAAAATACCCAGTACGGTGTGTCGCAAGCAACTCACCTACCTGGGCGGGGTTTCACCCTCGACCTGACAAAGGAGCTCCGCCCCCTTGACTCCTTTCATTGAAAATGTGTGCACCCATTTTCAATGGCAAAGAGAATGCTTCTCTCTGCACTCTTGCCTCAGAGCAAAGAAAAAAGATTATCTCGCACGGGGATAATCTTTTTCTCTTCACTCTGTTTTTCACAAATGCCTCAGCGGATTTGTGAAAGGGCATCGCGAGCCGCTCAGCCCAAAAGAAAAAGGCAGAGAAAACTCCCTGCCTTAAAAAAGGAGCAACCAGGATTTTTATTTCCTGCCTGCTCCCATTCCTTTGGTTATTATAAGTGTAACGCATCCATTTTTTGACGCATTGACTTCTAATTGACTGCCAATTGAGAAATCGGTATTTTTTCATAACCACTGATCAATAAATATAATTCTTATCGCATAAAGCTTTACTATAATCAGCGAGGTATTCGAGACCATTATCTTTATCAGGAAAGTATTCAGAAAGCTTAGAAACAACTTCCCACATATCATTCATGTTATAGTCATATATCTCTGCCGAAGCTTTCAAGACGTTTCGGAAATGGTCTATAGCCTTGCGTTCTTGTCCTGCTGAAATCATGATCGCACCCATGGCCTCTTCAATGTTCATATAATCAGAACAATATTCTCCACAATCATGACCAACATATTTCTCTGTCTTTTGCAAAATCTTCATTGCCTCCGAGTGTTGACCAAGAGCAGCCTTAAGCATTGCAAAATTAACAGCCTGAGGAATGGTATCATGTACATACATAAGCCCAAACTCATTAATGATACGAACACCTTCTTCAATATGTTCCTTTGCTCTATTTATGTCCCCATTAGCCAGATACATCATCCCGAGGTTTGAATGGATATTGGAATAGAGATGTGCGTTTTCTTTTGTTACATCTGTTATAAGTTCGGCTGCCTGTTTCTCGAATTCCAATGCCTCCTCATCGTTATCATATCTCGCAGCATAAGACGCTTTATAGTCTAAAAGCAAAACTTTATCTCTTATGTCACCAACTTCATCTGCCGTGGTTTCAATTATATGAAGAAAGTAATCAAGATCTGCCGAAGTAAACGGCCTGTCATAATATGCAAAAGCATCTTCGTATAATCGTAAAAGAAACAGCTTATCATCTCTGACAAGATTCATAAGACAGTTCTCTAAAAAATGAGCCATGACATAATAGTATGGCGGATCATCTATTCCATGCATTGTACAGTCATGCCTGATGTTTTCAAGTAGTGTTTTGCAGTCTGTAATCGTAGGCGCATAGTCTGCAAGAACAAGATCTTGTATCAGCTCATTAAGGCTGATTTCGTGTCTGTCGTCTTCCTGGAGAAAACCAAGTTCTATAATTTCGTTAACTCTGTTTGCATTGGAATGACCTAGCCAGCGTACAAAGTAACGTTTCGAAACACCTCCATAGGGGATAAGTGTAGCGCACTTTAATAAACCAAGCTGTTCACTTGAAAGATTAAACAATCCAAACAGCTTTCTTATATGTTCCATATAAGTAGCTTTGGAAGTTGTCCCGTCTTTGGTGACTGTTATTTTATCATTGGCAGTCATACCCGCCCTTTCGTAATAGAGACGTTGCTGTACCTCATCAGCACTCATAATTCCTGATTTAAGCAACCTTGCCACCAACTCTATAGCAAATGTATGCCCATGTACTGAATACAAGATATCTATCACTGTATCAGTTTCTTTATAAACTCCACCAGATAGATTTGTGATAAGAGCTATCTGTTCATCATGTGAAAGTTCATCTATAAAAACATTTTCCCCAATACTCATCGCATTACGTGTAGTAATCAGCACATGGCATTGATATTTCATAACCTCAAAAATGAATGGATCCGGCTTATCCATCTCATAATAATTGTCTATTATGAGCAGTGTATCTTCCTTTAATGTGTTCAGAAAGCGGTTATGTTGTATAAAGAGCTCATCAACAGAAGTATCATATCTGTCATTTACAAAATCCAAATCTGCTATATCTTTTTTGAGATTGCCTGAATATAAGATGTAGATCTGGTTGGTATAATCTTTTTTGCAGTATTTGGCAAACGCTTTTGCAACTTCACTCTTGCCCATACCAGCAACTCCGTGCAGAAAAACTTTGCTATTGGAGGAAAAAGCATTATGGACTGTCGCTATCTCTTTCTGCCTTCCGACAAAATGTCTGCAAGGATTTGGAGGCGTACATCCAATAATATAGGTGGCTATCATTGGAGACATCTTACCTTCGGCTATGCTAAGTTCATTTTCGCTTCCATGCTTTACAAACTTACGCTGAAGAATAAAATACATCAATCTTCCCATGAAGGATGCAATTTTTTCGTCTTCTGCACTCGGATAGTCCTTGCAGATATAATCTTTCATGACACCAGAAATTGAATCATCCAACATAAGCAGATCATGCAGCTTTTCAGCACACATAGCTCCATCATAAAGAATAGGGATAACGTTCTTGTTTATATCACTGACAAGAATACCTTCTTTATCTTTGTTCATGTAATACTTGCTGATTCTGGGAGTGATTGCAGCCTGTCCATTCATCCAACGGCAAACCAAGGCATTATCAAAGTCATAGTCCACGTTTTCTTCATCATCCATAAATGCATCAAAAACCTCATAAAGAAGATCTGTCTGACTAAGTGCCCTGGCATCACTTATATATTCACGTATGATTTTCATCACATTGCTAAAATCACAAAGTTCCAATTGATTACCTCGTATCTACAACCCCAATGTATCTTGTTTATAGTATCATAATTAAATGGCACACATACCTGACTTTTTTGGATTAATGGCAATAAAGAGACCAGCATCTTTGGTGATGTGGAATTTGTGACTTACCTTTTTCATAATATAATTCTTAAATTCTGCATATCTGTTCAGAAGATAGTGGTTCTGATTGCCGTGGCATGAAAAAATATAATCTATTAACGGACCGGCATCAGTAATGATTATCTCATCCTTGTATTTCTTCAACTCCACTTCTCCAAATACGCTGCGCAATATATCAGCACCATTCTCCAGTCCAAATATTTTGTATAAGTCATTGCTGGAAAGCACTATTCTATCATCAAACTCTTTTACCAGTTCTCTGATTTCTTTCATATGGTTACTACTATATGTGCTGCAGACTAGTCTTCCACCAGGCTTTAGCACTCTGCTTATTTCCTTACAGGCAAGATGGACATCTTCACAATAAAAAAGGACGTGGCCCGCAATTACTAAATCAAAGGAATTATCTTCAAATGGTATAGCATTAAGATCAAATGCTTTGTAAGAAAATGTTAAGTCTCGCAGTTCTTTTGAATATGCCTTTGTAGCACTTTCTATATTCTGTCTTGCATCATGCAGTATCCCGGCAGAGATATCTGAAAGAGTTATTTGTATATCCGAATATTTACGTTTGGACAATTCACCTATGTTCTCAGCCCACAATGCTCCATTACCACATCCAAGCTCCAGAATATCCATCCCGGAAGAGATATCACATTCCTGTAATACCCAATTAAACCATCTTTGTTTATTTGTTGAATATTTGTTATGAAGTTCTATCCTGGCAGAAATGTTGCTTGCATTTTGATATTGACTCTTTAAGCTATTCTCCATTGAAGTCATGTGAATCAGCTCCAGCATCTGCTTCCAATCGGGAGTGGCAGAGCTTTCTAAAGCTTTGATGGTGGCGTTTACACCTTCTTCAACATTTTTCATTTCATCAATTCTTTCTGAAAGCAGCTTTTTCTGCATCTTAAGGGCATTCAGAATGAAATGATTATCAGCCTGACCATTTGGTATTTCTTTTATCTCATCCAGAGAAAATCCCAGGTACTTTAAAAGCAATATCTGCTGCAGGATTGCAAAATCGTAATCTGTGTAAAATCTTGCACCTGATTCGGCTATAAATGATGGCGCAAGTAACCCCTTCTGGTCATAAAATCTTATAGTTCTTACCGATACGTGAGCCATTTTGGCAAATTGTCCGGATGAATAGTAGCCTTTTTTATTCATAAAAAGTTTTCTCCGATATTATAAAAAGCGCTTGAAGGTTACGATACGTCACCTTTTATAATCTGAGTATAGCATAGTTATAAGTTCAGTGCGCACCTGAATATATTCAAGACAAGGAGGTAAAACAGATGTTTCCAAGTGTCAAAGAAGCTCTGGAAGAGTTAGAAATAGCAAGAAAACTAAATCCTGGACCATGGGTAGATCATTCCAAAAATGTTGGCATAGCAGCTCGTAACATTGCTGAAAAGATACCTGATATGGATTCAGAAAAAGCCTATATAGTCGGCCTTTTGCATGATATTGGAAGAAGATGTAAATTTGGCTTTGTTGATATTCCTACGCACGTATATGAAGGATACAAGTACTGCATGGAAAAAGGATGGAACGAGCCATCCAGAATTTGCATGACACATTCATATCTTCGCATGCAGGAAGAGTTTAGCTCCGAACCCGAAACAGAGCACGAAAAGGCTATCAGAGACTACATTATGAATTGTGGCGAGCAGGATGATTATGACAAGCTGATCCAGCTATGTGATTCTCTTGCAACAGACTATGGTTTTGTAATTCTGGAAAAAAGATTTGTTGATGTTACAAGACGATACGGAATAATGGAGGGCTACATTAAAGGTTGGGAGATTGCCTTCAAAATAAAAGAAGATTTTGAAGAGCGTATGGGATGTTCTATATATGATGTTCTTCCGGATATAGGCAGAACTACACTTCTCTGTCCTAAACCTTGGAAACCACCGGTAAACAGTAACTGAAATAGAGATTTCGAATGTGATAAATTGTGGAATTTGTGAAAAAACTAGATAATCCATAGGATAAAGTAAATCGGAAAGGACAATATGGAAAATATAATTATGCCCAAAAGGCTTGATAGAGAAGTAATATATGAAAGTGATTTTGTATGCTTGTACGCTGATAAGGTAAAACTTCCAAGTGGCTATATCATTGAGAAGTACCATCAGATACATTATCCAAAGGAAGCTGTTTGTGTGGCGATTTTTAATGAAAAAGATGAAGTACTGCTTATTCGCCACAGAAGATATACTGTTGGAAGACTTGAATGGGAAATCCCAGCAGGTAAAATCGAAGAAGGCGAAAGCCCTGAAGAAGCTGCTAGAAGAGAATGTATTGAAGAAACCGGCTGTTCTTTGAAAGACGTAAGTTTTCTTTGTTCTCAAAATCCTGCAAATGGTATGTCAGATTGTATATGCCACTGCTTTGCGACCAGAGTAGATATGGAAGGCTCACTATTCGATACTGATGAAGTTGCATATAAAAAATGGCTCTCAAAAGAACAAGTACTTGAGATGCTAAAAAATAATGAAACCAATGACGGAGTCTCTATGTTGTGCTTATTGTATGCATTTCAGTTTTATAAATAACTCTTTGTTTTGCGAAATTTAATGTCTGTTGGTTATATCACCCTCATTCGTATGATATAACCAACAGAATACTTGTGATTTTTGACACAAAAAAAGAACCCGACGCATCAGGTTCTTCCAGGTGTAATCCGAAGATGTCCACCGCAATTCTTAACTATAATATACTACTATTAGGCACTCTACGCAAGTTATTTATGAAATGCTAATAAAGTTCAAAAGCGCTGCCATATTTGGTCTGTGCTGTGTTCCAACTACCTGATTATAGATATTGATAGGAAGCTCATTCCTCAAATACTCAGTCTGCTGTTGGTAAGATGCTACAAACTGCTTACAGGCTGTTTTTGTCTCGCCCATTTTTCTCAGGAAATATGTAATCATTATGACATATGCATCCATGTATTTGAAATCGATATTAGAAATGCTAACTTCTTTTTCCAGTAGTGTTTCAAGTCTCTGATCTATTTTACCTGTTTTGAATCTGGTATCAAATATCACGTTATTATGAGCTATTGCATTTCTCAGATCCTTAAGCGTAAAAATGAAGAACTGGGTATTCATACCATCAGAATCCAAATTGGTTGGTAATTTCATAATGTTTGAGACATATAACTTAACATCTGTGCATGCGCAATCAAACAGTGTGCCAAATTCTCCGAGAGTTAGAGTTTCAAAAATGGCCCATACAGGGATAGTAATATCATTATTAAAGAAATGAGCTACTACACTTCTCTTATTATAATCACGAACCAAAGCAGCATTAATCTTGCCCTTAAGATTCATTCTCTTTGTATACTCAGTTTTATATGGCTTGCTACCAGGCGTATGATTTTTATATGCTGTTAATGACTTGTTGTATATGACATCAAAATTCTCTGATTTACTATGAGCCAACAACGCCTCAATAACATAACTCTTCAGGGCATTCTCAATGAACATTACTTTCGGATAAAGTACTGTTTTCAGCTGCATATCATACTTGTTTAATGCAATAATTTCATCCAAAGAAGTGAAATTCACCTTGTTGGTGTCTTCACGGATAAACCTATATCCTTTAAAACCATGATAATAACCTATATTCCTAAGTGCCTGTGTCTGAGAACTTTTGACATTAATGTGGTGAGTATTTCTAAGATACTTCATCAACTGATAAACAGATAGCATAAATAGCCTTCTTTCAAAAATATTTAAAGAGATTATAACACCAAACATCGACTCTATTCCATGGAAAAACTTTTATATGCTATGATTATTCTTGCGATTTTTTTATGATAACTAAAGCAGGAAAAAACAATCGAATAAAACTATTGACCTTACACTTAACTATAATGATAAAACGGTTTCAGAAAGGAGATGCGTGGTATGACTATAAAGGAGTTTTCCAATCTGTGTGGATGTAACCCCCAGACAATACGTTATTATGATCGCATGAATTTGCTGAAACCGATTAAGGTAGATGATTGGACGGGATATCGCTACTATGATGAAAATCAGGCACTTGATTTTGTAAAGATAAAAAATCTTCAGACTGCAGGGTTTGCAATCAATGAGATAAAAGAGCTTCTTGAAGCCGATAATGAAGTAATTTATGAGGCATTTGGAAAAAAGATTAAGGAACAGGAAGAAAAACTTAACACAATACTTGAGATTCAGAAGTCATATCAAAGCGAAATAACAGAGATGGCAAAGAAAATTGAAGAAGTTCGCACCACTATCAAGATGCGTATGGAGGAATACAACCCCAGCCTGGAGTTTGGTATCGATAATACCACCTATGATCAGATGAAAGGCCAGATTGATGACTTTTTTGATGACATAATCAAAAACCGTGAGTATGACAGATTAAAATATGTTGATGACAGCAAGTCTGAAGGAGAAAAAGAACCTGACCTGCTGAATGATCCGAATTATGAGATCTGTTATGAAAAGCACGGCTGGGATGCAGTAAAAGACTTTTATGATGAATTTTCTGCTCTGGAAGATGGCAAGGAATACAAGCTTCTTTTTGAACTTGCTTCTGATAAAGCAAATTGGACAGGATTTGCCAATACTATCCTGGGAATGCTTATTCTGGAGAATAAGGGCAGGAAAAGCGAGCTTGGCTGCAAGGTCAACAGCTCTAAAGACGGAGATAATCACTTCTGGCTATTAAAAAGAAAAAATGATGAGGCAGGGAAATAAAATGGAGAAATATAACTTAGAAGAACTCTATAATCAGGTAGCAGAAGCTATTGCAACATTGGATTTTGAGCAGATTTGGGAGGGATTTAAACCGCTAAAGTTT
>JAEEGH010001256.1_pt1 | contig 74278 bp, 68 predicted proteins | sample 9134181 | NCBI WGS metagenome assembly JAEEGH01 (sample SAMN16246544, study PRJNA631951) | gut metagenome | biome: gut microbiome; feature: rumen; material: DP-attached | host: Bos | place: Iran: Karaj | collected 2018-10 | reverse complement strand
TGAAGCTATGGATGACAACATGCTCACCAGCATGAACTTTGCTGTATATGCAACTAAAGACAAGATTGTCAATGATTGCACTACTTCAATAACTCTTTTATCCGGAAAAGAAAAAGAGGATGCTGCAAGCAAGGCTGCTGATGCCAGAAAGGCTCTCCATGTCTCTAAAAATGATATCTGCGAAGGCGGATTTTCAGATGATGAGATCAATATGTATGACCTTAAAGTAAATGGCATCTCAGATGCTTATGATGAAGTGATGCTCATGATCGATGATGCATGCGATTCAGGTGAGATGTACATTTTTCGAGATGGTCAGAGCAAGATGATCGCTGACAGTTTCTACACAGGTCAGTTGTGGGAAGTTGGGCTTAAGAGATTCATCAACGACGCTGAAGGCGTGCGCACTAGTGATTCTTTTGATAGCATCGTCAAGATCAATGCACTTCATGAAGATGATAAGATATACCTCCAGGAGTTCCCTGAGATGAAGGACGGCAGAGCTTGCAGGATCAATGAGGCTTATACTGTTGCTGTATACAGAACAGAGCTGTGATGGTTCATCGGCTCACAAAGAAGGAATAATGATTATATGAGATATCCGAAATTTTTGAAAGCTGAAGGCACTATAGGTTTTGTTGCTCCATCCTTTGGCTGTGCTACAGAGCCTTATGCCAGTGCTTTTGAGGCAGCTCTGAATGCTTTTGATAATATGGGCTACAAGACTGTACTTGGACCTAACTGCAGACTGGCAGAGGGTATTGGCATCAGTAATAAGCCTGAGCTATGCGGCAAGGAGCTGAACGAAGCTTATGTTTCAAATGACAGTGACGTGATCATTTCATGCGGCGGCGGAGAGCTTATGTGCGAAGTAGTTCCGTTTATTGATTATGAAGCTATTTCAAAAGCACAGCCTAAATGGTACATGGGCTTTTCTGATAATACCAATTTTACTTTTTTATCAGCTACTCTGGCAGATACTGCAGCTATTTATGGTCCCTGCGCGGCTACCTTTGGTATGAATAGATGGCATGAGTCTCTTGATGACTGTTTTAAACTGCTGCGTGGTGAGAGTCTTGAAGTGCACAACTATGATAAATGGGAAAAAGAGGGGCTCAGGGATGAGGAGCATCCTTTTGAACCATATAATCTCACTGAAGAAATGAAGATCAAGTATTATATTCCTGATGGAAGAAAAGCGTCCGATTTTGAGGTGTTTGATAAAAACGGTAATAGCCCGGAATGTCTGACAATTCTTGATAGTGAGCAGGTTGAAAAAGAAGTTTCATTTGAAGGAAGGATCATTGGAGGCTGCATGGATTGCCTGCAGGTGCTTTGCGGTACTTCTTTTGACAAGGTGGAAGAGTTTAACGACAAGTATGCTGATGATGGGATCATCTTTTTCCTTGAAGCTTGTGATCTGAATGTAATGGGCATCAGAAGAGCTATCTGGCAGATGAAAAACGCTGGCTGGTTCAAACATGTCAAAGGATTTCTTATTGGCCGTCCGATGCATTTCGACGAAGGCTTCCTGGGACTTGATCAGTATCACGCTGTCGTTGATGTGCTGGTAGAGTTCAATGTTCCTATCATCATGGATCTGGATATAGGTCACCTGCCTCCTCAGATGCCGATCATCACAGGCGCTTACGCCAAGGTGAGCAGTGTTGGCAATGAGTTTAAGATGAGATATGAACTGGCATAAGTTAATTACATTGCTAACATATTGCATATTTGTGATGTATTTTTTGATGTTTTCGGCTTTAATGGCGAGATGTCTAAAACAATCTGGAAAAAAGAGTGAGTATTACGGATTAAAAATAGGAATCGAAAAAAGAATCCTCAAAGATAAGCAAAGAATTTAGGATTTAAATAAAAAATTCCAATATTGGTCCGTAAAAAGAGCATAGATACTACGGCTTATAATAAGAAATCCAAAATCAATCCGTAAAGAGAGCCAAAATACTACGGCTTATAAATAAGAAATCCAGAATCAATCCGTAAAGAGAGCCAAAATACTGCGGCTTATAAATACGAAATTCAAAATTAATCCGTAAAGAGATCTATAAACCTACGGCTCAAAAAATAGATTGTCATTAAATAATCCGTAGGGCAGGTAGTGTACGGACTTCTCCATACTATATTACTAGTACAGATATCTATAAAAAGCTCGACATTTCATGGTGTCGAGCTTTTATATTCTTGGTCGGGATATTTGAAGTTACCAGAAAATATCCGCTGCAATCTAATAAAAGATAGCTTTGCCTGCATTTTGACATGGTAGCTAAATCCGAAGAAAAGCGACATATAAAGAAATTAAAAGAAAGAAAAAATAAAGAAACAAAAATAAGTGTAGCTGCCAGAGTTAATTACTCTCTAACAACTACACTTTTTTGGTACTAAATAAAGCAACAAAGAAATAGAGAAATTGAAAAATAAATCAATAATCATTCTAACCGTCTAAAATATAATCGCGCACAATTCAATAAAACAAAGGCTTTCAGCACATATTCCCCTGTAAGAGCGCTCTACAACAACATTACAGCTATACAACAGCCTATATATGCTGTAAATATGCATTGCATAGAGAGTAGGAAATTTGAAAAATAAATGAAAATGATATTGACTTTCATTTTCTGTTTGCATATACTGTAATATGGTTAGCAGAGGGTAACAAAATATAGTTTGACCAGTACACTTAATTACGATTTAGTTACTATGGATGAAAGGAGAATAATAGTGATGCCACTTTCACTACTTCATGATGGAGAGTCCGCTACTGTTGTTAAAGTTGGCGGCAAAGAAGATACAAGAAGATTTCTTGAAAATCTTGGATTTGTTGAAGGAACTGAAGTAACAGCAATCAGTTCAAATAATGGCAACATGATCATCAAGATCAGAGATTCCAGAGTAGCTATAAATAATGATATGGCTAAAAAAATTATGGTTTAAGGAGGAAGCATAATTATGAAAACGCTTCAGGAAGCACAGGTAGGCGAGACAGTAGTTGTCAAAAAGCTTAAGGGGGAGGATTCAGCACTTAAGAGACGAGTAATGGATATGGGTATTACTAAAGGAAGTAAGCTCTATATCAGAAAAGTAGCTCCTCTTGGTGACCCTGTTGAGATTACTGTAAGAGGCTACGAGTTATCACTTCGTAAAGAAGATGCTCATATTGTAGAGATTGAAGATTGATCTTCAAATTTATAGAAAGTGATCATAATAAGCTTTTTTAGAAAGCATTAAAATCTTGTAACAAGATTTTAGAGAAAAGAGGAGATTAAATGTCAACAAAGATTGCACTTGCAGGTAACCCTAACTGCGGAAAAACAACATTATTTAATGCTCTGACAGGTTCCAATCAGTATGTTGGTAACTGGCCAGGTGTTACTGTAGAAAAGAAGGAAGGACATTTAAAGGGACATAAAGATGTTATAATCACCGACCTTCCTGGTATTTATTCTTTATCACCTTATACACTTGAAGAAGTGGTAAGCCGTGATTATATTCTTAAGGAGCAGCCAGAGGCTATCATCAATCTGGTAGATGCTACTAACATTGAACGTAACCTTTATCTTACAACTCAGATTCTTGAACTTGGAATTCCAGTAGTTATAGCTCTTAACATGATGGATCTTGTAAAGAAAAATGGTGACAAGATCGATACAAAAAAGCTTGGACAGCAGCTTGGATGTGAGATCGTTGAAATCTCAGCTCTTAAGACTGAAGGTCTTGATAAGCTTATCGATAAAGCAGTTGAAGCAGCTAAGAGAAAAAGTGCCACATCAATTGTTAAATTTGATGCTGAAACAGAAAATGCGATCGAAGCAGCTGATAAGATCCTGCCAAAGACAGCATGTGCTGACAGCCAGCGTAGATGGTTTGCAGTAAAGCTTCTTGAGAAGGATGCTAAAGTTCTTGAAAAGATTACTCTTTCAGAATCTGATAAGGCTGAACTTGAGAAAATCAGAGAGAATCTTGAAAATGCATGTGATGATGACGTTGAAAGTGTTATTACAAATGCAAGATATGAGTTCATCACAAGTGCAGTTGAGACTTCTGTAAAGAAGGCTCCAAAGGCTCTTTCTACATCAGATAAGATTGATAGGATCGTTACAAACAGAATTCTTGCACTTCCTATTTTTGCTATTGTAATGATCATTGTTTATTATATATCAGTTACAACAATCGGTACTTATGTAACAGACTGGACTAATGACGGTCTCTTCGGAGATGGTTATTACCTCTTTGGTAACGGCAGAAGCGCTTATGATGATGCTGTTACAGAATTTGTTGCTGAAAATGCATGGACAGATGATGTTAAGGCAACTGTTGATGCCGCTGTAGAAGCTGGTGTTATCGGTGCTGAAGATATCCAGGCTGCCATTGAAGACGAAGATTTCGGTGCTTTTGATGAAGCTTATGGTTCATATGCTGATTCTCTTGCTGATAGCGGATATGATATCTCTGTTGTTGACGAAGTACTTGAATCAGAAGAGTTCCCTGCAAACGAAGATTTCGGTGTATGGGTTCCTGGTGTTCCAGTACTTGTTGAAAACGGACTTGATGCAATTGGCTGTGCTGAGTGGCTCAAGAGCCTGATCCTTGATGGTATCGTAGCCGGTGTTGGTGCTGTACTTGGTTTCGTTCCACAGATGCTTGTACTGTTCCTGTTCCTTGGATTCCTGGAATACTGCGGATACATGGCACGTGTTGCATTCATCATGGATAGGATCTTCCGTAAATTTGGTCTTTCAGGTAAGTCATTCATCCCAATGCTCATCGGTAGTGGATGTGGTGTTCCTGGTGTTATGGCCAGCCGTACAATTGAAAGCGAACGTGATCGTCGTATGACAATCATGACAACAACATTTATTCCATGTGGTGCTAAACTTCCTATCATTGCTCTTATTGCAGCAGCTCTGTTTGGCAATGCATGGTGGGTAGCTCCAAGTGCTTACTTCCTTGGAATTGCTGCAATCATCGTTTCAGGTATCATGTTAAAGAAGACTAAGATGTTTGCTGGAGATCCAGCTCCATTCGTTATGGAACTTCCAGCATACCACTGGCCAACAGTTGGCAGCATCCTCAGAACAACTTGGGAGCGTGGATGGTCATTCATTAAGAGAGCAGGTACAATCATCCTTCTTTCTTCAATCATCATCTGGGCTGGTTCAGTATTTGGATGGACAGAAGGCGCATTTGGATTTAATCCTGATCTTGAATTATCAGACAGTATCCTTGGTGCATTTGGTAACGCTATTAAGTGGATCTTTGCTCCTCTTGGATTTGCTGATGCTTCAGCTACAGTTGCTACAATAATGGGTCTTGTTGCAAAAGAAGAAGTTGTAGGTGTATTCGGTGTTCTTGATTTTGAAGGCCTTGCACCACTTGCAGGTTATTCATTCCTTGCATTTAACCTTCTTTGCGCTCCTTGCTTTGCTGCAATCGGTGCTATTAAGAGGGAAATGAACAATGCAAGATGGACAGCATTTGCAATTGCTTACCAGTGTGTATTTGCTTACATCGTTGCACTGATCATCTATCAGATTGGTTCATTATTTACAGGTTCATTTGGAATCGGAACTATCTTTGGCTTCGCTGCAATTGTACTTCTTGTATACGGTCTTGTAAGAAAGAATGTATATGAAGATGCTAAAGGTGAAACTGTTAACAAGATTGCTTAATAAGGGTAGGAGATGACAGTTGATGAGTACTGAACAGGTAATGGATAGACTTAAAGATAATGGATGTCGAATTACCAAACAGCGCAAGCTTATCGTCGATGTCATCATGAACAATGATTTTACTTCCTGTAAAGACATCTATTATCAGGTCGTAGCTTTAGACAAAACCGTAGGTATGGCAACCGTTTATCGTATGATACGAGTTTTGGAAGACATCGGTGTTGTTAAGAGAATAGACATGATTGAATTAAATAAAGACGCTGAAGATTTATAAAATTGCCAAAAACCACCACAGTTTGATCGCTGTGGTGGTTTTTTCATATGTAAAAAAGTTTCTTGCTATTTCTTGTTGTCCAGGTTTGAACCTCTGACAATGGCATTTTTTCCAAATTCTTTCTTGATAAGATCAGTCATGGCATCAAGTTTTTCTCTTTTTTCATTACTGATCACAGGTCTGGTTAAATTGCTGCCAGAAGAAGAGCTTACGTTAGACTGTCCGGAGACTGGCATCACATCAAACAGAGACATCTGCCGGTATTCACCATTGTCCAGATTGGATGCGCCTACACCGATAAGTCTTATGGTCTCATCCTTGTAAAAAAGGCCTTGAGGACCTTTCATAAGTTTATCCATCAGCTGCATTGCTGTTTCATAGATTACATCGGAAGAGTTGGTTGGATCAGTAATTCCTGTCTGGATGGAATGGCGCTTGAAATTGCCGGTTTTGACAGAAACTGTAATTGTGCTTCCGTAAACACCTGCATTTCGCATCCTTGATGAAACTTTATCTGACAACCATCTGACAATATCAGGAACCTGATTGTCATAGTTTTCTATTGAAATATCGGTTGGGATAGTTGTCTCGTTAGAATAGCTCTTGGCATCCTCGTACTCATTTTCGACGATATCACTGCCATGACCATTGGCACTGGCGTAGATGTAGGCTCCACCTTTTTCTCCAAGGACCTGCTTAAGAAAAGTCTCATCAGATCTTGCTACGTCGCCTATAGTGCGCATACCAAGGGATATGAGCCTTTGTGACGTTGCCTTGCCACAGCCATAGAGGTCACCTATAGGCAGTGGCCACATTTTCTTCTCAATCTCTTCTGGAAAAAGAGTGTGAGTCATATCAGGTTTTTTGAAATCACTGGCCATTTTTGCCAGTAATTTGTTACTGGATATGCCTACATTTACTGTAAAGCCAAGGGTATCACGAATTTCATTCCGAATAGCTGTAGCAACGGATAAAGGAAATTTTTCTTTTTCTGTTTCAAGATGCTTGTATAAGAGTTCTGTTCCGGTGAGGTCTATGAAAGCCTCATCAATAGACACCTGTTGTACCAGTGGAGTGTACTTGTGCAGGATATCAATAAATGCATGAGAGTACTCTCTATAGGTCTTAAAATCAGATTCTACAAGAACCAGCTTGGGACAGAGCTGAATGGCCTTCACAACAGGCATGGCTGTCTGGATACCATATTTTTTGGCAGGGATTGATTTGGCTGTGATAATACCATGTCTTGTTTTGACATCACCGCCTACTGCAGATGGTATGGTGCGAAGGTCAAGAGCATCTGGGTCTTCTTTTAATAATTTTACTGCACTCCAGGACAGGAATGCTGAATTGACATCGATGTGAAAAATAATTTTATTCATATTATTAGTATACCATGTGAAATGGAATGCAAGTGCAGGGTTATTGGCATAGGGCTTTCATATCGGCTGGGATATCAGCTGTAAATAAAAGCTTTTGTCCGTTCATGGGATGGAAGATTTCTGTTTTATATGAATGCAGGGCGCATCTGGTCATACCGTGATTGTCTGCAATGCCTTTTCCATATAATGTATCACCCAGAAGAGGGTGGCCAATATGACTCATATGAACCCTTATCTGATGAGTCCTTCCGGTATAGAGGGAGAGCTTGATGAGACTATATCCATCATATTCTTTTAGAACTTCGTAACCGGTTTTGGCGTATGAGCCGTCATCTCTGACTTCTCGCAGGAGTTTTTCGTTAGGAACTCTGCCAATGGGGAGTTCTATGATTCCTTGCTTTTTGTCCAGATGCCCTTCACAGAGAGCAAGGTATTCTTTGGTTCTAAGCCCTTTTATGCTCTGGTGGCAGATGATCGCTGCAGAAGGTCTGTTTTTGGCAAAAATGACAACGCCGGAGGTTTCTTTATCAAGCCTGCCAACAGCGCGCATTACGTGATACTCATTTTTTTGTTCGTAGTACCATGCAAGCCTGTTGCTTACAGAGTCGGTGTAGTGACCGTGGGATGGATGAACTACAATGCCGGCTTCTTTATTAATACATATGATGTCTTCATCTTCGTATATAATATCAAGGCTGCCCTGAACTGGAACAGTAATAGCACTGGTTTCACAGTTTTCATGCAGGACAATATTCAGTGTTTCACCGGGCTGCAGCATATATCTGACGTTTACATGTCTGCCATCGCAAGTGATCCCGTCATCAAAAGCCTTGGCATGGCTTATTTCTCTTCTTGAGAGGTGCAGGATTTCTTTCATTACAGTCCTGACTTCAATAGGAGCGTCATTTTCATTAAGTTTGTAATCTAATTTTCTAATACTTTCAGTCATCATAAAATATATATTATGTTTAATTTATTTTTTGTTCAATACTAATAGCTTTGATTTTGTGAAAAACTCTGTACACAAGTGTTTTGAGTTGTGGTTGAAAAATTTATATTTTAAATATCGTTAGTTTATATTTATTTTAGTATTTTTCGATACAATATAAGTACATTTAGAGCAACATGTACTTGATTAATCTATCATAAAATAATATGATAAATCTAAGAAAAACTGTAAATATGATTATGCAGTTGTCGTGAGGGGTGTTCTTATGAAAGTTAAAGTTATGAGTAAAAAATTTAAACGTGTAATTTCAACTGTTGTAACTGTTGCACTTCTTGTAGCTGTAGCAGCATGTAGTAAGACTCAGAATCCTACTGTTGATGATTCTGCTGCACTTAGAGGTGCTGATGAGGGCGCCGGTGAGATCTGGATTGATGATGAGCAGATAGCACTTGCTGCAGAAGGAGAGTCAGACCAGGCACTTCTTGATATGGCCAAGGCTGCATTTAATCTTGTTAATCAGCAGAGAGCTAACGCTGGTCTGTCAACACTTGAGTGGAGTACCGGTCTTGAGGATTGCGCAAGGGTTAGATCACAGGAGATTGTTACAACATGGTCACATACAAGACCTAATGGAACTGACTGGTGGACTGTTAACAGTAACATCATGTATGGTGAGAATCTTGCCAAGCTGTATGGTTCAGCAGATTCTTGTGTAGCAGCATGGATGGCATCTCCAACACATGCAGCTAACATTATGGATGGAAGCTTTAGAACAATGGCTATCTATATTCATAGAACATCAGATGGCAATCTTTACTGGGCTCAGGAATTTGGTTATTGATCATTGAATTATACAAAAGAACTACAAGTGCTGAGCAGGAATTATTTCTACTCTAGTTAATAGTTAATACGTTATCATAATAAAGTTATTATCAAATCTTGCTATTTTAAAAAAGAAAATATAAGTTAACGTTTATTTAATGGAAAACCTTCGCGAAGATTGTTCGCGAAGGCTTTTTCTTTTCTTTGATAAGATAATTTATTGTCACAATAACGCGCATAAGCAAGAACAGTGCAGTTTTCAACATAGTTCTATATCATCGAAACACCTTTTCTTCTGACATTTAGTCATTTAATAAATTTATATTCAATATATTGAAGTGGAGGATAATTGTCACACAATATATATAAATTAGATAGCTGATAGGCATTTACTGAATTGATTTGAATGACAATATTCCCAGAACCACTGGCTAAAGTCTGAATTATCGGGTAATACATGAATTGAAGCAAAAAAATCAGATAATGAGGATATCGATAATAGTATTTTTAGCTTTATTGATATTTTTTTGATTTATCCTTAGCAGTAGTTTCCCTTAATCTATAAGGCAAAAATGCTAAATGGTAGCCTTGAAACAAGCGATTTTTCAATGAAACTGACGAATTATTAAAAAAAAATAAAAAATAGCAAAATGTGGGCAATCTGGAGCAAAAAGTGAGTAGTCAAAAAGTTAACAATCATTATGATATTTCAATAGAAAGAAGTTCAGGAGTAAATTGAAAAAATGAATAATGAGTTTTTAGCTATTTCTGAAGAAGATGACGAAATTGATTTCGGAGAACTCTTCTTTGTTCTAAAAAGCCATCTTTTAGCAATTATCGCATGTTTTGTAGTGGGGGCAGGCATCGCATTTGCTTATACTATGTTTTTAGTACAGCCTTTATATACATCATCTTCAATGATCTATATATTTTCCAAAACTACATCCGTAACATCAGCTATTGATCTGCAGATAGGATCTCAGTTGACAGTTGATTTTGAGATATTAGGTACCAGCAGACCTGTAATTGAGAAAGTAATAAAAGATTTAAATCTTGATACAGATTATGAAACACTTGTAAATACTATTGATATCACTAATCCTACAAGCTCACGTATCATCAAGATTACTGTAGAAAATACTGATCCTCAGCTTGCTTGTGACATTGCCAATGCTCTTGCTGATGATCTTGCAGCTCGAGTTGCAGAGGTTATTGATACAACTAAGCCTTCATCAGTAGAAGAAGCAGTGCCTGCATCTAAGCCTACAAGCCCTAGTAAGAGTAAAAATACTGCTCTTGGAGCAATACTTGGCATGCTGCTTGCAATTGCAGTGATCCTTATCCGTTATTACAGTGATATGTCCATCAGAGATGAAGACGATGTCAGAAAGTATCTTGGTCTGGGAACTCTTGCTTCAATTCCTTATGAGAAGAGCATTGAAGGAGAGCTTACAGGTAAGAATGATAAGAAAGCCAAGAAGAGAAGATAATGAGTAAAAGGAAATACATTTTTATCATCTGTCTTCTTGTAGTAGCAGTTGGTGCTGCATTTGCCGGTTATTATATTGCCGAGGGTATGTACAGTAAGAGTACTGTGGCTGACCTGCAGGAAATAGCGCATACTGAGGATAGTGCAGATATAGAAGGCTTAGACAGTGCAGAGGTAGAGACGTCAGTTGATTCTACAGAAGAATATCAAGCTACTGTAGATATTGCGGCTCTTCAAGAGACTAACCCTGATATATTTGCATGGATCAATATTCCTGATACTGATATTGATTATCCAATAGTTCAGCATCCTACAGATGATTCATATTATTTAAAACATGGCGCCAATGGTATGTATTCAACCTATGGTTGTCCATTTATAGAACTGTCAGATTCACAGACGTTTCTGGAGTTCAACACCATTATCTATGGACATAATATGAATGATGGCTCAATGTTTGCGCCATTACATGACTATGAAGATAAAGATTTCTACGATGAACATCGTGAGATTTTTATATACACTGCAGATCATACATTTACGTATGAGGTATTTGTAGCGGTTATGTATTCAGATATACATATACCATATTATTTTGACGATACACTTGAATCTGATAGAACTGCTTTCCTTGATTCGCTTACAGAAGATATAGTTCAGGACAGAAGTATTATTTCTGAAGACATTAGTGTTACAGAAGATGATTGCATTATTACATTAAGTACCTGTGATAAGACACTTCGTAGTAACAGATATCTGGTAGTTGCAGTTTTGACTCAAATTGATGGACAGGATGCCAGGTAAAAGGATGAATATAAGAAAGATGATCCTCCTATGTGCCATCGTAGTTGGCGTTACTGGAATAGCCGGTATAGGAGGGTTTTTATTTGCCAGTAAACAGAATAATGTTGTAAGGCGTGCAGATGCTGATAGTAGTATCAGTAGCGATGCAACTAGTGAAGAGACTTCGGATGGTCTTATCAAGGATTCCTTTGATGGTAGTGTTACTTATAACGGAATCAGGTATGAATACAACACTGCTATTGATACAGTGCTTTTTCTGGGAGTTGACAATAGTGATCAATCCAGAGAAGGCATAGGTATTACAGAAGGCGGCAGAAGTGATGCCATAATCCTTTTTGTGATCGACAATGACAATAAGTTGATAACACCTCTTGAGATCAGTAGAGATACTATGGTCTCAGTTGATATATATGATAATGATGGCAATTACCTGACACAGGGAATTGAACAGCTTACAATGCAGTATTCATATGGCACAAGTCCTAGAAATGCTTGTAATCTGACTAAAGAAAAGGTTTCAGATATCCTGTTCCGTACCAGAATAGACAGTGTTGTATCACTGACTATGGACGGAATAGCACCGGTTGTAGATGCCATAGGCGGAGTAACGCTTACACTTACGACTGATGAGACTGATATAGATCCTTCTTACACAGAAGGTGCAACTATCCATCTTGATGGAGATGCTGCAACAGAGTTTGTTCATACCCGCGACACATCGACGCGTGGTAGTAACAACGATAGAATGTCGAGACAGACACAATTTATGCTTGCTTTGTTTCAGACAATTACTAAAAATGGGAATTCTGTCTTGGAGACCATGGAATCAGCGGCAGCTGACTATCTCTATGAAGACATTGACGCAGATACAATGAAACATTTTACTGAGTATGATTATTCGGGCACAGTCCTGACGCTACCTGGAGAAAATGTTGCTGGAGATCTCCATGATGAATTCTATGTGGATGGAGATAAGCTTACGGAGATCGTGCTGGATCTTTTTTATAAAGAGGCTGAATGATTTTCGTATGTTTTTCTTAATAATATAAAGGAGTAAAAGTATGAAAAAGGGAAAAGTTTTAACTCTTGCTGCAGCAGCTCTTATGACTGTTAGCCTTGCATTTCCTACTCAGGTATATGCAACTAGCAGAACAACAACTACAGAGCTTACAGGTGCTCAGGTACTTGGTGCTACAAGAACAGCTGTTATCGGTGAAGATGTAACAGCATCTCAGATAACAGATCAGACTGCTATCAATGGTCTTAAAGACATGGATAGCGTTGCAACTCTTGTTAGCGAGACACCTGGTGTTGACCTTAAGGCAGATGAGATCTCAATCCTTGACAGCATGGAAATAACACTTGCTGATGGAGTGGAAGTTTCAGAAGCAAACCCACTTTATCTTACATTTTCATTTCCTGGTGTTACAGCCAATACAAAAGCATTTGTACTGCACTTTGTAAATGGCGCTTGGAAGGTTGAGGAGACAACTGTTGCTGATGGTACAATCACAGGTAAGTTCACAAGCTTCTCACCAGTAGCTATCGTTGTTGAGACATCTACTCTTAATTCATCTGTTCTTGGTTCTGACAGAGCAACATCACCTAGAACAGGCGATTCAAGCAGAGTAGTAATTATGCTTGCAGTAGCAGCAGCTCTTTGCGGCGGCTGTGTAGCAGCTAGGAAAAAAGTATTTGCATGAGACAACCAAAGCAGATTCCTGCTTTGGCTGATCTACATTGCCACCTTATTCCTTATGTAGACGATGGGGCATCCGATATGGATGACTCCAAACGTCTCATTAATGAGGAATACAATCAGGGTGTGCGGCACATAGTGATGACCGCACACCTTAGATATGGGTATTTTGATACGCCTGTTTATTTAGTGGGAAGGCAATTTGATCAGTTAAAGTTATGGATCAAAGAGAATTTTACAGATTTAAAAGTTGAATATAGCAGGGAATATTACTGTGATGACAGGTTGCTCACCTTGTTGGATGGCTATGGAAAAAAGGTAAATGAAGTAGCTTATGATAACAAAATATACTGTCCACAGAATGAAATCATTCCTTTTGGAACAAGTAAATGTATCCTTTTGGAGTTTTCTTCAAACAGGATTCAAAAGGATTTGATAATTACTGCTGTCGATAAAGTATTTAATGCGGGGCTTACACCTGTTATTGCACATGTAGAGAGATATCCGATCATACAAAAGCATCCTGAATTTATTCAGAAATGTATTGATGCTGGTGCTTATATACAGGTAAATGCTGATTCAATCATAGGATCAGAAAATAAAATACGATGTCAGACAGCCCGTGAACTTATAAATTTGGGCGCCGTTGATGTTGTTTCATCTGATGCACATGACCCTCTGATCCGAAAGCCTAATCTACTAAAATGCTACAAGTATTTGAAATCCAAATATGGAGCATATGAAGCAGATAAGTTAATGCACGATAATATGTATTACCTGTTAGAAGGCTGATGGATAGATAGAATTAAGGAGTTTATTTGATGTTAGAAATAAAACTTGAAAAGAAAAATCTACCTTTTGCAATGGTAGAAGAAATCAAAAATTTAAGAACAGGTATTACTTTTAGTGGAGATAATATCAAGACAGTAATGTTTACCAGTTGTACTCCTAATGAAGGTAAGAGCACTGTTTCTATTGAAACTGCAAGAGCTTTTGCTGAGCTTGGTAAGAAAGTATTATATATTGATTGCGATCTTCGTAAATCAATCCTAAGACGTAAGCTTGTTCATGGATCAGTCAAGAGAGGTCTAACTCATTATCTTACAGGTCAGAATCAGATTGAAGATATTATATACAAGAACACTGCTGGTACTGATGATGTAGAGTTCTATGTGATCCCAGCAGGTCCAAGTACCAACAGCCCTACAGAGCTTTTAGCATCTGAAAAATTCAGTAATCTGCTGAATGCAGTAAAAGATGAGTATGACATTGTAGTGATTGATACACCTCCTCTTGGAAGTGTGGTTGATGCATCAATTGTCGGAAAACTCTGTGATGGATCAATCATCATTGTTGAAGCTGGAAATGCTAATTACAAGGTGGTACAAAAAGTAAGAGACAAGCTGATAGCTTCTAATTCAAGGATACTTGGCGTAGTACTTAATAAAGTGGATAAGTCCAAGAAGAGCTATGGCTATTATAAATACGGTAGCAAATATGGCTACGGTGAAAACTATGGATATGGTGAGTAATTTAATTGTTTTAATTTGAGGGGTGCAATTAACGTTAGACGAAAAAATGTGAGGCAGTGGGGAACGTTAGGCATGGATAAAAAAATTAAAGTTTGCTTAGTTGGTTCATCAGGTGGTCATCTGACACACCTGTATATGCTCAAGTCTTTTTGGGAAAATAAAGAAAGATTTTGGGTAACTTTTGATAAAGAGGATGCAAGAAGTCTTTTGAAAGATGAAAAGATGTATCCTGCATATTATCCTTCTAATCGTAGTATTAAGGCTCTTGTGATCAATACTATAAGAGCAATAAAGATATTACATAAGGAGCATCCTGATCTCATAATATCTTCTGGAGCAGCTCCTGCTATTCCTTTTTTCTGGATTGGCAAATTAATGGGAATAAAAACCATTTATATAGAGGTCTTTGACCGAATTGATAAGCCTACACTTACCGGAAAACTATGTTATCCGGTTGCAGATAAATTTTTTGTTGAATGGGAAGAAATGAAAAAGGTATATCCTAAAGCAGATAACCTTGGGAGCATTTTTTAAATTGCGGGGAGAAAAAAATGATATTTGTGACGGTTGGCACACATGAACAGGCATTTAACAGATTGATTGAGTATATGGATAAATGGGCACGTGAACATGATGAAGAAGTAGTCATGCAGATAGGTTTTTCTACATACGAGCCAAAGTATTCTACTTGGAAAAAATTATTTTCATATCAGGAGATGATCAAATATACTAACGAGGCGCGTATTGTAATTACACATGGCGGGCCTAGTTCGTTTATAATGCCGCTTCAGGTGGGAAAAGTGCCTATCGTTGTTCCTAGGAAAAAACAATATGATGAGCATGTAAATGATCATCAGGTTAGCTTTTGCGAAGCAGTAAAAAATCGATTAAAGAATATCATTCTTGTTGAAGATGAGAAGGAACTCGAAGCTACTATTGATAATTATTATTCTATTGTTGATAGTATGACAGTCACACAGCAGAGTAACAATTCAAGATTCTGTGCTGCTTTTGAAAAAAGTGTTGAGGAATTGGTAAGCTGATGAAAAAAGTTGGAATTTTGTCAATGCAAAGAATCCAAAATTATGGATCTTTTTTGCAAGCGTATGGATTAAAAAGAATTTTGGAAGATATAGGATGTGATGTCCAATTTGTTGATTATCATCCAGGTGAAACATTGATTCCCGCTGATGGTGGAACTGGAATTGCTAGAAAAATATCTAAAGTACTAGAGGTTTTTAAATATTCTGCGCCTTTTAAAGAAAAAATTCGTTTCATTAAATACAAAAAGAACTATGCAGCTAATTATTATCCTTATCTTGGAATCAATGATAGTAAGAATTATTCACCTAAAGTTGACGCACTAGTGATTGGATCAGATGAAGTATTTAACTGTGTACAGAATAACACTAATGTAGGTTTTTCACCTGAGCTTTTCGGCCAAAATAATAATGCTGGGAAAGTAATTTCTTATGCAGCTTCTTTTGGTAATACTACTGAAGACAAACTCATTGAATGCAATGTGAGAGATAAGGTTTCAACATGGCTTAATTCATTTGATGCTATTTCAGTTAGAGATAATAACAGTGGTGAAATAGTAAAAAGTCTGACTGGTAAAGACCCTTTTTATAATCTTGATCCAGTTCTTATGTTTGATTTTATTGGTAAATGTAAGGAAATACCTAAAAGTGTTCCTGAAAGTAAGTATATGCTTTTATATGGATATTCGGGCAGGTTTACCAAAAAAGAATGCAAGGCAATAAGAAAATATGCAAATAATAAGGGATTAAAGATTTATTGCATCGGTGGAGTTCAAGATTGTTGTGATAGATTCATTGATGTTAATCCATTTGAAGTAATAGCTTATTTCCAAAATGCTGAATGTGTTGTAACAGATACATTTCATGGAACGATTATGTCGGTAATAACTCATAGACAGTTTGCAGCTGTTATAAGAGATAAAGGATATGGCAATAGTCAGAAACTAACGGACTTGCTTGATAGATTAAATCTTAGTAGTAGAATATTACCTTCTATCGATTTAGTAGATAGCATCATTAGTGAGAAGATTGATTACGCTAGTGTTGATCAGATAATCAATGAGCAGAGGGAAAAAACTTATGCATATTTGAAAAATCAAATATGTACGGTAGCTTGACTATTAAGGGGCAGTATGAAAATTGTTTTGTATGAAAAAAAAGAGGATTGCTGTGCTTGTGGTGCATGTGTAAATATTTGCCCTAAGCAGGCAATCTCTATGAAAGAAGATGAAGCAGGTTACTTATATCCTGAGATAAATGTAGACTTATGTATTGAATGTGGCGCTTGTAAAAACGTATGCGCATATCAACATCACGAAGAAAGCAATAATCCTATAGATTGTTATGCAGCTGTAAGTAAAAATATGGAACAATCAGAAAAGTCTGCTTCGGCAGGCATTTTTTCTGCCATTGCTTCCAAAGTTTTAAGAGATGGCGGAACGGTATATGGAGCAGCATTTGATGATGATTGGAATGTTTCCCATATAGCTGTTGATTCTATTGATAAGCTATATAAATTACAAGGATCAAAATATACTCACAGTAATACCGGACGCACTTTTTCTGATGTCAAAAAGGAACTTATAAATGGTAGGTATGTTTTATATTCTGGAACGCCTTGTCAGATTGCGGGGCTTAAGCAGTTTCTTCGTAAGGAATATGAGAACTTATTAACAATAGATATAGTTTGTCATGGTGTTCCAAGTAATAAGATGCTTAAGGATTATATTCATTCTTTGGAAGAAAAGCATAAGGGAGCAATAAGCCAATTTTCCTTTAGAGATAAAGCTCTTGGGTGGGGGATTAACGGAAACGCTTTTATAAATGGTAAAAAGATAAAACTATGGCAAAGTGCATCTTCATATTTTTATTACTTTACTAAAGCTAGTCTATATAGAGAAAACTGCTACAGTTGTAAATATACTTCTAGCCACAGGCCTGCAGATATTACTTTAGGAGATTTTTGGGGAATAGAGAAACAACATTCGGATTATCTAAAAGATTGGGATGAGTCTAAGGGAATTTCTTTGATTGTGGCTAATACGATAAAAGGTGCAGATTATTTAAAAGCTTGTGACGAGTACATAGAACTTAAACATAGTTCTTTTGATAAAGTTTCAGCCGGAAATGCTCAATTGCGTCATCCAAGTCATTTCGGTAATCGAAATGAAATTGTTGATTTATTTGTTGAAAAAGGATGGGATGCTATTGAATGCAGATTTAATAATTCTATTGGAGTTCGAAGATACAGTAGTCAAATCAAAGCATTATTACCATCAAAGATTAAAAAAATGATAAAGAGAAGTGTGGTTAGATAAATATGATATGGGCTGGAGTAGTTTTATATAATCCTACATTAGATAGGTTTATTCAAAATATGGAAATAGTTATAGATAAAGTTGATGGCATTATCATATATGATAATGGCTCTGATTTATCTGTAAAAAAATATATTAAATCGATTATTACTAAGAATGTTATTTTTTTAGGGGATGGTAATAATAAAGGTATAGCATTTGCGTTAAATGAAATTATGAAAACTGCTAAAGATAAAGGTGCAGATTGGGTTATTACTTTGGATCAGGATTCTATAATTTCAGAAGATTTTATTAGTCATTTAAGAAAACGAATTGAATTTAACAAACATATTAAGTTGGCAATTATTTGTCCAGCTATAGTAGATAAAAGAAGGATATTTCCTGCTAATAAAGTTGTCATTGATAACAAAAATGATCACGAGGTAAATATGTGTATTACTTCTGGAAGTTGTACTAATATTGCTGCTTGGGAAGATGTAAATGGTTTTGATGATTATTTGTTTATAGACTTGGTGGACAATGATTTTTGTAAAAGACTAAAGGCTAGAAATTGGGTAATACTCAAGATGGGAGGAGTTACTCTTGATCAAGAGTTTGGGAATATAAAACCCAAATCTGAAAGAGTTGTTAATTTTTATAGAAAGATATGTTCTTTGATACCAAACAAAAAACTAGCGATTCTCATATCCAAATTGGCATATACAAAGCAAGTAAGTCCAGTTCGGGTATATTATACAAACAGAAATATTATTTACTTAAATAATAAGTTAAAAGAGATTGGTGGCATAGGATATGAATCTTATAGTGTTAATTCATATCTAGGATTTTTACTTTTTTTTGATTTACCATCTATTTTTAGATCGAAGGATAAAACTAGAGTTATTAAGGCAATTTATAGAGGTATCATTGACGGTAAAAAAGCATGTGTTTCTGATTGAAGTTATACTGAATTCAAGTAGGTGAATGAAAATGTCAAAATTTACTGCAATAATAATAGATAAATTAAAACAAGCATATGGTAGAGGGTTAGATAAACACGAGAAAGATATTGTTTGTTCTGTGTTAAACAGTAATAATTTTGGACAGGTTATTATCAACGCAAGACCTGATGAAATTAAAAATGTTGGAATAATTCTTTTTTCGATTAAAAAATATGAAGGTGGTGTTACATCAGTTCTTAGATTAGGAACTGGATTGGCTAAACTGGGATACAATGTTACTTATGTCATTTATGGAGATTTGAGTGAAAAAGAATTATTGGCTAATGCAAAATTCAACCTTCCTTCATTCAGTGGGGAGATAAAAAAAGCAAGTGATTGTTCTAACAAGGATTTCGATGTTGTAGTTGCTACAAGTTGGAGGACTGTTTATAAATTGAATGATTATTTAGCATATAAAATGTATTTTGTTCAAGATTTTGAGCCTTACTTTTTTAAATTAAATGAACGATATTTGCTAGCAAAATTAACTTATGAACTAGGAATGCATATTGTGAGCTTGGGGCAGTGGAACATTAACCAAATTCGAAAGGAATGTGGAAGTACCCCGTCTAAGCTTGATTATATCGATTTTCCTTATGAAAAGTCTGAATATAATTGTACAGAAAAAAGAGATTATAACAATTATTTAGGCAAAAAAAAATATAAAATTGCTGTATATATAAAAGAAGATGGGAAAAGGATACCTAATATTGTTCAGTACATTCTTATTCAAGCAACGAGAGATTTAAAAAATTACGGTATTGATCTTGAAATAAATTTCTTTGGTTTAAATGCAAAATATAGTACGGCAGTAGGAAAAAATTTAGGAAAATTAAGCAAATCGGAATTGGCAAAATTATATCGTGAGAGTGATTTTGGAATGGTTGCTTCAATGACAAATATATCATTGGTTCCATATGAGATGATTGCTACGGGACTTCCAATATTTGAATTCTCGGATGGTTCTTTTACAGACTTTTTTAATGATAAATGTGCGTTATTGATTAATTATGATTATAGAGTTTTTGTTGATAAATTTATTGAAGCTGTTAGCAATCCTCAAATGCTTATAGAGATGATTGATGAAGCTAATATTATTATGAAAAATTTAAGTTGGGAAAAATCATGTAAGCAATTTGCATCATATATGGAAGGAAATGAATATACTGATGAAAAATGATTTGATTTCTGTAATTGTTCCTGTCTATAACATCGAGAATTATGTAAAAAGATGTATTGAGAGCATAGCAGCGCAAACATATAGAAATATAGAAATAATAGTTATAGATGATGGTTCGACAGATTCATCACCCCGATTATGTGATTCATTTAATGACGATAGAATAACTGTTATACATAAAAAAAATGAAGGTTTGGGTTATGCAAGAAATACTGGTTTAGAAGTAGCAAAAGGAAAATATGTGACCTTTGTTGATGGAGATGATGCAATTCTTGAGAATCATATAGAGAATATGTATCGAGCTATTGTCGATATGCAAGCTGATACTTGTCTTTGCGGATTTACAAAAGTATATGGTGAAAATAGATTTGTTGAGTCACCAAATGTTTTGGCCGGTAAAGTATTTTGTAACGAAGATATTATGAAGTATGCTTTTCCTAGAATGCTAGGAAATCAACCTGGAAAGCATGATAAGATTGAAATGTCTGCATGGTCAAAAATGTTTTCAAATGAGATTATTAAAAAGCACAATATCAGATTTCCATCTGAGAGAGAATTTATCAGTGAAGATATAATATTTGACTACGAATACTTCCCATTTTCGAAAAAAGTAGTTGCATGTTCTGATGTAGGATATTTATATTCTGATAATCCGTCGAGTTTGACTACTAAGTACAATCCTAATAGATTTGTTTTGCAGAAAAAATTGACGCTTGAGTTGCTAAAGCGATCAAAAGAGCTGGGAATTGAGAATCTTTGTAAGGGACGTATATATAATACATTTTTAGGAGTAGCAAGGTATAGTATTAAGCTGGAAGAAAAATATTCTTACCAAAATGGATATAAGCAAACAAAACGTAATGTAAAAAAGATATGTAGCGATCCAATTATTGGTGACATAATGTCTTATGATGAATTAAAAGCGATTCCTATTAAATCTAGATTTGTTCTTTATTTAATTAAATTTAATTGTGTCAATACATTACTACTAGTAATGAAAATAAAAAATAGTTTTAATATATAAAATGGAGAAATAATTGAAAGTACGTAGTAGAAAGCTAATTATTGCATGTTTGTGTTTAATGATGATTACTATTCCATACATTTCACCAACAGCCAATAATATAAAAAACTTAATTATTGAGGTTCTTATTTCTTTTTGGTTGTTAACTAGGCATATAAAGACCCGTGTTGTAAAAAATAACAGACCTATTATTTTATTTGTATTTACTATGGTTTTCTGTACATTTATTAATTTGTTTTTATCAAGTCGTTTAGTTAATGCACTGGTTACTGGATATTCATATGTTCTTATTTTTTTTGTTATAGATTATTTTATGATAAAAAAACAAAGTAATATAGTTATGTTCCAAATATTTAAAGTCGTTTTTTTATTTGCCTTGGTTGAACTTGTAGCTATTATAGCATCTAACGGACAGGGCATCGGTAGTAATTCAGTGTTAAAAAATTATATACTTGGTAATAAGTTTTTTGTTTCATATACGCATATGTTTTTATTAGCATTATTATATGAGTTGAAGGGATTAACAGATAGTAAAAAAATACGAATATTGATATACCTGTTTGGTTCTATCTATTCAATAATTATTTGTCATGTTGTTGATTGTAACACTGGAATAATAGGTAGTGTAAGTATTATTGTTTTTTGCACTCTAATGAGAATACATAAGACAATTCATTTCTTTTTAGCAAAGCCAATTGTTTTTATTCTTTTTTTTGTTGGAAGTACGTTCTTGCTAGTGGGCACGGATATTATAATTAATAATTCTTTTTTTCAAGAGTTATTTTATAAATATTCGCATACAAATGCTATTTTAACTGGTCGATTAGAAATGTTCGATATAGCTATATCTGCCATATTTTTGAAACCTTTTTGGGGTTATGGAATAAATAGTACTATTGTTAGTGATACTTTATCATGGGGCAATGCTCAAAATGGTTTATTGAAAAATTTGTTGGATTACGGACTAATAGGGACATTTGCTCTGTTATTTCTTTGTTATGATTCGTTAAAGTGTAGTTACATAAAGAAGAGTAATTTTGGAATAGGATTGCTTGGATTTTTGTATTCTATGGCATTATGTTCTACAGTTGAAATTAATATAGGATTTTTATTTTTCTTTGGATTGGCATTGTTAAAATACTCGCAGTCTGACTTGGAACAATAAAAATCAGGGAGGTTATATGATGAATATATGTGTTCTTTCAATGCAGAATGTGAATAATTTTGGTTCTGTTTTGCAGGCATATGGATTAAAGAAGACTCTTGAAAGTCTCGGAGGACAAGTTGAGTTTTTGGACATAAAAGCTATTGAAGAAGACAATAAATTAAGAGGAAATCAAATTCTTGATCATTCAAATGAACGAGAAAAAGTAGGTATTTTGGGTAAGCTAACAAAAGTTGATAGATATATAAAAAATCGTCTTGTAAACAGAAAGCTAGAGCCTTTACAGGATGATTTTTTTGAGCAATTTCGTTATGAAAAACTAGATATTAATAAAAAAAGAAATAAATATGATTTGTGCGTAATTGGGAGCGACGAAGTTTTTAATTGCTTAAATCCTTCAGAGAAATGGGGATTTTCTTCTCAGTTATTTGGTAATGTAAGAGAAGCAAATAAGGTTATTACATATGCTGCTTCGTGTGGCGCTACAACCTATGATAAAATTAATGAGCTTATGTCAAAAAGAATAAAAGAGTCTTTGGAAAAGGTATCTTATATTTCGGTTAGAGATGATAATACATATGATTTTGTGAGCAAACTAACTGATAACGAGATAACTAAAAATGTTGATCCGGTTATTCTATATGATTTTAGCAATGAAATTACCAAAGCTAAAAAAATTGATGCGCCAGAGCATTATTGCTTGATATATGCTTATAGAAATAGAATAAAAGATAAGAATGAAATAAAGAATATACTTGCTTTTTGTAAGAAAAACCATCTTGTTCCTATTGCTGTTGGAGCTCCGCAATTTTGGATAAAAAGATTTGTGATATGTGATCCATTTCAATGCCTACTTTTATTCAAAAATGCTGATTTTGTTATTACAGATACTTTCCATGGAACGGTTTTTTCATTAAAGTATGCAAAGCGTTTTGCGACAATTATTCGTGATAGTAATAAGAATAAATTATTAGATTTGATTCACTTGTTTAAAGCAGAAAAACATCTTGTGTCTCAGATTGAAGAAATTAATGAAATTTATAAAATTGAGAAAGAAAAATACATACAGGTAATAATTCAAGCTGAGCAACAAAAAGCAAATGAATACTTGAAACGGAGTGTTTTTAATGAGTGAAAGTAGAACAAGATATTTAGCTAAAAACACAGCAATTTTTGCTGTTGGTAATCTCGCTTCTAAGCTAATTACTTTTTTTCTAGTGCCGCTATATACAAATGCTTTAAATACTACTGAATATGGAACGATAGATTTGGTTAGTACAATAAGTTATGTTTTGGCTCCTGTTCTTATTTTGAATATAAGTGAAAGTGTTATGAGGTTTTCTTTGGATAAAGATGCTGATTATGAAGAAATAATCAGTATAGGTGTCAGAATGTTAATCATTAGTTTTGCTGTTGGCCTACTGCTTGTGCCTATTGCAAAACATGTAAATGCTATTTCTCAATTTGCTATATATATTTATTTTTTTATAATTACCAATTCAGCCAGTCAATTATTTTTGTATTATTTGCGTGGCAAAGAAAAGTTAATGGAATATACAATTGGTAATGTTCTTCATACTTTTACGATAGGTATTTTTAATATTATTTTTCTGATTTATTTTAAGCAAGGAGTAGTTGGGTATTTTAAAGCATATATTTTTTCTTCATTAGTTACAGCTATTTATGCATTAATTAAAGGTAATGTAATACATGAAGCTAAATTATTCAAAATCAATTCTGAATTATGTATGAATATGCTGAAATATTCTATAGTACTAATTCCAAATACCTTTATGTGGTGGATAATGAATTCTTCAGACAGAATTATGGTTACGGGAATGGTAGGAGCTGATGCAAATGGAGTTTATGCAATTTCTTATAAGTTACCTACTTTAGTATCTACAATTACTATGATTTTCAATCAAGCATGGAGTTATTCGGCTATTAGGGAAGAGGGCGCTGATGATGAGGATGAATATAATAATAGTATTCTAAAAAAATTAGTATGTTTTGTTTTTATGATTGGAATAGCTATTATTACTTTTTGCAAACCGTTTTTAAAAATATATGTTGCTGAAGATTATTATGTGGCATGGAAATATACCCCTTTTTTGGTGATCGGATGTGTGTATTTGACATTAGCTACTTTTATGGCGACCACCTATACAGTTCATAAAGATAGTTTTGGATACTTGTTTTCAGGTATGTTTGGTGCAATTTTAAATGTTATTTTGAATTTTATTCTTATTCCAATCATTGGAGTATATGGAGCTGCATTAGCTACATGTGTTAGTTATATTGCAGTTTTTGGATTTAGATTAATTCATACAAAAAAATATATTCGTTTTAATTTTTTGTTTAAAGAATTCATTATTGGAGCAGTTATAATTGCTATTTCCGGGAGTTTATTATTTTGCTCTTTATGGTATGCATCTTTATTGCAGTTGATACTGTTTATCACTGTATTATTTTTTTATGCTCCAACATGTTTACCTTTAATTAAGAGAACAATCGAAAAGAAGATAGGAAAATAGAGAGTTAATTAAGAAAATGATAAAGCTATGTGATGAAGAGAAGTGCACGGGATGCCTTGCTTGTATGAATGTTTGCCCAAAGGAGGCAATATCTATTCATTATAATAAAGGTGGATTGATGTTACCTAAAATAGATACTGCTAAATGCATAAATTGTGGATTATGCAATAGAACGTGTCCAGTATATTCAGTTCAGGAGTTAAAAAAACCTATAAAAGCATATGCTGCTTGGAATATTGATGATAATAAGCATGCATTAAGTTCTTCAGGAGGTATTGCGAGAGCGATATATGATTTTGTAATAGAAAATAAAGGTACTTGTTTTGGAACTAGATTTAATTCTGGGCATTATTTGAAAATTGTTAGGGCAGATAGCTACAAAGAGCTAGATGAGTTTCAGGGTTCAAAGTATGTGCAGGCAATTGCTGATAACTCATATAAACTAGCGAAAAAAGATTTAGATAGTGGAAGAATGGTTGCTTTTATAGGAACACCTTGTCAAATTGCGGCATTAAAAAGCTTTTTAAAAAAAGACTATGGTAATTTGATTACTGCTGATTTGATATGTCATGGTGTGCCTAGTAATAAGTATTTGCAAGATCATATAGAATATCTTGAAAAAAAGAAACGTATTAGAGTTGATAATATTAAATTTAGAGGGGTATATGATTTTAAATTAGCACTTTTTAAAGAAGGAAAGTTGGTACATTGTCAAGATAGATGGTGTGATTCTTATTTTACAGGTTTTCTTGAAAGCTTGTTTTTCAGACCAAATTGTTACGAATGTAGATATGCTTGTAGTGAGAGAGTTTCTGATATAACAATTGGTGATTTTTGGGGGATTGGCGAAGAAAAAACATTTGAAAAGCCTAAAGTGAATGGAGTTTCTGTTGTATTAGCTAATACGTCTAAAGGTGATCAGTTTATTCATAATTTGAAAAATATGATTTATTTTGAAGAAAGATCTATTTCAGAAGCTGTAAATGGTAATAGTCAACTTAGGGTACCTAGTAAAAAACATAAGAATTATGATTTATTTCAAAAACAATATATTGAAAAAGGGTTTGAGAAGGCTGTCTATAGTTCATTGAAGAATGATATTAAAATACATAAAAAAGAACGCTATAGAGCTATATCAAAAAAATTGAGTTTAAAGTTAATCAATTTTATGAATCTTAATATGTAAATATAGCTTTTTATCTTTTTGTGTTTTCTAAAAATAAGAAAGGACTTTATTTGTGCATGTTATAATAATTCAGATAAATGCACATTAGATAAATGTATGAGTGAAAAAGTAAGTAATAAAATTGTTTGTTTAAATTTTACTCTGGCATGTTTGATAGTACTAATCCATTCATGCGATATACTAAAGGTAGACGAATTTAGTAATATTTCTATAACTCCAGTTTTTCGTTTTATTTTCACTTCATTAGGAAAATTAGGATCTATAGCTGTCCCATCTTTTTTCTCTCTCTCAGGTTACTTGTTTTTTAGGAATATTTCATCAAAAAATGTATTAATGAAACTTAGACGTAGAATAAAAAGTATAGTTATACCTTTATTAATTTGGGATTTAGTATTTTATTTTATTTACATTATTTTATTCATGATTCCTGGAGTAGGTGGAAAAATGAATTTTCAATTACCTAATATAGATATTCAATATTTTATTGGGGTGAATAGTGTAAATCCGCCAATGTGGTTCTTGACAAGATTATTGTTGTTACAAATTACTGGTCCATTGTTAATTATGTTTTTTAATTGGTTTGGTAAGAAAAGTATTGTTTTTATCATTATATTGGCGATTGTTAATGTTGTTTTTGAGATTAATTATTTTAATCCTGTGCACTGGATGACAAACTTTTATTTAGGTGGCTATATATCGTATTTTTTTAAAGAGTATGAAGATATGGAACTTCAGTTAAAAAAACCGATGAGATTATTAGTTCTTTTCATTATGATTATTTTGTTATATTTTGTTGACTCATGGATAATAGGTCCGATATTAGTGTATTTTATATTTGCTAGTTATAACATTAATGTTTCGGAAAGGTATAAAGCTTTAATGTCATATGGCTTTTTTAGCATGTGTACGCATTATTTTTTTGTGAGATTATATCGGAAAGTATTTGAAATAGCATTTGGAACATCAAATGAATTAGCAATGTTAATAAACTTGTTAATGACATGGATTGTTGTAATAATTACAGTTAATTGCCTTGGAAAAATTATTAAAAAGCTTTTTCCTAAGAGCTATTCGTTAGCTACCGGAGGACGATAATGTCTGCAATACAGTTGCTTAGGTTAATTCCAGATGAAAGTAACAAGAAAGAGAACAAACATATAGCTTAGAAGATATAATGTGCTGTTTGATGACTTTTTATGTAATGCATACGTCGGCTTGGATAATAGTCGCAAACAAGATGAAGTTAAGAAAAATCATTCAATGAACTGATAATCATAAGTTGACCATTGATGAAATGTTTGATAACTTCTGTCATCTTGGGATGTTTGGCGTTGGTTTCAATAAATCCATGGCAACAGAGTAAAACAAGATTATGAATGACTGCTACAAGTTCTTTTAGGTTTCATGTCCCGCAGAGGTGTTATTAGAGCATAGTTAGAAAAGTTTGGTGGGAACAATAGTTAATCCTATAAAAAACAATATATAAATATGTTATGAACTTATTTAAAAGACTTGTTATATATCAATTTTTTAAGAGGAGTTCTTATGTTTTTCAAAAAATTAAAAAAAGTAATGAGCATACTATTGTATGGATATAAAGCAGATTCTGAAAGATACAAAAAATATTTAATCAATTTGGGAGCAGAAATAGGTGAAAATTTTATAATTTTTTCTCCGAGGCTTACACGTATAGATTCACAAAATGCGTATATGCTTAAAATAGGTAACAATGTTTCTCTTACAGGACCAGTTACAATTTTGACTCATGATTATAGCTGGAAAGTATTCAAAGATATGGATGGTCGAATTCTTGGTAATCAGCAACCAGTAATAATTGGAGATAATGTTTTTGTTGGTTGGGGAGCTACTATTCTTGCAGGAACAGTAATTGAAGATAATGTTATTATAGGAGCTGGTAGTGTTGTATCTGGATATTGTAAGGCAAATTCTGTTTATGCTGGGGTTCCTGCTAAGAGAATTATGTCAATAGAAGAGCTGATTGAAAAAAGAGAAAAGCGACAGCTAGTAGAAGCTAAACAAATGCAGGCGTATTACGAAAAACGGTTTGGTAAAAAGCCAGATATAAGGCTTTTTGAATCATATTTTCCGTTGTTTACTTCATCAAATAATATTGATGAAATGATTTCTATATTTGATGATAGATTATCTTTGGAAAATAATAAGGAGCTTTCTATAATTTATTTGAAAGAAAAAAAAATAAATGTTTTTGACTCTTTTGAAGATTTTTTAGACTTTGATTTATGAGTAACTGTATGGATTGATAATTTGTTTTTTATATTTTTTGTGGCTTAATTTTATAGCCTTTCGGAATTAAAGTGTTTTTTGCAAGTAAAATTTCCCTAACTGCAAGAAAAGGAGAGTCTTGTGTATATTAGGAAAACTACAAACGAAGATTTTGAGAGAATAATGGATATATATGCTTTTGCTCGTAAGTTTATGTCAGAGCATGGCAATCCGAATCAGTGGGCTGCAAGGAACTGGCCGCCGGAGGAATTGATAAAAGAGGATATCGAAAAAGGGTTGAGCTACGTCTGCGAGGATGATGCAGGTAACGTTGTAGGTACATTTTTCTATAATGATGGGAAGGATATTGAACCGACTTATCTTAGAATAGAAGATGGCCATTGGATTGGCGATGATACCTATGGTGTTGTTCACAGGATCGCATCAGACGGATCAGTCAAAGGTATTGGTTCGTTTTGCATTAACTGGGCGCTTGAGAAGTCCGGACATCTCCGTATAGATACTCATGGTGATAACATAGTAATGCAGAATATGCTTAAGAAGCTTGGTTTTACTCATTGTGGTACCATATATGTGAAAGAGGATAATTATCCAAGATTGGCATTTGAGAAAGTGTTATAGTGATTTAAGTATAAGACCGCCAAGGTAATTATGGAAGATTGTCTTGGCGGTTGAGTTTTTAGAGTTGCTGTGTTGATTGCGCTAGATTCTTTGCTTGAATCTGTTTTATAGTTTCTAGTGAACAGCCCGTAAGTTTTGCGATTGTATCTGGAGAACAATTATTTTTAAGCATATTTTAATGCTAAAGTATACCCCATGTCAAGGACATTTTAAGAAGAAGGGATTAACCATTCTTCTGTAGATGTCTATTTCATTTGGGTTCAGAAATAATATGTCTTAAAGGATATTCTCCTGTTGTAATGTATTCATAATATTCATCAGGAGATAGTTTTGCTAATCTCCACTGATATCTGTCTTTATTGTAATAGTCCATCCAATCATCTATAACAAACTTTACTTCAGAGAATGTATTGCAAGATTTAAGTCTATCCTTTATGTGATCTTTCATTCTGCCAAAGAAGCTTTCCTGAGGAGCATTATCCCAACAGTTACCTCTCCTGGACATGGACTGACGAAGGCCTTTATCTTTTATCAGTTGAATAAAGCTGCAACTTGTGTAGTGGCATCCTTGATCACTATGTATTATTGTTTCGGTAGTTAGCGCAACACCATGCTTCTCAATCAGTTTATTAACCGTTTCCAAAACAAAGTCGACTTCCAACGATTCACTTAATACATATGACAATATCTGCTTGGTAAATGCATCCATTATCGTAGACAGATAACAGAACACACCATCAAATGGGATATATGTTATATCTGTTAATAATATCTTTCTCGGACCATACGCTTCAAACTGACGTTTCACAAGGTTATCTGCCACGTTGCTCGTCTTTAGCGCTTTTGCCATTCTCCGATACGGATTTGCCTTTCGAATTTCGCAGGTCAATCCATACTTTTTCATTAGCCTACGAATCTTCTTAACATTCATTACTACTGGTGGATCCATATGTATAAGGCGCATGTAAATACCTTGCGCACCCTTATCATATCCTCTGTGGGTATAGGCTATGAGTACAAGTTCAAAATCAGCTCTGTCCTGTTTTTCCTTTTTTATTCTATTTGCTTCAGATGCTACCCAGTTATAATATCCGGATCTTGATACACCGGCTATTTCGCAGAGCATAGTAACCGAAAGTTTGTTGTTTGCTTTATTTATAGTCTCATGGATAATCTCAAACTTATCATTTGATGTCTCCATGATTATTTTCTCTTCTCTGAATTGTCTGCAATTATAATTTTTTTTAGAAATTCAACTTCCTGACGCAGGTACAACAGTTCATTCTGCATTCTTTCTATTGATTGGGGAGAGGATAAGTCACGTTCATCTGTTGCCTTTAAAGCAGTGCGTTTCTCATGGTTTTCTCCCTCCGAAAATCCTTCTCCAGACAATGCCTGCTTTTTTATCCGCTGTGTCAAACTATCTATTTGTTTTTGTTCAAAGAAATCTAGATTATAACCAAAATCCTTAAGAATCTTTCGCGGTGCATTTCCTGCCTGATAGCTTACCCAAAAATCTTCTTTAAATTTAGCAGTAAAGTATAGTTTGTGCGTCGTAACATTCAATGTATACGGATTATTCTTAAGTTCTTTGATTTGTTTTGGTGTATACTCTTTCATATTTCCTCCAGTAGATGCTTTTATTATATATCATCTACAGGAAGAATTCCCTTTCTTGCCATGTCCACTTTTAGGGATTTATTCCCTTCTTCTTGTGTCCATTTTTCGGGATACCTTCTTCTTAAAGTGTCCACTTTATGGGGTATATTTTATGCTTCTTTCTCTTCATGGCCTTTTTCACGACCTTCCTCACGACCTTCTTCCCTAATCAGATTCATATGTCCTTCATAATCATATTCATATAAGCTAAACATAGTGATTGCCCTTCTTTCTTTTAGAAAAAAGTCTTTTAGAATGTCATTTTCTATACAATAGTCTATGGTGTGTTCAACAGCAGCTTTCTTTGACAGTTTTCTTGAGCATTCTCTGATCTTTGCCAAATATATAGAGTAGCCGTTAAGTGTTTGACAACAACTACGCATCAATGACTAATTTTTGCCATAGTTGATTTTTAAATACTTTGACCTTTTACTACAATAATATTATCACAAATAAAAATAATGTGGCGATTTTATAAAGCAACTGTGAAAAAATCACATATAAATTATTCTAAAAGGCATAAATGTCCGCAGATGCTATGGTAAACACATTGACTAATGTGAAAAAATCACATATCATATAAATGTATCTACGAGAAAGAAGGTGATTATATGTTAGTTGGTTTTTCTGTAAGTAATTATAAATCCTTTAAAGAAGGTCAAAAAATCTCATTTGAAGCAAGTAAAATCGCTAGACATAAGTCGCATGTTGCAATTAATCGTAAGAAGAGAATTTTAAAGAGCGGATTGATTTTTGGAGCTAATGCTGGTGGCAAAAGCAACTTGGTTAAAGCTATTCAGTTTTCACGCGAGATTATTTTAAATGGATTAGATAGAGTTAATCTTAGTAAAAGTCATTTTAGAATTGATCCTGATATGTATAAGCAACCGGGTATATTTGAATACAGAATTGTTGTGGGAGAGTCGGAGTATTCATATGGTATTGCAATCTCATATTCTGACAAAACTATTCTGAGTGAATGGTTGATTAGAATCGATAGTTCAGGTAGGGAGATTTACATTTTTAACCGAGAGGTAGATGATAATAATATTAGTCATGCTGAAAGCGAAATAGAGTATTCAAGTATGGACGAGAAATATAAAATGAATTTTTACCTAGAAGGTTTTTCAGAAGATATGTCAGAGGCATATAAGAGAAAGAGCATATTAAGTGATATTGCTTTGCGAGCAAATGAAAAAACGGGTATTTTTGCTGAAATTAGAAGTGTTTATGAATGGTTTGAGAATATTGTAATATTGTTTCCTAATTCTAAGTACAATGGGTTAAATGAGGTTGCAGCAGATAGAAGTAAGAAGCTATTTTTTTCAAGCATAATGGGCTATTTTGATACGGGTATCGAGTCTGTCGAAGGCGAAAGTCAGCAGATGGATTTTGACAAGGTATTAAATAGATTACCAAGAGAAGATGCTGAAAAAATTAAAATTGATATATCAAATGCTGCAAACGAACATCCAATAATGTTTAAGATAGATGAACAGGTTTTTGAACTTAGAAAAGATGAGAATGGCAATATTGTATACAACAAGCTTTTGCTAAATCATGGTAATACAGAGGATATGTTTGATTACAATGATGAGTCTGATGGCACGAAGAGATTATTTGATTTAATCCCTCTCTTATATGAAAATAGAAAAGTAAGTCTAATTTTAATTGATGAAATAGATAGAAGTTTGCATACAAATTTGACTAGAAAGTTCTTGGAATTATTTTATGAAGTAGTTGAAGATAGAGAATGTCAAATAATTGCAACAACACATGATTCTAATTTGTTAGACCTGGAACTGTTAAGACAGGATGAGATATGGTTTGTTGAACGCCAAGAAGATCACAGTTCAAAAGTTTTTTCATTAAACAGATTTAAAGAAAGGTTTGATAAGAAAATAGATAAAGAATATTTGCTTGGAAGATACGGAGCAATTCCTGTGTTTGATGATAAATTTGGCTTGGAGGAAATCTATGAAGAATAAATATAGATTGAGCTCCAATGCGTTTGAACGAGAGACTGAAGAAGAAAAAATTAAGCCGCAAAAAATATTCTTTTTATCTGTAGAGGGGAATGCTACGGAAAAGGAATACTTTGAAGGTATTTCAGCAAATAGACGTTTGTTAGGGATTAATGCTGTTGTAGATGTGCAAGTATTGCATAGAAGGCGTAATGACACGAATAGTGCGCCACAGCAGGTTGTTGAATTGCTTGAGGAATATATAAGATTAAGAGAGTGTGGCGATGAATCGATAATAGAAGATATTCCGGATTCATTTATAGAAAAATATGGAGTGGATTTTATAAAACGCTTTTTGGACGATGAAGAAGGAATCACGAAACGAAAGCGGAATGAATTTATATCGGATTTACAAAAGATTGGGTACGATATACATTATAGAAAATTCCTTCATAAATATAATTCTGATTTGGATGAATTTGCGATATTGATAGATAGAGATATTCAAACACATTCAGAGATGGATATGCATGAGTGTATTCAACACTGCTTAGATAATAATTATTCTTGTTACATTGTTAATCCCTGTTTTGAATTTTGGTTACTTCTTCATCTTTCAGATGTTAAGAATGAGTATGCTGACAAATTACTTGAAATATCAGAGAATAAAAAAGTATCGGATAGCCACACATTTGTAAGTAAGGAAGTATCAATAAAAGCTCATCATGGCAAAAGCGGAATTAATTTTAAGAATAATTATTTGCCGAATGTTGATATAGCGATTGCCAGAGCCAAAGAATTTGAGTCAGATGAGTATGGATTAATTGATAACATTGGCTGTAATGTTTGGAAATTGATTGAAGCAATGAAAAATTATGGAATAAAATAACCCTTTTCTAATCTTCCTGATTTTTGTACGTTTTTTTGCAACTCAAGTATTAATTGATATACATTTATGTTGCGTTACCTTACAATTTAACTATGTTAAGACGCCGGCCGGCATAGAGTACTATTACACGATATGAAAGGTGGAAAGCTATGTTAGATATGAAAAAAGTTGGGAAGAATATTAAGACTGCTCGCACAAAGAAGAATATGACGCAGCTTGAGTTAGCAGATATTCTGGGTGTTAGTTATCAGGCGGTATCAAACTGGGAACGTGGTAATACAATGCCTGATATTGCAAAACTGCCTGATATTTCCAAAGCTCTTGATATTGAAATTACAGATCTTCTTGGAGAAGATAGATGTGCTCAGACAATAAAGAAAGTTCTGGATGATAGTCCGGAACCTATTCCATCAAAAGATCTTACAGAAGTGGCAGCATTATTGCCACCGCAGAATCTTAAGAGCGAAATGAAGAAAACAGCAGAGAAAGAAGTATTGGACATAAATGCAATTGTTGGTCTGGCTCCTTTTTTAGATGATGAGATTCTGGATGATGTTGTCAGCAGAGTCGATAGCGTTAATGCCAAGGAACTTGTGCCGCTGGCTCCATTTTTATCAGATAATACATTGATTGGTATTTCAAGAAAAATGACGCCATCAATGATCAATGATTTAGTTGCCCTGGCGCCTTTTATGCCTGATGAAGCTCTGGATGAATATGTTTCCAAGCTAGATGTTAGTGACCTTACTGGTATTGCTGCTTTGGCACCTTTTCTATCTGATTATGCGCTGGATCAGATTGTTGATATGAGTATTGCTGCAGGTAATGTAGAGCAATTGATTTCAATAGCATGCTTTTTGGAAAATAAGTCTCTGAAGAAAATCACAGATTATCTGATGCACTCAGGAGATAGTAAATCTGTTTCTGAATTTGAAGTATATTTATAATTATCGAGTCTGTGGGGAGTCACTAGGGACGTATCAGATTGGATCATTGTATGAGTCAAATCTGATACGTTCCCGGTGACTTTTTTATATTAAATGAGTCAAATTGATACGTCCCTACTGACGCATTCATGGCTGTTCAGCCGCCTTGCCCCATAACAACAGTTCCGTGGCCATATTGATCATAGACTGTCCTGATTGGATCGCCATAGGTACAACCTGGGTAAAAGTCTTCAATTCTTAGCTTGCTGCCTGAAATAAAAAAGTTTTTGTAATCGTAATAATATAAAAAGCGATCAAGAAATTCATCCTGATGTACAGAATATTTGACGCCGTCAATGTAAGCTATGGTTTCTGTCTGACCTAAATAAAAAACTAAACCAGGAAGCGCAGCTGGAAAGGCAAATAGAACAATAGCAAAAGCCAAGACAATATAGGATATTGTTCTCATGCGCTGTCTTTTGTGTCTCTTGATTATCTGAATCAGACCTATAATGATTCCCAAAATAGAAATGGTAACAATAAATTGATGGATAAAGAATCTAAAACGCAATCCTTGAACAAACAGCAGTGCGTTGAGATTTAAATAGGCTACTATAAGGATGATAGTAGAAGAGAAGATGTGTGTTTTAAACCATGATTTCATTGTCTTTCAGGTCTCCTATGTCTTGAATATTGTTGATTATTTCAAAGTAATATCCCAGCAGATTTGAGATAATCTCTATAAAATCACTTTTTACCATCATAGCATAAGGGTATTAATGCTAAAAACGTACAATTTAAAGAAATAATATTTATTATTGCTAAAAAAATGCCATATTAACATGTTTCAGCTAAGATTCCTCTTTTCTTTTTTAGGTCATTTTAAAAATTCCACCAAAAAGAAATGGAGTAAATTGTAAATATCTCTGAAAATACAAGAGTTCCTAACGAAATATTGAATTTTACACCACAGATTGTTATTATTTAAACGAACACGTTCATAAAAAAGAAAAGGTCACCAAAATATGCCCAAAATAATTGAAAACTTAAAAGAACAGATAGTAGATGAAGCCAAGAAGCAGCTTATGGAAAATGGCTATGCCAAGACAACCATAAGGTCAGTGGCTGCTGCATGCGGGATTGGGATAGGTACGATGTATAACTATTTCCCGTCCAAAGATATGCTGATCTCATCTTTTATGCTTGAAGACTGGAAAAAGTGCACCAGTCAGATGAAAAAACTCAAGACTAAGGATGAGCTTACTTTTCTTGAGAAGATCCATGATCATCTGGAGGACTTTATAGATAAATATGATTATCTATTCAAAGACCAGGATGCGGCGCCTGTATATGCAGCGGCTTTTAGTGAGAGACATACACAGCTGATAGGTGTTCTTGCGGATATTATCATGCCAATCTGTAAGGATAAAGAATATGAAGATCCACAGTTCATAGCAGGTCATATCGCAGAGTCAATTCTTTTCTGGACACTAAAGGATATTCCATTTGACAAGCAAAAGAGTGTACTAAAAAGGCTCTTGTAATCAATTGATGATAAGGAATTTTTATTTAAGAACTAAACTATCTAAGGAGATAAGATAGGCTATACCTTATAGACGCTTGTATAGCCATTTTAACTTTATAGAACAATGGAGGGTATGAAATGAGTAGCTTTGAAAATCTGCGAATCGTAGACAATTTTTATCAGACATCATTGTTTTTTCCGATGCCGACTGTGCTTATCAGCACATTGTGTGAAGATGGTTCAACCAATCTGGGACCTTATTCCCTGATCCAACCATACTATGTAGCAGGAAGAGATTATTATGCAATGCTTTTGAATTGCCGCAATTCTTCTAATACTGCTCAGAACATTCTGCGCACTGGTAAATGCGCCATCAATTTTATCGATGACAATCCTAAGAACTTTCACGAGGCTGTAAAGCTCTCATGGCCTGGTGATAAGCCATCTGAGAAGATGCCAAAGTGTAATTTTAAATTGGAAAAGAGTCTTATTCAGGAAGAAAATCCTGAGGATATCCGTCCAATGGTCATGACAGATGCAATTGAAGTCATTGAGTGCACATGGATGAGAGATCTTGACGGGGCAGGAAGCGATGCACCAGGACAACTTGAAGGTTATGAAGGACCATATCATGATTTTAACGGTATCACCAGCAAATTCGGAGCGCACTTCATTCTCAGGATTGACAAGATACTTATGAAAAAGAAGTATCGCGATGCCATTATAAATGGCGTTACAGCAAGGGATTTCCCGCCGCTGCCTGTAGACTATGGATACAGAGATTCCAAGAACTTCTGGTTCCATAGAAAGAGACGCATGAGAGCTGAGCTTCTGCAGGTACGTGAGGCGTCACTTAGCTCTGTTCGCTATGCAGCTGAGAGAGCTGATGACAAGATTAAGTTTACAGATGATGCTTTAAAGTGTCTGCTTGGAGTACCAAGAGTCTTCCTTCCAGCTGCCCTTAAGGGATGCGTAGAATGGGCAAGAGAGAATAACGTTGAGCTTGTAACAGAAGAGCACATGAAGATCATTAATGACAAGCGTGCTCAGGAAAAGAAGAAAAAGTAATAACGGAGATAGAAAACATGAAGGTTGTACTTGCAGGCGCTTATGGCAATAATCGCCTATAACTGCATAGTTTATATCATGTTTAATGGTGCGCAGCGCCTTGAGAAACGTCAGATTGGACGCTATGGCAATGATCCTGATTATAATGCTTATGCCGACAAAACACCTATCATTATTCCATTTGTACCAATCTATCATCTTAATAAGAAGGCACAGTAACATTTTTCATAAATTACATGCCACCATCCTTAATTTCTGGGATGGTGGCATGCACTTTATTGTCTTTTAACATGTCACTATTTTCATTTTCACAATTTTAGTGGCATGTCATTCATCACCATTTTCAAAAACAAGTACATTCCAGGAAAGTGGCTTTACATAGAGCTTTAATTCTCCGTTTTCAAATCTATAGTTCTCGATATTCTTAGGTACTAGAACATTCTCGTTCTCAAAAGTGTTTTTATCATCAAGATTGTCTGTGTGTAGTTCTAAAGCATCTACAGGCTTATAGCCTTCAAAGCCTTTCAGATCAACAGTAAGCGGATATTCAGCATCTTCATTTCTATTGATGACAAACACGGTCAGTCTGTTATTATCCTTATCCCATGCGCTTGCTGCGTCTATGTAGTTCACGCCTTCTTTTCCAGTGTACTGAGAAGTGTCTTCTATAGCGTAGCCAGGCATATCGTAGGTTTCGGATTCAACCTTTGTATCCATGGAAGTTCCCTTTGCATACTTAAGAAGTTGCATGAAGACATGGTGTGATGCTGACTTCCATACGTGGTCATGGTTAGAAGAGCACAGAGCAGATAGACCACCGGTCATACAACCAATCTTTACTCTGTCAGCATGACGCAAAAGTGCCAGCTGTATTGATGCCATTGAAAGGGCATGGAGCATATCACCACCTGGGAACTCACGCTCAGGCATGTTGTCAGGATCATGCAGGATATATCTTCTATCAGGGTCGAAGCGGTAGTGGTTTCTTGCCATATTGTATCTGCCATAGCCTGGATGTAGTTCCATTAGAGGTCTTACCATTGCACCATATTCGTCAAAAGAGATATTGACCTGTTTAGGTGATCTATGCTTGGAGGCAACATAATCGATCATAGCAACTTCTGTATTTATAAAGTCTTCATAGTAGAGTGAGCCGCCAAGAAGTGATTTGATATCTCCAGGAGGTGCGCTGTGGTAGTGATGGACTGAAACATAGTCTACAACATCATAGCATTTATCAAGTGCGGTCTGATCCCATTCCGGGAAGCCTTCCATAAACGGAGCAGATGAACCGCAAACAGCAGTTTCGATAGTCTCATCTATCCATTTTATTGCTTTTGAAGTCTCAAGGACTTTGCAGCCATAGCCTGCAGGATTTTTGTCCCAGGCGCCTAGCTGCCATGGACCATCCATTTCATTTCCGAGATACCACATCTTGACTCCATATGGATCCTCATGACCATTCTTTTTTCTAAGGTCTGACCAATATGTTCCGCCTGTATGATTAGTGTATTCTACAAGATCCATAGCGTCCTGAATGGTTCCGGTACCCATGTTTACAGTATAAAGAGGTTCTGTTCCCACTTTTCCTGCCCATTGTAGATATTCGTCGTGGCCTACTTCGTTGGTAATATACTGATGCCATGCCGGATCAAGACATACCTTTCGCTGATCCTTGGGACCAATAGAGTTCTTCCACTGCCACGAGGATACGAAATTGCCACCAGGCATTCTCACAGCCGGGAGATGAGTGTTTTTGATAGCTTCTATAAAATCTGTTCTAAAGCCTTGTTCATCTGCTGTTGGGTGTTTGGGGTTAAACATTGTTCCATTCACCATAGTGCCGATTGGCTCAAGGAAAGCAGAAAAGAGCCTCCCGTAAATCTCACCGATCGGATATGATGGATGAATTGTAATTTTAGCGTTTTGTGCCATTTTTTATTCCTCCAATTCAAGTAAAAACCTTCTGTAATAAGAAATGTACCACACGCTTTTTGCTTTCTCTAAAGCATTATTGTTGCTTTTTAGTCAGATGTTGCTAAATTGTAATTCAGTTGCCAATTGACATGTGCAATTTAATGAATTAAAGTAATAGAGTATATGCATGAATATAAAATTATATTTTGCACATGTTGTATCCGGAGGAGGTTATATTTTATGAAAAAGAAACTTTTGGCGTCAGTTCTTGCTACTAGTATAGTGACTATTGCACTTGCTGGATGCGGGGATAACAGAAAAACAACAGAGACAGAAACAGCAGTTTCTACAGAGCAGGTAAGTGAAGAAACAGCAACAGCTGCAGAGTCTGTGGAGGCAGATGCTGAAGCTACAGCAGAGGCATCAGTTGAAGCATCTGAAAATGCTGATGCAACTGATATTGCAGAGGGAGAATATACAATTGGTATCTCTCAGTTTGCAGAACATGGATCTCTTGATAACTGCAGAGAGGGATTTCTTGCAGGCCTTGCAGAGGAAGGCATTGTTGAGGGAGAAAACCTCACTGTTGAATTTCAGAATGCAGAAGCAGATACAGGTATTGCAAGTCAGATTTCAGATTCTTATGTATCTGCAGGCGTAGATCTTATCTGTGCAATTGCTACACCTTCAGCTATGAGTGCTTATAATTCAGCTATGAATACAGATATTCCTGTAATTTATACAGCAGTTTCCGATCCTGTAGGAGCAGAGCTTGCAGGAAGCGATGGCATGCCACTTGGCAATATTACAGGTACTTCAGATGCACTTGCTGTTACAGAGCAGCTTGAAATGATCAGAGCAATGCTTCCTGATGCAACTAAGATCGGTATCATTTATACAACAAGTGAGACTAACTCAGTCAGCACAATTGCTCAGTACAAAGAGTACGCAGCAGATTATGGATTTGAGATCGTAGAAACAGGTATCAATACACTTGCAGATCTTGATATGGCAGCTTCAGATATGGCGTCCAAGGTAGACTGCATTAATAACCTTACAGACAACACAGTAGTATCAGGACTTCAGACTGTTATCAAGTATGCTACAGAAGCTGGAATCCCTGTATTTGGTTCAGAGGTAGAGCAGGTAAAGGCAGGATGCGTAGCATCTATGGGTCTTGATTATTATCAGCTTGGTATCCAGACTGGTAAGATGGCCGCTGCAGTCCTTAAGGGAGAGAAGAGCGCTTCTGAAATGGCATTTGAAGTTATCGATGAACCTTCACTCTACGTTAATACAGCAGCTGCTGAGAAGATCAATATGGAAATCTCAGAAGAAACACTTGGATCAGCCGCAGAAGTATATGACACAATTACTGTAGAATAAATACATTAGTTTTGATATGAATTAGCCAAAATTCATATTTATTGAGTTATATAATTTATGGTAAGATATATGGGAGTTGTTGTATTTGTGAAGGACTAATTCACATTGCAGCAACCCCATAATTATTTTTAGGGGATTAAAAAAGTGAGTTTGATAATTAGTGTATTTGAACAGGGGTTAATCTATGCCATTATGGCTCTTGGTATGTATATCACATATAAGATTCTTGATTTCCCGGACATGACAGTTGATGGAAGTTTTCCTTTCGGTGTTGCTCTTGGAGTTGTACTGATAAGAGCAGGATTATCACCATTACTGACTCTGCCTGTGTGCTTTATTGCAGGCTGCGGATTGGGAATCTTGACCGGAGTTATCAATGTTGTATTTAAGGTAAGAGATCTTCTGGCAGGAATCATTATGATGACAGGTCTGTACTCTATCAACTTAAGAGTAGCCGGTAAAGCCAATCTGCCAATGTACAATTACTATACAATTTTTGATAATAATTTTGTTAATAACCTTTTCCCGGAAGCGCTGGAGCCATATAAGACAGTTATCATCATTCTGATCGTAACTATCCTCGTTAAGCTGTGCCTTGACTGGTATCTGTCTACAAAGTCAGGATTTATGCTCAGAGCAGTAGGTGACAATGATGTTCTTGTAACTTCTATGGGTATTGATAAAGGAAAGACAAGAATAATCGGCCTTGCCCTTGCCAATGGGCTTGTTGCCTTAAGCGGATGCATATTCGGTCAGCAGCAGGGATATTTTGATATATCAATGGGAACTGGTACAGCAGTAATTGGTCTTGCCAGTGTAATAATTGGAACAAGCCTTTTGAAGCATATCAGCTTTTTGAGCATTACAACAAGTGTGGTGATAGGCGCTATCATCTACAAGGCCTGCGTTGCAATAGCTATTAAAGCAGGACTTTCATCTACAGACCTTAAGCTTGTTACAGCTGTATTATTCCTTGTGATCTTAGTTGTTACCATGGATCGTAAGAGAAAGGTTAAGGCGTGAGATATGCTTGAATTAAAAGGAATCTATAAAAACTACAACGCAGGTTCAGTTAATGAAATGTGCCTGTTTGATGATTTTAATCTGACAATACCTGACGGACAGTTTGTGTCTGTAGTAGGCAGTAATGGTTCTGGTAAGACCTCTATGCTCAATGTTATCTGCGGCAGCATTCCTGTGGATAAGGGACAGATCCTTGTAGATGGTACAGATATTACAGCTCAGAAAGATTACGTAAGACAACGTGTGATAGGAAGAGTATATCAGGATCCTTCCAAGGGAACATGTCCGAGCATGAACATTCTTGAAAACATGTCCATTGCTGATAATAAAGGCAAGCCTTTTGGTATCACTGCCGGTATAAACAGATCAAAAGTAAATTATTACAAGGAAATGCTCAGCACTCTGGGATTAGGCCTTGAAGACAAGCTTTATACTCAGGTAGGCTCTTTGTCAGGAGGACAGAGACAGGCGCTTGCACTTCTTATGTCCACAATGACACCTATCAGATTCCTCATACTGGATGAGCATACTGCAGCACTTGATCCCAAGACAGCAGACATCATCATGCAGCTGACGGATAGAATAGTACATGAGAAAAAAGTTACCACCATCATGGTCACACATAACCTCAGATACGCCTTTGAGTACGGCGACAGACTCCTTATGATGCATGAAGGAAGGGCTATTGTTGATAAAGAAGGACAGGACAAGACCAAAATGGACCCTGAAAAGATCATGCACATATTTAATGAGATTAGTATTGAATGTGGAAACTAACCATGATATTATTTTAAAAGAAAAAACGGGGAAGGAGATTGCAATGAAGGTCAAGACATGTCTAGTTAACAGATATAGAGCGTTGTTAATGGGCATAACTATCCTCATTAGTTCTATTTCCTATTCTCATTTATATTTTAATTATTGTTAGTTTTAATCGTAGAGAAAATTATTTTTTCTCTACGATTTTTTTATGTTTTGTAACATAAAAAAGTAATTTTGGAGGAGAAAAGAAGATGAGCGATTTACGTCACTTGATGAGCCCAATGGATTTTACAGTAGAAGAATTAGAGAGAATGTTTGATGTGGCAGTTGATATTGAAAACAACATGGAAGCATACTCTCACAAGTGTGATGGCAAGATCATGGCTACATGTTTCTATGAACCTAGTACAAGAACAAGACTTAGTTTCGAGACAGCCATGCTGCGCCTTGGAGGAAAGGTTATCGGTTTTGCTGATGCCAATAGTTCCTCTGCAGCCAAGGGAGAGAGCGTATCTGATACTATCAGGGTTATTTCATGTTTTGCAGATATCTGCGCAATGAGACATCCAAAAGAAGGTGCGCCAATGGTTGCAGCCAGTAAATCACTTATCCCGGTTATAAATGCAGGTGACGGTGGTCATCAGCACCCAACACAGACACTGACAGACCTGCTTACGATCAGATCACTTCACGGCAGTCTGTCCAATTTTACAATAGGTCTTTGCGGAGATCTTAAATTCGGCAGAACAGTACATTCACTGATCAATGCCCTTGTAAGATATGAAAATATCAAATTTATATTCATATCACCGCCAGAACTCAGAGTTCCGGATTATATTACAGAGATGCTCCAGATCAGAGGTATTGAGTACAAAGAGGTGATCAAACTTGAAGACGTAATGCCAGAGCTTGATCTTTTATATATGACAAGAGTTCAGAAGGAAAGATTCTTCAATGAAGAGGATTACATCCGTCTTCGTAATTTCTATATCCTGGACAAGGCCAAAATGGAGAAGGCAAAACCTACAATGCACGTACTTCATCCACTCCCAAGAGTAAATGAGATCTCAGTGGATGTAGACGACGACGAGAGAGCAGCATATTTCAAACAGGTTCAGTATGGTCTCTATGTAAGAATGGCACTGATCCTGACTCTTCTGGATATGACAGATGATCATGTCAATGAGGGTCTTTTGAAAAAATATTGATAAAGAGAGGATAGATTATGTTAAACGTTGGAAAAATAGAAGAAGGATTTGTTCTTGATCATATTAAAGCCGGAAAGAGCATGCAGATATACCATCACCTTGGCCTTGATAAGCTTGACTGTACAGTAGCTATCATCAAAAATGCCAAGAGTGATAAGATGGGCAAAAAAGATATCTTAAAGGTAGAATGTGACATTGATACCCTAAACCTTGATGTCCTTGCCTTCATCGATCACAGCATCACCGTAAACGTAATAAAGGCCGGCGACATCGTTGAGAAGAGACGTCTCATCCTCCCAATGGAGATCCGCAACGTGATCAGATGTCACAACCCTCGTTGCATTTCTTCCATTGAGCAGGAGCTTCCACAGATATTCTACCTCGCAGACGAAGCAACTGAAACCTATCGCTGCAAATACTGCGACGAAAAATACGCCGAGAACGACTCCTCAGAATTCCTAAACTAACAATCGTCGCCTATACTCAGGACCACCACAACCCATACCCGCCCAGTGGTGCGGGTTACTTTTCTGCGGTGGGGCGGAAGGTGGAGACTATGCCGCCGTCAATGGGCATGTGGTACATGACGTTGTCGGCGCCATAGGGCTTGAAGTAGAGGTATTTGGAGGTTACGTGGATGGAGTTATATATGCCTTCGGCTATGACGCTGACATTACTGCCGTCCAGGGACATTCGCTTGATACAGGGAGTGTCGGAGGCTGAGACGGAGTAGAAGATGTACTGACTGTTCATGTTAAAGAAGTCGATGCGCTCGTCTGTCAGGATCTCGGTTTCGTTGGTGAGCATGCTTACACGACATAATTTGTAGAGTTCGTTCATGTAATACATGTAGGGGTATTCTACTATTGGGTTAAAGTAGATACCGTTCAGGACAACACTTTTGCGGTCGCTGAGATTGGTGTCGATGCTGTGAAGGTCATGGTCCTCTACAACGCCGGTGTAGTATATAACACCATTGTAGACACAGGCAGGACTTGCACATTCATCAACGACTACCTGCTCTTCCTTACGGTCTATTCTTATCTTGTTTAAGGTTCCTTTGTTATTTACATCAAGTACCTGGTAATAAATATATGGCCCTACAAGTTGGGCTACACCTGTTAGATCTCTTACAAGATTGAGCTGGTGATTGCCTTTCAGGTCACTTCTATATAGACCGAACTGATTGATCGCAGCTCCAAGACCTGTGTCCACAGAGCCTTCAGAGGAATCCATATAGAAATAGAGATATTTATCATATCCGTTTATGTATTGGGCATGCATTGTAGAGAGCTTTTTGATATTGGTCTCATCGGAATTCATCGAATACAGACAGCTGCTATCGGAGATGTTGGCAAAATAAACAACGCCGTCCATTTCAAAAAACAGACCGCCATTATTGAGATTGCCGGCAGTATTTCCTACTGCATCTCTTGGAGGTAGTTCAACTCGTTTGGATAATATACTGATGACTGCAAACAGGATCAGAGCCAGTAATCCAACGATCATTAAGATCAACCCACGTGTTGATATCTGAGAATTTTTCTTTGCCATATTTTTTCACCATATCCTTAAAAGTGTATTGATAAAAACAACTAACTGAATACAACAAACACATAAACGAAATAACAACAATCATTCTAAGCTAATTATAGCCTTATGAATTCTTGCTATCAAGCGATTATTGATTTAAAATCATAGTAATAAATTAGAATGCAAACAGTAACAAAGAAATGGGGAACATCTACGATGGATTTATCACAGCTACGAGAACAGATTGATGCTATTGACTCACAGATTGTAGAACTATATGAACGCAGGATGGAGATATCCGGCCAGGTTGCCGATTATAAGATAGCAAATGGAAAAAAAGTTTTTGACAAAGCGAGGGAGCAGGAAAAGATTGCCAGCGTAAAGGAATTGGCTCACACTGATTTTAACAAACTTGGTGTTGAAGAGCTCTTTGAACAGATAATGTCAGTCAGCAAAAAGCTGCAGTATCAGAAGCTCGCAGACGCAGGAGCAATTGGAAGATTGCCATTTATTGCCCTGGATGAGCTTGATATCAAGGGAGCAAGGGTAGCTTATCAGGGAGCTGAGGGAGCTTATTCTGAAGCAGCTACCAAGAAGTTTTTTGGAGATGAGATTAACGCTTTTCATGTAGATACATTTAGAGATGCAATGTCAGCAATTGAAGAGGGCAGTGCAGATTACGCAGTGCTTCCTATTGAGAATTCAACTGCGGGTATTGTAAGTGAGATTTATGACCTGCTTACAGAGTATGAAAATTATATTGTTGGAGAGCAGATCATCAAGATCGAGCACTGTCTGATTGGCAGACCTGGTGCCAAGATTTCTGATATCAAGACTGTTTATTCACATCCGCAGTCACTTATGCAGTCAGCAAGATACCTTGATAACCATGCAGCCTGGAAACAGGTGAGCCTTAAAAATAATGCCTTTGCAGTTCAAAAGATCGCAGCAGAGGATGATATCACTCAGGCAGCTATTGCCAGTGAATATGCAGCGCAGTTTTATGGAATGGAGATCCTGGAAAAAGGCATAAATCAGGCGGGCAATAATTCTACTAGATTTATTGTTGTTACTAATCAAAAGGTATTTTTGAAAAATGCCAAGAAGGTCAGTATTGTACTTGAGATACCTCATGAGGCAGGTTCACTCTATCACATAATGTCACACTTTATTTACAACAATCTGAATATGACCAAGATTGAAAGCAGACCAATCGAAGACAGAAACTGGGAGTACAGATTCTTCATTGATTTTGAAGGCAATCTCTCAGATGCATCTGTAAAAAATGCTTTAAGAGGCCTTAGAGAAGAGACCAGAAGCATGAAGATCCTTGGAAACTATTGATCAGGAGAAGAGGAAAAATGAGAGTTGATGATCTGATCTTATATAGAAATTTTGATGAAGCAGCTTTATTGCAGAGCATTATGGAAGTCATGGAGACCAAAGGCGAAGATTCCAAATTCAGGGAAGATGACAGAAGAGTTATGTATGATATAATGTCACATCTGACTGAAATGGCTGCAAACAGTGGCCTGTATGGCAATCTTTGGAAAGATTTTCTGACACTTATTCTTGTTAATAATGAAAACGCCTACAGCAAGTCCTGTGAGCTTAGAGGTGCTATCACCGGTACCCTCAATGATATAGCATTGCATGATATTGCTATATTTAAACAGCTTTTTGATTATGATTTTACAGAGCTTATGGAAAATATCGATGTACATGATTTTTCCTATGTTCTTAATTACCAGAACGACTCTGGTGAAAAGAGTATATACAACAACAGCATCAAGAACAGGATAATGGAGCTTGCTGATAGCATGTCTGAAGCTGCTGATGCGGAAGAGATGAAGGCATCACTTACTCTTTTTTACAAGGAATATGGAGTTGGCAAGCTGGGGCTTCACAAGGCATTCAGGATAAAAGAAGGAACTGACAAAGAGACAGTTATCCAGCCAATCAGCAATATCAGGAACGTATATCTGGATGACCTGGTTGGTTATGAGATTGCCAAGAAAAAGCTTATCGACAATACAGAGGCATTTGTAGAAGGCAGAGTTGCCAATAACTGCCTGCTGTACGGTGATGCAGGAACCGGTAAGAGTTCATGTATCAAGGCTATTGCCAACCAGTATTTTGACAGAGGACTCAGGATAATCGAGGTCTACAAGCATCAATTTCAGCGCTTAAATGACGTGATCGAGCAGATCAAGGGGCGTAATTACAAATTCATCATCTGCCTTGATGACCTGAGTTTTGAAGAGTTTGAGATTGAGTACAAATATCTCAAGGCTATCATAGAGGGCGGACTTGAGAAAAAGCCTGAGAATGTTCTGATCTATGCCACATCCAATAGAAGACATCTTATAAAAGAGTCATTTAAGGATAAGCCAAGCATTCTTGATGATGATATCCATAGAAATGATACTGTTCAGGAAAAATTGTCACTTGCAAACAGATTTGGCGTAACAATTTATTTTGGCTCACCTACACCATTGGAGTTTAAGAATATAGTTAAGACTCTGGCTGATAGAAATAATATCAGGATGTCAGAGGAGGAACTGTATCTGGAAGCAAATAAATGGGAGATGGCCCACGGCGGTCTCTCCGGAAGAACGGCAGATCAGTTTATCAAATATTTGATAGGTACTGGCAGAGCCGGATCTGAATTGAATTAAAAATACGCACATAGGTCTTTGGACCTACGCTGCTGAAATCATGAGGGGTACTATGAGCGAAACCTTTGCTGCTATTGATGTCGGTTCCTATGAACTGGCGCTGAAGATTTTTGAGATATCACCTAAAAAGGGTGTCAAAGAACTTGATCACGTAAGACACAATATAGACCTTGGTACTGAAACCTACCGCTCAGGAAGGATATCCAATGTCCATGTTGAGGAGCTTGCCCATGTGCTGGAGGATTTTGTAAACATCATGAAATCCTATGATGTGACACATTATCAGGCATATGGAACCAGTGCCATGCGTGAAACCGGCAATATCGACATAGTACTGGAGCAGCTTCAGCAAAAGACAGGTCTGCACATTGATGTTATAAGTAATTCAGAGCAGCGATTCCTGGATTATAAATCTATTGCCTTAAAAAATGACGAGTTCTCCAAGATCATTGAGAAGTCTACAGCTATAGTTGATATCGGTGGCGGAAGTATCCAGATATCATTGTTTGATAACGACAAGCTGGTATCAACTCAGAACCTGAAGCTGGGTGTTTTGAGACTGTATTCAATGATGGAACAGCTTGGTGCCAGCAGACAGAAATATTCACTTCTGATCAAGGAGCTTGTAAATACTCAGTTATCTGTTTTTAGCAAGATGTATCTCAAGGACAAAAAGATTGAGAATATAATAATTCTGGATGATTATGTGGCACCTATCATTCAGAAAGGTCTTCTGGGTAATAAGGTCAAGGGCTATGTGAAAGCAGATGATATTCCGGTCTTTCTTAATAATATGTCCATGGCTACAAAGGCTCAGCTGACCAAGAAACTGAATCTTTCAGAAGATACCATACCTCTTGTGTACGTGTCAGGACTTCTTGTTGAGTGCATAGTAGATATGCTTGGAGCACAGATGTTGTGGGCTCCCGGCGTTACACTCTGCGATGGTATTGCCTATGAGTATGCAGAGAAAAAGAAAATCATAAAGCTGCCACATGATTTTGAACAGGATATCATTGCCTGTGCTCAGAATATTTCAAAGAGATATATGGGAAGCAAGTCCAGAAGTGAGACTCTGCAGACTATAGCTATGAACCTTTTTGACGCAACCAAAAAGGTACACGGTCTATCCAAAAGAGACAGACTGTTATTGCAGATCGCCACTATTTTACATGATTGTGGCAAATATATCAGTATGGTCTACCTTGGTGATTGCTCCTACAATATCATTATGACTACGGAGATTATTGGCTTATCTCATAGAGAAAGAGAAATAGTCGCCAATGTGGTCAAGTTTAACCACAAGGATTTTGAATATTACAAGGGTTCGCCAGAGCTCTACGCTAAGCTGACTCATGATGATTACATAAGGATAGTTAAGCTTACTGCTCTTCTTAGAGTTACCAACGGCCTTGACAGGACCCACAAGCAGAAGTTCAAAAATGTCAGGTTTTTGTTAAAGGATAATAAACTGATAATAACCATAGACAGCATGGATGATGTTACTCTTGAAAATGGTCTGTTCCAGAACAGAGCAGCCTTTTTTGAAGAGGTGTTTGGTGTTAAGCCTGTGATCAGGCAAAAGAGGGAGCTTTGAGGGGAACTTATATGAAAAATAAGATCAAGAAAAATGATTTTTACAAATCAGAATACTATATGAACAGGGAGCTCAGCTGGGTTCAGTTCAATGAGCGTGTTCTTTCTGAGGCTAAAGATGAGTCCAATCCTTTATTTGAGAGGATGAAATTCCTGAGCATTACTGCCAGCAATCTTGATGAGTTTTTTATGGTAAGAGTTGCTTCATTAAAGGATATGGTGGGTGCCGGCTATGCCAAAAATGACATTGCGGGACTCTCTGCCACTGATCAGCTGGAACTTGTAACTACAGCTGTCCATAGTTTTTTGAACAAGCAGTATGCGGTATATAACAAGCATCTTGTTCCACTTTTGCTGGAAAATGGACTTGATATCGTATCAGACCTGAGTACTCTCTCTGAAAAAGAGCTTGAATATATAGACAGGTATTTTAATGATTTTGTTTATCCTGTTTTAACTCCTATGGCTATTGATTCATCAAGGCCTTTTCCTCTTATCCGTAATAAGACACTGAATATTGGTGCCATAGTTACCAAAAGAGAGGGAGACGATACTGTTGATATAGCAACGGTTCAGGTGCCAGATGTTATTGGAAGACTTCTTGAGCTTCCTGGAAATGGCGAAGGCACACGAAAAGTAGTATTCCTTGAGCAGATCATTAAGAGAAATATGCACAGACTCTTTTTGAATTATAATATTGTGTGCTCCTATGTGTTCAGGATAGAGCGTAATGCCGACCTGTCAATTGATGAGGATGAAGCTGAAGATCTGCTTAAAGAAATTGAGAAGCAGCTCAAACGTCGTCAGTGGGGACAGGCCATAAGGCTTGAAGTTGAGCATGGCATGGACAAAAAGCTCTTAAAGAAGCTTACTAAGGAACTTAATGTAGACGACAGTGAGATATATGATATTGACGGACCTCTGGATCTGACCTTCCTGATGAAGGCTTACAAGCTTGAAGGCTTTGATCACCTTAAAGAGCACGGCTATAATCCACCGGCTCCTGTAACAGAGTTTTCACCTGATGAGAATATTTTTGACACCATAAGACAGGGTGATATTCTTATGCATCATCCTTATCAGTCTTTTGATCCTGTTGTAAGATTTGTTGAGACTGCAGCATCTGATCCCAAGGTTCTTGCCATTAAACAGACCCTTTACAGAGTATCAGGTAACTCACCTATCATTGCAGCACTTGCCAAGGCGGCAGATAACGGCAAGCAGGTATCTGTACTTGTTGAGTTAAAGGCCAGATTTGATGAAGAAAATAATATCGTATGGGCCAGAATGCTTGAGCGTGCAGGCTGCCATGTTATTTATGGTCTGGTAGGTCTTAAGACCCATTGCAAGATCACACTGGTAGTGAGAAAAGAGGAAGATGGTATAAGGCGATATGTTCATATGGCTACCGGAAATTATAATGATTCCACAGCCAAGATGTATACGGATGTGGGAATGTTTACTTGTGATGATTCCATAGGTGAAGATGCCACAGCTGTATTTAACATGCTCTCAGGATATTCAGAGCCACTTATCTGGAATCGTCTGACCCTGGCGCCTTTATGGTTAAAGGACAGGCTCCTGTACCTTATAGGCAGAGAGCGTGATCACGCTTTAAATGGCGAGCCTGCAAGGATCATTGCCAAGATGAATTCCATCTGCCATCAGGATGTTATTGCTGCGCTTTATGAAGCCAGCTGCGCAGGAGTTCATATAGACCTTATAGTTCGCGGTATATGCTGTCTTAGAGTAGGTATTCCGGGAGTTAGTGAGAATATTACAGTCAGATCTATAGTAGGTAACTATCTTGAGCATAGCAGGATATTCTATTTTGAAAACGGAGGAAATGAGGAGTTTTACTGTAGTAGTGCAGACTGGATGCCTCGTAACCTCGAACGCCGCGTTGAGATCATGTTCCCGGTTCAGGAAAAAGAGCTGCAGAAAAAGCTCTGGCATATTCTTGATACTCAGTTAAAAGATACTGAGAAGGCTCATGTATTGAACAGCAAAGATATATATGTAAAGCAAAAGAAAAAAACTGAAAGCGAAAGAGTTAACTCCCAAAGACAGTTCAGCATAGAAGCCGGGACTGCTATCAAGGAGTCCGCTTTAGAAAATACAAGGGTATTTATCCCTGAAATGAAAGGACCACAGGATTAAGTTTTGAAAAAGTATTATTTAGCATCAGCATCACCAAGAAGAAAGGAACTGCTTGGAAGTCTTGGCATTGAGTTCGAGATCATGCCTGCAGTTTCGGAGGAGGTTATAACAGATACAGACCCTGCGAAGGTCGTAGAGAGCCTTTCCAGACAAAAAAGTGAAGAAATTTTTCATAAAATTTTAACGAATGAAAGCGCTGACATTATTGTAATAGGTGCGGATACCGTTGTATCATATAAGCAGAAAATATTAGGTAAGCCAAAAGGTACAGATAGTGCAAGGTCTATGATCACAATGCTATCTGGCAATGTCCATCAGGTATTTACAGGCGTAACAGTTATGTACAGACTAAATGGACAGCAGGGAAGCGTTACCTTCCATAGCAAGACTGATGTAGAAGTATATGAAATGACAGAAAAGGAAATCGAGAGTTATATATCTACCAGCGAACCATATGATAAGGCCGGAGGCTACGGCATTCAGGGATTGTTTGGCAGATATGTAAAAGGCATTTCCGGAGATTACAATAATGTAGTTGGACTTCCAATTTCAGAGCTCTATCATGTATTAAGTAATCTTGGATTACTGTAAGGAGGAAAACTTATGCGTGAATATGATGATGCTGTTTTACAGTGCTTTCTGGAAAATCAGGGGCAGCTTTTTCCTGAGAATGTAGCAGACAGTATGGAAGAGGCTGAAGCATTTCTTGAGGATTGCATGGCAGTCGTTGTAGATGGTGCCGATGAAGTTGAAGAATATTTTGAAGAGACAGGAGTTGATACCGAAGGTGGCAATGTCCTTGAGGCTGATGAAGTATTTGATATCGGAGATGGCAGATACCTGATTGTAGAGGGCTAAACGTATCATCTTTATATATGGATTTAATGGGACTTAGTAGTTGTTTTACTAAGTCCTTTTTTAGTGCAGTGAGTCACCGGGGACGTATCAATTTGACTCATTGCATGCAATGAGTCAAATTGATACGTCCCCGGTGACTCACTGCTTAAAACTACAATAAAATATGTAATTCGATTTTTTTTGCTACCACTTTACCTTGATAGTGTGATAAAATGAATCATTATATTAATAAAAATCAAGGAGAACGATTATGAAAAAGAAGATATTATCACTATTGCTTGTGGGAACAACAGTATTTAGCCTTTCTGGCTGTGCTTCATCTGATGCTGATACTACAGCTGACGCATCAAGTGATTTAGATTACATTAAAGAAAAAGGTACACTTATCGTTGGTATTACTGATTTTGCACCAATGGATTACAAGGATGACAATGGTAACTGGGTTGGATTTGATGCAGAGCTTGCAGAAGCTGTAGCAGGTGACCTTGGTGTAGAAGTTGAATTTGTTGAGATTGACTGGGATAACAAGATCCTGGAGCTTGAGAATAAGAGTATTGACTGCGTATGGAATGGAATGACACTCACAGATGAGGTTACAAGTTCTATGGAATGCACTGTTCCATATTGTAACAATGCCCAGGTTGTAGTTGTTAAGAGTGATGTGGCTGATCAGTATACTGATCTTGATTCTATCAAAGAGCTCTCTTTTGCAGTAGAAGCTGGATCAGCAGGAGAGGCTGCTGCCACTGAAAATTCTTTTGAGAGCATAGCAGTTTCATCTCAGGCAGACACTCTGTTAGAGGTATCAGCCGGAACTTCTGACGCAGCTATCATTGATCTTCTTATGGCTGGAGCAATGGTTGGTGAGGGTACAAGCTTTGAGAACCTGACACACACTGTAGAACTTACTACAGAAGAGTATGGTGTAGGCTGCAGAAAAGGTTCTGATCTTGCTTCATTTATCAATGATGAATTCAAAAAATTATATGATGATGGAACTCTTATGAGCATTGCTGAAAAATATGGAGTTCAGGATGCTGTCATTGCACAGTGATCGTTAGATTTTTGCAAAAAATATATTACATGTTTTTCAGGAGTTTTTTATGTTTTTGACAGTAACCTTGTCTTTATTGGAAGGCTTTAAGAGCACACTGATATTATTTGTTCTTACACTTGTTTTTTCATTGCCCTTAGGTCTTATCATATGTTTTGGCTCAATGAGTAAGATAGGAGTCATCAGATATCCTATTAAATGGATAGTGTGGGCAGTCAGAGGTACGCCTCTTATGCTGCAGCTGCTTGTAATTTATTACGGACCGGGAATTGTATTTGGTAATAATATGTGGGGCTCTGGAACCTCAGGAAGATTTCTGGCAGCACTGATCGCATTTGTTATCAACTATGCCTGCTATTTTTCAGAGATATACAGAGGCGGGATACAGTCAATCCCTGTTGGTCAGTATGAAGCAGGTAAAGTACTTGGACTTACCGGTAATCAGATATTTTTCAGGATCATTCTGCTGCAGGTGATAAAGCGTATACTGCCGCCTATATCTAATGAAGTCATCACCCTGGTCAAAGATACTTCTCTTGCCAGAGTCATTGCGGTATACGAGATCATTTGGCAGGGCCAGTCCTTCATCAAGAGTGCAGGTATCATATGGCCACTGTTCTATACAGCTGTATTTTATCTTGTATTCAGCGGATTGCTGACACTATTATTTAGCTACATTGAAAAGAAATTAAGTTTTTTTAGATAAGGAATATTTATGGCTATACTTGAAGTTAATCATATAAAAAAGTCCTTCAGGGAATCAGAAGTTTTAACAGATATCAGTTTTTCAATGGAAAAGGGACAGGTACTTTCGATCATTGGTTCATCCGGAAGTGGAAAGACAACACTTTTAAGATGCTTGAACTTTCTGGAAAAAGCAGATGAAGGAACTATCGTTGTTAATGGAGAAACACTTTTTGATGGCGCTGATACTACAGTTTATAGTGAGAAAGTCATCAGAAATAAAAGAAAGCACTTTGGACTGGTATTTCAGCAGTTCAATCTGTTCCCTCAGTATACTGTGAAAGAGAACGTGACATTGGCACCAAAGCTGAATGCAGATGACGGACGCTCTGTTGAAGAAATAGATGCACTTGCTGACAATCTACTTGATCAGATGGGTCTTTCGGAAAAAAAGGATCTGTATCCTCATCAGTTATCTGGCGGACAGCAGCAGAGAGTTGCTATTGCAAGAGCACTTGCTCTTAGTCCGGATATTTTGTGTTTTGATGAACCTACATCTGCCCTTGATCCGGAGCTTACAGGAGAGGTACTTAAAGTTATCAGACAGCTTGCTGAAAAGCATACTACCATGATCATAGTTACCCATGAGATGGATTTTGCAAGGGATGTATCTGATCATGTAATATTCATGGACGGCGGAGTTATAGTAGAACAGGGCAGTCCTGAGGAAGTTATATGTAATCCAAAACAGGAGAGGACTAAAGCATTTCTGCAAGGTCATTCTTGACTTTAAGGATTTATATAGCTAAAATAATGGATAGTTGTTCAGATGAAGATGGTGTGTCAGTAGACTGTAAGTAGCCTTGATAGAGAGTCTGTATCGTCGGCTGGAAGTACGGATGAAGAGCTTATGGATGAATTTCAGCACCGGAGTCTTAATTAAATAGTTAAGTGCAGATCTTTTTACAGATCTGAATTTGGGTGGTACCGCGGGTAAACTCGTCCCATAGCATTTAATACGTGCTATGGGATTTTTTTATACACTGGGAAATTCCTTTGTATTTCTTGGTTTTCTCATAGCAGATCATAGGAGGAAGGAAATTTGGAAAACAGCGCATTACGTCAGAAAATTGAAGCAATTCGTGAAGAAATCAAGGCAAATGCCGAGAATCTTGATAGCTCTAAACTTGTTTATGAAATGAAAAAGAGCTTCATGGATAACAAAACAGGTAAGATCAGTGCCCTTATGAAGGAAATGAAAAATATTCCTGCTGAGGACCGTGCTGAATACGGCAAAAATGTTAATGAATTAAAGCAGTGGGCTCTTGAGCATTTTGAAGAACTTGACAGAAAGATGAAAGAGAAAGAGCTGCAGCTTAGATATGAAAGTGAAAAGCTTGATGTAACAATGCCTGCAAAGATGCGTTACACAGGCAATCTTCATCCTGTAACTCAGATGAGAGAGACTCTTATCGACATTTTTGCAGGAATGGGATTTGAAATATATGAAGGCACTGAAATTGAAAATGACTATTACAATTTCACTGCTCTTAATACTCCAAAGGATCACCCTGCAAGAGATATGCAGGATACATTCTATTTAAGCCCTGAGTTCTTATTAAGAACACAGACTTCATCAGGTCAGATCCACGTAATGGAGAACAAGAAGCCACCTATCAAGATCTTGTCACCAGGTAAGGTATTCCGTTCAGATGATGATGCAACACATTCACCAATGTTCTCACAGATGGAAGGACTTGTAGTTGACAAGAATATCACACTTTGCGACCTTAAGGGTGCTCTTGAGCTCTTTGTTCAGAAGATTTATGGAGAAGGTACTACAACAAGACTCCGCCCTTCATACTTCCCATTTACAGAGCCATCTGTAGAAGTTGACTGCAGCTGTTTTGCCTGCGGTGGTAAGGGATGTAACCTCTGCAAAGGTACTGGCTGGATAGAAGTTCTTGGTGCCGGTGTAGTTAACAAGAAGGTTTTAGAGAACTGTGGAATTGATTCTAACGAATATAGCGGTTTTGCATTTGGTATCGGTATTGAGCGTACAGCAATGCTTAAATATGGTATCAATAACATTAAGCTCTTGTTTGAGTCAGATCTTGATGTTCTTAAGCAGATCGATCATTACGAGTAATCATTTAATTTCTAAAACCATAGGAGGAAGATAAAATGTTAGTACCTTTAAGTTGGCTTAAAGATTTCGTTGATATAGATATAGAACCAAAAGAATTAGAGAAAAAGCTTTTTGACTGCGGTTTCGAAGTTGAAGAGTGTTGGGAAGTTGGTAAGGATGTATCCAAGGTAGTTGTAGGACAGGTTGAGACCTGCGAGGCTATTCCTGATACACATCTTCACGTATGCAGAGTAAATGCAGGCGAGCACGGAACATTCCAGGTATGCTGCGGAGCTGATAATGTTCAGGCTGGCGGTAAGTATCCACTTGCTCTTGTAGGTGCATCAGTTATTGAAACTGCCAAGGATCACGTTACAGTTGTTGGTACAGCTACTATCAAAAAGGGTAAGCTGCGCGGTTATGATTCAGAAGGTATGCTTTGTTCAGGTGTTGAGCTTGGCGTTAGTGAAGATATGTATCCAGGTGCTGGTTACAACGGACTTCTTGTATTCCCTGAGGATACAGAGGTTGGTATTGATGTAAAGCCACTGCTTGGTCTTGATGACTGGATCTTTGACGTATCTATCACTGCTAACAGACCTGACTGTCAGAGTATATATGGTCTTGCAAGAGAAGTAGCTGCTGCTCTTGATAAGCCTTTAAAAGAGATCGACCTTAGCTACACAGAGACAGATGTAGAAAATGAAGGCTTTAGCGTATCCGTTGAAGCTCCTGATCTGTGCCCAAGATATATCGGACATTATGTATATGATGTCAAGCTTGGAGAGAGCCCTCTCTGGATGAAGAGAAGACTTGCCATGGTTGGTAACAACTCTATCAATAATATTGTTGATATAACAAACTACATCATGAGAGAGCTTGGTCAGCCAATGCATGCTTTCGATGGCAACTTCCTTGAAGACAATAAGATTGTTGTCAGACGTGCAAAAGACGGCGAGAAGATCGTTACTCTTGATGAAAATGAATTTGAACTTACATCAGATAACCTTGTTATCTGCGATGGTAAAAAGCCTGTAGCACTTGCAGGTATCATGGGTGGTCTTAATTCAGAAATCCGTGATACAACTACAACAGTTACTTTTGAAGCTGCCAAGTTTATGCGTGACAATATCCGTAAGAGCTCAAGAGCTCTGGGGCAGTCATCTGATTCATCAGCTGCTTTTTCAAAGGGTGTTTACGAATATACAACTGTTATCGCCATGAAGAGAGCACTTCACCTTATTGAGCAGCTTGGTGCCGGTAAAGTATCCAAGACTCATGTAGATATCAACACAGGCAACAACCTTGAAAAGAAGGAAATGAAGGCTTCTATCAAGCGCGTTAATGGTGTACTTGGTATTGAAGTACCTGAAAACGAGATCAAGAGAATACTTACAAATCTTAATTTTGAGCCTGAAATAAATGGTGATGAGCTTACTATCAAGGTTCCTGCATATCGTGAAGATATGGAAGATTATCCTGATATTGCTGAAGAGCTTATCCGTATGTATGGCTATGACCATGTACAGCCTACATTCCTTAAAAATGCCAACGTAACAATGGGCGGCAGAAATTTAAGACAGAAGACAGAGCTTAAGATCAAGAGAGCCCTTTGTGCTCAGGGTGCATTTGAATGTATGCATTATTCATTCTTTTCACCAAGTGATCTAGACCTTCTCAGATTTGCTGATGATGCAGCAGAGAGAAATGCTATAAGGATCCTTAATCCGATCAATGAAGATCTCTCTCTTATGAGAACAACTCTTGCAGCACAGATGATCCATGCAATTGCAAGAAACCAGAAGAAGGGTACTCTTGAAGGAAGATTATTTGAACTTGGAAACAGATTTATTCCTAAGTCACTTCCTCTTACTGAATATCCTGAAGAAAAGGCAACTCTCTGCTTAGGTATCTTTGGTGAAGGAGAAGATATCTTCACATTAAAGGGACTTGCTGAAAATGTTGCAGATGCTCTTCATGTAAACTTTAAGTATGAGACAACTACAAAGACATTTTTGCATCCATATAGAGCAGCCAAGATCACATGTGAAGGTGAAGAGGTTGGATATCTTGGACAGATCACATATGAGATCCAGGATGATACAGATATGAGAATTCCTGCATATATCTGTGAGATCGACCTGTCTGTTCTTAGCAAATGGTATGGCAAGACTCCTGTATTTGCACCACTTTCAAAGTTTGCTACTGTTAAGCGTGACCTTGCTCTTATCATGGATAAGACAGTTACTTGCGGAGAAGTTGAAGATGCTATCTACGGCTCATGCAAATATGTAACAGATGTTAAGCTCTTTGATGTTTATGAAGGACTTCCAATTCCTCCAACAAAGAAGAGTATGGCATTTACAATTACATTTACTCCAAAGGATGAGGAACTTACAGATGAAGCAGTCAGCGGATATGTAGATAAGATGCTCAGAAAACTTTCATTTACAATGGGCATTGAGATCCGTAGCTGATTGATTATATATTAAATTAGCTGCGAAATCATCGTGGCATGTTAAGAAAAGAGGTTAGTATATATGTTAAGAAAAAATACTTGGGCAACATATGATGCCAAAAAGGTAAAAGAAGCTGAGAAATTTGCTGAAGATTATAAGAATTTCCTTAACAATTCAAAGACAGAGCGTGAAGCTATTGACAGTATTGTTAATGAGATCACAGCTGCAGGATATGTAGAGCTTAAGACTCTTATCGGCGGTAAGAAGAAACTTAAGAAGGGTGACAAGGTATATAGCGTATGGATGAACAAGTCTATCGTTATGTTCCAGATTGGTTCTGAGCCACTTGAAAATGGTCTTAATATCCTTGGCGCACACATTGATTCTCCACGTATCGATGTAAAGCAGAATCCTTTATATGAGGATACAGGAATTGCTTACCTTGATACTCACTATTATGGTGGTATCAAAAAGTACCTCTTTGTTGCACTTCCACTTGCTATTCACGGTGTTGTAGTTAAGAAGGATGGAACAACAGCAGTTCTTAATGTAGGTGAAGATGAAGATGATCCAGTATTCTTTATTTCAGATCTTCTTATCCACTTATCAGCAGATCAGATGAGCAAGAGCGCAGCTAAGGTTGTTGAAGGTGAAGCTCTTGACCTTGTTATCGGTAATAAGCCATTCATCATTGAAAACGATGAAGAGAAGGCTGCAAAGAAGGTAAAGAAGGCTTCTAAGCTTACAGCTGGTCAGCAGTATGCGTTAGATGCTGAAGAATATGAAGGCAAAGAAAACAAGAAGGTTAGCGGAGCTGTTAAGAGAGGAATCCTTGCAATCCTTAAAGATAACTATGGTATTGAAGAGGAAGACTTCCTGTCAGCAGAGCTTGAGATCGTTCCAGCTGGTAAAGCAAGAGATGCCGGATTTGATCGTTCTATGATCCTTGGCTATGGTCAGGATGACAGGGTATGTGCTTATCCTTCAATGAGAGCTATCCTTCAGGCTAAGAACATCAAGAGAACAGCTTGCTGCATCCTTGTTGATAAGGAAGAGATCGGTAGCGTAGGTGCTACAGGTATGCAGTCTAAGTTCTTTGAAAACGCTGTAGCTGAGCTTATGAACCTCTGCGGACAGTACAATGATCTTGCACTTAGAAGATGTCTTGCTAATTCATGCATGCTTTCTTCTGACGTTAGTGCCGGATTTGATCCAATGTATGCATCAGCTTTTGAAAAGAAGAATGCAGCTATCATGGGCGGTGGACTTGTATTTAACAAGTTTACAGGTTCTCGTGGTAAGTCAGGTTCTAATGATGCCAATGCAGAATATATTGCTCACATCAGAGCAGCATTTGAAAAGGATGGAATCAATTTCCAGACAGCTGAACTTGGTAAAGTAGACGTAGGTGGCGGCGGAACAATCGCTTATATCCTTGCTCTTTATGGAATGAACGTAATAGATAGTGGTGTTGCAGTTCTTAACATGCACGCTCCATGGGAAGCTACATCAAAAGCAGATATCTATGAGTCACTTCGTGGTTATACATCATTCCTTGAGAATGTAGATTTTAGAAATGAGTAATGTAATGTCAGATTTAAATGAAAATAAAAATGATGAAATGCTGGGACTTCATACCAGTGATTACTATTTTGACCTGCCAGAGGAACTGATCGCTCAGGATCCTCTGATGCAGAGAGAAAATTGTAAGCTTCTTGTTCTTGATAAGGAGTCCGGAGAAGTAGAACATCACATTTTTAAAGAGATAATCAATTATCTCGAGCCTGGAGATTGCCTTGTACTTAATAATACCAAGGTAATCCCGGCAAGACTTCTTGGCGTCAAAAAGGATACAGGAGCTGCAGTAGAGATCCTGCTCCTTAAGAGACGTGAAGCAGATGTCTGGGAGACTCTTGTAAAGCCTGGAAAGAAGCTTAGGCCTGGCGCTGTTGCAGTATTTGGTGATGGTCTTCTTGAGGCTGAGATCCTTGATGTGGTAGAAGAGGGTAACAGACTTGTAAAGTTCAAGTATGAAGGTATCTGGGAAGAGGTTCTGGATAAGCTTGGAGAGATGCCACTTCCTCCATACATCACACATAAGCTTCAGGATAGAAACATGTATCAGACAGTTTATGCCAAGTATGAGGGATCAGCTGCAGCTCCTACTGCAGGACTTCACTTTACAACCCAGCTTTTGGAGGATATACAGGCCAAGGGAGTAGATCTTGCCTATGTAACTCTCCATGTTGGACTTGGTACTTTCAGACCTGTGAAAGTAGACAATGTTCTTGAGCATCACATGCATACAGAATGGTATCAGGTGACTCAGGAAGCTGCTGATAAGATCAACAAGGCCAAGGATACAGGACATAAAGTTATTTGTGTTGGAACTACCAGCTGCAGGACTATTGAAAGTGCTGCTGACGAAAATGGTAGACTCCATGAGTGTTCTGATAATACCTCAATATTTATTTATCCTGGTTACAAATTTAAGGTTCTTGATAGACTTATTACAAATTTCCATCTTCCTGAATCAACTCTTGTTATGCTGGTATCAGCGCTTGCAGGCAGAGAACATGTTCTTAGTGCATATGAAGAAGCTATTAAAGAAAGATACAGATTCTTTAGCTTTGGAGATGCGATGTTTATAAAATAATCTGTACTAAATTGGGCTGTGAATGAATGATAGATCATTTATTCACAGCTCTTTTATATCATAGGAATTAGCTTGTATTGGAGTTGCGTAATAGCAATTATTTTTGATACAATTTAAAAATAGGGAATTTGATCATATATGTATTTTGAGGGGAAATATGAGCAGAAGAAGTAGAAAAAAATGGGGAATCAATAAAAAGATCCTGACAGGTATAATTTTTCTTACAATGCTTATAAGCATATGTTCCTGCGTCAGCGGTTCGCTGATATTTGATAAGGTCATACAAAAACTATATAACGATAAAGGCTATGTTATTGCCAATATTATCCTGGATGATATTGATCATGACAAGATTGCTGAATATGCAAGGACCTGGGAAGAAGATGAATACTATGATGAAATGGTGGAGCATCTAAGAGATATAGAACAGGCAACAGCTGCGGCATACATTTATATTGCAGTTCCTTACGAAGATCATACTATGCGATATATTTATGATACCGGAACCTATATGGGAGATACAGATCCTATTTCAGCTTCTTTTGATGAGATATGGACAACCTATACTCAGGGCACAAAACCAAAGAGCTATCTGGTCAGAAATTCTAAAAAATACGGCGCACTTACTTCAAGCTGCCTGCCTGTTGTAGACAGCAATGGTGATATTGTTGCACTGTTATTTGTAGATACCAACATGGAAGTGATCTGGTCATCCCTGAATATTTATATCAGTAATATGGTATTGATATCATTTGCATTACTGACAATATTCTGTGTAATGAACTGGTATCTGATCCGCAGGAATATCATTGATCCTATCTTGACTATACGAAAGAATGTCAGAAATTTCTCTGCAAGTAGTGGAAGCCTTGATGATTCGCTAAGGAGTATCAAGACTGATGATGAGCTTCAGGATCTGGCAACTACAGTTGATAAGATGGAGCAGGATATTCTTCAATATATTGATAATATTCAATCTATTACTGCTGAAAAGGAACGCATTGGCGCTGAGCTTAATGTGGCCACAAAAATCCAGGCTGATATGCTGCCAAGGATTTTTCCGCCATTTCCTGATAGGCATGAATTTGATATTTTTGCTACTATGACACCGGCAAAAGAGGTTGGCGGAGACTTCTACGATTTCTTTTTCCTGGATAAAGATCACCTGGCGCTGGTTATGGCAGATGTTTCCGGCAAAGGTGTTCCTGCTGCGCTGTTTATGGTCATAACCAAGACTCTTATAAAAAACAGAGCCATTATGACTAAAGACTATTCTCCAGCTGATATTCTTACAGATGTAAATAATCAGTTATGTGAGGGAAATGATGCGGAACTGTTTGTTACAGTATGGATGTGCATCATTAATGTTTCAACCGGTAAATGTGTGATCGCTAATGCAGGCCATGAGCATCCTGCATTAAAGAGAAAAGATGGCAGGTATGAGCTTGTATTGTATAAACACTCATCACCTATAGCAACCATAGAAAATATCAGGTTTTCTGAACATGAATTTGAGCTGTTTCCTGGTGATAGTATTTTTGTTTACACAGATGGCGTAGCTGAAGCAACTAATGCAGAAAATGAGTTGTTTGGAACAGACAGAATGCTTGCTGCCCTTAATAAAGACCCAGAAGCAGATGCCCGGACGCTGCTTAAAAATGTTAAAGATGATATTGATAACTTTGTTGGGAATGCGCCTCAGTTTGATGACATAACAATGCTTGGCTTTAGATACTTTGGATAATGAGTCACTGGGGACGTATCAAATTGACTCATTGTGCACAATGAGTCAATTTGATACGTCCCCGGTGACTCGTTTAAGGAAATATAAAAAGCAGTTGGTTAATTGTGAACCAACTGCTTTGTTTTATTAGTTATAGTGTCAGGATGCTCTGTAAGATCTAAATACCAGTTCATCCATACTTGAGACGCGTAGCTTTTCACGCTCGCTGTCGCTCATGTCGACCCCGCTAACAAATTCAAAGAGATCTCTTAATTCCTCCTTTGTCTTCCAACCATTTCTGATCAGACTGATGACTTCGTTAGCAGTGTATTTACGCGTCGTATAATACATATACTATTCCCCCTTCTTTAGTATTGTATGTTTGTTTTAGTAATTGATTCAGATTCCTGCCTCAATTCCTTTGCTATTTTAACATTAATTTTATCTGATATAGTAGGAGTGAATTTAATCATTTAGTCATGAGTTTTGGTAAAAAGAAGTTAAAAATTGCATCTTGATTTTATAGCAATAATTTGATGTTGCTGAAAACAAGCCTTTTTATAAATGATCAGCCATGTGATTGTATAGTGTTTTCATTATTTACAAAGAATTGAGCATATTATATATTAATATATATAGAATACTAACGGATGCTGATGGTAACAGCTTACTTATAGCATCTACATAAAACGAAAAGCACTGATTCGCTCAATTGCGAGAGTGCCATGATATGATCAAGTGAGGGGTGAAAATGATCGAACGTAGAAAGAACAGAAGACTTGGGCTTACAGGTGAATTGTTATTATGTCCTATAGGAGGATCTGGAGATCCTGAAACGGTCAGCATTGAAATTACTGATGCTTCTAAGACCGGTATTGGTTTTATATCAGATAAGCATCTTACTATTGGTGATAACTACGAGGCTAATCTTACAATTTGGACCAAGGAAGTTCTTCATGTTTTCTTGCAGATAGTCAGAGCCAATGAGATAGAAGGCGGATATAGTTATGGAGCTTTCTTTATTGGCATGCCTGATTATGATGCACAGCGTATCACTGCTTATGAAACAGTTCGTGAATTAACAGAAAAAGAGGATACATGATCTTTGAGATTTTTGTTTGACTTTTAGGAAGAACCATCAATAGATTTTGGTTATCCTGGAATAATAATATGGCAGGTATGATTATGGCAGACGTATCAATACAGGGTACAGTGGCTGAAGTTACTACTGAGGTAAGTTTTCTTCAGCAGAAGTTAAATGAATTAGGAACTAATGCATTGAATTATTGTATAAGGATTGCAATTGCAATCCTTATATATTTTGTGCTTAGTAAGCTGATCGTTAAGCTGATAAAAGGCGCGGTTGGACGAATGAAGAAGAGAGGCGTTGACCCGACAGTTTATAATTTTGTCGGTTCAGTAGCCAAGTTTCTTACTTTGACTTTTCTTCTTGTTACTATAGTGGTTCAGCTTAATATCATTGCAGCATCATCAATAGCAGCGCTTCTTGCGGCTGCAGGCGTCGGAATATCACTGGCTGCTCAGGGCGTTTTGTCCAATCTGGCTGGTGGACTTTTGCTACTTCTTTTGAAGCCTTTTAAAGTAGGAGATTACATTCAGATAATCGGCAAGGATATCGAAGGCGTAGTAAAAAAGATTTCAATTTACTACACACAGATAGAGACTCTTTATGGTGATAGGTACGAAGTACCTAATTCTTCGCTGACAGATAATACAGTTAGAAATTTAAATTCCAATTACATGAGAAAGTTAAACATTGAAGTTGGAATATCTTATGATGAGGATGTAGACAAGTGTCTTGCTATTTTGCAGGATATTATGTACGGTGAGAAGAGACTTCTTGAAGGATATGGCAGAAGAGTTTATGTCGAAGAGCTTGGTGCTCATTCTGTGATAATCGGATTTAGAGCAATGGTTCCTATCAGCCTATACTATGACACAAGATGGGATCTTAACAGAGAAGTAAGAGTACGATTTAAAGAAAAAGGTATCGAGATTCCTTATGAACAGCTTGATGTACATATCAAGAAGGATGCCTGAATCTTATGGCCAGTGCACATATTTAGCAAAACATTATTTTTAGTTATATATTAAAATCCTAGTCATGATCATCAATCATGACTAGGATTTTTTGATTAATAAAGAAGTACTTTAGTTAGTTCCATTTACCAGACCAAAGAGGTCTTTGAAGAATGTAGGATAGGAGATACCTACACATTGATCGTCAATTATACGTGTAGTGCCTTCAGCTACAAGAGAGGCTACAGCAAAACTCATGGCGATCCTGTGATCCATGTGAGCGTCAATGTCAGCACCCTTAAGAGGTCTGCCACCGTGAATGATCATTCCGTCATCAGTAGATTCGATGTCGCAGCCCATGGCCTTGAGGTTTTCAACTACTGTATCTATACGGTTGGATTCTTTGACCTTAAGTTCAGCAGCATCCTTGATGATTGTTTCGAAATCACCTGTTGCAGCAAGGACTGCAATGATTGGAAGCTCATCTATAAGGGTAGGTATACGTCTTCCGGCAATCTCAAATTTGCCATTGTTATTACCGTGGAGCTGACTGTGTCTTACTATGATATCAGCCTTTGGTTCCATTGAATCATCTACATTGATCAGTTCAATATCAGCGCCCATCTGCTGCATAACAGCAATGAATCCTGATCTTGTCTTATTGATTCCAACGTTTCTGATGATCAGCTGAGAACCGGGAACCAGTATGGCAGCTGCAATAAAATAAGCTGCAGATGAAATATCGCCAGGGATATTGATCTTGATACCGCGAAGTGGAACACCAGGATGAAGAACGGCAGTACCTGCGCCGTTTACATCAAGTTCATTGTATATATCTACTCCAAAAGCGTGGAGCATTTTTTCTGTATGATTCCTACTGATAGCAGGCTCGTGAACAACTGTATCGCCTTCTGCATACAGACCGGCAAGAAGGATACTGGATTTAACCTGAGCTGATGCAACAGGACTTCTATATGTGATGCCTCGCAGCCTAGGATTGCCCTTGATCTGGAGAGGACAGCATCCATTTCCATACATACTTGTAATGTCAGCACCCATCTGAGTCAGAGGAGTGATGATCCTGTCCATAGGACGTTTTTCAATAGATGCATCGCCTGTGATGGTTGTTGTAAATGGCTGAGCAGCAAGTATTCCGGACATAAGTCTGGTAGTAGTGCCGCTGTTACCTGTATACAGTGTAGAAGTAGGCTGTTTCAGACCATGTAGACCTTTTCCGTGTACAGTAATAATAGGCACACCATTCATAGGGCGCATAGTGTGTTCGATCACAATGCCCATTTTTCTAAAGCAGTCTATAGTTGACTGGCAATCTGCACTGTCAAGGAATCCTGTTATTTCAGAAGAACCCTCTGCCAGTGCACCGAACATGATACTTCTATGAGATATGGATTTATCTCCCGGAACAAATATCTGTCCGTTTAAAGGTTTGGATGCTTTTTCAAGTGTTATCATGTTGTCTCCTTATTGATGGTATTGTATCCATTAGCTTCCAATAGTTTTGATGCGTTGATCACGCTTTCGTCATCGTTTAATTCGATATGTAATGAACCACGTTCATATTCTCTGTTATGTACAATGCCTATATTTTTGATGTTGATATTGTTTTCAGATAAAAGAGTAGCAACGGCAGCGATGTTACCGGGTTTATCTGCGATATCAACATGCAGTTCGAACATTTTCTTGATCGGTCCGCTTGAAGCATCAATAAATGATTCTCTGTAATTTCTTGCTGAATCAAAAAAGTTGATTATCTTTTCTTCATCCTTAGAATCGATAGCTTTTTTGATATCCTTAAGAGAATCAATATATTTGCCAAGCAGATCAGATATGTTTTCATTGTTAGTCAGACAGATCTGCTGCCACATGACAGGAGAAGAGGAGGATATTCTTGTAATATCTTTAAATCCTCCGGCAGCGATGGTCTTCATCAGCTGATCAGTAGAATCATTGTCATGGACAAGGTTTACAAGGGAAGCAGATACAACGTGGGGCACATGACTTATAGCTGCTGTAATATAATCATGCTGCTTGTAAGTAACGATCAGAGGTATGACTCCAATGCTTTTTACCAGGTCGTAATATCTATTTAGCCTGTCTTCCTGAGTGTAGTCTGTCTTAGTCAGTATATAATATGCATTTTCTAGGATGCCTGACTTGGAATTGGCGTATCCAATTCGCTCTGTTCCAGCCATAGGATGTCCGCCTATAAATTGAGTCTCAAGTCCAAGTTTTTTGACTGTATCATGAATACTGGTCTTTACAGAACCAATATCAGTTATTGTTGTTTTGGAACTGATGTAGGGAGCAAGTTTTTCAAGATTGATATTATTAAGTGCTACAGGTGCGCACAAAAAAATGTAATCACAATCTTCAAATCCAGGTCCTATTTCACATACTTTTTCATCTATAACGCCATCTTTTATTGCCTGATCTACTTTTTCAAGATGAGGATTATAGGCCAGAAGCCTGATGTCAGGATGATTTTCCCTTAAAGCCTTTGCAATAGATCCGCCTATTAATCCTAGGCCTACGAATCCACATGTTAATTTTGCCATTTATGTAATACCCCTTTGTAGGAATAGTCTTAGTTCTAACCAATTTTACTATAACGCATTAAAGTGCGACAGTCAACGGTCTTAACAGCAAAATTCTAAGTGTTTTACACTAATCTGTTGATTTGGAAAATTGTTTTTTTATAAAAGCTTTATGTATTGAATGTTGTGAGCATAAATGTATTTTGATAAAATAAAATTGCGTAATATCGAACTTCATTTCTGAGCTGTTGATGGATATATCATAAAGGTAAGGAAGAATATATGAGCGATAATAAAAGAGTCTTGCTGATCGGTGATAAAAAGAGTTTTATGGTAAACGCTATTGCAAAGGGCCTAAAAGATGAAGGCTTTGACGCGCTACAGGTACTGCCTGAAGTCAATGATATTAGCTCAAATATTGATTATTCTACTATATGGGTATTGTATCTTGATAGTAATGTGGGAGATATGTTTGAACAACTTACATATATCAAGGATTCAATAATAGGGCAGAAACTTTATTTTTTCCTTATCGGCAATGATGACGAAATAGAAGTGGCCCAGGAAACACTTCCTAAAGAACTGATCAAGGAAATATTTACAAGGCCGCTTAATGTAACTGTTCTGGCTGCATCTTTAGAAAAAGCTGTCGATGATGAAAATAAACAGGCAGAGCGCAAGAAAATCTTGATCATTGATGATAATCCTACGACTCTACATGCTCTGCAAAATCTCCTTGAGCAAAACTATAGGGTGTTTATTGCATCCTCTGGAATGAATGGTATTTCTTTTTTGGTAAAACAAGAGGTGGATCTGATACTTCTTGATTATGAAATGCCTGTAGCAGATGGGCCAAAAGTACTAGAGATGCTTCATCAGGATGGTAAGCTGTCTATGGTACCTGTTATGTTCCTTACCGGAAAAAGTGATAAGGATAGTGTGCTTAAAGCAGCTTCACTAAAACCTGTAAAGTATCTGTTAAAATCTCTTCCTCCAAAACAACTTCTGGATGAGATAGATCAGTTTTTTATCACAGGCAAATGATAAATTAAAAAGTGATAGGAAGGCAGTAGATGGCAAAAAACAGTACCATTTCTATAAAAGACAAAATTAAGAAAATGTCTTTGGATGAAAGAAAAAAATATATGAATGACCTTGCACAGCAGTTATGGGTTATTCATGAATCTGATAAACAAAGGATCATAAAGTCCAAGAAGTTGATTGAATTTGCAATAGCTTGTAAAGATAAGCAATTTGAAGGAATTGGGTATTATCATCTTGCAGCATATTTTAATACGTCTCAAAATAGATATCCTGAGTTTAAGCCCACTATTCATAAAGCTATTGAAATATTAAAAAGAGCAGAGCAATACTCTATGCTTTCCTCAGCATATCTGATGCTTGGAGTAGATGCAATCAATCTTGGGCAGTATAATCTTAATCTTGATTATTTCCTGATTGCCAAGCATTACGCTGATATGACAAAGGATGACTTTCTTTTATCAATTGTTTACTACTATTTTTCAGGCGTTTACATCATGGTAAAGGATTATGATACTGCGCTTTTTTATGCCAAAGAAGCAGTCCGCCTTGTTGATAAAAAGGCTGAGTCATTAACTGTATTTGGAAGCGATGTAAAAGATATGGCATATTCCATGCTTGGACAGTGCTATATGATATTGGGCAAAAGCGACAAAGTTCAGACTTGTTATAAAAAGAGCCTAAAAAGAAAAGGATGCTACATAGCAAGTCCGGATTGTCCTAACATAGCACTTATCTATTGCTTTCATATAATGGCGCTGCATGATGCGGGGAATTTTGCTGAGCGCGATAAAAAATGTGAGGAATTTATCGGACTTTTAAAAAAGCATAAGCCGTCACCGCCTTTTATTATGCATATTCTTAATACTAATTATTTTATGCTGAGGGTCGGACTTATTGACTATACAAAAAAAATCTTTCCGATTTTGGATGAGGCAAATAAAAAAATCCAGAATCCTAACTTTGGACTCATTATTGCTTATCAGAAAGTGATGCTTGCCAGGATAGATAATGATGAGAAGGCACTAATGGAGGCAATGCAGGAACATTTCGTGTACTATAATAAGAATAATGATCTTGTTCTTGAAAATTTAAGGGTTGCAGCGGAACTACGTGTTGAAATGGATGATATGCAAAAATCTAACAACGAGTTAAAAATCCTTAAAGCATCAAATGAAGCTAAAAGTGTATTTCTTTCTAACATGTCCCATGAAATGAGGACTCCTTTAAATGCAATTCTTGGTATGGATGAGATCATTTTGAGACAGACCAGAGAGGAAGAGACCTATAAGTATGCATCTGATATTAAAACTGCAGGAAATACGCTTCTTGCAATAATCAATGAGGTTCTTGACTCATCCAAGATTGAAGCCGGCAAAATGGACATTATACCGGTGGAATATGATCTTGGCTCGGTAGTCAATGACCTTGTTAACATGATAAAGCAGCGTATTGAAGACAAGGGACTTGCGTTTAATATAGATGTTGATCCCAATATACCTTATCTGTTATATGGAGATGAGATAAGGATAAAGCAGTGTGTCCTTAACATCCTGACAAATGCTGTCAAATACACTGAAACAGGATCAATAACCCTTAAAATAAGTTGTAGCTGGAATATCAATGAGAAAAACTGGAAGCCTCATAAAGATAATTATAAAAAAATAGACGGTACGAAATCTGAAATAGGCGATGATGCCGGATCAAAGGATGGTTTAAAGCCTGTACTGGTGCGATTCAGAGTAATTGATACTGGTATCGGAATTAAAAAAGAAGATATTAACAAACTTACAAAACCATTTGAACGAATAGAGGAAGAACGCAATAGAACAATTGAGGGTACAGGTCTTGGAATGAATATAGTCCAGAACCTGTTAAATCTTATGGGTTCTAAACTGGAAGTAGAAAGCGTTTATGGCGAAGGTTCAGATTTTTCATTTGAACTGTTGCAAGGAGCAAGGACTGAAGAACCAATCGGTAATTATACAGATAGATATAAGGCTTATGTTTCAAAGAAAGAACAATACAAGAGCAGATTTACGGCTCCTAATGCCCGTGTTCTGGTTGTGGATGATACATCAGCCAATCTGACGGTTGCCAGAGGACTGATAAAACCTATGCTTATCAATGTTGATACTGCAACAAGTGGAAAAGAGACTCTTGAAAAGGTCAAAACTAATAAATATGACATTCTCTTTATTGATCACAGAATGCCTGAAATGGATGGCGTAGAGACCTTGCAGGCATTAAAAAAGCAGATGGATAATATGTCCAAGGATGCTGTATGTATTGTTTTGACTGCCAACGTTATATCCGGGGCAAGGGATAAATTCCTGGCGCAAGGTTTTGATGATTATCTTGCCAAACCAATTGATACAGAAAAACTTGAACGTATGCTGCGGGAATACCTGCCTAAGGAATACATTGAAGAGGCGGGAGATACCTGCGCTGTCAAAAATGAGATTGCTGTTAATTACAAGTCGCCATTTTCTGATAAGAAAGATGTCGAAGAGTATGAAGATGAGGATATAAAGAGGTTAAGTGAGATACCTGAGCTTGATGTTAAGCAGGCCTTGAAAAACTGTGCAGACAGCAAAGAAATATTAATCGACACAATCAAAGATTTTATCTTATCGGAGAAGACTCTGCCGGATAAGATTGATAATTTCTGCAAAGAAGGGGATATCAAAAACTATACGATCCTGGTTCATGGACTAAAATCTTCATCAAGGCTTATCGGAGCCATGGATCTGTCTGATTCTGCTGCATTTCTGGAAAAGTGCGGCGATAATGGTGACCAGCTTAATATCAGTTCGATGACTCCGTTTCTTTTGGCTGATATGAAGAAATTGTGCGAGAATCTGAAGTTGTTCTGTAGTGACAGGAATATAGATATCAGTAGCCCGTTCGATGATAACGATAAAGCGTTAAATGGCGAAAACACAGACATTGTAGACATAGCTGGTTCAAATAGTGATAAGGCAGATGTTGAAGAAAACAAGCCTGAAATCGACCAGGATACACTGCTTGGTTTCTACGCAGGAATCAAGGAATTTGTCAGCGCTTATGATTTTAAATGTGCTATGGATGTTCTGGAGATGCTTTCTGACTATAGATTACCGCCTGAGGATAAGGGAAAAGCCCAAAAATTGTACGAACTGATACGCAATGTTGATCATGACGGAGTAATGGAATTGCTATAAAAAGTTGAATTGTGTCTGAAATCATGTAAATAAAAATATATATTGCTAAAAATCGTCAAAAACCCATGAATTGGGCACTGTGGCCAAGTGTGATCAAAAGAACAATAATTGTATTTGGTCAATTCTGACAGAATTGCTTGTATTGTGTATGCATTTTTAGTAAAATATTTACATGAGGTGTTGGGAGAATAGTTGCAATAACTCATATATTTTTACCCAAAACAATGCGACTGGAGGACAAGCTATGAACGTTTACACAACTGACAAAATTCGTAACGTAGTATTACTTGGACACGGTGGATGTGGCAAGACAAGTCTGGCAGAGGCTATGGCTTACCTTGCGGGTATCACTTCCAGAATGGGAAAAGTGTCTGATGGAAACACTATCAGCGATTTTGACAAAGAGGAACAAAAACGTCAGATTTCAATCAGTACTACAATGATTCCTATGGAATGGGAAGGCTGTAAGATCAATGTACTTGATACACCAGGTTTCTTTGATTTTACAGGTGAAGTGGAAGAGGCAATGAGTGTTGCAGATGCAGCTATTATCGTTATTTCCGGTAAGGCTGGCATCGAAGTTGGAACAGAGAAGGCTTGGGATCTGTGCGAAAAGTACAATGTTCCGAGAATGATTTATGTAGCAGATATGGATATCGATGATGTATCCTATCGTGAAGTGGTGCAGGCTCTTGTTGAGAAATATGGCAAGAAGATCGCGCCTTTCAACTTACCAATTCGTGAAAATGAAAAATTTGTTGGTTATGTAAATGTTATTCAGGAAAAAGGTTTCCGCTGGGAAAACAAAGATGCTATTGAAACAGAAGTACCTGAATATAGTAAGGAAAACTTAAGTCTCTATAGAGATACACTTATGGAAGCAGTTGCCGAGACATCTGAAGAGTTTATGGACAGATATTTTGGCGGAGATACATTTTCTGAAGCTGAGATAAGAGCAGCTCTTCGTTCTAATGTATGTGACGGAACCATTGTTCCTGTAGAGATGGGTTCAAACATTCTCTGTCAGGGTGTCTACACATTGATGGATGATATTGTAAAATACATGCCAAGTCCTGAGAATAGGAAGATGGCAGGTATAAATATGAATACAAATGAGATATTCGAAGCTAACTTCGATTTCTCCAAGCCAAAGACAGCATTTGTATTTAAGACAATGATCGATCCGTTCATTGGTAAGTATTCTTTTATCAAGGTAAGATCTGGTGTTATCAAGGCAGATGACACATTATATGATTCCAATAAGGACATGGAACTCAAGATTGGTAAGCTCTATATCCTTCAGGGCAATAAGCCTTCCGAAATATCAGAACTTCATGCGGGAGACCTTGGTGCACTTCAGAAATGTGAAGCTGCAACAGGAGATACCTTATCAACCAAGGCTACACCTGTTCAGTATGCCAAGATGGATATTTCGGTACCTTATACTTCCATGAGATATCATCCTCAGAATAAGGCTGATATTGATAAGATCGCACAGTCACTTGCCAAGATAGCTGCAGAAGATCCTACTATCAAGGTAGTTAATGATGCTGAGAACCGTCAGTCACTTATCTATGGTATGGGTGACCTGCATCTTGAAGTTATTGCCAGCAAGCTTCTCAATGAGTATAAGGTTGGCGTAGATCTTACTAAGCCAAAGGTAGCATTCAGAGAGACTATCAGAAAGAATTCTGATGTTGAATACAAATACAAGAAGCAGACAGGCGGACATGGCCAGTACGGTCACGTTAAGATGAAGTTCGAACCATCTGGCGATGTTACAACTCCTTATGTATTTGATCAGGTAGTTGTGGGCGGCGCAGTTCCAAAGAACTTCTTCCCTGCAGTAGAGAAAGGTATTGCAGAGTCAGTTACAAGAGGACCTCTTGCAGCATATCCTGTTGTTGGAGTAAAAGCTACATTGTATGATGGCTCTTACCATCCTGTAGATTCTTCTGAAATGGCCTTTAAGGTAGCAGCTGCTCAGGCATTTAAGAAGGGCTTCATGGAAGCTGGTCCTGTTCTTCTTGAGCCAATTGCCAACCTTAAGGTTACTGTACCTGATTCATATACAGGTGATGTAATGGGTGACCTTAACAAACGTCGAGGAAGAGTACTTGGCATGAATCCTGTAAATGGCGGCAAGACTCAGGTAGAAGCAGATGTTCCTATGATGGAACTCTATGGATACTGCACACAGCTGCGTTCAATGACAGGCGGAAGCGGTGTCTTTGAATATGAGTTTGCAAGATATGAGCAGGCTCCTTCAGATATTCAGGAAAAAGAAGTTGCAGCAAGAGCAGAAAAGGTTGCTGCCAACAATATAGAAGACTGATATGTAATAGATGATCTCGAGCTATCAATTTTTTTACATATTGTGTCTATGATCACAGAGGTGAATAGGAGATTATAAAATAAAGCCGGAATCTCATGTATATGGCAAAAATGGGATTTCGGCTTTATATTTTTATAACAACGTGCGAGAAAACCCCTTCCGATGAAATCGGTTGTGGGATGAATTGCACTAGCTTTTCTTTTTGTATTTCCCTGTCTTAATGTATTTGCGTTTGTGTTCTTCTGTTCGTTGTTCTTCAATGTATTTCTTAACAGTATCAAGAGAAACACTTCCGGT
>JAEEGH010001253.1_pt1 | contig 74337 bp, 66 predicted proteins | sample 9134181 | NCBI WGS metagenome assembly JAEEGH01 (sample SAMN16246544, study PRJNA631951) | gut metagenome | biome: gut microbiome; feature: rumen; material: DP-attached | host: Bos | place: Iran: Karaj | collected 2018-10 | reverse complement strand
AGAGGAACTGCCTTATCGGCATCATCTATCGCTATCACCGGCACTATTCCGATATCATGTATTTTTTTCAGCAATTCATCCATCACATAATCCTCCATTCAGACTACTGGTTTTGACTATACCCCTTTTGGCGTCAATTGACCATAGCACTGCCGTTCAAAACGCAACACACACAACACGCACAACAGTTTTTGCAATATCTTTTAAAAAGAGCAACCTTTCGCCCATGGGCTGCCGACATCACATCTGCCGTGATGGTATTCCTTTTTGGTCTCACCCGGATCGAGTTCATCGGACACTGATATTTTTATCCTGGAAACCTCATTATCCGTAAGCGTATCCAACATATTTATGATATCATCTATCTCATTTTGATTATCCATAAGCACTCCTTCTACCCAAATATCATTATATTCCTATCAAATACCGGCAAAGATACTTAAAGTATGCCAAACGCCATGTCGTACATTTGCCTCGCATCATTGGTGTTCCTTAAGAAGTTGGGTTCATCAGGTTCATATCTGACATATTTTTCCACTTCCTCGATAAGAGCCAGGTAACAGACAGCAAGTTCATATCTGATCTCTGTCTCCTCGGACAGAACTATCTTCTCCACGGCAGTTTCATTATAGATATCTATCTCTTTCTGTTTTGACGAAAGCGGAGTTTTCTGTCCGGCGCCAAGAGTGATAAAATCGGCCACCGGGTCTCCCCAGAAACCTCGTTCCGGATCGATCCAACAGATCTTGCCATCTTTATAAAGAACATTGCTGTCCCAAAGGTCAAAATTTACCATACGGCATGGTACGGTCTTAAGCAAATCACTATGTTTATCAATGTATCCAAGAAACCTTTCACCATCCGGCGTCTCATATCCAAGAGTATTGCAGTCCGTGACCAGATTGTCTGCCATGGATCTAAGTGCTTCATACCATGTATCATAAAGTCCGGCTTGTATGTATCCGAACTTATCATTCTTTATTCTGTGTATCTTGGTAAGCATTTCTATCTTCTGTTTCTGAACTTCTTCATATTCACGATCCGAGAAGCTTACGGCATACAGCGGCTCTCCCTCCATCATCTGCATGATAAAGCAGTTGCTTTTAATAATATTCTGCGAGAAGTCTGACACGTATACTTCCGGGCAAAGAATATCTGTGTTCTCATGCATCATCTTATACCAGAACACTTCTGATTCCATCATGTTTTTCTCATATGTAAGAACCGTCGCTTCTTCCGGAGGTGCTATCTTGAGGGCAAAGCTCTTTCCATCATCAAGCATTACCTTATATGCAGAATTGAACTCTCCATTGCCAAGTGGTGCTATATCTGACACATTCCCAAGCTTATGGAATGCGAAAAGCTCCTTTATTTCTTCTAGGGTTGCTTCATATTTCGTTTTACTCTTTATCATCCTGACTCCTCTCCTGCCCTTTCTCTTTTTCCCACTCCGTACGCGAAATTGCATACGCGTAAGATATTTCATTCTTGGGATCAGGGTATTCTTTCACTTTTTTCATACCATTGGCCATAGCTGTTGAGTAGGAGCCAATATTGGTATACTTCATATAAGAGTAAATCATATCATAATCTGTATTCTCAAATGCCCAGTCTCTGCATGTGCGCGCTGCTTCTTTTGCAAATCCCTGTCTCCAGAATTTCTTGTTAATGTGGTAGCCTATTTCAGGTAGTAATTCTCCGTCAATATTCTGGATAGTAATGCCACAATCGCCTATGAATTCCCCTGTATTTTTAAGTGTCACTGCCCAAAGTCCAAATCCATAGGTTTTGTAATTATCAAGATTCCAGGTTATCCATCCCATTGTCTTCTCTTTATCAAACGGGGCCGGATAATGCTGCATAGTCTCAGGATCAGATAATATTTCATACAAGGCATCAAAGTCATCTACAGTGAATTCTCTGAGGATCAATCTTTCCGTTTCTATTTTCATAGTAACCTCCCTGATCATTCAAACTAATCAATTATTTTATTTGGCCATTTGCAGATCCCCACTTCAAGAGCTCTTTCTTCCTTCAGATGAAAATCTGCATATTTACAGTACCAACATCCCTTCAAGCTGGGGTTGATATGATCTCGCCATTATCCATGTGATATGAAACCACATGATTACGATATTCTATATAAAGAATGTCACTAAGGTGCAGTGTCTGCATACCCCCTTGATCTTTATATAAACGCTTTTATCACTACCAATATCCACACGAGAAATTGCCAGATCAAGAGTTGAAAAGAACTTTTCCTTTTCAATCGGCTTCAAAATATAATTTATGGGATTTACATCAAAAGACTCCAGCGCATATGAGCTCTCAGAAGTTGCAAAAATGATCTGGGCATCCGGCTGATTCCACCTAAGTTCCCTGGCAGCCTGTATTCCTGTAACCATTGGCATAACTATATCCAAAATGTAAATATGCGGTCTATAATGCTCGCACTCTTCTATGAGCGTATCAGGATGATCAAATATCCTGACCTGTGCTTTTATAGAGTTTTTCTTCAAGTAGTCCTGAAGAAGGACATGTACCTTTTCCCGATCAGACTTGTCATCATCACATATAGCAATACGTAATTCAGAATCCTCAATAAAATCCTTATTTTCCATATAACCCCCTGTAATAGTGTGATTGACTATATCAAACCAATTATATCAGAGTTTTTCATTCTTAAAGTCTCATTTGCCCTCAAGTCTGCGTTTTGCATCAGGATTAGTACTGATAATCTGGGAAAGCTTTGAGCATGTATTCATTTCATGGCAATCTCCTTTTCCAAATTTGTTTTTCTCTTCCTATTCTAACTTTATCATCAAATAAAAACAGACCCTGTCAGTTACACTGATAATGGTCTGTTTTACACTTTTTTAGCATGGATCAAGCATGTGTTATTGCCTGCATCATATATTCATCGTCGCGGCTGTCCTCAAAGAATTTCCCTTGCACGAAGAAGGTAGTGTCTTCCTCGTGAAGCTCGCTTTTTTCGTAGCCACTAGCATCATTCGGGGTAAAGCAAAGAATTACCTTCTTCACCTGAGATCCAAATGCCCTAATCACTTCATCTACTGCTCCATTCCCAAGGATGGTATGTAAGATCAGTGTATCCTCCTCAATTTCTGCAATGGCGTAGCTATTGCACTCCTCAATATAGAACAGGTTCTCCGTCATGAACTGCGACAGATAGAACATATACAGTCCGGGATTATCGACCATATAAAGCTGAGCGTTCTGTTTTTTTGTATCTAAAATCTCTACAGTCCTGTCGAAATCAATCTTATCCCTCAGCGGTACATTTTGTGCAGTGCATTCGCCAGATATTGTCACATCTTTTGTAAACTGATATTCTTTTGCTTCTTTAAACCCAAATTTTGGATAGAACTCAAGTACAGAATCATTGGCGAAGAGGTAAATTCCATCAACTTTTCCGTCATAGTCTTTTAGTACCTCTTCCATCAAAGCTCTGGCATACCCATTCCCTCTGTAGTCATCATCTGTCATGATCGTTCCAAGCTGTATCAACTTAACAATTTGGCCCTTATAGTTCATATTACATGCGTTAACTGAGACATTTGAAACAACCTCACCATCTATCACCACCGAATATGGAATGTAGTTGTCCTTCCAAAATCCATTTTTATACCAGTTTTCGAAGTTAAGCCCAAAGGTCTTTTCAGCCAGTCTGTTAAAAGATGCTCTAAGAGCTTCATTGTTTCTATAATTCTTTTCTATGCAAAAAGTCCTTAGTCCCATCTGCTCCTCCAGTGCTCAATCACAGTCAAATATTGCCTTGCTCTCAAGTCTGTCTCCATAAGTATCCTTCCACTTCTTATGCACCTCAGATGCATCAAAGCTATTTAGTCCTTCCGCTGACAGATTCATCTCTATCATGATGCTGTATCTGTTCTCTCTGGTACTGTTGGACTTATGTATCACAACTGACTCCACACCCGGGATTTCCAACGTAGCGCCAAACAACTCCTTGATCTCTGGGAGTAATTTCTCCGTATCGCGCCTATCTTTAAACTTAGCAATTATGTAATGCTTCATTAGTCAAATCTCCTTTGGACTGTTTTGCACTGATTTACTTACTCTTTAGCAGTTTTTTGCCCTGGTGCACCGCTTAAAGTACACTACATGCTCCAATCAAGCCAGTACAGGTATAATTTTTCCTGATTCTACACAATATCTATCTGTTGCTATCCTATCAACGAAGACCTTATCGTGGGACGTAAACAAAAGCGTCCCCTCGTACTCCATTAACATTTTCTCAAGTGCTTCGACCGATGGAATATCCAGATAGTTAGTAGGTTCATCAAATATCAGCAGATTAACATCTGACACAAAAAGCATGGCAAAAGAGAGTTTCATGCGCTCGCCACCAGAAAGCTCAGATGCCTTTTTATTCATATCTCTTTCTGATAATAAGAGACGGGCAAGTACTATCCTGGAAAGGCTCTCGCTCTGGATACTGACTCTGCGCACATTATCAAGCACCGTCTGTTCAAGATCAATCTGTGACATGTTCTGCCTGGCATATCCAATTTTCGCTCCGGGAACAATGTGTATTCCCTCATACTTGTCATTTATCAGCTCAAGAAGTGTTGTCTTTCCCACACCATTTCCACCAAGAAGAGCTACCTTGCTGCCATTTCTGATAATAAAGTCAGCATCATCAAATATGATATGGTCATCATATTGAAAAGATATATGCTCTCCTCTAATGACAATAGGATTCCTTGGTGGATTGGTCAGTCTGAAATCCGGTCTTGCTGTGAGTTCTTCCTTCGGTTTCTCTTTAACCTCCATATGTTCAATTCGCTTGAGCACATTTGCGGCACTTTTTTCTATTCCTCGTGCTTTGTCTTCAGGCTTCCTGTTGCCGCATAAGCTGATGGCCTTTGCCTCGCTTGAAGTAAGATTCCTTGGTTTTTTCTCAACAGTTTTTGCCTTTGCTTTTTTCTGAGTATAAACCCTCTGAAGCCGCTTTTTCTCCGCCTGGTAGTTCTCATACTCTGACTGCATGGCTTTAAACTGTTCTTCTTTTTGAATAACGTAGTCGTCATAATTACCTGAATAACAATTAAGCCTTCCAAAAGAAATCTCTACTATCCGATCACATATATCATTCAATACCGATCTGTCATGGCTGATCATTACCAGCGTTTCTATTTCTTTTAACCGCTTCTTTAGCATCTCCACGCCTTCATAATCAAGGTTTGATGTAGGCTCATCTAAAAAAGCTACTGCATGAGGACATGAAAATAACTGGGCCAGTCTGATCCTGGTGTCCTCACCTCCACTTACATTTTCCTGCCAAAGCTTTTGGCTTACGCCCATTTTGCCCGCTTCGCTAAAGTCTGTTTCATAATATGCGTCGCTCCCGCCAAACTGCTCAAAACAGAAAGGCTCACAGTCTCTTGAAACGAAGCCTTTAGTTGGCTCTAATTCACCTGAAAGTATTTTAAGGAGCGTAGTCTTTCCAGCACCATTCATTCCAACAAGCCCCACTTTCTCTCCTTCATACAGATAAAATCTGTCAAAATTCAAAACTGTCTGCTCACCAAATGAATGTGCTATATTCTCTGCTTTGATCAATAATCTCTTAGACATATACAAGCCTCCCTCGTCGGCTTTTTAGTAAAAAAATAGCCTATCCTGCGTACACAAAATAGACTCATACAAAAAAGACCTATATATGACAGGCTTAGAATGCATGATAATCCAATTTAAGCGTACACATAACACTGCTATCAGAAATAGCAGCAACATCAACATGTTCACCTAAATCAAATTATCTAATAATCATTCCTTCACCCTAACGAAAATTCGCCCTTTCTTTTATAAAAAGATGATAGCATATGCTCCGAATCATAACAAGCCCTTACACTGATTTGGGCTTGTTATGTACTGATTTACCTACTACTGATTTCTTTTCTGAACTTAAACATCCTTGAAAAATCACTCTCTGCTCTTTAATGCCTCTACCATATCTATTGTCTTAACCTTAGATGAAACAAAGATATTCACAAGCACAGATACCATAAATGTTCCAAGAATAGCACCAAAATATGGCATCAGCGATGGGTCAACTACCATATCAAAGTAAATACTCATAACCATGTCCGCAAGCTTCCCAAGCATTATCACGCCAAACGGGACCCCAAGGATAGCGCCGGCTGCCGTGATCACAAGGCTCTGCTGTAAAAGAATAAACCTAATACTGCTTGAATGGAAGCCCAGCACCTTCAATGTAGCAATTTCCCTGGTCTTTTCTATGTAAGACAAAACTCCAAGGTTATAAAGAACTACTATTCCCATGACAATGGCGATCACTGCCAGGATATAGGAGGTTGTATAGGCAACTTCCCTGGAATTCTGGAGCATCTCGATAAGCATCTCTTTACTGCTTGCTGAAGATACTTCCGGTCTTTTTGTCTTTATATCATAAGGAACTGACATCCTTGTATAAACAATGTTGGGGACAAAATCTCCACCCATTTCTTCCCAGGCACTACGGCTCATTATAATTCCCTGCTGAGTAGCTACACGGCAGATTTTTACTACAGGTGCAGTGTAGATTTTATTGCTTCCCGGAAGTTTCCAGCTTATGTTTTCTCCAACACTTATACCAAAATAGTCCACAAGCCTTGAAGTAAGCATAACTCCGCTCTCCGGAATCTCGATATACTCAAGATTCTCGTCCTGTGGCATAAAAAGATTTCCATCATCCAAAATAGTCATCTCCCTGACGCTCTCAATCTTATCTGTAAAGAGCGTAACAGAAGAAACCTGAGACATTTGCCCCTGATATTCATTGGCAAATTCATAAACTGTACCATATTGGACATCATCCTTAAAGACTATCTGATTATTTCCCCTGAATATCTCGTCATACATCCAGTCAGACTGACTATCAAGGCTCTCGTAAAATCCAAGGGACATAAAGATCAGCATACTACACACCAGGATTCCCGCTACACTAACCGCTGTTCTTAACTTGTTTCTGCGCACATCTCTGATATTCCATCTTGAAGCAAACCTCAGATTTTTCCAGAAGCGGGTCCTTTCAATAGCACCTGTGGAATCAAATTTGGGAGCCGGCGGTAAAAGAATTCTTGCAGGATTTTCAACTAGTATCTTTCGCGTAGAAAGGTATGATACTGCCACACAAAGTGCCACCGTCAGACATCCCATCCCAAAAGTCCTGCCGGTGAGCTGCAGTCGCTGCATTGGGTTCTGATAATAGTAATCGTTTAGGTCATTTAAGTATCCCCCAAGGACAATAGGGCCAATTATAGAGCCTGAAATACATCCCAGCAAAGCGATAATGACTGAATATGACATGTAGTGCCAGGTGATCTTTCTGTCAGAAAAGCCAAGGGCCTTCAGAGTACCAATCTGAACTCTCTGATTCTCTGTAAGTCTTGTCATTGTTGTCAGAATTCCAAGAAGTGCTACAGCCAAAAAAACTATAGGGAAAACGGTTGAAATGGCATCGTTGGAATCCAAAGAACCAGCATAATCCTCATAGTCTTCATCCTCGATCTTAGTCTTTATAAGAATGTTGGGATTATCCATACGCTTATTCAAAACCTCACGCATGACATTCATTGTCTTTTTCTCTTCCTTTGTAAGCAAAGGACCATTATTTCTGACATCCTCAAGGTCAACAATAAGTTTGTCTATCTGAACTCCTGCAGGGGCCTCAGAAATATCCATGATAACAAAGCCGTGTGTTCCATACTCCGGCTCCGTGTATGTATCATTTGGAAGATAATAAAGATACTCAGGGCAATATACAAGTCCCTTGACTTCTTCCTTAAGAGTTATATTGCCGCTGGTCATTGTGAGCATATCTCCGGGTCTTATACCCATGGGCTCTGCAAAGCGAGTTTCCACCCAACACCCCGTACTACCCGGCACGTAAGCGGTACCCTCTGTAAGATACATCTTAGAAACATCATTGCCATCGATATATCCAAGAACAAGAAGGCGTTCTTTATCCAAAGTAATCTTACCTGTAGCCCTGGCAATTCCGTCCACAAAGTTTACACCGGGAGTGTTTTCAAGCATCTCAATGTCTTTGTACGTGAAATAAGCCCCCTGAACATCCAGATCTTTATAATTGGTCTCAGCAAAATACTCCGCCGCACTATAAGCAGAGCCCACATTACTGGACTCAAATCCGGTCTGAATAAAAAGAGAAAGCAATGTCATTATATAGATTGAAAAAAATTGCACTGCGTTATTCCTAAGATCACGCAGAACCTTTTTTAATAGAATCATTTACGCCTCAATCTTTAGGACTAAATCTTCCACCTTCATCATCATCAGTAAGGGCCTGTGTGACTACAATTTCTCCCTCAGAAAGTCCAGAAAGGATCTCTGTATATCCCTCTCCTGATGCGCCAGCTTCTATCGTTCTCTTCTGTGCTTTTCCATTCTCAAGCACAAATACATACTTGCCGCTGTCCCCTGTATATACCGCCTTTTCAGGGATATTCAGCACTCCCTTTTGCTCCTTGGTAAATATCTGTACGCTTGCCTCTAATCCAATTGTAGGACGAGCCTGTTTATCATCAAAAGAAATCTCTACTTTAACCTTGGGTTTTCCTGAAGCATCAGAAGATGTTGCAACAGGGGAAATTGCAGAAACCGTACCATCATATACGGTCTGCCCCATGGTAACCTTTGCCTTCTGTCCAAGTTCGACGTACTCAATATCGTAGCGTGAAACCATAAGTGTTGCCTTATATCCGGTATCAGGCTGAACAACAAAAAGAACTGTTCCCGCCTCGGGCATTGCTCCGTCATCCACAAGCCTCTCCATGATCGTTCCACTCACAGTAGAAACCACGCCCTTTTGAGCAGTGTCAAAGTTTTTCTTTGCACTCTGCTCCTGAATCTGGGCAATCTTCACATTGTCTTCATACCCTTTGATGGTTGATTCCGTAACTATCTTCTCCTCAGCCGCATTTTTTTGAGTCAAAAAATCGTTATATCGCTTATCCATAAGTTCCATCTGTCTGCTGTACTCCGCGCTTTGAGCAAACTGCTGTGTAGGCATGGTTTCAGTAACGGGCAAACCTGCCATGGTCTCATAAAGCGATGTAAGCTGGTTCTTTATCTTTTCCACATTTTCGACAGAGCTTTCACCGGCTTCCATCTTCTTGGTCTCCATCTCAAGGTTTGCCTGAAGCCTGGAAATTTCGCCCTGTATGCCCTGCTTTGTCTGTTGGATTCGAAGATTTCTCTCATTTTCCTGAATGCTGAGAGAGTCCTTGTTTTCCTCGGTATGGACATAGCCCATAAGCATCTCTTCAGCCTGACTTCCAGCAGAATATGCCTTGGATTTATTCTTTTTATTAGTCTCTACAGCAGCATTATAGCCATCTTCCTGGAGGGTAAGATTAAGCTGCGCGATTTCATAACGATTTTGGGCATCGTCCATGTCATAGCTGGCAAGCACATCACCCTTTCCAATCTTGTCGTTTATCTTGCAAGAAACCTTAGACAGTTTACCTGCAACAGGAGCATATACTGTTACCGGAGCATCTGCCTCTATTTGGCCAATCTCTGTAATGCTCTGATTAACATCTCCCTTTACAACTGTTTCCACATCAACAGATTCCGGCATGAGGAAATAGGCCGCACCACCACCTCCGGCTAAAAGAACTGCTGCTCCGATAATAATATTTCTTGTCAATGGCTTCATAATTACCCCCTTGGTATATTAGCAATCTATCTCATCAGCATCCTTAGGATGTTCATTAAGCACTATTTTTTCCACGGTTCCATTTTTTACATAAATTACTTTATCGGCTATATCTGCAAAGGACGGATTATGAGTTACCATGATCACTGTCCTGTTGTCTTCCTTACTTTGTGCATTTAAAAGCTTCAATATCTCTTTTCCGGTCTTGGTATCAAGGGCTCCTGTTGGTTCATCGCAAAGAAGGAGTCTTGGCTTTTTGGCAATTGCCCTGGCTATTGCCACTCTCTGCTGCTGACCACCGGACATTTGCGACGGGAATTTATTCTCATACCCCTCAAGTCCGACAAGCTTAAGGGCTTCTTTGGGGTCCATTATCTCCACCCCAAGCTCACTCATAAGGGCAACATTCTCAACTGCAGTCAGAGTCGGTATCAGATTGTAGAACTGGAACACAATTCCCACATCCTCTGCCCTGAAATCACTGAGTTTAACATCATCAAGCTCAGTAACAGTTTTTTCACCAAAGGTGATAGTGCCACAACTGGCACTATCAAGACCTCCGAGCATATTAAGGAGAGTACTCTTCCCGGAACCAGAAGGCCCCAGGATGACTACCATCTCCCCTTCATCAATGCTAAGATTTACGTTCTTTAGAACCTCGTTCGCAACCGAACCGGTTATATATGTTTTTCCTACATTTTCAAGATTTATCAGTACACCCATTTGTCAGTGTCCTTATTTTGTTTTTATTTTTTCAATTCCTGTTTTACACCCGTGAATTAGCTATATTACGCGTATAATTATACCATGTAACATTTATCCCCCCACGCGCCATTTCACAAATAAAAATTAAAAAAACATAAAGAATTTATTATTCTATACATTCCATAGAGATAGACTTCATTCCGGCTGATTATTTCACGCCAAAAATACAGCTTCCGGGGTAAGGCGTACGCAAAAAATAACCGGGATGGTTCTTAGAACCGTCCCGGTTTCTTACTTCATTTAAATCATCATTTTATATATCTTTGTACAATCTTCTTCATCAAGAGTTACGAAACCTGATATGCTTCCTGTTCTTCCATCTCCATAGCAAAGAGCCTTAACAAGAGTTGGAATATCTTCTTCCTTGGCTCCAAGTTCAGCAAAATGAAGGGGCATTCCTATGCTTTTTAGGAAATTCTCAAGTGCCGCGATTCCTTCAAGTGCTGTTCTTTCCGGATCATCAAAATCCATCTGACAGCCCCAGACGCGGGTTGCAAGCTTTGCGAAACGGGAAACATCATGCTTATAAACATATTTAAATACAGCAGGCATTGTAACTGCCAGTCCTGCCCCATGGGCGCAGTCATAAAGAGCTGAAAGCTCATGCTCAATATTGTGGCTGTTCCAGTCCTGACTTCTTCCCACGCCGCATGCATTGTTGTGCGCCATCATTCCTGCCCACATTATGTTCGCCCTGGCTTCATAATTATTAGGATTTTCTATAACTCTTGGTCCCTCGTGGATCATAGTAAGCAAAAGACCTTCTATCAACCTGTCGGTTACCTCTACGTCTTTTGAATTAGTGAGGTATCTCTCATGTAAATGCGCCATGATATCAGTTATGCCGGCTGCAGTCTGATATGCAGGCAGAGTCTGTGTAAGTGCAGGATTGAGTATGCTGAATTTAGGTCTTATTGCGTCTCCTGAAGCTCCTCTTTTAAACATTCCTTCTTCTTTAGTTATTACAGAATCAGGGCTTCCTTCACTTCCTGCTGCTGCAATTGTAAGTACTGTTCCAATGGGAAGAGCTTCCTCAATCCTCTTTCCCATATAGAAATCCCAAAAATCGCCATCATATATAGTCCCGGCTGCGATAGCTTTTGAAGAATCGATTACGCTGCCACCGCCTACTGCAAGTACAAAATCTACTTTTTCTTTTCTGCAAAGCTCTATTCCTTCATATACAAGGCCACTTCTTGGGTTAGGCTTAACTCCTCCAAGTGTGACAAAAGAAATCCCGGCTTCTTCAAGAGATTTTTTCACCCTGTCCAAAAGGCCAGAGCGCACTACACTACCGCCGCCATAATGGATAAGAACTTTGCTTCCGCCAAAACGCTTAACATATTTCCCGGCGTCATTCTCTGTGTCTTTTCCAAAGGCAAAAAAAGTTGGTGAGTAAAAAGTAAAGTTTTCCATTGCGTTCTCCTTTCATTTACTAATTATTTTTCCGTCTTTCCAGACTATATCTATGGTTTTATTCCCTTTTAGCTTAAGGCCTTTTATACTTCCGCTTTTCCATTCTTTTGGAAGTGCCGGAAGCACAACCGGTCCGTCTGAAGTGTTATGAAGCAACATATTGGCAATCGCTGCAGTAGCGCCAAAGTTACCATCAATCTGAAAAGGTGGATGATTATCAAAAAGGTTATTAAGAGTTGACTTGGCCAAAAGCATATTTAAGTGCTCAAGGGCCATCTCTCCATCATGTAGCCTTGCATAGAAATTTATTATCCATGCCCTGCTCCATCCGGTATGTCCGCCGCCATTTTGGAGTCTTCTGTCAATTGTGACTCTGGCAGCATTTGCAAGCTCTTTTGTGGACTGAACCGAAATCTGATCTGATGGAAAAAGACCATATAGCTGTGAAATATGCCTGTGTCCCGGCTCTTCCTCCTGATAGTCTTTTACCCATTCCATTATCTGACCATGCTTCCCGATATTTGTTGGACCTAGCCTGTCTTTGGCTTTTTGCATTTCATCAATTTCTTCATCATGCCTGCCAAGAACATCAGAAGCTGCTATACACTGGGTAAACAGATCTCTTAAGATCATATTATCCATCGTGACACCATAACCATTGCAGCCTTTGTGAAATTTATCAATTATATATGTATTCTCAGGTGATACAGAAGGGCAGGTAACGAGGTATCCGTCTTTATCCTCAATAAGGAAATCCAAAAAGAATCTGGCTGATTCAAGCATCAGATAATAGTGCTTTTTCAGGAAATCCTTGTCATAAGTATACTCGTAGTGGTTCCAAATATGGGTAGACAGCCACGCAAAGCCCATTACCCAGTAAGTTCCAGGAATCCATTGATCCTGAGGCGCAGTATCACCCCATATGTTTGTGTTATGATGAGCAACTATTCCTCTGCAACCGTACATTGAAGCTGCAGTTTCTTTTCCATGCTCATACATTCTTTCCATCAGATCAAAAAGCGGAAGATGGCACTCCGAAAGATTGCAGATTTCAGCAGGCCAATAATTCATTTCTGTATTGATATTTATGGTATATTTACTGTCCCAGGCAGGTGTAAAACTGTCATTCCATATTCCCTGAAGATTGAGCGGTAATGACCCGGGTCTGCTTCCGGAAATCATCAGATATCTTCCAAAATTGAAATATAGAACATAAATACCAAGATCTTTTACTTCATTCCCCTTATCAACGCATTCTCTTACAAGCTCAAGCCTTTTATCTGTCGGCATTTCTTCATAGCTTCTGTCATCTGAATCCAGAGAAAATGAGACTCTGTCAAAGAGCTTTCTGTAATCGGCTATATGTCTTTTCTTTAATTCTTCATATGGCAAAGTTAAACTGCACTCTTCACAAAGCTCTTTTTCAAGCTCTTTATATCTGAATGTAGATCCACCGTCTATGGTCAAAATCACTTCGTCTGCTTCTTTAACAACAAGACTCTCACCTATTACAGCAACCTGACCTCCTACGGCATTTGCAGTAACTACTACTCCAAAGTCCATTCCATCACTGCCAAGTTTGCCATAAAGATAAATGGTATGGTCGTCGACTTTCTTAACTGCCTGATACTCTCTTCCTCTGGTCAATAATGCATCAAAAGATATACCTCCTGCTTCTGAAGCTGAGATACGCATGAACATGCAATTGTCAGGGTAGCTGGAAAATATTTCTCGCTTATAGTTTATATCTCCAACTTTAAACTCTGTAGTTGCAACTGCATGTTCAAGGTCCAGTGATCTGCGATAATTTGTTACTTCATCGTTTTTATAGTCAAAAGATATCTCGAGATTCCCAAGTGTCTGATAAGGCTGCATACTCTGAGGAATTCCAGAGAATGCTCTCTTTAAAAGTTTCTCGCCTTCTTTTATATTTCCATCCATCAAAAGCTTTCTTACTTTTGGAAGGTTCTTCAGTGCATCAGGATTATTCCTGTTTTTATAGCCTCCCAGCCAGATGGAATCTTCATTCATCTGTATAAGCTCTTTTTCCACCCTGCCGAATATCATGGCTCCCAGCCTTCCATTTCCTATAGGCAAGGCTTCATTCCAGCTCGCAGCTGGTTTCTCATAGTAAATATCTGCATTCCCCATTATAGCTATTTACTCCTCATTTTCTCTTAAAAAGGATTCGCATACATTCTCAAGTGCATCAGCCGCAGCCCATAGGTTATAACTAAACCATGAACTATATGGCCTTCCATCACTGTATCTCTCAACAGTAAGTCCATCGCTTGGACACCACCGCTCAGATAGTACTCCATACCTTCCATAACCTGTTTTTTCCGGATACAGTTCAAGTGTCTGCATGAGCCATGAGATGCCATCCTGTCCTCTTAGTCTATAATACTCATCATTAAGACAGTTTCCAAGATACAATATATCTTCATTTACAATAGCTCCCATAGGATGTATATGTGGATTAGATACTGATGTCACGCTACCACCACAGCTGTTCCAATCGCTATATTCTTTTTTTAATGGTGCAAAATCAGGTCTGGTCTTATATCCATATCTCCATAAAAACTCATAGTCTGCTCCATCCTTCAGATAATCAAGATATTTATCCTTCCCTGTCAGCTCATGCATGATCCTGGATGCTCTGATAAAACTTAGATTTCCTTCTTCATCCACGGACTTCCAGGTATCCATAGGCGTGCCTGAGCAGCATAAATTACGCACATCCTTATAATAATAATCAAGTGCCTTATCTACTGATTCAAGATATTTTTCATCATGTGTCAGTTCATAGCAGTAAGCACCCGCAGCAGCAAACCAGCACCCAGCAAAGCCATCCCAATCAAGAACTTTAGGCTTTTCAACACTGTAAGTATATCCATAATTCCCATCTTCCCTCTGAAGCGAGATTACAGTGTCCATCACTTTAAGTGCTGTTTCAAGCCATCTTTTATCATAGGGCTTCCCTTTTAGTTTTAAATATCTTATGGTCTTAAGAATATAATGAAGCGCGCTTCCATTAGTGTATGAACAGTGACAGTCTTTGGTCAGCCCAAATCCTGACCACCAGCCATTAACGTTACTGCCATCAATTGGTGTCATAATATCATTATATAGTCCTGACTGTTCATTAAAAGAATCTGTTATCCTGTCTATTATCTTCTCTCCAGACATAGCTTCATTTAACAGTTCATCCGCCTCATTTCCAAGGACTTCTCTTGTCAATACAAGTGGGTAAGCCAATACTCCTCCACCTGTCCACCCAATCTCTACAACGTTTCTCCATGGCTTAAGTTCCATATCAAGCGGCGGCTTGCATTTTACATTGGTATATTCACCTTCTTCTTTGTTCCAATTGACTTTTACAAAGGCTTCCAAGAGTCCTCTTGCAGCTTCCTCATATGTTTGTTTATAACAAGGTTCCTCATGCCTGTCTTCATATTCCATCCTAACTATTTCATGAATGATCCTCCTGTCACTTCCCTCAAAGAAATAGATATACCCGGATGTTTCCGCTTTATAGGCTCTATCATAAGTTGAGGGCGTTGGTATCCTTTTGCATGTTGCAGTACAAGGATAGTTCGTATATCCAAGTGATACTCCAATATAATCCGGTAACTCCGACAATAGTCCGTTGTGAACTTCTCCTGAATATGGTTCCACTGACAGTCCCAAAACGCCCTGTCCAGTACATATTGCAGATATTGGCATAGCTGCTCTGTCTGCCCTAAACTCCCACTTTGGACTACAGAAAAAATATCTGTTGTTATTATTTGTTAAGAGAGGGAACTCCCCAGGAACCACGAATGGCTCATTGTTATTTCCAAAAATATTGCATGGAATCACATGAAAAGCTTCCCCACTATTTTCAGCAAGCCTTAGTTTGAACCTCAAGGCTGTAGGATATTTTGCCTCAAAAGAAACTCTATAGAATAGTCTTTTATCTCTTTTTTCAAGAACCAGGCTATAAGTCCCCTGATTGTCATAGTCACTGAAATGAATCCCTGAGTACGCATCTCCTTGTGCCTCTTTTACCGGAATCCATACATTTTCCTTTACATATTCAAATTCAATTTCAATTCTAGTGTTTTTATACTCAAACTGCATGTTTTAACTCCTTGTCTATGATAAAATGAATAATAGTTTTTAACTTGGGGGAATTTCTGATGGGGCTTTACAAAATCGTTGTTGCTGATGACGAATCAAAAATCAGAGAAGGACTTGTTAATCTTTTTCCGTGGAATAATTTGGGCTTTGAGGTAGTTGCTGATTTTTCAAATGGTCATGAAGTTCTGGATTATCTTGACATGCATAAAGATGTGGATGTGGTTCTTACTGATATTCAGATGCCTGACATCAATGGAATAGAGCTTTCTGAAGCTCTTCTTGAAAAAGATATCCGTGTAATATTCTTTTCAAGCTATCAGGATTTTGCTTACGCAAAGGCTGCCATTACCAATCATGTCTTTGAATACCTCACCAAGCCAATCAAATATGAAGATCTGGTGTCATGCTTCAACAAACTACGGACTGTTCTTGACAAAGAAGCGGAATCAAAAGTTTTTTCCTCACAAAAAACAGAAGCATCCTTCGCACCTTCTACTGACAAAATAGATCTTGTAAAAAAAGTCTTAAAGTATATTGAAAATAATTATAGGAAGTGTTCCCTTGAGGAAGCTGCTGGAGATGTCTTTATGTCGCCCAGCTATCTATCAACTGTTTTTAGCAAAGAGACCGGAATCACATTTAGTGAGTATCTGCAAAAAGTACGCATGGAACACGCTTGTGACATGCTAAAAGACCCATCTGTCAAACAGTACCAAATTGCATCGCTGGTTGGATATGATAATCCCAAGAACTTTTCTCGCGCTTTTAAAGCATATTTTGGAATATCTCCACAAGACTATCGCGCCAAGCATTTTTCAAAAAAAGAGGACAGTCCATTATGATGCTTCGAAAGTTCTTCCTAAAAAGATTAAAAAAATATACTCTGATTCTGTTCCTTCCTTTATTTGCAGTTATGCTGGCAACACTATTTTTCTTTTCCAGAAATCAGATCAACTATATCAAAGTTGAATCTAAATCTTCAGCTGATCGACTTGAAACCAACATAGATCAGCTCTTTTCTGATGTCATATATCAGCAGAGCATCATAACCGGCAATCCCAGTATTATTCTTTCACTTAGAAAAATGCTTACTGATATGACTATGGATTACAGCAACTATTCCATGTTTAATACCATGACCGGGCTTATACGCAGTGTCAACATGGCTAATCCTTATATCATTAGTATCTACTACTATCAGGACGGATGCAGCAGAATATATAGCTCAGAAGATGGGATTGAAGAGATCAGCACTTTTCCAGACAGCACCTTCACCAATTATCTGGGGCGTGCCAATTCGGGTAAAAACTACGTAACTACCAGAAAATACATAACTGATTCCTTTTCAAAGGAAAAAGAAATCCTGACCTTTTATATGTCAATGCCGACAATGAAAGGAACTGCTGTAATAAATATCTCCATGGACAACCTTATATCAAGAATGAACTCTCTTAGGGCCAATCCTTACGAGTCTCTTTTTGCACTAAATGACAACGGAGAGATACTTTTTTACTCCTCTGACAACGTACGTTTATCTGAAGATGACTTGTCTGTTATCACTAATAAAGCAGCAAACACCAAAAATCTCTCAAAAGAATGGATAAAACTTGGGTCGAAAAACTACTGGATCAGCACATACTACGGCCCCACAACAGACATTTTATATGTATCTCTTATCTCTTCTGATGTTATTTTGGCATCCATGAGAACCACTTTATTGGGATTCCTCATAATATTTGTCGCCGCTTTTGTTGCTGTATTTATTATTTCTTACAGAGTAACCAATGATTCCTTCTCACATATCCAAAAGATCATTGATACTTTTTCAGATGCCGAAAAGGGAATATACCCCGGTGAAATTGATCAAAAAATCAACGATGAGTACGATATCATCCTCATGAACATACTTAAACTATTCCTTAATTCCACATTGCTAAAAAGCAATTTGGAAAGGCAACAATTCGAAAAGCAGGTTGTTGAACTTGCCGCACTTCAGCTACAGATCAATCCTCACTTTTTGTCTAATACTCTACAAACCCTTGATTTTGAATCGCGCAAGTTGTCGGGAGGAAAACCTACTCAGCTCAATCGTATCATTACAGATTTGTCTGATATTTTGCGCTATTCATTAAGGCCATCAAACACTCTTGTCCCTCTAAAAGAAGAACTTGATGCACTGAAAAAGTATATAGACATCCAACAATACCGCTTTGGAGACGCTTTGGTGTTTTATACAGAGATAGATGATGCAGCTCTAAACTTCTATGTTCCAAGGCTAATATTGCAGCCCATCGTTGAAAACAGCATATCGCACGGAATCCTGCCTTCTAACAGGACCGGATTTATAAAATTAAAAGCTCTTTCAAATGGCGAACGCCTTACAATTAGTGTAACAGACACAGGTGTAGGCATGAATCGTAATGAGCTGCTAAAGCTCCGCAAACAAATAAACTCTAGTAATAACAATAATATAGGTCTTTCTAATGTTAACCGCAGATTGATTCTCACATATGGTCCTGAATCCGCTCTTCACATCATCAGTAAAGAAAAATATGGGTGCAGCATTAGCTTTTCAGCCTTTCAATCCCTGAGTAGCAATGCCTTCAACAAAGTATTTTTGAGCACTGAAGAAGAGAATAATAAGCGGAATATTTGAAACAAATGCCATTGCCATTACCTTATTCCATGGTATTACCGACTCAGCATCTATCGATAGCTTAAGTGCCAATGAAATCGTGTATTTTTTAGCCGAGTTGATATACAAAAGGGGATTCAAATAGTCATTATAAGTCCATATGAACTGAAAGAGCCCTGCTGAAAATAAAGCCGGTTTCATCAGCGGAATTAGTATCTGTACAAAAGCTTGAAAAGATCCGCAACCATCGATATACGCGGATTCATCAAGTTCTTTTGGCAATCCTCTCATGAACTGTACAAGCATAAAAACAAAGAAAGGATATGTTCCAAGTACAGCCGGCGCATAAAAGGGCATGTAGGTATTGACCCAGCCAAAGCTGTTAAAAAGTGCATATCTTGGAATCATTATTACAGCATTTGGCAACATAAGAGTTGATATCAAAAGCATAAATAAAGGCTTTTTCCCCGGAAATTTAAAGCGAGCAAATCCATATGCTACCAGTGAACATGACGCCACTGTAAATAATACAACCGGAATTACAATAAGAAATGTATTTATGAAATAGGTTGAATATGTGATTCCTGCTGTTCCCTTCCATCCTTCTATATATCCGCTAAAATCAAATGAATTTGGAAGTAATTTAAGTGAACCGAATATTTCCTCATTTGTCTTAAATGTAGCAAGAAACATCCATAAAATTGGAAAAAGCATCAAAACGCCCGCAACTGTAATTATGATATTAGCAATATAATGTCCTATCTTATTTTTCTTCATAGTATTAGAAATCTCCCGCATCTGAATAATACACTTTTCCTGATGAATATCTGAACAGAAGTAAAGTCACCACCATGATTGTGGCGAAAATAACCCAGGATATAGCGCTTGCGTATCCCATTTTGTAATAAGAAAAAGCCTCCTGATATAGCTTCATTCCGAGAAGATAGGTCGATTTTAGAGGCCCTCCTTTTGTTATTACAAAAGCATTAGTAAATGCCTGAAGCGCATTGTTGGTCTGCATTATCACGTTAAAGAAAATAATTGGCGATATCTGTGGAATAGTCACATTCTTAAACTTATCCCATGCGCCTGCTCCGTCTAGATCAGCTGCCTCATAAAGATCCTTGGGAACATTCTTAAGCGCAGCAAGCATCATAACCATAGATGAACCAAACTGCCATATTTCCATCATGCATATGGTGGGAAGCGCTGTTTTTGTATTTCCAAGCCACTGTAGCTTGGGAAGTCCAAAAGCACCAAGAATCCCATTTATTACGCCAGTATCCATGAACATCAATCTCCAAAGAATACAGATAGCCACACTTCCTCCAAAGAGTGATGGTATGTAATATATTGTTCTAAGTCCATTAATGCCCTTCATATCGCGATTCATAAGCATTGCCACTATCAGGGCCATTATTATTTTTCCTGGTACTGTATAAAGCGTGTATATCCATGTAACTTTAAATGAATTCCAAAACTCAGGATCAACAGTAAACAAAGTGATATAGTTCTTCAATCCAGAAAATTTGGGGCTGGACATTATGCTATAGTCCGTAAAAGAATAGTAAAAAGACTGAATAAAAGGTATCAGCTGAAGGACCAAAAATCCAATAAGCCAAGGTAGGATGTAAATATATCCTTTCAGCTGTCTCCTGTCATGACTGGATATTTTATTTTTCATTTTTAATTTCTCCGTGAATTTTATAAGAAAGGGGCTTCGGATTATTGAAGCCCCAAAAGAATACTGCAGAGTGTTATTTTTTGCTATCCAGATAATTCTGGAATAAGATAATGGCATCATCAGCAGCTTTTTCAGGTGTTTTTTCTCCATAAGCAACCTGCATGATCATATCGCTCATAATAGCCATCGGTTCCTCTTCTGTAGAAAGGCCCATTTCATATGTTCCATTATATTTTTGACATACATCAACTGTCTCTTTTGCTATTCCATCAAGAAGTCCATTCTCTGCGCATACCTTCTGTCCAACTGATGTAGGTGGTACTGAACGAACTGTTCCAAGTATAGCGGCTGCTTCTTCATCATTATAGAAATAGTCAAGGAACATCATAGCTTCCTTTACATGTTCTGACTTTTTGCTCACAACAAGATACTGAGGGCAATTGCAGTAGAATCCATCGTCCTTAGCGCCTTCCATGACAGGAAGATTTGCTGCTGCATAATTAAGTCCTGATGCCTTAACCGCAGGTTCTGCTGTAGATGTATAGCAAAACATTCCAAGATATGAGCCGTTAATCCAATTAGGATCTGTCTGAAGGGATTCATTGTAGGACTCTGTGCTTGATGCTGATGCTATAACTCCGTTGTCATAAAGCGATTTTATATATGACAATGTCTCAACCAACTGGTCTTTGGTAAATCCAATCTCACAGGTTTCATCAATAAAGAATGTATTTCCTGTAAGCTGTAATAAATATGGTCTTAAAACAGCTGTTGTCATCATTGTTGAATCGATTGTAAGAAGGTATTTATTGCTATCAGCTTCGTGAACTTTTTTACCAATCTCAACAATTTTATTCCAATCAAGATCTCCAGCCATATCTTCTGCAATGCCAAGCTCATTTGCAGCATCTGAATTATAAATAAGGGCTGTCCCCGCAAGACCTGTAGGAAGTCCGTACTGATGTCCATCAAAGTATCCATTATTCTCAAGGAACTCTGCCTCAAAATTTGATAGATCTATAACGTCTGAATAATCGTTAAAATCTTCAAAATAATCAGCTCCTGAGCTTACAAAACCTGGCATCCAGCCAACACCCATCTGTATAATATCAGCTTCTGTTCCTGCTGATAGCTGAGCTGTAAGCTTCTCCTGATATCCGTCTGATGAGCCATACTCCGGTTCAATCGTGATATATGGGTACTTTTCATGGAACTTATTAATAACAGCTATAGTAGCTTCTGCTCTTTCATCTCCACCCCACCACATAAATCTGAGTGTCACAGGACTCTGGTCGACATTTTCAGAGCTCTGAGTTGCAGCATCATTTGCTGCAGTTACCTGAGATGTTGTACTTGTGTTCTGACTTTCATCAGTTGCAGCAGGAGTCCCTGTTCCACAAGCTGTTCCCATTGTTGCCAAAATTGATGCCATCAAAATTGAAACTATTTTTTTCTTCATATCTAGCATCCTCCCTTCTCTATGATCAAATTCTAAATCAGGCAGGCCTTGGTTTGAACTTCATAGAATTTTAATTGGGTATCCTAGTTTTCGAAATATTTAATAAAAGGTATCATTTTATCAAATTTCAAATAAAATGATACCTTTTATTGTCTGTTTATGAAAATAATCCTATTCAGGCCTTACTTCTCATATATTTATCCATATCTTCAGCAATCTGCTTGGATACTGCAACTGCAGCCACGACAGTCTTTGCTCCTGTAACTACATCGCCTGAGGCAAACACTCCGGGAAGTGAGGTTTCTCCTTTTGAATCTGTTGCAAGATTACCTTTTTCATTAAATTTCAGGTCCTTATCATGATTCACCAAACGGTCCTGAGGCACCTGGGAAATAGCGATTATTATGCTATCTGCAGGAATAAGATGCTCCGAATTCGGAATAACTTTAAATGGAGTCTTTTTCAGTTCCTCTCCCTTGGCCTTGCTTTCAGCAATCTTCTCTTCATCGGGCTCCATATCGCTAAATACTGCTCCATCGTCTTCTATTCTGACTATGGCTTTACGGAATTCAAACCTAACTCCGTCAACTTTGGCATATTCATACTCTGCTTCGGAAGCACCTACTGAGTCCCCTCTTACATACACTACAACCTCTTTTGATCCGTGCCTTATGGCAGTTCTGGCTACATCCATAGCCGCATTTCCGGCACCTATTATTGCTACCCTGTCACCAAGCTCGTATACATCCGGGTTGTTGAGATAGTTTATTGCATAGAATACATTACCAAAGGTCTCACCCGGAACCCCAAGCCTTTTTGGCTTCCATGCGCCGGTACCAATAAATACGCTCTTGTAGCCGTCATCAAGAAGGTCCTGTATTCCTGTGGAACCTCCAATGGAGAAATTAGGTCTGAACTTAATTCCCAGCTCACGCATTTTTTTATAATACCTGTCTAAAATTGATTTCGGCAATCTGAATTCCGGAATACCATATCGAAGGATTCCACCGATCTTATCATGTGTTTCAAAAACAGTTATGGAGTATCCCTTGAGGGCAAGAATAATAGCGATTGTTATTCCTGCGGGGCCTGCACCTATTACAGCTGCCTTCATGCCATTTGAAGGAGCAGGATTAAGTTCTAATCTCTCAAAACAGGAATCGGAAATGTAATTCTCAATTGAAGAAATATGAATAGACTCTCCCTTAATGCCCCTTACACAATTGCCTTCACACTGATTACCATGGTTACATACCAAAGAACACACCATTGAAAGCGGATTGTTCTCAAAGAGCATCTGAGCTGCTTCCATCATACGATTTTCCTTAAAAAGACGTATCATTTCAGGAATATTTGTATGAATAGGGCATCCATTTTCCCTGCATCTGGGATTTGGACATTGTAAACAACGATTTGCTTCATCAATAACGTGCACAGACATATAATACTCCTCCATTTTTCATACAATTATGTTATGTTCATTTATATCACTTGAACATATACAATTGTAAGCGCTTACACTAGCAAAAATGTGGAATATTATGAACATTAAAAGAATAGGAACAACCTAAAGAAAAATGACAAAATCTGCAGGATAATAAACCATCTAAAGACTTTAAATAATAATGAGCCGCCATAAACAGGTGTCCTGTTCCAACCGGTCCAATTATTCCAGGTATTCCAACTTTCATCAGGCCTGTCATAATTCTTGTTAAAATCTGCATTTGTCCACTGCCAATAAGTACCATAGTTTTCAAAAGGATTCTCCTCCTGACTATAGGTCCTCTCCTGATATTGTGATTGAGACTGAGCTTGTGCCTGCGAATATGAATATGCACTTCTGTATCTCTCAGCGCCGGGACGCGTAAGAATATCATATGCGGCGTTTATCTCATTCATCCTCTTAGCTGCAATTTCATCTCCCGGATTTAAATCCGGATGATACTTCTTGGCAAGTCTTCTATGTGCTTTTTTTATCTCTTCTTCTGAAGCTCTGGGACTTATCTCGAGAACTTTATAAGGATCCATTACCATACCACTTCCTCCTTACTGATCAGGTCTTTTTAATAAATCTTTCACCACATTTAGGACATCTTATTTCAATTCGTCCCTTACCCTTTGGTACCCTGATCTGCTGATGGCAGCTCTTGCATATATAATATCTGCTGACAGAACGATCTCTCCACTGAAGTTTTGCAAGATTTGCATATCGTCTTGGAACCTCTGTGAGCTGCAGGAATTTCTGGTTCTCAGCATATCTTTTTGAAATGTTTTTTGAATAAATCCTAAAGATCGTATATGCGAATAATGCCACCCAAATGAAGTAAATTACTGCACTTTGAGCAAATATATTGATCACGAGCATAAGAATCGCTAGCGCATTGCATGTCCTTGCTAAATTATCAAAGCCATTTCTTCCGTAAAAGAACTGTGCCATTTTATACATCATCTGATTACTAAACTGTCTGAATCTATTCATAGTCATGCCTTTCTCTCTAAAAAGATTTTAAATTGAGGTTTCTCAATTATCATCCTATATTCTCACTGCCAAAACAAACATAACAGATTTTGCAAAATCAATTAGTTTATTTTGCCATTTTTGTTATGTACAATACTACTCCTTAAAACTTAATTCAAGTTAAAGATAACTTGCTTATGAAAAAACTTTCCACTAATCCCCATGCTTGTGATATGATACTTTCCGGAATTACATATTTAAAACTCATATTCTAGGAGGTTTCCATGGGAGGATTTTTTGGAGTAGCATCTCGTGAGAGCGCAGTTTTTGACTTGTTTTACGGAACTGACTACCACTCACACTTAGGAACCAGACGCGCCGGAATGGCCGTTTATGACAGAAAGAAAGGATTTGACCGCTCTATCCACAATATCGAGAGGTCATATTTCAGACCAAAGTTTGAAGACGATATGCTCAAGATGGAAGGACATCTTGGTATCGGAAGTATTTCAGATTTTGAACCACAGCCACTTATCGTAAGGTCACATCACGGAACATATGCCATCACTACTGTTGGCAAGATCAACAACATCGACGAAATAACCAAGAAGCTCTTTACTGACAATCACTCACACTTTCTTGAGATGAGTGGCGGGGATATCAACCCTACAGAGCTTGTTGCTTCTATTATCAATCAGAAATCTACAATCGTAGAGGGTATTCGCTACGCTCAGGCTATAATTAAAGGATCTATGTCTCTTCTTCTGATGACACCGGAAGGCATTTATGCTGCAAGAGACCGCTATGGTAGAACTCCTGTCCAGATTGGTCACAAGGACGAAGGATTCTGCGTCTGCTTTGAAAGCTTTTCTTATTTAAATCTTGGATACACCCAATATAAAGAACTTGAACCTGCTGAAATTGCATTTATCACACCTGAATCTGTTGAAATCGTTGCTCCGGGAATGGGCGACATGAGGATCTGTACCTTCCTTTGGATTTATTACGGATTCCCTGCATCAACATATGAGGGATTAAATGTTGAAAGAATGCGTTATAATTGTGGTGGTAAGCTTGCTCAGCGTGATATGCAACGCGGCATCCATCCAGACCTTGTTGCAGGCGTTCCAGATTCTGGTGTTGCCCATGCTATTGGCTATTCCAATACTTCTGGGATCCCCTATTCAAGACCTTTTGTAAAATACACAGCTACCTGGCCCAGATCATTTATGCCAACTGTTCAGTCAAGACGTGACCTTATAGCTAAAATGAAACTCCTTCCTGTAAACCAGCTCATTAAAAATAAGAGTCTTCTTCTCATTGATGACTCTATAGTAAGAGGAACACAGCTTAGAGAAACCACGGAATTCCTATATAAAAGCGGAGCCAGCGAAGTTCATATTCGTCCTGCCTGCCCTCCTTTAATCTACGGCTGCAAATACCTCAACTTCTCCCGTTCAAATTCAGAGATGGAGCTTATCACAAGACGTGTGATCGAAAAACTTGAAGGTTACCCTTCTCCAAACGAGGAAACTGTTAGAAAATACACCGATCCTGATTCACCTCAGTATGAGGCAATGCTTGAAGAGATCAGAAAAGAACTGAATTTTACTTCACTTCATTACCACAGACTGGATGATATGATCGAAGCTATACCGCTTGAGCCATGTAAGCTTTGCACATACTGCTGGAGCGGAAAAGAATAATTATCTGGAGAGAAAAATGTACTATTTGATAAAGAACACTTTAGAAGAATGTAGCGCAGAACAGTGCCATGACGCAGACTCACCCTATGTTGCGATCCTGACCCCTGAGCAGTGGTTGGAACAAAATGAGAACTTTGACATGGGTATTGATTTTGATATGAACAGCGATGATATTCTTACCACTAAAGCCGATGTCAACTATGATTCTCTTACAGGAACGTTTTGCCTGCCGGTACAGTCAACCGGCAGCGAAACGCCGGAAAGTTTCTCTTTTGCTCTTGATGAAACCGGAATTGTTTTCATTGATCAGGGTAAAAGCGCTTTGAATCTTGTAAAACGCATTAAACAGAACAAAAAATGGCGCAAGCCCTCTCTTGAGAGATTTCTCTATGATTTCCTTGAGCAGATCATTCATAACGATCTGCAACTTATGCAGCTTTACGAGCGCGAGCTTAATGATGTAGAAAAAGAGATCATGGAAAACGCTGAAGACGCCCATATGCAACGCAACAACGAAATTCGCGGTGACATAAGAGATCTTCGAATCCACTATGAGCAGCTACAGGACTTTGGTCAGGAGCTGGAAGAAAACGAAAACGGTTTTTTCGATGAAGAAAACCTAAGATACTTCCACATGTTCTCTAACCGGGTTGACAGGCTTTATGACGCTGCAACTCATCTTCGTGACTATACTATCCAGCTCAACGACCTGTATCAGTCACAGCTTGATGTTAAGCAGAACCGCATCATGACAGTGCTCACAGTGGTTACCACTATTTTCATGCCACTTACACTGATAGCCGGATGGTATGGTATGAACTTTAAATATATGCCAGAACTTGAATCCCGCTTGGGCTACCCTGTCATCATCGGACTGAGTATCCTTATCGTTGTAGGCAGCCTGACATTCTTTAAAATTAAGAAGATCCTGTAAAGTCCCATAAACAGTGACGAAAAAGGGATCACCCTTTAACTACAATATGTTCCATAACCTTGGGGATAAGGCTCTTTAACTTATCCCCATATTTTATTTCAATATAATCACAAAACTCTTTTGGATCAGCACTGTTGTCCGCAAACATATCCCAGTGGCCCGGGATAACAAGTCCTGTTTCACAATCACCTGCAAAATCTGCAGCCTCCTGATAGGTCATATTACCTATGCAGTTTCTCCTATAGCGCACTGAATCACGTCCATTTATTGGAAGAAGCTGAGCATCTATTTTGCCAAACGCCTTAACCTTCCCCAGCATTCCCTCGTAGCGGATTGTATCCCCCGCATGATGGATCCTTACTCCGTTACCCTCAATTATGTACTGAAGATGCGGATATAGCAAAGATTCCGGATCCTGCTCCAAAAACTCGTGGGCAGCTGCAACAGCAGTTATTGTCACATCTCCCACTTTTATCTTTTCACCATCATTAAGCCCTAGCGCATTATCAGCACTAATCCCATCCGCAAGAACGCTTTCCGTATGCTTTCTGGGAAAAACAAACTTCGCCATTGGGTTGGTTTTTGCCCATATTCTCCAGGCTTCATGATCTATATGGTCAAGATGATCATGAGTCCCCAAAAAAGCTGAAATTCCCTCAAGTTCCCCGGCCGGAACTGGCGGCTCAGTCTGTCTGGAAGGATCCGGCGTTGCATAATAATCTATAGAGAGCACAGTATCTCCCATCTTTACAATAAGCCCCATCTGGCCCATCCACCACAAAGAAGCTGTTCCTTTTGGTGTATTTGTATCTAAAATTCTTTTTACCAGTTCATTCATACCAACGCGCCAATACCTTTTCGAATATTATTGAATATCATCCACTCTATCCACTGTAAACAGGCAAGGAATAACAAGGAAATTGCTCCCTCTGCCCTTCTCACGATCAAAATGAGATTCCGGGTCAGCTTTGAGCCAGTCATTTATAACTACAGACTCTTTGTCCACCCCTTTGATATTCACATTATTTCTGGGTTCTTCATAATATGAGAAAAGAAGATTCTCATGAAGTGATATATATGCATACTTATCCCCTTTAAGAAGGCCTTCATTTACTATTGCTGTGTGATGCATTACATATGACGGGAGCTTTTTGGGAAAAACAAAAGCTACTCGCCCTACGCGTTCTTTTTTATCCGTAGTGCGTTCAAGCTCCCATTTATCAAGGTCTTCTTCGGGAATATGATGATAATAGACATTTATCATAGGCGCAAAATATCTGTCGCCATCCTCCTCCGGCCACGGCTTTAAATATGGCTGAAGATCATACATACACTGATCCACTGAAAGATATGGTTCACTGTAATCGTCAACTATCTCTTCCAGATAAAGAAATCCCATGCTGTTATACTTGTAAAAAGAGGCGTTGCAGACTCTCCCCTCTCTTATAAGCTTTTTAAACTGATCCTGACATCTTTCTATAATGTTGTCCGGTAAGATATCTGCTGTAAGCAATTTGAAACTGCATCTGTACTGTGAACGTCTGATCATTTTAATCTCCACCCATTTAATATAGTTTTTATCCCTTTATTTACTATATCCTTTTTTTCACCTCTTGTCTTTATCTATTGACTCCAAAAGAAGAACTGTAAGGATCACATAAACTAATGTCCACATTATAAGCCATATCCAACATCTTAATACAATCGCTGGGTCAAAATCATAATCATGATTCTGGTTAAGCTCACCGGTTTTCATCAAAAGATCATCCCTCATATTGTTGGACTCTATTTCTCTGAAAACAGTCAAAAGAGGCTTTTCTCCATCAACTTCCACATCCTTCATCTTAAGGGCGCTGTTCCACACACTTACCATTGGAAGTGAATTATACTCACCCTGCGCACAAAGGGCTGTCAGTCCCCATTTGGTAGCTGTAAGATTGGTAAGTGGCATAGCTTCCTGCGGCAGGTTGAAAAATGCTCCTGAAAACAACAGCTGTACTATCAAAAGAAATGGCATTATAGTCATAGCTGTTGTAGTCGTCTTGGCAAAAGCTGAGATCAAAAGAGCCAACATATCTGCGCAATAAGTTATAAGGAAAAGTGTCAGCCCAAAATCCACCACCGCCCATGGTGTTATCAGGCTTTTATGTGGTATTTCCACTTTCATGAGCATACATACGCCAATTGTTATCACAACCTGCAGTATGCACAAAAAGGCCTGATATATCATGTGTGCAGCTACGTAAGCACTTATGTGAAGGCCTGATCTGTGTTCTCTTTTTACTATAGCTCTTTCTCTGCAGATAACCTGAATTGAATTAAAGAATCCATTCCAGATGCATATACAGGAAATAGCAAAGGTACCCATAAGAGTACCCTCCATGGTCTTGTAAATATTCTGTCCTACAGAAAATCCCACCAGCCCAGCGATCACTGCCGCCATGGGCAGAACCTTCCAGTCATTTTGGAATAAAAACATTCTAAAGAACTTTCCAAGATAAATAAGCGTCTGGAAAAACCTTCCTCTATGTCTGACTTTGTATTCTTTCATCGAAAGTCACCCCACCTTTTCTTTGATGCGATCAGCATATTTCTCAACAAATTCATCAGCTTTTCCTTCTCCGCCTTCATCCTTCTGATTTATGGAAAGAAGTATCTCCTCCATTGAGTTTTTGCCAAAAAACTCATAGGCTTCTTTTACCGGCCCATACCAGGCAAGGCGTCCCGTTCTCGTGGCATCCTTTGCCAAAACGATCACGTCATCAAAAAGATCTATTACTCTGTCTGGAGTGTGCGTGATAACTAAAACTATTTTTCCCTCGTCTGCTATCTCCCTTAGCTTTTCAAAAAGACTTCTGGCTACAACGCCATCAAGGCCTGAGTCAGGCTCATCAAGAATAAAAAGAGATGGATTAGAGATAAACTCCATGGCGATGGACAGCCTTTTTCTTTGTCCTCCCGAAAGCTTTTCCACTAAGGAATTCCTAACAGCTGTAAGCCCAAACTGGTCCAACATGTTTGCGATCCTATTCTCTCTTTCCATAATAGATGCGTCTGCGGATAACCTCATAAGAGCAGCATCTGTGAGGGTCATTTCAACGGTATCATTCCCTCTCATCAGATCCTGTTGAGGAACAAAACCTATATCATATTTCATTTTCTGGTAATCTTTATATACATCATTATCATCCAGCATTACGCTGGCATCGGCTTTTTCATAGCCTGTAACTGCATTTAACAGGGTTGTTTTTCCTGCTCCTGACCCTCCAAGAAGAAGTACCATATGTCCTCTTGGTATTGCCATATGTATGTCTTTAAGCAGAGTCTTTTTCCTGAAAAAGTCTATGACTGTCCTCTCCGTGATATTGACCGTAAGTCCTTCCGAGGCAGCCACAATGTCCTTTCCAAGCTCTTTTGCACCATTTTTAGCGACCTGAACTACCTTTTTTTCAGGCACATACTTTGGAGCCACTCCCCAAAGTATTAGTACCGGGCCATCGAAAATGATCAGTGGGATTATCCACTTCTTTTTAAGTCCAAACATCTTGATCAGCCCTAAATAGATCCTGATCGTATAGATAACATTTGTTACATATAAGGCTATAAGCGGAATTGAAATAAGTAGCTCAACTTCTTCCGGACCGTCAATAACAATCAGGGTCAGCGTGATCAGATAATAAAAAAATGTAGTTACGGCAAAAACCCTTCCCTCTTTCTCTTTGTCGGCACAAAGAGCCATGTGATACTCTCTGGCAAAAGGAATCAAAGCCCATATTCTTTTAACACCACATTTCTTGAACAGAAACCAACAGCCAAAGATCATGAGAATATTATTGCATGCAGAAAAAATATCATTTAGAATCTGTGGATCAAACATGACGTTCTCCTTTTGAATCTACTATATGACGTTTTGATATTATTATTTTATCATCCACAAAATCAATCGCCAAGCTCACAAATAGCAAGGAAAAAGCTGCCATCCCAGATTTACCACCTGAAATGACAGCTTAATAATGAGAGGCCTGTTATTAACTTATTAATCCTGATTCTGTATCTGTGTCACATAATAATTATTCAGATACTCACAAGCATAAATCTTGCCTTCATCTGTCATGAGACATGGAATATCTCCTGCCATAAAGAAGTTTAATACCAGTGTTCCTTCAACTGCATATCTCTGCACCTGTCCAATGCCCTTTATTGTTGCATCAGATACAGTATATGAAGTATACACATGGCTTATTCCGTCGTTGATATAGGCAATGTCTTCACCATTTTTCTCATAAAGGGCTACGACTATCTCGCTATTATCATCAGCCTGGCCATGAAGTGCAGTTAAAAATCTCGCGCCACTTATGTAAAGCGCAGCGTCATTTGCCGCCAATACATTCGTAGACATCAGGTTTCCACTCAATGCCATCGATAATGCAAGAACTATACCCGCTAAGAGCTTAATAAACTTTCCCATAATACTTTCACCATCCTTATCGTGTATTTTTGATTGCAATAATATATACGAATCGGATTATGAAAATGGCAATAAAATTTCCTCGGTATTTTTTTAATAGTTTTTTTATAATTATTTTCCCTAGATTCGGTTACAATAGGTCTAAGGATTTTTTGTTTGGGGAGAGTATCTTATGGGGGAAGAGTTAAATTATATTGTTCTTACATGCAACGGTGGTAAAAACGGATACATTGCCGAAGATATAGATACACATATTCAGGTTCATGGGTACGATTACTACAAAACTGTAGAGAAACTCAAAGATCTGGTTAATGAGCTAAAAAAGGGAGCATAACACTTACGTGTTGCTCCCTTTAATTATTACTATTGTAGCTGCCAAAATAAGCATTGCTGCTATTGTTATAGGTACTAGCGGCCTCTTTTCTTCTGTGGTATTATCCACATTTTCTTCCGTTTCAGCTTGTATTTCTTCTTCCTTCTCGGGAATGACCTCTTCCGAATCTAATGAGATTTCTTCACTGCTTTCTTCCACAGCTTTGCGTGCATTTTCAAGTTCAGAAGTACCCTTGGCGCTGAGTTTTAGGAAAGAGCCCAGGTCAATACTCCCCTCGCTTGTTCTCATATTCATAGCCACAGCTAAAGGATCATTAACATCTGCTACCGGTGCCTCAAGGGATTCAAACCAGTCATCTTCAATTATTACATCATCAGCATTTCTTGACTGTTTTCTTATCCAGAAGAAATTATTATTTCTATAGATATCCTCGTTATTCTGAGTCCCTCCAGGCGCTATCTTTTCATCAACATCCTTGTTCTCAGTCCTATAGGAAATAAGCCCGTCCACATAATAAGCTGTATCTTGTGTGCTATTCGTGTAAAGAGCCACATTGTTAGCACCATTGTTAAAAGACTTGCAGCCATATATCTGAATATCCGGACCGGAGTTAGAATCGATTCCCTTTGCCTTGTTTCCCCAGGCAACAGAATTTATCAGCATATGCTGGCCAGGCATATTGGACCCACCCATTTTGAATCCATTGCCATTTCCCTGTTCTGATCCATCAAGTCCATATCCATTGGAAAAAGCTACACAATTCTGAATCGTGACCTTCCCAATGATGCCTGTTTCAACTTTAGCAAACAGATCCCAGCCATCATCAGCATTATTATAAGATATACACTCATTAAATACATTTCGATCACCAACGGTCAGCTTAGCCGCAAAACCATCAGCATCCTCAAAATCTGAGTCTGCATTACCATATGCAATGCAATTAGTAATAAGATTGTCACAGGGCCAATTTTCATAATTGTCGCTGTTTAAAAATCTACTTAACTGAATGCCGGTATTACCATTTTCATAAGCATACACATCTTCCAAAATATTGCTGTTTCCGGAGACCTGTATTCCCTTTTGCCCATTACCTGAATGAGTACAATCTATTCCTTTAACATGCCAGTAATCACCTGCAAAAACAAAGCCGGCACAAGCACTGTTAAAATTAAATATCGCCCTTCCACCTTCAGACATCATATTTATAGGAGCATCTTCAGTTCCATTGATTCCCCTATACACAGTTACTGTCTCCTCGAGACTGTATTCTCCTGCTTGCAGAACAATTGTCTGTCCCGGTTTAACATATTTAACAGCAGTATAAATATCTACTTCATTTCCTGTGTTTCCATCTCCCTCAGATGTACCATCCGGTGAAACATATACCTTTTCACCGTCATTTATAGTTTCATACTTCACTGCATAATTAAATTCCTTCGTCTCATATGACGATAGACGCTTATATTCATCATTATCAGGTAAATAATCCTCTAAAGGCGTTACAGAAACTTTAAAGGAATTAATACCCTCCTTAAGCATTATTTCAATGCCTACTGTCTCACCGGCAATTACTTCCTGTTCATCAAGCAGCTTTTCTCCGTATGAGTTTGTAACAGTAAGGTACCCGTCAGCATTGCCTACATACTCTAACAGATATAGATCAGAATTTGCATATGGGGCTGAAACAACTTTGTAATCAGGATTTACATAGGTGATAGGCCTCTCTTCTGCCGGCGCATCATTTTTAGGATCAGTAACAGAAATATCTATATCACTAAAAGTTGCTGTTACGGTGCGGGCAGCAAAAAATCCTACGTAGACATTTTCTTCATCCAGCTGCTCTAGTGCCTCTGGATCATAGAATTTTTGTGTGCAAAAAACATTATCTTTATTATCGAGGTAGCTCAAATAATAACCCGTGTTATTTTTTTGAATACGTAATCTGACCTCAGATTTTGAATCATCGATAGTGTTTTGAGCACCAGTTTGCTCATTTTCCCAAAGATTGTACACACCTGATCCCTTTCTCGCGCAGGAAGTCTCAAGAGTGTACATGGTTGATGAAAAGAACTGATTGACCGTAGCTGTATCATTTGATTCAAATAAAGAAAGATTTTCTTTGGTAACACCTTTTTTCTCCTGCGCACCAAGGCCATCCTTCATTGTAATTTTCTCAAAATTTCCATCATTTACAACTTCACCCTTCAAGGGGTCAAAATAATATTCGACTTTAGTCCCCATAACCATGTATGAGTTGTTCCAAAAAGCGCTATTGTCCCCATGTTCCCCCACTCTGTCTGCAGCCATAAGCCCAAAGCCTTCCTGCCCATTAGTAAAGGTCCAGGAATCAACTTTTACTGTTGCTGTAAGAGTAAAATTCTTATCAGCAGGAATTGGAATATAATAAAAAGAAAGACCATCCGTACTGGCCGGAACAATCTTTCCTTTCCCATTTAGGCTCCATACAGTAACAGAACCATCGTCATTTAGTTTAAATCCTGAATCTTCTTTACCTGAAACACCCTGTCCAAAGGCCGAAAAATTCCATTCAGCCAGGCTTTCTTCTGTCTTTGCGTAAGAAACATTACCCGGCTGAACAAGATTACTTACAGTTAGACAAAGTATAAATATTAGTGCAAAAAGTTTTCCTTTCATAATGGTTTCCAAAAAAATCCTTTTCATTATTGAAAATCTTTAATTGCCTATAGTTTATACGAAGAATCCGGTTTTTGGCCCCATTTTAGAAAACTATAATAATAATTTATTTCTTTTTAACTAGTAGTTCACTTCTTAAATTCCTCTGAATAATACGGTAAAATAATGCACTCTCCTGCAACAATTGAATCCGCATCTTCAAGATTATTTATTCCGCATACCTCCCTTATATAAGACGTATGGTCTCTGTAATCTTCAGTAATATATTCATCAGCAAGACTCTCCAGGGTGTCTCCCGAATGTACCGTGACAGATGTGTAGTATTTATATTTAACAGCTTCAGAACGAGCTTCTGTCACAAGTGTAGATGCGATAAATGCGGCTATCACAGCCAGTATTGCTATAACCGCTCCCAGCATAAAACGCTGTCTTCTTACTATTTTCAGTCTTCTTTTCTTATTCTCTGCTATTCTGATTTCCCTATAAGTCATATATGCCTGATCCATAACAAATCCCTCCTTAAACACACTGATCTCTACCAATTTCAAGTACTAAGTTAAAGTTCTTATTTCTGATGGTATTATAATTGCAGATGTGCAGAGTCATAAAAAGTACAGTACATTTTATTGGACTTCAACTGTATTTTTCTGGTTGTAACAAAAATTTTATAATCTGTTCGATTGAAACATTTGTTCGATAGGGGTATTATAAAAATACCCAACATATGTTCGGAACATATATTCGATTTTTGAGTAAGGATATGCCTATGGACAATAATTTCAAGATCATAGAGCCAAATGATTGCTGTTATCTCATCATAGATCTCAAGAGCTTTTTTGCCAGCGTGGAATGCGTGGACAGAGGCTTGGACCCCATGACTACGCTCCTTGCCGTCGCAGACAAGGACAGAAGCAAGAGCACTATATGCCTTGCCATCACCCCGGCAATGAAAGCCCTTGGAATAAAAAACCGCTGCAGGATCCATGAGATTCCCAAGCACCTGGACTATATAATCGCAACTCCCAGAATGAAGAGATATATCGATATTTCTGCCGACATCTACGAGATATATCTCAGCTATGTTTCAAAAGAGGACATACATGTATATTCCATCGATGAATCTTTTCTTGATGTGACGCACTACCTCGGGCTCTATGGGTTATCCGCCCACGATCTGGCCCTTAAGATAATGAATGACATAAAAGAAAAGCTGGGACTTAGGGCTACCTGCGGTATCGGTACTAATCTGTACCTCGCCAAGGTAGCCCTTGATATCCTTGCTAAACATTCGCCGGATTTCATTGCCGAATTAAACGAAGACACTTTTAAACAGCGGCTATGGACCCATCGCCCGCTTACGGACTTTTGGAGAATCGGCCCCGGGACACAGCGCCATCTCAATTCTCTTGGTATGTACACCCAAAAAGACATAGCTCACTTTCCGGAAAACATTCTGTACAAGCAATTCGGCGTTAATGCAGAATACATCATTGATCATGCCTGGGGACGGGAGTCCTGCACAATGCAGGATATAAAGAACTACCAGTCCCGGTCCAAATCTTTATCCTGTGGACAGGTGCTCATGCGGGATTATAACTTCGATGAAGCGCTGATCATAGTAAAGGAAATGGCTGATGAGCTCTCCCTTGATATGACAGCCGCCCATGTAGTGAGCAACAACATCTCGCTTTTCATCGGATACAGCGCCGAGACTTTTCCTCCCACCGGAGTAAGCGCCACTTTGCAGGTAACAACCAACTCTTACAGAATACTTATGGATGCATTTGTGCAGCTTTATACCAGGTCGGCCATGCGAGATGTGCCCATAAGACGGGTAAATGTCAGTGCCAATGCTGTCCTGGACGAATGCTTTGAGCAATACAGCTTTTTTGTTGATCCATCTGTAATGGAAAAAGACAGAAAGGTCCTCCAATCAGTAAATGAGATCAAGGACCGCTACGGTAAAAATTCTGTGATCAAGGGTATGGATCTGTACGACGCTGGCACCTCCATACAAAGAAATGTACAGATTGGAGGCCACAAGGCCGGATTTTAGCTAAAAGGAGGTAGCCATGCCAAGAGCAGACAGAGCAAGCCAGTTCCTACCCTTTGCCGCCCTGAAAGGCTTCGAGGAAGCACTGAGAGAACGCGAGAAAAAAGAGATAAAGAAAATTGCACTTACGAATGAAACTTTAGACGATCAGGAACATGAGGAGCATGAGATTTTTATTATGAGTAAGATTATAAATGAAGTAGATGTGATCTGCGAACACAAGTCAGATGGTAGCATAATCCCGCTTAAGTTCCGATTTATGAACGAGGACGGAGAATATGACACCTTCACTGTTAAGGGATATCGTGAGTCCAAAAGGAAAAGCACCTATACAACAGCAGATGGGATCTATGCCACTGATTCCACCACCATATTTGAATGTATGATCACTGTCTTGGGAATGAAACGAGTTGTAAAACTCTACTACGACCCCAGAACTAATACAACGTGGCGACTTGCAATCTGAAGTCCATTAAATATAGCATTTTTTGAATTGTTTTAGATGCATATTGATAAGCAAATTTTGCCCGATAGATGTATATTATTATTTGAGAATGTATTTTTGGCTTTTTAAGGAGGGCGAAATGAAAATAATAAGTGTTACAGATCCAGAGTTTACTAACTATGGACGAATCATTGAGGGGTACGAAGAAGAAAAGAAACAGATCATGGAAGCTTTAGGCGCCAACACACCAATCCCTGAAGGAACTGAATATGTTGCTGAAGAAAAGGTACTTCAGGAACTTGAAGCTTCAGCTAAGATGACAAACACACTCTTTGGTGGATCACCAATGCAGTACGGATGGTGCAATGGTCACAACACCAAGCTCAATTGCCTTGAGTATCACCGTTCAAGCGAGATCAATCTCGGCGCAACAGATTTTATTCTCCTTTTAGCAAAAAGAGAAGAGATTTCCGATTATAAGCTGGATTCAAGCAAAGTTAAGGCTTTCCTCGTTCCAAAGGGAGTAATGGTAGAAGTATATGCAACAGCTCTCCACTACGCTCCATGTCAGGCTCATAAGGACTCTGGATTCCAGGTTCTTGTTGGTCTTCCACAGGGCACAAATGTTGGTAAGCCTGAGTACACAGCTGTAAACCAGGAAGATAAGCTTCTTAGAGCTACCAATAAATGGCTCCTTGCTCATGCAGATTCAAAAGAAGCAAAGGACGGAGCATGGATCGGCATAACCGGTGAAAACATCGATATTGCCGGAGATATCCAGTAAACTCCCTGCATATTCATTAGCAAAATAAAAACTGAGCAGCCACAACAGACTGCTCAGTTTTTTTATTTTGCTAAAGTTTCATTCATACTTCCGGTTCTATATCCTTTCAGATCCAGAGATACATAGTTAAAGCCATACTCTTTAAATGCACTGTATACAGCATTTCTAAAACCTGATTCCATAAAACGGTCAAAATCTTCAGGAAGGACCTCGATCCTAGCAACATCTGTGCCATGGATCCTGACTCTGAACTGCTTAAATCCTGCATCTAAAAGATACTGTTCAGCCTTATCTACCATACTGAGCTTTTTCTCTGAAATAAGCTCTCCATATGGAAATCGACTTGCAAGGCAGGCAAAAGAAGCCTTTTCTGCGGTAGGAATCCCTAAATATGCGGACATTACCCTTATCTCCTGCTTAGTAAAACCTATTTTTCTAAGGGGACTTAGTATACCAAGTTCAGCAATCGCTCTGTGCCCCGGCCTGTAATCTCCCATATCATCCAGGTTTGATCCCTCGACCACACTTGTTATTCCATGCTTTTTAGCCTCTTCCTGAAATCGCTCAAACAGCCTTCTCTTACAGTGATAGCACCTGTCAGGCGGATTATCCGAAAAGCCCTCAATTGAAAAAACATCAGCTTCAACGACAAAGTGTTCTATCCCAAGTTCTTTACAATAATCTGTGGCTTCATGAAGCTCTCTTTTTGGAAAAAGACAGGATGAAGCAGTAAGTGCAATAACATTTTCTCCAAGCGCAGCGCTGGCCGCATACAAAAGAAAAGTGGAATCAACACCACTAGAATATGCTACTGCAACAGTCCCCAGACTTTTTAAATAATCCTTAAGCTGGCTGTACTTGCCCAAAAGTTCCTCGCTTGGAGCGTCAAAATGCGTCTGTGTCATAAAATCCTCTTATTTTTACTGTAATACAAGCTTATCCCATGAGTCTGAAGGAATAAGTCCAATATAGGTCTTTCCCTTATTTATTGAGAGTTCTTGTCCATCAGAGCTATAGTAATGCGTCATGCCTGTTTCGCTGGCCTTTGACCACATTATAGGTATAACCTTGCCATTAGTTATATAGTAACCTTTATCTGAACCAATAACGTTATAAGTAAGATATCCGTTCTTATCAAGCTGCTTGAAAGATACGTTCTGTAAAATAACGTTCTTGAATGTCATAGCCTGTCCATCTTCTGCATCCTGATGCAAAGCGCCATACTCATAGTAGTCATAGGTTCTGGTCTCAGGATTAAATACAAGCTGGCTCTTATTGTGAGCAAAAGCCCCTGACATATCAACAGTTCCTGCAACTACATCACTTGGAAGTTCTGTATCTGCTTCATTGAACAAAAAGTGTGTGCCCCTCTCCATCTGCATATTGTAGGTAGTTGAAATACCACTTTTTGCAAATCTGTTCACGAGCTCTGAACCAAAGACATACTCAGTGTACTCTGTGGGCTTTCCATTCTTTATTCTGCTAAATCCGCCACTGATGTGCTCAGCATAAGGCTGTGCAAGATAGGACTTAATGTAAAATGGGCCCCCATCGTGGATCAGAACAGCATTGTATTCATCAGCGATCATGATATTAGTTGTTCTGGTGCTTCTAATACTTCCGGTCTGCTGAAGATTAGCCCAGTCCTTGTAGAGACACATAAGTCTTGTAATGCGACCATTGGCTGTACTGTTCATCATCTCATAAACCACATCAGCCTCTGCAGTTCCATAATGAGAAAGAGCCTTCTTTTCATTATCTACCATGATCGCTACAGGTCTCTGACCAGCAATAGCATCATCCACCTCAAGTCCTGTAAGCTCTGATGTCCCCGCATAAACAGTGGTTGACAGAGTCAGCGCCCCAATAATACCAGCAAAAACAGCTACAACATTCTTTACTTTCATAACATTCCCCTCTTAGATTAAAATTTTTTTAATGTATCAGATAACTTACCACAGGACAATACAACAAGTCTTTGTGTAGCACGGGACATAGCCGTATACAGGCAATGTCTTCCCAGTTCTTTGTCCGGATAAGATTCCTGGTCCACATCAGCGAGAATAACATTGTCAAATTCAAGCCCCTTTGCCAATGATAACTCCATTAAAACAGCTCCGCTTGATGGAAGAGCATCCTGCTCAGATATGATCTTTATATCTAAACCTTTCAATGACGCACTGATTTTTTCTAGAGAATAGGCATTTCTACAGATAACAGCCGTTATGCCATCTTTTTTGCCAAACTCATTTATGTGAGCCTTTAATTCCGAATAATATTCAGCTTCTGAACTACATTCTTTTACAATTGTCTTTTCACCGGGCCTCTTAACAGAAGAAACCGACATCTTTTTCTCTGCAGGCAACAAAGACGAGAACATCTCTGTGATCTCCGGAGAACTTCTATAGCTTGTCATAAGCGGTAGTTCCACGAATTCTTTGTCGTCTTTTTCTGCCATTTCTTTTATTTCGGCAAAAGAGATCGTACCTTCGTGAATTGACTGGTATTCGTCTCCAAGCAGCATAAAACGTGCATTTGGGAAGAATTTTCTAAATACCATCATTTGCGCCATGGTATAATCCTGCACTTCATCGATCATCACATAACGCATATTTCTGTCACATTCACCTGTGAGCTCCATCTTGGTATACAACCATTCAGCCGCTGTAATATGCGATGTTCCAAGAATACGCTGGGCTATATGCATAACATTGATAAAACTGCATTTTTTGATGGTTCGAATAGCTCCGCCAAAGTCATTTTCCAGACGATTATTATCTGCATTTTCTGACTTTGCAACACTGTCGGACTCATTATCAACGTAATTATCAGAGTTTTTCAGTATATTTTTAGCTCTTTCCAAAAGCTCATCAGATGCAATCTGGAAAAGTCGAACGCCCATAGGAAACTGGCTAAATCTGTTAATAACAGAAAGTACATCTTTTTTGGGCATCACCATGGTTTCTTTTTGAGTTATATCAAAAAAGTCGTCCACTTCCGGTGTAAGTGTTGGCAATGTATCATGGATCTTTTTGAGGTTCTCTGCCTCTGTGTAGTCGTAGTCGTTATCAATAAACGGAACGCTCACCATATCAAGGAACTCATGCCATGTTATGGTAAGTGGATTGGTCTCACCCAGATCCGGAAGGACATTGTCAATATAGTCGCGGAACACCGGATTTAAGGTCATAAGGCATACCTGATCAGGGCGAAGTGTCTTTCTCTTTTGGTAAAAGAGATATGCTATTCTCTGAAGCAAAACAGAAGTTTTTCCACTTCCCGCAATTCCATTTACTAAAAGAACAGGAACATCCGGATATCTGATGACGGTATTCTGCTCTTTCTGAATAGTTGAAGTAATTGCCTGCATCTTGTCTGAACGTATCTGTGATAAAGACTGCAGGAGCATAGGGTCTTCAATAGCGATCTGAGTGTCAAAATAAGAAAGAAGCTTATCTTTCTTTAGGTCAAACTGCCTTCGAAGCTTTAAGTCTACAGGAATCTGCCTGTCCTCAACAGTATAGTAAGTGTTGCCCATTTCCTGATTATAGTAAACTTCAGCAATAGGAGATCTCCAGTCAACTACCATCTGATCATAACTATTCTCAGAAATGGCTGCTCTTCCAATGTAGTAGCTTTCAGGCTCCTCAGATGGGTCAAACTGAAGCTCTATCTTGGCAAAATAAGGGGATTCAAGCAATTTGTTCACTGTATCCAACCGCTTTCCCAACGAGGAACTCTCTACGTTATAGGTATCAATATAGCGATTCCATACCTCGATCTCCGCAAGAGTTTCCATTGTTGTCTCTATATCTGCATAATCAAAACGGATATTATCGCGTATATCATTCTTATCATCCACTGCCTTTTCATCAAGCGCAGCTATCTGATCTTCAAGTTTTTTCTTCATTTCCAAGAGCTTATCATAAACTAATGTCAGATGCTCCTGTTCTTTAATAAGTATTTCTTTTTCCATAAATATCACCTTAAAATTACAAAAAAGTCGCTGGTATCTTTTAAGTATACCATAGAAAAAATAAGACCGGAAACTAACGATTCCGGTCTTATAAAATCACATATGATAATTAACTAAAAACTGCTTTGTTCTCTCATTCTGAGGATTATCAATTATCTGGGATGGACTGCCCTTTTCAGCAATAACGCCTTCATCCATGAAAATGATCTCATCTGAAACATCTTTTGCAAATTCTATCTCATGGGTAACGATTATCATCGTTGTTTCCTGCTGTGCAAGCTCTTTTATAACCTTAAGAACTTCTCCTGTCAGTTCCGGATCGAGTGCTGACGTAGGTTCATCAAAGCATAGAATATCCGGTTTAAGAGCAAGAGCCCTTGCAATAGCCACTCTCTGTTGTTGTCCACCTGATAGCTGATGGGGATAATTGTCCATTCTGTCCAGCAATCCCATCTTACTTAGAATTGCTTTTCCTTCCACTAGCAGCTCTGTCTTGTCTTTTTCAGGTTTAAGTATCCCCGGAGCAAGGGTAACATTTTCAAGAGCTGTATACTGAGGGAAAAGATTGAACTGCTGAAAAACCATGCCGAAGTGAAGCCTTTTCTCTCTAAGCTCTTTTTCGCTGGAAACAGGATTTTTACCATCAAATAAAAGCTCTCCATTTACACTGATAGTGCCGCCGTCCGGTGTTTCAAGGAAATTGAGGCACCTTAAAAGAGTAGTTTTTCCGCTTCCTGACCTTCCAAGGATCGAAAGGGTCTTTCCTTTTTCAAGATCAAAGCTTATACCCTTTAGAATTTCTATATTATCAAAGCTTTTTGTTATATTATTTACTTCTAGTATTGCCATAATACGCACCACCTAACGATCACTTAAAATAATCCAGTTTCTTTTCAATATAACCGAAAAGAAGTGTCAAAAGCCCGCTGAATATCAGATAGAACACACCTGTATAGAACAGAGGCCAAATGATTCCGCTACTTTTGATAAAGCGTTCTCCCTCCCAAATAATCTCGTAGAACGCAATAACCCTGGCTAGAGAAGTATCTTTTACCAGGGTAATAACTTCATTGGATATAGGTGGCACAATTCTTTTTACTACCTGCAATAGTATTATCTTAAAAAATGTCTGCTTTCTTGTAAGACCGAGAACTGCTGCAGCCTCTCGCTGTCCCTTTGGAATAGACTGGATCCCGCCCCTGAATATTTCACTAAAATAACATGCGTAATTGAATACAAAGGCTACCAAAGCGGCCAAAAACCTTCCTGTTGATCCTGAGCCCCAGAGGTTATCTCCAAAGAAGATACCAGGGCCATAAAAAATAACAAGAAGCTGTAACATAAGAGGCGTACCTCTGACTACCCATATAATGAATCTTATGGGCAGTCTTATAAACGCACGTCTGCTCATTGAGCCAAAACTTATCAAAAGGCCCAGCGGCAATGAGAAAACAAGCGTAAGAGTGAAGAGTTTTAATGTACCTAAAAATCCCTCAAGAAGTGATAATGTAACTGTTGAAAACATATATTGATATTCCTTTGATATTACTGCTCTACAAGTGCATCCTGCACACCGTATTTTGTGGCAATTTCCTTCATGGTGCCGTTAGCATACAGAGTCTTCATCTCATCATTGATAAATGCTGCAAGATCTGAATCTTTTCTGCATCCGATTCCATATTCCTCTGTTGTAAGCTCAACAGTGTGTGTAAGTTCATCATATCCTGTACCTTCACCAACCATTGCTCCTGCCATCAAAAGATCGATAATGCATGCATCTGATGTTCCTGCTGCAACTTCCATAACAGCGTCAGCCTGAGACTTTAAAGCTGTTGTGTTGAAGTTGTTTTCTCTCGCTGCAGCCTCTCCGGCAGAACCTGATTCAACAGCAAATGTAAGGTCAGCCAAAGACTCAAGTGTGTTGTATTTATCAGCATCTTCAGCTTTAACAACTACAACCTGTGCATTGTTGCAATATGCATTAGTACAATTCATTGAGCTTGTAACTTCAGGTGTGAGTGTCATACCATTCCATACGACATCAATTGACTTGTTATTGAGCTCAAGAAGCTTGTTATCCCAATCGATCTCTACAAACTCTGCCTCTACACCGAGAGCTTTTGCAATCTCTTTTGCCATATCGGCATCAAATCCGATCCACTCTCCGTTGTCGTCTTTATAATCCATAGGCGCAAAGTCCGTGATACCAACAATAAGTTTCCCTTTTCCCTTAATATACTCAAGATCGCTCTCTGTAGATACGCTCTCTTTAACACTTTCTGCATTTTCTGTAGCAGCTGCCTGTCCGCAAGCTGTAAACATCATAACTGTAGTTAAAGCCATAAGCACAGATACAAATTTCTTTTTCATGATATCTCCTCTTTCCAAATAACAATTTACTCTGCTTTTACTTTACCACATTATCATACTAAATTGTCCGTGTAAAGAAGACTTTTATAAAAAAGAAAAATCTTTTAGGTCATTCTACGTTTTTTAGTGCCTCACTCATCGGGATATTTCCTATCTTACGGTACTCTATAAGGGCTGTTATTGCATAAGTAGCTACTCCCATAAGGAACATTTTTATATAAACCGAAGGATCCAGCCATATTATCATCCAGCCACTCATCATCTGCTTTAGCATCATTCTGAATATTCCAACCATCACATACGAAAGGATCGGATAAGATATCAAAAGTGAAAATACCACCACGAGCGCCGTGGGCAAGATATATAAAAGAGCTATCTCTTTTCTTGAATAGCCAAGGATCTTTACCATAGAGATTGACTGTACGTTGCGCTCAATAATCAGTTTTGACAAAAGGTATATGAGGACAATAAACAGGATGATAGAAAATCCATCCACCATATACATGAGATTACCCATGGATATCATAAGCTGCCTTGATACTCTTGTAAGGGATTCCTCATCAACTGTTGTTCCAATGTACTTGCTATCAATGTCTGTTATCTCACTATCCGAGAAATATCCGGAGAAATAGTCTTCGCCAAGGCCCATAGTTTCATTTAGGTGTTTCTTGCTCATAAATACCGCAATTCCACCGTCATAATCGTAGGTACCGGTAATCTTAAACCCATAATATTTGTCTTCGTAAGGTTCTTTAAGGGTTATGACATCCCCTGCCTTTAGCCCATATTTATCCTCATAGGCCGATGATATAAGCACAGTCTTATCATCGAAATCAGCATCTATGTACCTGCTGTCATCAGAGACACCATACAAAGTCACATCTTCAACTCTCGCGCCCTTTTCACCTATTGTTTTCAGACTATAAGCAGAAAACTTCTCGGCATCCGGGTTGTTAGTCGATATCTTGTTTTCATAGAAAATATATGAAAATGCAGCTGATAATTGATCATCAGTATCTATCGCCCCCGCAGGAACCTGGAAAATATAGATGTGCTTTGCAAGCATGCTCTGCGTAACTATTCCCTGAAAATGCACAAGCAAAGGTGGAAGCATCATTCCAAAGAACAGTAGAAGGTTGGCAAAAAGAAGACCTATGAAAAGAGTTATGTAGCTGCTTTTATTCTGAATTAGTATTCTTATCCTGAATCTGTCAAAAAACCTTATGGATTTATTAAGCTTTATTGAATTGAGCCTTCTTTTACCTGAAATATCCCTTCTTATAAGCTTAAGCGGACTAAGAGAAAGCTTCTTTTTTAGTATCACATAAGTGATGACAAGCATTATTGCGAGCGGTATCAGAGTTGTCTTTAAAAAGGCCTCTGCGCTCCATATGGTCACATATGTAGGAAGTGAATAGCTTCCGTAGTACATACTAACGCAAACATTCTTAAATATTGTATAGCCAAGGATATTACCGATAACTGCAGAAAAGCAGGTCACAATAACAGGCATTTTCATGTAGTGCCTTATAAGCTCATTTATCGTGTAGCCTGATGCCCGAAGAGTACCAATAACACAGGCCTCTTTATGTATAGTGTTATTTATGGTGATTCCAAAGACAAAGGCTGTAATGATTATGATGATATAGAGAAGAACTTCCATCATAGCCTTATCACCAACAATATCTTCACCTGTAAAAGTGATTGCCTGGTTTAAATACCTTGGGATAAAGCTTTCCAATGATACGTTTTGGGCTATTGCTTCCATAAGGTCATCTGATACTTCTTTTTCCTCGGCTTGTGTCTCTGGTTCATTATCATAGATCCATGAATAGTTGTATCTAATGCCATCATCCAGGTAATCCTTGAACTGCGTTTTGTCTACCACTGCAACTCCAAAGGCAGATGCATCAAACATCATGTCATTGTTGCTGTAAAAAAGTGCGCTGTAGTCAGGAAGCGCAATATAGCCCACTATTTTGTAGGGGACATCTTCTGAAATAAGTTCATCTCCTACCAAAAGTCCATTGTTCTCAGCATACATCCTGTCTATAGCTATCTCATTTTTGCCCTCAGGAAGTCTTCCTTCCATCACGCAGATCTTATCGATCTCTTCTCTGTTTGAATATATCCTTATGGTCGTATCATTGCTGAACTCTTTTTCTATATAGAAGTTATCGTATAATGAGACTCCTCTATCCTCAATCCACTCTTTCTGAGCATCGGTGAGTTCTTCTTCAGTCCTGAAATTGCCGTTTTCTATAGTATATTTTTCAAAACTGTCATTGTAAGCCTTGATCATGCTCTCTCCTGCCACAAGAAACCCTGATACAAATCCAATTGACAGAACCAGCAGCACAAAGATTACAAAATATTTGCCTATATCACTTTTAAGCTCTCTAAAGAGCCTTTTATTTAATGGATTCTTCATGAAACGCCTCTTACCAGTCAAGTTCTTCTGCTTTCTGTTTTACTTCATTTCTATAGCTTTTTCTTATTACACCGTCTCTAAGTTTAACCACAAAATCTGCCATGTTCTTGATAGCATCATTGTGAGTTACCATGATCACAGTATTCCCATATTTCTGATTTACTTCTTCTATAAGTGCCAGGATTTCTTTTGACGTCTTATAATCAAGAGCTCCTGTGGGCTCATCGCAAAGAAGTATGTCCGGATTTTTTACTATAGCTCTTCCTATAGCGCATCTTTGCTGCTGGCCACCGGAGAGCTGGCTTGGAAGCTTATTCTGATGATTGGTCAGCCCCAAGACATCCAGTAGTTCATCTATATCAAGGGGATTCTTTGACAGATATGCACCTACTTCGATGTTCTCTCTTACATTTAGATTTGGGATCAGATTGTACATCTGAAAAATATATCCCAAATGTTCCCTCCTATAGTTTGTAAGCGCCTTCTCGTCCATATCAGACATACTCTTTTCGCGGATTATTATCCTCCCTGAATCCGCATTATCTATTCCTCCGATTATATTAAGTAAAGTGGACTTTCCTGACCCGGATGGTCCAAGGAGCACGACAAATTCGCCCTTTTCAACGCTAAGGCTTATGTCTTTTAGAACTTCTATTCTGCTTTCATTTTCTCCATAGGATTTTTTGATGTTTTGTAATTCCAGTTGCATATATCACTTCCTTCTTTTTGATTACTATTAGATATAAAGCCATGACTTTTGTTAGCTTTAGCTAACCTTAATACATAGAATATTCCTAATAAAATTCGTTGTCAACAAACTGATGCTGTACAAATTTTGAATTAGGTAATATAATTTTATGTTATAATATTGTAAGCAATTTAAATTGTTATCTAAAAAGGAGACAACATGATTTTCAATATTGTAATAATACTGATAACTCTTTTATACATCGTCATTTTAGAGTTATCAAAAAATGTCCTTGCAGGATGGGCCATTGCAGTAATAGCTGCAGTACTGATGCTTGCACTAAAAAACACTATCATGAAAAAAATAACACATAAGTCCCTTTCCACTTGCCTTATGTGGCTTATTTTTATCGCCATTCTGGTACTGAACTACAAACTTACTGCTCCTCCATTTAAAAGAGTTCCTGCTGTTGACAACAAGAATCCCGAAGTTACAGAAGAAATAACCATAGACCAGGGCGTCTTAACCGGCGTGTACAATGCAGACAGATCAGTAAAAGTCTACGCAGGTATTCCTTACGCAGCACCTCCTGTAGGTGATCTGCGCTTTAAAGAGCCCCAGGCGCCCCTGCCATGGGATGGCGTACTTGCATGCGATCACTTTGGCCCTATGGCTATGCAGCCAAGAAGTTCAGCTCTCTATGATTCTCTTTCCCACATTATTGGATGGAATGACTACCGCATAAAATTCGGGGATGAATATCGCGAAGAAATGAGCGAAGACTGCCTTTATCTTAATGTCTTTTCACCTGAAAAAGAGTCCGATGAGCTCCTGCCTGTCATATTCTATATTCACGGTGGCTCCCTAACTACCGGGCAGCCTTCCTATACTGAGTATCGCGGAGAAGATCTGGCTAAAAAAGGTGTAGTCTTCGTTAACTGCGCATACCGCCTTGGTGTTTTTGGTTACTATGCCTCTGATGATCTAAAGGCTGAGTCTCCAAATGGCACAACCGGTAACTACGGTCTTTTAGATCAGATAGCAGCTCTTAAGTGGGTACGTGAAAATATTGAAGCATTCGGAGGGGACCCGGACAGGATAACAATTGCAGGCGAATCTGCAGGTGCTTCCAGTGTTAACGCTATCTGCGTATCACCACTTACAGATGGATTATTCAACTACGCAATCGCTGAGTCCAGTGGAATTGTGGCCAAAAAGCCTTTCCATACCTTCAGATCCTACGATGAAGCTGTAGAACAGGGCAATATTGTAAAAGAGGAATTCTCTGTTTCATCTTCTGATGAGTTAAGAAGCATACCTGCTGAAGAGCTCGTTAAGACTTCTGCTAAAAATTCGTCAATGACACTTGACGGCTACGCTATAACAGAAATGCCTTACCTTACGTATGAAAAAGGCGAAAATCACGAGAAAGCTCTTTTAAACGGCTTTAATGTAAAAGAAGCTGATGCATTTATGCTTGGAACAAAAGCTACTAAAGAAAACTACGTTGAACTTCTTGCAGAGGATCTCGGAAGCTATGCCGAGGAGATGGCTGACGTACTCCCTTATGACGCAGTTGAAAGAGATGAATATATCATTATCGACAAGAAAGGCGAAGCAAAAGGGTCACTAAATGCCGCCTACAGCGCTATGTGGTTTACTTATTCCCACTATGTATGGACCAATTACATGATTCAGCAAAATAAGCCTGTTTACGAATACTATTTCACAAAGACAAACAGCAGAATTTCCAATCATCACGCAGGAGAATTGCCTTACGCTTACGGAAATCTTCACAGACATGCCGGAAATTATGATGAAAGCGATTTTGAGCTTTCTGAGATAATGCAAAACTACTGGGTAAACTTTGTGAAAACCGGAAATCCTAATGGAGAAGGGCTTCCCGAGTGGCCTTTAATAACTTCTGACAGCCAGCTTCTTTTACAATTAGATAGTAAAATAGGGCCCATTGAGGACCCCAATTTACCGCTTTATAAGGTTATTGACCATTACATGGAAAGTCAGGAATAATGCTTAATCTTCAAGCTTCATTCCCATATTAAATGCAACAGGGAACATGAATTTTTTCCTGGTCTTGTCATCAAATTCAACAACAAACTTTGTTGGGATCTCATCTTCGTCCCAATCAACATCGATGATCGTTCCGGCGCCATATTTAGTCTGGGCTACACGGTCACCTATAACAAGATTAGAAGGCACATTTTCTAAGGAAAGTGGAGCCTTCTTTTGCTTTAGGTAGGAAATTGGCTTTTTAAGCTCATTACCTGCCTTCTTTTTGGTCTTTTTTACAGGTGTTTCCTGCTCTTCGTCGGCCCATTTTTCCTTGGGACAGAGCTCACCAACAAATACAGAAGGCTTGTCTTTATATTTAAATATGATCAGTTTATCTTTTGCTCTGGTCACTCCAACGTAGAATATTCGTCTCTCTTCCTCGTTTTCTCTTTTCTCCTCAGGAGTTGCTGTAGCAAAAGATTTAATGATCTTACCCGGAAAAACGCCATTTACTACATCCATCAGGATAACTGTGTCATATTCAAGTCCCTTGCTTGAATGAATCGTCGAAAGAATAAGCTTACTTCTATAGTTCTCCTTTTTCTGAGTAAGAGTATTTTTCAGCTCCTGAAGTCTGTCCAGGAATCCTGCTATAGTACTTTCATTTTTGGCGAGCATTTTCAGGGTAAACAGCTTATTATCATCTATATTATTGTCCTTTAGATACTCTCCATAGCCCATAAACTTTTGAATCCTGTTGATCGCTTTGGCAGGTGTTTCCTGGGCCATATGCATAAAATGAGTCCTTAATGACCTGACATTTCCAAGGATACGCTTGTTTATGTCAATCTCCTCAACTGCATCGAGAATACCACAGTGCCTTCTGTCAGCAATATCGCACATTAAAAGGGCCTCCTGCTTTCGAAGGAAGGTCTGGAACTTGAAATATATTTTTATGAAAAGCTCCGGATCCATAGGATTGAGTGCGAATTTGAGCATATTCTCGACATCCACAACTACTCTGTGGCTAAAAAAGGCCATATCAGAGCTCTTTATCCTGTAATCAACATTCTCCCTCTCCAGAATATCAACCAATGGCAAAATGCACTCATTATCCCTATAAAGAACCACTGTCTGCACGGAAATATTCCTGGCAATGTCCAAAAGAAAGCTATACTGGGATTCTCTGCTGTTTAATGTGACATAACTTATATCAGCACCTTCATCCCTTATTGCTGTCATATGCTTTTTATGTCTGTTAAAGTTTTTCTGAATAAATTTATCAGCCGTCTCAACAATCTTTGCGTTTGATCTGTAATTTTTGTCCATTACAAGGACCTTCGCACCCACATGCTCTTTTTCAAAATGTAAAAGAGCTTCAGGGTAAGCTGCTCTGAATCCATATATGCTCTGGTCTTCGTCTCCGACCATGAACAAGTTACCACTTTCCCCAGCCAAAAGAGCTATGATCATATGCTGGATCTTAGATGTATCCTGCGCTTCATCCACACAGATATATCTGTATTTTTCGCGGTAGAATTTCAGTAGATCCGGCGAGCTTTTAAGCATCCTGTAAGCATATATCATCTGATCATCATAATCCATGAGGCTTCTGGCTTTAAGCTCCTTATTATATGCTTCATAAATCTTCAGTAGTTCCAAGCCCTCATCTTTTCCGAGTTTTTCTATGGCATCTTTCTCAAGACACATGTTTTTACAGTATGTTATAAGAGTCCTTACAGCCTTAATATCACTCTCTGTAGGATAATCGTTCATGACCTTGACATAGATATCTGTCAGGATTTTTCCGGATATCTTTTCATCTGTTATGAGTTCAAAAGATGTTTTTCCTATAAGCCTCGCATAATGGCTGATTATCTTGGCACATATGCCGTTAATTGTTCGAAATTCAAGGTTTCTTGCTGCTTCCTCTCCGAACACCTTAACAAATCTCTCCGCCATATCTCTTGTTGCTGCGACTGTATATGTAAGTGTAAGTATATTCTCCGGCGGTATTTCTTTTACCATGAGCATATAACCGAGCCTATGCACAAGAACTGTTGTCTTACCACTTCCCGGAACAGCCAGTAAAAGCACGGGGCCCTCTACGGTTTTTACCGCTTCAAGCTGCTGTTCATTAAGTTTAGCTGTATAATTTTCAAAAAAAAATTTCTCGTCCATGGTGTCTACTATACAATAATAATCGTAGCTAGTGAAGTAATAAAAAAGCTATATATAACATATATATGATATGTTATATATAGCTCAAAATACTTTTTTTATTTACTTCGTCTCTACAGATACATCTGCGCCTGTAATGTTGATGTTCTTATTAACCTTTGCATCATATGTTCCGGCTCTCATGATCTCTGTAAAGTCAACGCCTGTAGCTTCTGACATTGTATCAAATACCTGTTTCATAACGATTGGCATATTTCCTGAGATCTGGCTTGCACCATTTGTTCCATCTCCGGTTCCATAGATATTGATCTTATCAATCTGTGAAAGAGGTTTTGCGATTTCAGCAGCCATCTGAGGCATGATCTTGATCATCATTTCTGCCATAGCAGCGCCGTTGTACTTCTTATAAGCTTCTGCCTTCTTTTCCATTGCTTCGGCTTCTGCAATACCTTTTGCCTTAATGGCTTCAGCTTCTGCTTTACCTTTTGCAGCAATACCTGCAGCCTCTGCGTCATACTTAGCTTTTATACCTGCAGCTTCCTGTTCAGCTGCATATTTCTGAGCTTCAGCCTGAGCTTTTTTAGCATCAGCTTCACGCTCCTGCTCGTATTTGGCTGCCTCAGCCTTTTTCTGTCTCTGAACAAGCTCTGCTTCAGCTTTCTTTTCAGCCTGATACTTTTCAGCATCAGCTTTTTTCTCGATTTCAGCTGCAAGTTCCTGCTGTTTAACAAGAACTTCCTTCTGTTTGAGTTCTGCTTCACGTTCTGCTTTAGCAATCTGAGCATTAACAGTTGCTGTCTGAATAGATTTTTGCTGTTCCTGTTGCTGTATCTCATAAGCTGCATCGGCTACAGCACTTGCTGTATCTGCTTCTCTTTTAAGTTCTGCCTGCTTGATGGCAAGAGCGTTATTCTTTTCAGCAATCTCTGTCTGTGCAAGGACTCTTGCATCATTAGCTGCTTTATCAGCTTCAGCCTTTGCGATTGCGACGTCTCTGTCTGCCTGTGCCTTAGCAATGGCTGCATCTTTTTTGATCTTGGCCGTGTTATCCATACCAAGGTCATTTATAAGACCATTTTCATCTGTAACATTCTGGATGTTACATGAAAGGATCTCGATACCAAGTTTACTCATATCTCTTGAGGCTTTTTCCATTACCTGATCTGAAAAGCTGTCACGGTCTGTATTGATAGTCTTAAGAGCAAGAGTACCAATGATCTCACGCATGTTACCCTGTAAAGAATCCTGAAGGTCCTCTGTGATCTGCTGAGGATCTTTATTGAGGAAGTTCTTGGCAGCAAGCTGAATTGATTCAGGATTTGTTCCGATTCTTACCTTTGCTACTGCATCTACATTTACATTGATGAAATCGTTTGTAGGTACTGACTGCTCTGTCTTGATATCTACAGTCATCTGTCCAAGATAGAGTTTATCAACTCTCTCAAAGAAAGGAATCTTAACGCCTGCTCGACCAATAAGGATTCGTGGGGTCTTGCGCATACCGGAAATAATATAGGCTCTGTCTGGAGGAGCCTTTACATATCCTGTAGCAATTACCATTACTACAAGAAGAATAAGTGCTACTAAAATAATAGCTGAAATTGTCATTGTTCCACCTTTCTTAGGGCTCTGCCCTAAAACAATACTTTTTTGTTGATAAAAAAAGTGTACAACTCCCTACTTCAGCCTTAAATATGCACATAAGCGTGTTTTTTCACTATATTTTGCTTTTTTGGCAATTTATGTTACTATGCACTAGTGACTTTTTATTTTGGAAAGGAAAAGAATAATGAAAATTGCAGTTACTTATGAAAACGGTGAAGTTTTCCAGCACTTTGGACATACAAGCGAGTTTAAGATCTATACAGTAGAGGACAAAAAAATCGTATCCTCAGAGGTAATAAGCTCAAACGGTAGTGGACACGGTGCATTGGCAGGTCTTCTTGGCGATAAGGGAATTGATGTTCTTATTTGCGGTGGAATCGGCGGAGGAGCTTTCTCAGCTCTTGAAGAGAACGGCATTGAAGTATGCGCCGGAACATCTGGAAATACTGATGAAGTAGTAGAAGCTTACCTTAATGGAAACCTTGAGAGCTCTGGTGTAAATTGCGACCATCACGGTGAGGGCCACACATGCGGCGACCATGAGGATGGACATAGCTGTGGACACCATGATGAAGGTGGTTGCGGAAGCGACTGCGGAGATGAGGAAGGCGGTTGTGCTTCAGGTGGCTGTGGCGGATGCAGCGGTTGCCATTCAGCTCCTTCATTCGAGGGAAAAAATGTTGGTAAGACATGCCGTACACACTACATTGGTACTTTCAACGACGGAACAAAGTTTGACTCATCCTATGACAGAGGAGAGCCTCTTGAGTTCGTATGCGGCGCAGGCATGATGATCTATGGATTTGACAAGGCTGTTGCTAACATGAACGTAGGTGAGACACTCGATGTGCATCTCATGCCTGAAGAAGCTTATGGAGAAGCAGATCCTACAGCTATCTTCACTGTAGAGATTGCTGAGCTCCCTGGCTCAGAGGACCTGACAGTTGATCAGAAGGTTTACCTTCAGGATATGTACGGAAGACCATTCCCTGTTAAGGTTGTAGGTAAGACTGATACAACTATCACATTAGATGCCAACCATGAAATGGCTGGCAAAGAGCTTAATTTCAAAATAGAACTTGTAGAAGTTAAGTAAGACCAAAAACTTTATCACGAAGTTTACGACCCGTTGGCGTTGTGGCAAGTCCACCGCCAGCGGTTTCTTTTAATGAGGCCGGAAGTGCATCTCCGACTTCTCTCATTGCATCAATACATTCATCAGCCGGAATATTTGCCCTGATCCCCGCAAGCGCCATATCTGCACTGGAGAAAGCTATTGCAAGGCCTGATACATTTCTTTTTATGCATGGAATCTCAACAAGTCCGCCCACAGGGTCACAGACAAGTCCCATCTGATTGGAAATTGCCATCGCACAGGCATCTGCACACTGAGATGGCGTTCCACCCATTACTTCTACGAGTGCTGCTGCAGCCATAGCTGAAGCACTTCCACACTCAGCCTGACATCCCCCCTGAGCTCCTGCCACACTGGACTTTTCTGCTATTACCATTCCAATTGCACCTGCAGTAAACATGGCCATAACCACGTCTTTTTCTTCAAAGCCACGATCTTCATAAAGTGACACAAGGCATCCCGGTAAAATGCCACAGCTTCCGGCTGTAGGAGCAGCAACGATCCTTCCCATTGAGGCATTACAGCCTGCTACTGCCAAAGCTCTGGCCATTGCTTTTGTCATGAAGTTCCCGCTGATACCACCTGTAGCGGCATACTCATTCATAAGATAGCCCTCGCCACCGGTAAGACCTGACATGGATTTCTGATCTTTTTTCATACCTTCATTTATTGAATCCTTCATGACCTGGAAGCTGATCTCCATTTTTTCATAGAGTTCAAGTGGCTCTTTTTCCATGCTTTTAGCCTGGTCTTCCAAAACCAGTTCACTTATCTTTATATTTCTTTTTTCAGCTTCAGCTACTAATTCGCTGACAGATTCGTATTTAAGCATAAATATCCTTTTCTAATTCAGACTCTTCTTATCAAGATAGCATTTGTAACATGGTCAATCTTTCTAATATCATCCACCAGCGTATCCGGAGGCTGATTGTCGATTTCAATAGTCATGATGGCATCACCACCCTTTTCCTGCCTGGACAAATGAAAATTAGAAATATTGAGCTCTGCATGCTCCCAATGCATCATATTGGTCACACTGGCAATAACGCCGGGCTTATCCTCATGCATTACCAGAATTGTATTATTTTCACCATTAAACTCAACATTCATGCCGTTGATCTGGTTAACCAATATGTTTCCGCCGCCTATACTTGCCCCCTGCATGACGCCTTCAGTTCCATCATTTAAGAAATAATGGATCCTGGCAGTATTAGGATGGGCTCCTTTTATATTCTCTGTAATAAACTCATACTCAATCCCCTGCTCCGAAGCAATATCAAGAGCACTTCGGATTTCCGGAGAATAGCTTTTATATCCCATGATGCCGGCTAAGAGCGCTCTGTCAGTTCCATGCCCCTTATAGGTCTGGGCAAAAGAGCCTGACAAAGTTATTTCAACCTTCTTTAGCTGTCTGTTATCTATAAGCTTATTCACTACTCTTCCAAGTCTGACAGCACCTGCTGTATGGGAGCTTGACGGTCCTATCATTATGGGCCCGATCATATCAAATACGTTCATTAAAACCTCTCTTCTATGATTGAACGAAGATCATCAGCAATGATATCTGCAACTTCAAGTTTGTAATCGTATCTGCTCTTTTGCGGCATTATAATCGTGTCTTTTGAATAGCAATCGTTATTGTACGCGATAGTATAATATATCTGTCCCAACGCACTGTCTTCATTTTGCGGGTCCTTATTTCCCATGGTTCCTGTTACCCCTATTCCGATATCAGCGCCAAAAGATTTTTTGCAGGCTACTGCCATAGCATCAGCAGTTTCTTTTGAATATACTCCATATTCCTCAATAATATCCTGCGGAACGCCCTCCATTATCTTGGCTTCGTTTGAATATGTAACAAATGCACCTTTTATAACAGCAGATGAGCCTTCTATATCTGTTAAAAGAGATGCGATGAGCCCACCTGTACAACTCTCCATAGTCGTGATAGTAAGTCCCTTGCACATGAGCAGATCCGTGATCGTGTTGTATTTTTCTCTTATTACCTTATCATTCATCATTTTTCATCCTCGAATAAGTTTATCTAATGATAGCATAGATTACAGAAATGTGACTAATTAACATAAAAAGAATCTATCTATTATTGCCATATTTGAGATTTATTAAAAATGCTATACTTAAATATATTCAAACTTGGGGATTTTAGGGGGGTACATCAATGGAATACTACGGAAAAAAGCCAAACTACAACATGGCGCACAGAATAATGTTTGGAATGGCTGAATTCTATGGAGGCGGTGCTTTTGTCATCATAAATACGTTCTTTACCGTCTTCCTTATCAAAGCACTTGGCATGCCGGCTGCTCTCGCCGGAACAATTCCACTTGTAGGAAAAATCTGGGATGCGATAACTGACCCTATGATGGGTAACATCACAGACAGAACCGTGTCTAAATTCGGCGCAAAGCGCTTTTATATCTTCGTTGGCGGAATAGCTTCATCAGTTACTTTCTTACTACTATGGCTCACAATTCCATCCAGATCCATATGGGCAATGTACTTTTTTTATCTGATCATGTTTTGCCTGTTTTCAACAGGTTTTACTATTCTGATGGTTCCATACAATGGCCTGTTGCCTGATATGATAGACGATTATACTATGCGCTCCAAGTTTTCTACTGTTCGTATGGTATGGTCTACTCTTGGTTCTATGGTCTGCGGACTTGTTCCGTCTTTTATCATAAAAGACAACACTAAACCTGCTCAGTACATGACCTGCGCAGTTCTTTTCAGTATACTTTTCTTCATTACAACTACCGTTACTTTCATCGGTACCTGGGAAAAGAAAAAAGAACCTGTAAAAACAACTTTAAGAGAAAGTTTCCCGCAGTCAATAAGTGTTCTTAAAAGCAGATCCTTCAAGCTCTTCCTTGGAATTTATCTCTTTGGACAGTGCGGAATGGACTTCGTATCAGGAATGGCAGTCTACTATATCGACGATGTTCTAAATGGCTATTCAAATGGCTACTTTATCTACTTAATGGCCACAATTTTGGTATCTCAGCTTGTCGGAATGGTTTTCTGGGGCCCTATTATGAGCAAGACTTCAAAAAGAACGACTATTCTCATAGGTGCTCCCACAAGACTTATTGGTACTTTAGGACTTCTTGCGTTTTCATATGAAGGGGCAAGTATTGTTCCGGTCCTGGTACTTACCGCATTCATCGGATTTGGTAATGCTGCGACTCTCACCAGTATTTTCGCAATAATGGCTGATATGGCAGAGGTAGATGAGCTTATTACATCCATAAGACGCCCGGGAATTGTCTCAGGAATGGCTACTTTTGCAAGAAAAATCTCATCAGGCCTCTCCGCTGCAGGAATCGGCTTCCTTTTAGCTGCTGTTGGATTTGACGAAAATATCGCTAATGCTGGCCAGAGGCAGGCTCTTTCAACTCAAAAAGGAATAGCTATGATCTATATCATAGTTCCCGCAATACTTATTACCTTATTGTTTATCACCGCGGTAGTATTCCCACTTACTGGAAAGGAATTTGATATTATCCAGAAGGAAATTGCCCGTAGAAAAGGCGAAGATACCTCTTCTATAACAGAAGAAGAAAAAAGAATATGTGAAAAAGTCACAGGTTTTTCCTATGACAATCTTTGGAAAGCTGAAAATGCAAAAAAACTGGTAAAGGATGCTTAAGCAAATGGCAAAAATCGAACTTTTAGGAGAAGATAACTTCATCAGTGCCATGAATACTGAAAATAAAGCGTGGCGAAGGGAGCATGTCTCTCAGGGAGTTTTTAATTCTTTTGATGGTACCAAGATGAATTACTACTACGCAATACCGGACTCTGCCAAAAGAGCTATCGTTATAGTTCACGGTTTCTGTGAATTCTGGGCAAAGTTTCATGAATATGCCTGGTACCTGTACAAGGCAGGATACGCCGTCTTTTTCATGGAGCAGCGCGGTCATGGATATTCAGGTGGAAAACTCAAGGCTCCTGATATTGTCTATATTGATAATTACAATACATACGTTGAAGACTTGCACGTTTTCGTAGAAAAAATAGTAGTTCCAAACGCTTCTTCCATGAAAAAAACTCTCCTCGCACACTCAATGGGAGGCGCCGTAGGAACACTTTTTCTTGAAAAGTATACGCAGTACTTCGACTCAGCTATCTTAAGCTCTCCAATGCTTAAGATGAAGAACAATACTTCACCTGTACTGATAAAACTCCTGGGTATATATGCTTTTCTTTTTGGTAAGAAAAAAGCTCTTGCTCCCGGACAAAAAAGATTTGACGGGAAGCCTGTTTTTGAGACCAGCAGCGCTATGTCAAAGCCACGTTATGACTACATGTTTGAAAGAAGGTTAAAAGACGAGCATTACCAAACCTATGGTGCTTCAATAGGATGGGCATTGGCAAGTCTTAAGACCAATAAGATCATCATGAAAAATGCGGATAAGCTCCAGATCCCAATTACTGTATTTACTGCCGGGAATGATCACCTTATAGATCCTGAAGGCTACAGGCAATTTGAAAAACTCGTTCCATCTGCCAAATTTATAAATTTTGATGAATCAAAGCATGAGATCTTTAATGCAAAAGAAAACATCAGAAAAGAATACTTTTCTGATGTCCTTGAAATCTTAGAACGTCTATGATGATCAGATAAGTGCACTGGCAACTGTTCCTATAACCATCGCGAGAATAAGTGCCAGTGCTATTATTGCTACTATCTTTTTGTTCTTTTTGGTAATCATAACTTACGTATTTCTCCTTTACCTCTTGATATATATCTTATATGCGTTATATAACCTTTCCATGGTCTCTTTTATCACCTGGTTTGGACATGCGATGTTAATTCTCTCAAATCCAATACCCTCATCTCCAAAAATGTAACCCTCGTCTGCAAATATATATGCTTTTTCGGTCATAAATGCCTCTAATTTGGTTTTATTTAGACCAAGTGACCTACAGTCGCACCACAAGAGATAAGTGCCCTCTAAAGGGAAAATTTTGATTTCCGGAATGTTTTTTTCAATAAATTCAGAAATGTACCTGTAATTATCGTAAATTACCTGAATGCACTCATCAAGCCATCGTTCACCGTAAGTATATGCAGCCTCTAAAGCTACCATTCCGAGCACATTGGTCACGGATCTAAAACCATCAAGCCTTGATGCCTTGAATTTTTTGTAAATATCAGGATTTTCAATGATCACATAAGACGTCTGAAGGCCTGCAAGATTAAAACTCTTACTTGGAGCTGTGCATACAGCCATGTGCATTCCGGCTCCCTCTGCAATAAGAGCCATAACTGTATGCTCAAATCCAGGCATAATGAGGTCATGATGAATTTCATCATCAATTATAAAGACATCATTTCTCACGCATATTTCATATACTTTTAAAAGCTCATCCTTAGTCCAGACTCTTCCTACAGGATTATGGGGATTACAGAATAACAAAAGCTTTGTATCCGGTTTTTTTGCCTCTTTTTCAAATGCCTCATAATCAATTTTGTATTCTGATCCATCGAGGATAAGCGAAACCTCAATTAGATTACGCCCCTTCATCTTTACAGCTCTTTTGAACGGGTTATAAACAGGTGAAAAAACAACAACGCCATCACCTGGGGCGGTTGTGCTAAGGATCAAATCTCCAATAGCTGTAACAACTCCATCTGATGGCGCAATCCACTCTTTTTTAATTTCATAATTATGTCTTTTCCCCATCCAATTTACTATTGAGTTAAGATAGCTATCAGAAATGTCTGTATAACCCAGATAGTTGCAGTCCAGATATTTCTTTATCTCCTCTGTAATCTCCGGAGCAGTCCTAAATTCCATGTCTGCAATTGACATTGGAACTATCCCCGAAGGAACATCAGGATTTCTTTTCAGCATATCTTTATACTTAAAAGAATTCTCACTGATGCCATCTTTGGATGTGACAAAATCGTACATATCTACTCCTTAAATACAATTGTAACCTCTATTTACAAGAATGTTCTCAACTGCCTTAATGTCATCTGTACTGATAACCATGATTGGTCTTGCAGACTCACGGTTAAATGATAGATATGTATAATTAACATTGATATTACTTGAAAAAAGAGTCTTTAAGATCTTATCAAAGGCTCCAACTTCATCCTGACACTCCACAGCTAAAACAGGTGTCGTCTTGCAAAGGTAACCTGCTCCCTGAAGCACCTCGATGCATTTTTCCGGATCTGAAACAACCATTCTGATTATTCCATATTCAGCAGAATCGTTTGTAACAGAACCAAGTATATTAATTCCATTCTGGCAAAGAATTCCAGTAATATTCTGCAAGCATCCTTTCTTATTCTCGGCGTAGATTGAAATTTGTTTAAGCATCTTCTTCCCCAAAAACCTTTCTAACAGCCACAACGACGTCAGTCGATGTAAATGGCTTTACCACAAAATCTTTTGCACCCTTCTTTAGGGCTAGGACTATCATGTTCTCATACTTTTGGTCTGAACACATGATAACATTGGCCTTAGGATCAATCTTCATGACCTCAGTAAGAGCGTCAATCCCATTCATCTTAGGCATATTGATATCCAGGATCAAAAGATCCGGCTGTTTTTCCTTGTAATACTCAACTGCCTGTTCTCCGGTGAGTGCCTCACCTACAATCTGATATTTTTCAGGATCAAGGGCAGCCTTAAGCATTTCTCTCATTAAATTAGTGTCATCAGCTATAAGTATCTTTTTCCTCATAATAGTCTCCTAAACCGAATCAACGTTAGTAATATTATTATGACAGCAAACTATAACCTATACAAATTAAATATAAATAAAAATACCACTTTTATTCGAGTTCATCAATCGTATATATGCTTCCATCCACCACAATTTCACTTATATCGTCAAAAGAGCTATATAGTTTCTCCGATACATAATTAAATTTGTCCGGAATCTCCCCTGAATTAAGCGTTTTTATGAGGGAACTGACTCTTGGTCCATGGTGAGGATTACACTCTGCTATACAGGCAATCTTTCCCTCTTTCGCATAGTTTATGGCCTCCTGGTTTACACCATCAAAAGAAACAACCATTATCTCACCGTTTGTGATGTCTGCTCCAACCTTTTTGCCTGCATTTTCAATGGCTTCAATAGCTCCTATGGCCTCATTATCATTTTCACAGTAAACAACATTTACATTGTCATATTTACGAAGGAACGAAGCCATAACTTCCCGGCCCTTTGTCTCAGTAAAATCACCGCTAACTTCATCAAGTATATCCCAGCCATTTGCTCTTGCAGCATTGGCAAGGCCCCTTGATCTTCCAATCTGAGCTGTTGATCCGATAGTACCCTGTATATTTACAATGTGGATTTCATCAGCTGATATGCCGCGTTTTTCAGTAAAAGCCTTTAACCAGGCAGCAACCTTTTTCCCCTCAAGCTCAAAATCAGAGCCAACCCAGCATGCATAGAGGTTCTTATCTGCAACATCTACCCGCCTGTCCACGATTATCACGGGTATACCTGCTTCTTTTGCCTCTCCCAGTACTGAATCCCAACCTGTCTCCATTGCAGGCGCAAGGACTATATAGTCGACTTCCTGCTGGATAAACATTCTTATGGCAGTTATCTGATTAGACTGTTTCTGCTGGCCATTCTTATATATCAGGTTATAGCCATTTTCCTGGGAAAAAGCCTCAAGCATGGACTCTGTATTGGTACTTCTCCAGTCAGATTCTGCTCCGAGCTGTGAAAAGCCTACTGTTATAAGGTCTTTTGTAACCTCATTTTCAACATCTGCATTTTGATCATTAATAGCACTGCTCCCGCATCCGGCTGTGAAAACCGAAAGCAGGAGCAGTACTAGCGCTAACATGGCGTTTTTTCTCATATCTCAATGTCCTTATATTTTAAGAGCTTTCTTTTTTTGAGACATTACTATACTTTGGATGAGCAGGAATATACAGAGCATAGCTGCAATGGTGATTCCTGTCCACCATGCCTGGTCAAGGCCGGCGGATGCTACTATGTTCTGAATCGTGCTGAGTGATAAAACACCAAACAATGTTCCAATGATGTTACCTACACCACCTGTGAGCATTGTTCCGCCAATGATTGATGAGGCAATGGCATTCATTTCCATTCCCATCGCATGGCTGGCAGCACCTGAACCTACATGAAGGAAGTAAACATATCCTCCAATTCCCGCAAGAAGGCTGCAGATAAGATGTGATAAAAACTTAGTTCTTTTAACATTGATTCCAAGCATCAATGCACTCTGCTTATTGCCGCCAACCGCATATAGATTCCTTCCAAGCCTGGTATAGCGAAGTACTAAGAATAATAATACCACAAGAAGCAGTGCTACTATCACACCAATTTCTACATATGCAGGGACATATATTCCCTTTTTGTTCACCGATCCAAGTCCCGGAACATTTATCCTTGTAAGTTTAAGTGCATTGAACTCAGGATCTTCTACGTTAAATGGCGCAGTATTTACTATTGTCGTCATACCTCTGGCAAAAAACATTCCGGCAAGAGATACGATAAATGGCTGAATATCAAGATACGCAACCAAAAAGCCCTGAACCAGTCCATAAGCAAGTCCTATTCCCAAAGCTATGAGAATAGAGCCTAAGATGCTTCCATCATGGTAGTCAAGGTACACCGCACAGCACATTGACACGAGTGCCACAACACCTCCGACAGAAATGTCAATTCCGCCGCTTATCATAACTATGCTCATTCCACAGGCAGTAATAATAAGTGCCGCATTTGCATTTAAAATGTTAAAAAACATCTGTGGCTTGGTAAATCCACCGCCCTGAAAAAGCACTGCTCCTATATACATCAGGAAAAAAATAACGATTGTAATTGTAAGAAGCAGGTTAGTATCGCTCATTTTGTTGAATATACTTGTGTTTTCTTTTATCTTTTTCATTTATGCAGCCTCCTTTCTATTCATTGGAAGCTGTTTTGCAAGCTTTGCCATATAGTCCCTTACTGTAGGTGCTGAGAATATAACGAGCAGGATAACTACAACAGCTTTATATGCCGCAAGGGCATCAGACTGCACATTGAATTTATAAAGAGTAGTAGTCAAAAACTGAATGACATATGCTCCCAGTATTGAAGCCCACATGTTGAACTTTCCTCCTGAAAGAGCATTTCCTCCAAGAGCTACCGCTAAAATAGCGTCCATCTCTATGTCTTTTGCTATGACCGAATAATTGATAGTAGATAACCTGCTTACCTTGATAAGTGCTGCTACTGCAACACAAAGTCCCAATATAACAAAAGTTAAGAACTTTATGAATGTTGGATTTATACCATTTAGCCTTGAGGAATTCTCATTGATTCCCACAGCCTGTGTATATAATCCAAGATTTGTTAACTTAAGGACAATCGCGATCACAATAATGCAGGCTATTACTATGAACACTGTGGTCGGAATTGGAATTCCCGGTATAAATCCTCCAAAGTAGGCAAATTTCGGATCTGGAACTATGGGCAGCTCATTGTTGTTGATCCAGGCAGCAATTGAACGACCTGCTGTAAAAAGAATCAGTGTCGCTATCATGGGCTGTATCTTAAAGATTGCAACCAGCATTCCATTGAAGGCTCCGCATAGCATACCAACTATGCAGGCTACGAGAAACGCTACAATAATCGGAGCCTGAATGGTTTCAGGTCTTGAATTACCACCACACAGAACCCTTAACATAGCAGATCCTGCAATAGCTATTGTTGCACCTACAGAGATGTCCTGTCCTCCTGATGCTGCTGTAACAAGAGTCATGCCTATGGCCAGGATCGCAAGTTCTGAACCGTAATCAAGAATTGTTATCAGATAACCTGACAAAACTGGATTTCCGGCATTATTTGTTCCAACAGTTACTTTGAAAAATCCCGGATCATTGATCAGATTTATTACTGCCAGAAGTATAAGTGCCATAAGCGGAATAAAGAGCTGATTGCTCGTTATCTTTTTTAATATTTGCTTATTCATACCTTATTCTCCCCCTGCAATAGTGCTCATGATCTTGTTCTGTGTAAGATCTTCGCCCGAAAGCTCTCCTACAACTTTTCTGTCACGCATAACTACCAGCCTTGAGCACGTTCTTAGCATTTCATCGGTTTCAGAAGAGATAAACGTAACGCTCATTCCTTCTGAAGCAAGCTCTAACACGAGCTTTTGTATATCTACTTTCGTTCCTACATCGATTCCTCTGGTAGGCTCATCAAGAATAAGATATTCAGGATGCATTAAAAGCCACCTTGCCAGGATTACCTTCTGCTGATTTCCACCGGAAAGAGATTTTATCGGTGTATCAGCCGATGCAGTCTTAATATTCAGTTTTTTAATGTACTCCTCCGCAAAAGCGTTTGCTTTTGCCTTGCTGAAAGGCTTAAAGAAGCCTGTCAAAACCTGAAGTGCAAGTATGATGTTATCTCTTACAGAAAGATCTCCTATGATTCCATCAACTTTTCTGTCCTCAGGCAGATATGCTATGCCATTTTTCATGGCATCCAATGGCTTATTTATCTTAACGTCCTTGCCATGTACTTTTACGTGACCTCCAATAACTCTGTCCGCTCCAAAGATTGAACGTACACATTCACTTCGTCCGGAACCCAAAAGACCTGTAAATCCATTTACTTCGCCTTTTTTAATGTAAAAATCAAAAGGCTTAATACCGGCATCACTCTGAAGCTTTGATGCTTCAAAGACTTTTTCATCCGCGTCTTTTCCCGAATATGCTGCATTCTCACCTTTGATATCTGAAAGGTCATCCATCTCTTTACCGAGCATTTTTGCAACAAGCTGAACTCTTGGAAGGTCTTTTATCTCATATTCCCCAACAAGCTGACCGTCCCTAAGAACTGTGATCTTGTCGCAGACTTCATAAACCTGGTCCAGGAAGTGAGTTACGAATATTATTCCAACTCCCATTTCTTTAAGATCTCTCATAAGACCAAAAAGCTTTTCTACTTCCTGCTCATCAAGGGAAGAAGTCGGTTCATCAAGTATCAGAACCTTACAGTCCATATCAACAGCCCTGGCTATGGCAACCATCTGCTGAACTGCTATTGAACAGTTTGCAAGCTGCTGCGTTGCCTTTGCAGGAATGTCAAGTTTCTTTAAAAGCTTCTCAGTGTCTGCATTTATGCTCTTCCAATCAACTAATCGGCCTTCTCCTCTGCCAATAAACATATTCTCAGCTACAGTAAGATTGGGACAAAGAGTTATTTCCTGATAAACTGTACTGATACCAAGCCTTTGGGCATCCTGAGGTGAATGGATCTGAACCTCTCCTTTGCCAGCAAGGCAGATTGTTCCTGCATCTTTGGAATACACCCCCGTCAGGACCTTGATCAGTGTTGATTTTCCTGCACCATTCTCTCCCATCAGAGCATGTATTTCCCCTTTGTTCAGGGTAAAATCCACATTCTGAAGAGCTTTAACTCCAGGAAATGATTTATTGATGCCTCGCATCGTTAGCACTTGTTTCTCTTCCACAGGCATTACCTCTATTTCTTTTAAAAAACGCGGTGCGGTTGTCCTTACGGACTCCTGCCGCACCGCGTCCTTTCTTTTTTTACTTAATTAAATTCCGTATGTGTCAACATCCTGCTGTGTGATTGTTGTTGCATCGAAGCCCTTCTCATCCATGATGATTGTCTTCTGTGAAAGTGTTCCGCCACTCTCTAATGTCTTGATAATGTCATCAATGTAGCTAGCCTGGAAAGGATTGCACTGTCCATCATAGTTCCAGTTCTGGTTAAGAAGCTCTTCAAGTGCCCACTTATTGCAGTCAAAGCCCATAACTACAACGTCTTTTCCTACACCATGTGAGATACCTGCTGCATCAAGAGCAGCTACAGCACCCTTAGCCATGTCATCGTTCTCAGCATAGATTACGTTAAATGGTGTGTTTGAATCGATAACTGACTGAACAATCTGCTGTGCCTTCTCTGCATTCCATTCAGCTGTCTGCTGTTTAACGATGTTCCAGTTTGCTTCTGCAGCAACCTTAGTATCAAGAGCTCCACTACGTCCCTGCTGAGCAGCTGAACCCATAACACCCTGGATGTGGATTACATTGTACTCAGAAAGGTTCTGTCCAGCGAGCCAGTCAACAGCTGTCTGTCCCTCTTTTGCCATGTCTGATACGATTGAAGCTTCATAGAGGCTTGGATCTGCATCGATAGTACGGTCAAAAAGAATTACTTTGATTCCTGCAGCCTGTGCATCCTTAAGAACTGAATCCCAACCTGCTGTATCAGCAGCTGAAAGAAGAAGATAATCAACTTCATCCTGGATAAATGTCTGAGCGTACTGGATCTGCTCATCATTCTTCAAACTGTAAGCAAAAGATGCATCATATCCGTTTTCTTTTGTGAATTTTGCTTTAAGATCAGCATCGTTAGCTGTACGATAACCGGACTCGTTAGGGTCGTTATTGATAATACCTACCTTAATAAGGCCGCCTGAAGAAGCCGGAGCTTCTGTAGTTGTGCTTGCTGGCGCTGTGCTTCCACATGCAACAAGACCAAGTGTCATGGCTGATGCCATAACGATTGACAATACTTTCCTCATCATAACAATTTCCTCCTAAAATATTATGTGTTTTGGGTTGTCCCCACCTCTTAAACACATTGTAATTTTCAGGAGGAAATTTTAAATTCAATAAAATTGAAATTCGGTTAGTTTTTTTATTAAAATTTCATTTCGTTTCATTTTTCTACGATTTCGGTTAATTTTTTTGGAAGTCGTATCACAACCCTCGTTCCTTCTTCATAGGTACTATCAATATCAAGTCCATATTCTTCACCGAAATTCAGCTTTATTCTCTGATTCACGTTATAAAGGCCATAAACGGCACTTTCTTCAAGTTTTTCTGCCTCTAGGGCAAGCTTAACATCATTTAACCTCTCAGAAGTCATTCCCTTTCCATTGTCCTCAACGCAAATTTCAAAGTAAGTGTTAGATTCTTTTCCTGTCACAGTAATGCGCCCACCGCCTCTTTTATTCTTGATTCCATGATAAAGTGCATTTTCCACAACAGGCTGAACAGTGATCTTGGGAATACTATAATCAAAAATTGTTTCTTCAACATTTATCTCATAGCTAAGGATGTCCTGATACCTTATCTGCTGTATCTCCAGATAACTTCTTACATGCTGGAGCTCTTCTTTTACAGAAACTATCTCTTTTCCCCTATTGAGAGATGCCCTGAAAAAGTCAGACAAACTCTTAACCATATTGACAACCTGTTTCTGGTTACCGGCCTCTGCTGACCACACTATCGTATCCAGTGTATTATAAAGAAAGTGCGGATTTATCTGAGCCTGCAAGAGTTCAAATTCAGCCTTTCGCAGTTGTTTTTGTTCCTGTTTTACCTGCTCTTCGATAGGACGCGTTATCCACAAAGGGCCTACAAAGGATACTAAAAGGATAACTAATACAATAGCAACTGTTATTACCATTGAGATCTTTATAATATCCAGAAATACTTCCTTATTCTCAGCCTGTGCGACCTGTATCTGCTTATTTTCATAATAAATGTACTCATTAATAGTCTCTTGCAAAAGAGCTGTCACTATCTGAACGTCATTCTCCCATATGAGCATATTTGACTCATACTTATCCTCATAGGTAAGATTATTCTTTATTCTTTCTATATAGACTTCAAGGTTATTTAAGTACTTCTCCGCACTTAGTAACCTCTTTTGATTATCATCAGTATTTGTATAGCCTTTAAGTCCACCGACAACAGCTCGTGCATCGCTAAGCAGCACCGGTATCTGCGAATCCTCAGGTGCAACATTACCAACTATCAAAAGATAGGTCTCATAATCAAAATCTTCTTTAAAGTCCAAACTGAATTCGCTTGCCGCAACCACTGAATTCAGCATTGTATTATATCTTTCGCTTACAAAAAAGAGATTGTAAAGCGCATACACCATGAAGATCAGGTTAGGTAAAAGAAGTATAATGTAAGATAGTCTGATCTGTGACGCCAGCTTTGATCGCTGTTTTTTCCTATGACCATTGAACATCTTTACTCCTCCTCACGGGTACCATTTCTGTACTGAGTAGGAGTAACTCCCTGTGTCTTCTTAAATAGATATGAAAAATAATGAGGATCCTTGTAACCAACCATCTGACCTATCTCATTACTTCTCTTTGACGTGCTGCAAAGTAGCTCTTTTGCATGCTCCATCCTGTAATCTGTAAGATATTTGATGAAGGGCTGTCCTGTCTCTTGCTTAAATACTGCGCTTAAGTGATTTGGCGAGAAATTCACATGAGCAGCAAGAGAGTTAAGCGACAGTTCCTCCTCTGCGTAGTGCTTTTCAATATATGCCACTGCTTCATTCATAATGTCGCGATATCTTCCAATTGCGTTACTTTGCTTGATGAGAAGCGCTTTATTCATGATTTCCTTCATGTAATCAAAGGTCTTTTTCTCATCTCCAAGAACTTCTGCATTAGGAGCTGAAATCTGCTTATCAAGCTCATCTCTGCTAAGTCCCAATTCATTTAAAATATAATCTGTGACACAGAAATAAAGATCCATTGATATATATTGCCTGAGCATTGTAGATCTGATAGCATTTTTCCCCATTCCATTAAAGAATTCTTCCAGAAAGAACTCTGTTTCAGAGGCTTCTCCTCGTCTCAGAAATTCTTTTACAAGCCTTCTATCAATATGTTTTGGATCGATCTCGGACAAAATAATATCCTCTTTTTCTACCTTAAGCCCTTCTTCCGAGCCAACCATAAATCCATTGTCAGAAGTTAAGTACATATGAGCAAACGCCCTGCTGGCCCATGAAAAAGATGTACTTATTTTTGTTATTCTGTTGACCGTTTGACCGATTCCACCAAAATATCGTATGTTATTGTATTTCTCGAAAAGCCCAAGCAGTTCCTTAATCGTAGACTCTATATTTGTATTAATTGTGCTGTCATCATCGCCTTTAAATAGCAAAGCAAGTCCTTCCAGGTCCAGATTAAAACAGATTGCTCCGTTTCGAGTTGCGATGGTTCTTATTCCTTCTTCAATTTTTAAGACGCTGTTCGAAAACTCCCCTATCTCATGCTTTTTTGACCACACTTTCATGAGGAGAACATTATATTTTAGAGCTGTTATATCAATAGACAGCTTTTTTGCCATTTCGATAAGTTCAGATGCGCCGCAGTTAGAGCTGACAAGTTTTCCAAAGAATGCCTGCTTATCAAGTTCATTCCTCTCTTTCATCTCCTCTTCGTAGCGTTTTGTAGCTTCCCTCTCTGCGCGCCTTTCTTCCACTTTTTCAGATACGGAAGTCACTTCTCTTAAAAGCTCACTGCCACTAATTGGCTTCGAAAGATAGCTTGAAACACCTATTCTGATTGCCTCTTTTGCGTATTGAAAATCTTCATATCCTGTAAGAAGGATTATCTCTATCCATGGAAATTCCGCCTTGACCATGCGGCTTAGAGTCAGACCGTCCATAAATGGCATTTTTATGTCTGTAATGAGAATATCCGGCTGCGTTTTCTGGATCATTGAATAGGCAAGTTCCCCATCAGAAGCCTCTCCACAAAAATCAAATCCATTTGCAAGCCAGTCAATATTGTTTTTTATACCCTCCCTAACAACAAATTCGTCTTCCACAAGAAATACTTTCACCATACCAGAAACCCCTTTATGAAATACATTTTCCCCGCTTCATTTTATCATTAAACCAATAATTCCTAAAGATGGATTACGCACTTATTTACTGCTTTTTTAATATTTCCCCTCATATACATATAAAATCTTATATGGTATACTTTTACGGCTTAATTATATAAATAAAGGATGGTTTTATGTCAAAAGAAAATAAGATGGGTGTAATGCCCGTAAAAAAGCTAATTATATCAATGTCTTTACCCATGATGATCTCAATGCTTGTTCAGGCTCTTTATAATGTTGTGGACAGTATTTTTGTATCTCAGATAGTTGGAACTACTCCAAACGCCGGTCAGGATGCCCTCACCGCTGTTACTCTTGCATTTCCTATGCAGAATTTGATGATTGCTCTTGGTTCAGGAACTGGAGTTGGTATTAACGCTCTTCTTTCCAGATCTCTTGGTGAAAAAAACTTCAGCAAGTCTGATTCGGCTGCTAATACCGGTATTTTGCTAACTTTTTTTAACTATTTATTCTTTCTTATCATTGGTATCTTTTTTGCTGACGCATTTATCAGTTCACAAACTGACACTCCCGTCATCGCAGAATATGGCACTATTTACCTTAGAATAATCGCATGCTGTTCTGTTGCTCTCTTTTTCCAGCTAACTTTTGAGCGACTGCTTCAGTCAACAGGTAAGACTTTTTATAGTATGCTTTCACAGGCCTCAGGAGCCGTGATCAACATCATTTTTGATCCACTTCTTATTTTTGGTATCGGGCCTTTTCCACAGCTTGGAATTGCCGGAGCAGCTTATGCTACCATCCTCGGTCAGTGTATTGGTTCCTGCATTGGCCTATATTGCAATTTGCACTTTAATAAAGAGATCAATTTCTCATTTAAGAAGATTCTCAGCATCGACATTGCTACAATCAAGGATATTTATTTCGTAGGTGTTCCATCCATACTTATGATGTCTATCGGATCTGTTATGACCTACCTGATGAATCTGATCCTTGGTGCTTTCTCATCCACAGCTACAGCTGTATTTGGTGTTTACTTTAAGCTTCAGAGTTTCTTCTTTATGCCTGTATTTGGTCTCAATAACGGCCTTATTCCTGTATTAGCTTATAACTATGGAGCCAAGAACAAGCAGCGAATATCAGAGGCTTTAAAATTCGCTCTTACCCTTGCAGTATCTATAATGATCGTAGGCACAATAGCTTTTCAGTCCATTCCGGCTTTATTATTATCACTATTCAATGCCTCAGATGAGATGATAAAGATTGGCATACCAGCCCTTAGGATAATCAGCCTTTCATTCCCTATTGCTGGTATTTGTATCGCCATGGGTTCGATTTTCCAGGCTTTTTCAAAGAGCTTCTATTCACTTATGGTATCCGTAGGAAGACAGCTTGTAGTTCTTATTCCAGTAGCATGGCTTCTTTCAAAAACCGGAAACTTAAACTTAGTATGGTTTGCCTTTCCTATTGCTGAGATTGCTTCACTTGCTATCTCAACATACTATTTCAGAAAGCTTTATAAAACTACTATGTCGGTTCTTTAATACTTTTGTGGTTTAATAGCCCATATTTTCTACAATGTCAAGCCCCTCTTGCTGAATTATGCCATAAATATGCGCTTTTTCAGAATAATGCACTAAAAAATATTATTATTTTTGGCAATTTTTCGATTTTAAATACTTGTGAAGTGCATAAAATGGGTGTAAAATTTTTTCTAGTAGTGAAAATACTCAATTTGAGGGAGGTATTAAACCATGAATAAGACAGAACTTGTTGATGCTATCGCAAAGGAAACTGGTCTTTCTAAGAAGGACTCAGAGAAGGCTGTTAAGGCTTTCACAGAAGCTGTTTCTAAGGAACTTAAGAAAAAAGGTAAAGTTCAGCTTGTTGGCTTCGGTACATTCGAGACTGCTAAGAGAGCAGCTAGAACTGGTAAGAATCCTCAGACTGGCGCAGCTATCAAGATTCCTGCAGCTACAGTTCCTAAGTTCAAAGCTGGTAAGGCTCTTAAGGACGCTGTAAACGGCAAGAAGAAATAATCTAGGTAATTTTAAAACGGTGATTACAGTACGTAATCACCGTTTTTTATTATCTTCTTTCTTTTAATCTCTCTTCAAGAGCCTTATGTGCCTCATATATATCCATATTCTGCTGCATATCAATCTCGATAAGATTTCTGATATATTTTGTAGCTGACATATTTGAAGCCTTAGCCATATGTTCAACGTAGTCTCTAAGCCCTCTAATATCTAAAAGAAGGAACTTATCTTTTTCATATCTGCTATTTTTCTCTGCTTTTGGTGCCTGCTTTTTAGGCTGTTCTACAGGCTGTACCATTGGCTGCGGATTCTGCACTGGTTGAGCATAAACCTGCTGTGGCTGTTCAATCTGCATTGCAGGCTGAATCACAGGCTGCATCTGAGGCATTTGCTGGACAGGTTGTGATATCGGTTGTACTACCGGCTGCTGAACAACTTGTGCAGGTTGTACCTGTGCTATTTGCTCTGTAGCCTGAATTGGATGAACCTGTGCAGCTGGTTGTATTACCTGTTCCTGTTTAATCGGTTCTGTACTTGGGATATTCTGTTCAACTATCTCCTGATGAATTTCATTTTGCTGTTGTACCTCTGGTTCTGATTCCACAGGTGTATTCATGACAGGGGCTTTGGGTTCTTCTTTTACTTCTTCTACTTTTTTCTCTTCTGTCTTTACTTCTTTTGCCTCTTCCTTAATAGGACTCATTCCGGCAAATAAGCCTGATCCGGTCTTTTTTACCCCTGATTTTAACATACTTGCTTTGCTAGCCATTATTTATTCCTCTCCTAAGAATTCGTCTATAAAATCATCGTAGTCTCTTGCCGCACTTGAACCACCGGCATATTCAAAAAGATCCATCTTCATTGTCTGTGCTTCTTCTACAGAAACATTTAATCTAATTCTTGACTTGTATACGGTAGTACCTAAAAGCTCTGCCTTTTCCTCTATGTCATTTATCCATATTTTGGCATTTGCTGTGTTTCTAACCTTTGTAACAAGAATTCCGTCTACCTTTAACTTATCGTTCGTAAAATCATGAATTTGGCCAATAAATTTGTACAGTCTTGATAATCCCTGTAATGAAAATGCGCCCGGCTCAAGAGGAATAACAACCTCATCTGCAACTGTTAAAATATTCATAAGAACAACACCAAGCGCAGGGCTACAGTCAAAAATGCAGAAATCATACTGTTTCTTTATCTTGGAAAATGCTTCCTTAATAAGTTTCTCTCTTCCGAGCATTGAAAATGTCATATCTGCAGATGCAAGATCAATTCCGCCAACAATAAGATCCAGGTTCTCTGCTATAGGAATGATGGCTTTATTGATATCCTTATCTCCAGCCATAACTTCAAACAGCTTAGCAGGTACATGCTGTTCAAAGTAAGCTCTTTGATCCTCTGAAAGAGCCTCTACATCCTCCGGATCAGGGTCAACTTCATTAAGATCTATTCCTGCTGTCATTGACAAATTTTCCTGTGGATCGGCATCAACTACAAGTACCTGATATCCTCTTCTTGCAAGTCCTACAGCCATTGCATAACTCGATGTAGTCTTTGCAACTCCCCCTTTTTGATTACTAAAAGCTACAATTCGCATATCTCCTCCTATAACATATATTTGTTATATATATTCTTTCAATTTTTTTACAGTCTTTGATTATTATATTATTATATATATTTGTTTTCAATATTAAATATGATAAATATACATCGCATAACATATATCTGATATTTATGTTATTACAGACATATATGTTATATATCTCGCCATTTGTGTTATATACATGATATATATAATATATTTGCTACATATTTATATGAAATATTTGTTTTATAGATGTTATATATATTTTGTTTTGATCGACTTATTGTATACATGTTATATAAATTATATTTTGTATGTATTCAATCTGAAATTGTTCAATCAATCATCCGATATATAACATACATATTTTATATTTCATATGTATTAGTTATAAAATTCGTTTATACTAATCTACATAAATATGTTATATAATATATTTACAATTTTAAATCTTAATTAAATGTATTTGAATATATATTTATTATTTATGTTATATATATTTTTTCGCTGTACTTTATATTCAACAGGCCAACTATATAATAAAAATATCTATTTAATATATATCCAAAAATCTCGCATTTTCCTGCATATTTGTTCAAAATATTATATATGTTATATAGCATTACCAGTTCAATATTTACCTTTTCATGGCTGAACTCACGCCATATTCAGATCAGCTATCAATAACTATTGGATTCCAGTTTTAGCATATATCTAACACAAAGATTTATATATTATATATAACACAAATTCTTATATATAATATATAAATCTTTAGTATAGTTTAAATGTATTTATTTCATTATTTCTATTTGTTAAATGATATATTTATTATATATATCATATTCATAATCTATATTCTTACTTTATGTATGTTTTCTATTTGATATATATGTTATTCAACTCACACAACAATCATCTTAGTTTATATTCATTATCTATGTTATATATCATATATTTTTAATATATTTACTAGATATTATATTTGTAACATATCGTTTATTTATACT